>Ga0209692_10001118_pt1 | contig 40560 bp, 36 predicted proteins | sample tdDd472_FD_187129 | JGI IMG/M metagenome (GOLD analysis project Ga0209692, IMG submission 187129) | Marine sediment microbial communities from the Atlantic coast under amendment with organic carbon and nitrate - tdDd47.2 (SPAdes)... | ecosystem: Environmental > Aquatic > Marine > Coastal >...
GCCTCTTGATCCAGATAATCCAGCACACCCTTGTCTAACAGAATTGAACAACGAGACTCGAAATCATCATCGCCTGCCCAGTAAAGCAACCTTACCGTTACTCTTGGTAAGGCAACAATATCAAAAGCTAAATCTGTGGATTCCAATTCGAGCTTTGTGCCACCAATTGAAATAATTGCATTTTCAATCTTGCCGGGATTATCGTCACTAGCTTTGGCTAATTTCTCACATTCATCCTCAAAGTTTTTAGCTTTGCTTATTGTATTTGGAAGTTCTTTAAAAGATACCCATTGACCAATCATCTCGGTGCCTTTGCTCATGGTCAGATAAAGCAGGATCAACACCTTTTCCCAAATGTTTTCTTCCCTGCCATGAGGTTGCTCAACGGAGTTTCTTTTAACGATATATTTCTCACCAAAAAGCTCTAGCTCAATATTCTCACTTTCAGAACTATACACACTACCACTTTTTTCGGCCAGTGTTGCAAGGTCAGCCTCAGACATGACTTCGTATAATCGTTTTAAAGCCTGCTGATGATTTGGTGGAGCCTTTCCCTCGCCCTGCTCTTTACCTTCATTCAACCTGGCCCGCATCATTTCTAATTGCTGAGCTTCAAGCTGGGTACAACTTGCAAGGTCTATCTCGTTTAAATACACTCCCAAGGCAAACTGGTAGCAGCCAGCTTTGCCACAATCCTTACAGTTTGTTTGTGGCAGATCTTTGAATATCTCGATGACTTTATAGGGCATTTAGAAGCCTCCTGTCCCATAGCCTATTTTTGACAATTGGGACAATAAAAAGTACTGCGCTGTTGTTGAACAATTCTTAAAATTGTTGTACCACAAACCCTGCAATTTTCCCCTTCTCTTTTATATACTTTGAGATATTTTTGATATTCCCCTGTTTCACCTTTAGCATTTTGAAAATCTGAAAACGTAGTTCCACAATTTTTAATCGACTTTTTCAAAATATTTCTGGTATGAGTAAATATTGATTTGGCTTCATTATAACTTATGTCGCCGGCCTGTTTTTGAGGGTTGACTTTAGCTGCATACAATATTTCAGAAGCATAAATATTGCCAAGCCCAACTAGCTTGTCCTGTCTTAGCAACCATGTTTTTATATTTTGTCTCGTACCAGCCATCATATTGTGCAGTCTTTTTGAGTCAAGCTCGCAAGATAAAGGATCTATACCTTTCGGCTGAACTGAATCTAGGCTGTCCAAAAGTTCTATCACACCAAAGCGTCTGACATCCTGAAAATAAAATTGTCCTTCATCAAGCTGAAACTCAACTCTAAGGTGTTTCATGTTAGCATGATCAAACTCTTTTACCAAAAGTCGGCCAGTCATTCTTAAATGTACACACAGAAATTGTTTTTTGCCATTTTCAGTATTGACCAGGTCTATTACAATCCATTTGCCAAGCCGATACACGTCCGCAATTTTTGTATTTTCAATTTTATCAACGTTAAGCCTGATCAGCTTTGTATCATGAATAATTGCCTTTTTTATTACCTTGTTCAATATTTCAGGTTTTAGTTGTCTGGCTACAGTCTCTACTTCTGGCAACTCCGGCATGCTACTCCTGTTGTTATTTTAGGGGGTGGATTAAAAAAAAGATGGGCAAATATTTCCATATCTGCCCATCTATCAATGATCTATTACTATGATCGCAAATCTCTAGTTTTTATTTCACATTAGCCGAAAAAGCGTTTCAGCAGTCCCTGGAAGGCCATTCCGTGACGAGCTTCATCTTTACACATTTCATGAACGGTGTCATGAATTGCATCATAGTTAAGCTCTTTGGCTCTGGTTGCGAGTTCTTTTTTACCAAGACAAGCACCGTTTTCAGCCAAAACTCTAAGCTCCAGATTCTTCTTGGTACTTGTTTCAACTACTTCGCCAAGCATTTCTGCAAATTTGGAAGCATGTTCTGCTTCTTCCCATGCAATGCGCTTATAGGCTTCGGCAATTTCCGGATAACCTTCGCGGTCAGCCTGTCGGCTCATTGCGATGTACATTCCCACCTCGGTACATTCGCCCATGAAATTTTCCTGCAAGCCCTTAACGACTTCAGCATCCAAACCTTTGGCGACACCAATTACATGCTCATCGGCCCAGACCAACTCACCAGACTGTTCGTTAAATTTTGAAGCGGGAGCGCCACACTGAGGACATCTCTCAGGAGCTGCATCACCTTCGTGCACATAACCACATACTGAACATACAAATTTTGCCATAACACCCTCCGTTTTTTGTCATATTTAAGTTAGTAATACAAAGGTACGATGTTTATTCGATACCCAACTTTGACTTGAATTCATCAAGCCCTATTTTCAGAATCCACTTACCTATTCTCATTTTGGGCTGCTCTTTATCAAAAAGGTCTAAAACCTTACCTGCCATTTCGACAGCCTCTTCATTGGTCAGACCAGCAGTCAGCTTTTGCGCAAGTCTCGGAGCTGCGCCACCGTTTCCACCAATTGTTACTTTCCATCCTTTGGAAAAGCCCATAAAACCGATATCTTTAACAGCATTTTCAGCACAGTCACGACTACATCCCGATACACCAATTTTGAATTTGGATGGTGTTTTTCTACCGTGAAATTTTTTATCAAGTTCAAGCCCCAGTTTAATAGAATCTTGTGTTCCATAAGGGCAATACTGATTCCCTGGACACAATCGCACGGAACGTACGCAGGTTCCTATGGCCATTCCTTTAGGCCTGCCAATGTCATCCCAGGCTTGATCAATTTTCTCCTCATCCACACCTATAAAGGCAATACGTTGAGCAGAAGTAGCCTTTAATACATCGACATTATATTTATCCGCCATATCAGCAAGGTGGCGAAGATCATCCGAGGTCATAAGACCACCGGGATAATGTGGAACAATTGCATATCTTTTGTTGTTCTGTGCGATAGCTACTTTCTCCTCAATGTTTTTAGACATGACACAGTCTCCTAAATGAATTACTGCACTTTTCATTATTTGGATAGTTACTTCACACCTTTTACAATAGTTTAAACGCGAACTAATACTCTTTATTATTCACAGTAACCTTACCAGCAAATGTTTTATAAATATATGCGGTATACCCAATAACAAACGGCATTCCCAACAAAGCCATAATAAGCATCACTGTCAGCGTATTCTGCGATGAAGATGCATTGTAAACGGTCAAGCTTAACTTTTCTTCCAACGCTGGAACCATATTGGGGAATATACTTGCACCAACACCACCCCAAATCGCAACAATTGAAATTGCAGAAGCCAAAAAGGCCTTTAGGTCATCTTTTTTCGAGCTAAAAAGCTTCGATAACACCATAGACACGAACGCTAATAAAGAAGCAAAAACGGCCCAAACTATTCCAGTATTTTGATATTCAAGAATAGTCCATACTGTTGAAACACAAAACAGTACAAAGAAAGCCAGCCAGGATTTCTGTACCCAACCGCGTGCTTTTTCCTGCAAATCACCTTCAGTTTTCATAACTATCCACAAGGCACCATGCAATGCAAACATGGCAAGACCAGTTAAACCAATAGTCAATGCGTAAGGATTGAGTAATGCTAAAAATCCACCTATATAATCGCCATTAGCGTCTAATTCCAGACCTTTCGTAACATTGCCCAATGCAACTCCAAACAGCAGGGCCGGTAAAATGCTTCCAAAACAAAATGCGACATCCCAAAGTTTCTTCCATCTTTCACTATCAACTTTGTTTCGAAACTCCAAACTAACTGCACGAAAAATAAGCCCTAAGAGCACCAACATCAAGGCTAGATAAAAACCACTGAAGACTGAAGCATATACGGGTGGGAAGGCCGCAAAAATCGCTCCGCCACCAGTAAGTAACCAAACTTCATTACCATCCCAAACTGGCCCAATAGACTTCATCATAACTTTTCTGTGCTCATCCTTTGGAGTGAAAAGATGCCAAAACCCAACACCCAAATCAAAGCCATCAAGAACAGAATAACCAATTAAAAGAACGCCGATTAAGAAAAACCAGATTATTTGTAGAGTTGTCATGCTTTCACCTCCTGACCATTTGCAGTTTCAATCTCATCAGGACCATGATTAAGCTTTCTTTTAAGAACGTATATCCAGACCACAAATAAAAGAGAATAGACCAAAGCAAACATTATTATTGAAGCTAAAATCTGCCATGCGGGAACAACGGTGGAAACAGCATCCTGCGTTTTCATTAAACGATATACTATCCATGGTTGACGACCGACCTCAGCAGCAATCCAGCCAACTTCATTGGCAATTATTGGAAGAGGAATGCCGTAAAGAGCAAGCTTTAAAAACAATCTGTTTTTATAAGCACGTCTTTGCATTATCAAAAGCATTCCCCATGATGTAAATGCAATAAACATCATGCCAAGTCCAACCATTGTGTGAAAACTGCTGAAGGTCAAAAACAATGGAGGTCTTTCCTCTTTGGGAAAATCCTTTAGTCCCTTGACGACAGTATCTAATGAACCCGCAATACCAAGACTCAAAAGCCCCGGCAACTCTATTGCATAGTCTGTGGTTTCAGTTTCTTCGTTTGGAATACCGAAGAGAAGAAGAGGAGCATGATCTCTGGTTTCCCAATGACCTTCAAAGGCTGCCAATTTTTCCGGCTGAGTTTTCGCAACCTGAACCGCATGAAAATGACCAAATGAAAGCTGTAAAACAGATGCTATAAATGCAACGATAATTGCCAGCCGTAAACTTTCTTTTGCAAATTGTACATGTTTATAACGAAGTAAAAACCACGCAGAAAGTCCCATAATAAAAAATGAACCACTGATCAAGGCACCATCCATCGTGTGAACATACCGTTCAATTGTAGAAGGATTAAAAACTGCTGCAAAAAAATCAGTCAATTCTGCTCTACCGTTTACAATTTCGTATCCGGCCGGAGTCTGTTGCCACGAATTTGCAACAATAATCCAAAAGGCAGACAAGGTAGAACCTACTGCAACCATCAAAGTGCTGAAAAAATATAGCTTCTTGGAAACCTTGTTCTCACCAAGTAACAAAATCCCTAAGAAACTTGATTCCAAAAAGAATGCAAAAATTCCTTCTGCAGCAAGTGGCGCACCAAATATATCACCCACAAAGCGTGAATAATCGGCCCAGTTTGTACCAAACTGAAACTCCATAGTGATACCAGTTGCCACACCAATAGCAAAGCTCAAGGCAAAAACCTTGATCCAAAAACGTGACATCTGCAAATATACGGCTTTGCCTGTTTTCAGATGTTTCCAATACATCAGCACTATAACCCACGCCATACCAATTGTAAGTGGTGGGAAAATATAGTGAAAACCAATAGTCATTGCAAACTGAATTCTAGCCAGAAGAACTGCATCCATAACACTACCTATTCAACTTTCTGATTTTTCCGTTTTAACAATAGCTCGCAATAAAATTGCTTGCCGACACTGAGACAAACTCACCTTTTTCAAAGTCATATTCCTCAAGAATTCTTTGGTCATTCAGAATTTTTGCATCTATTTTCTCTTTAGTAATAACTTCAGCCCTTAATAAGGCTGCTGTAGCATAGATACGCGCTTCAGGAATATCACTTTTACAGTTTACCTTTATTTCATCGCTCCATTTACTAATAATATGCTTTTGGTCTCCGAGATAGTACGCAGCCCACATGACACCTGTCACAAAAGGCTCTTCGCGCATCTTGGAGATAAGCATCAAGCCATATTCGTCGATTAAAGTTGGGACACATCGCAAAATATATGCAACAGTCTGAGGTGCCATCCATATGAATCCTCCAGACTCATCATTCATGGCCCAAAACATTCTGCGAACGATCTCTCTGACTTTTTCAGGATTACTTGTTATCGTTAATTTAGCCCAGGCACCAAGAGCCTCTATAGCTCTCCAGCGAAGCAATGCATCATCTTCAAACAACACAGATAACAAGACGCTAGCAGCCCGTGGTTCAGTGACAACTCTTGCAGTATCCCTGTTCAAGAGCCATTCTCTTATTTTCAGTTTCTTTTTTGCTGAACCACGAGCCATTTTGCTACCGTACTGTTTCCATCTCAACATGAACTATAAATAAAAAGAACTATTCAACCGGCGTTGCTGGAGTGGTCAAGACCCTTGATCCAAGATCTTTGTCAAGCATGAACAATCCATGCCCATCGTCGCCAATCATTTTTAATTGGCTTATAACATCCTTGACGGATGCCTCTTCTTCAACCTGTTCATTGACAAACCAGGTTAAAAAATTATTTGTAGCATGGTCACTCTCTGCCAATGTGACATCCACGATCTTGTTAATTCTCTGGCTCACTTCCTGTTCATGCTCATACGCATGCTGGAAAGCGTCCAAAGGTGATTTCCATTCTTGTGGAGGAGAATCAATGGCACTCAGTGTTACTCTTCCATCACGTTCGTTAACGTAGTGATAGAACTTTTCCACATGCATCAACTCTTCAGTTGCCTGGGTTTTCATCCAGTTTGCATGCCCCGGCAGATCCTGACTCTCAAACCATGCCGCCATCGATAGATAAATGTATGACGAGTAAAGCTCAAAGTTGATCTGATCGTTCAATGCGCCTTGAACTTTTTCTGATAACATGTCAGCTTCTCCATAATCCATGTAAATTGCAGTAAGCTCTGGCTTTAACAATTTCTGTATCCAGCTTAAAGAACACTTCCGGTTTGTCTGTCGGAGAGAGATATTTCTTGTACACTTCATTTTCCGTCAGCACTTCAATCCACTCGATGTAGTGGGCATCTGTCATTGGATGTTCTGTAGATCCAACAAACACTTTATAGCCACCCTCTACCTTTTCCACGACTGGAATATGTTTTTCCACTGCTGCATCGGTACTGTTTTCTGTCAACAAGTCCATCGGCTGCTTACAGCACCACAAAGCACCTGCTGCACCATGAGCTACGTCTACAATATTTCCACATTTTTCACACTTATAAACTTCTGAACGATTAGGCATTTTTTAATTCCTTTCCTTTTAAAAAAAGCAAGTTCCATTAACATTAGTCAATTAATTCAAAATCATCTTTACTGACACCACAAACCGGGCAAACCCAGTCATCTGGTATATCTTCAAAGGCTGTTCCTGGTTTTATACCTCCATCAATATCACCAACCGCAGGATCATACACATAACCACAAGCCTGACATTCGTACTTCTTCATACTTTTCTCTCCTTATCTATTCCACTTCAAAAAACTGATTTTTTCCCGCACCACAAACTGGACAACTGTCAGGCAACGCACCGTCTGACACATAACCACAAACTTTGCAGATGTGATAGGTCGTTTCTCGTTCTTCCATCATATGAGCCATAGCCTCTTTATATAACTTGATGTGAACGTCCTCAACATCTCTTGTTTGCGAGAATATATTGGTTGCCAGCTGATTATTCAATTCTTGTGCGAGTTTTATAAAATCAGCATACGCCGTTTCGGCAATATCTGTTTCAGATTCAAAACTGGCTGCAAGGTTTTCTTCTGTGTTTCCGATTTTAGACAGCATCATGAGACTTCGTTGACCATGTATTTCCTCAGACTTTGCAATCACTCTAAACATTTTCGCTATCTGACTGTAACCTTCCTCTTCAGCCACATTGGCATACAGGTTAAGCCTGAGAGAAGCTTTAGACTCGCCAACATAAGCCTGATAGAACGCATTCTTCAACTTTTCATCCATTTACCATCCCCTTGCGTATAATCAAAAAAAATTACAAAATGTAACAAAAACTAGTTCTCAGTAAGAACTTTGTCATCATATTCGACTTCAAAGCGCAACTTATGCTTGGCTTCTTCCTGGGCGAGAGCCAAAAACGTCTCCTTAACTTCACCTTCTGCGATACTTGCAAGGTCTGAATAGAGTCTGAAGGCTGCTTTTTCTTTCTTCATTGCGACAATCAATGCTCCCTGATAATCGAGACTTTCATTAGCCTCGACATCAACAAGATAATCTGCAATTTTCAGATCCATAACTTCAGCATCACTTCTGACATTAAGCTTGCCACCTTCTTTCATTCTCAAAAGCTTCGCTTTGTGGCCTTGTTCTTCTCTGGCAAAACCCAAAAGAACATCTTTCATCCATTGCTTATCCATTTTACCAGCCAGTTCAGTATAGAATTTTGCAGCCTGCTCTTCTTCGTTAATTGCAAAATCTATCAACTCCGCGACTTTTTTATCCATCATCATACAATCCCTTTCATAGCATTTTATTCCAAATCAACAAACACTCATGATTAGTTTTTATCAATAATTCACTAAAACAAAAAACTGACACCCCTTATTACAGACCACACAACCTTTACTCCGATAATCAGGCTTTTCTATTCATCGTAAAAACTAAACTCCTGTGACTCTAAAAGATTTCCAGGGTTGTCCAAAAACTTGATCAGATTGTCTATTAATTTATAGTGCTTTTCTTCTTCTAAAGCCAATAATTTCAGAAGTTTCTGTGATTTTTCATCAAGCGTAGAAATCGCTTCATCAGTGTAGTGCTGTCTGGCTTTCTCTTCAATAGCGAGGGCCTTGTGCAGTACTTCAATGACATCTGCATCTTTTTTCAGAAAATCAGGGTCATTCAAACTCGACTCTTTGAGGATGTCTTTTACCTTGCCAAGAGTCTTGCTGGGCTTAAAATCATCAACCTGATTGTTTTTCAAAAACTTCAGGAATTCTGCATGCTCAAGCTCATCCTGGGCAAGATTTTCAAGAATACTCTTTACTGCTTTTGTTTTTGCCATGGCAGCATTTTCCAAATAAAATTTATTACCTTCAAGTTCAAACTCAATTGCTTTATCCAGAATATCCATAATTGCCTCCTTAAAATGTCCCGCATTTGCTTATGATAGACAAACGCGGTGACAAAAAATAATTATTTCAAATGCTTGGTCAAATAGTTTGCAACCCCATCAGCCGTGGGTTTCATTGCCTCTTCACCTTTTTTCCAGTTCGCAGGGCACACTTCACCGTGGTTTTCAAAATGCTGCAATGAATCCAACATTCTCAGAGCTTCATCCACATTACGTCCCAGAGATAAATCATTTACAGTAGAATGTCTGACAATGCCCTCTTTGTCAATCAAGAAAAGACCTCTTAGAGATACTGCGCCATCAAATAGTACGCCATACTCCTTCGATATGTTTTTGGTGATATCCGCTACAACGGGAAATTGTACATTGCCGATGCCACCTTTTTCAATCGGAGTGTTCTTCCAGGCATAATGCGAATACTCCGAATCAACAGACACTGCAACAACCTCAGCGCCTCTCTCTTTGAACTCATGCAGTTTTTTGTCGAAGGCAATTATCTCAGACGGACAGACAAAGGTGAAATCCAGAGGGTAGAAGAAAAGTACGACATGTTTTCCTTTTAATGAAGAAAGTGTAAAATCCCCAATGGTATTGTTGGGAAGTACAGCTTTGGCTGTAAAATCAGGTGCTTGTTTGGTTACTATAGACATTTTGATTCTCCTTGAAGTGTTTTGTTTACTAATTATTATTGTTTGTCCCACTTACCAGTCTCTTTATGCTTTTCACATTCATCTTCAGCGTATTTTCGAAGCTGATAAGCCATATCTCTGAGAAGCCCGTATAAGATTCCGCAAGACTCATCAATACGATCACGATCTCCTTCGTCAGCTAAAGCCAACATCTCCTGTGTTAACTTAATCGTCTTTAGTAGATTGTGATTATGGGCAATCTTAGATTCTGTGTTGCGTTGGTCCATTGATAACTCCTCATTGTCTAAACTTGACTTTGTACATAGCGAGAAGTGTGCCAACTTTTTCAATTATTATTATTTTCTATAAATAACAAGTACTTAGCAAAAGCAGAGTAAATTGAGGCAGAATTTCAATACACAAAAATTGTCTCAATGCAGATTCACAATGAGACACTTTTGTCCATCCAATGAGCTGCCCCCAAACATAATCTCGTTATTTGTTATTTATTATCAGAGGCTTAGAAAACAAACACCCTGACTCAGAAGCCATACAACAACTGTCTCACATACAGAAAACAACAATGAGACACAAATTATTAAAAAAAACACCAATAGTTACCATTTATCCACTAAACCTTTATTATCACTAAGAAATCTATACAAAGTAGCCCTTCCGACACCTAGAAACTTCGCAGCCTTTAGCTTGTTTCCATGTGTCTCATTAAGGGCCTGTATCACACTTTCAAGATCCAGTTTTTTCTTTCTTTTTAGATTATTAGTTTGTAATGAATGTGTTTCTTGACTAACCGCAGGCGGGATATAGTGAGATTGAATACTTTTGAGTATCTCAGGTGGCAAATGATTCTGTCTAATTTTCGCACCGTTTGACCGGATTGATGCAAACTGTATTACATTTATAAGCTGTCTAATGTTCCCTGGCCAATTATAAGACATCATGGCATCAGTAGCATCAGAAGAGATTTCCAGCTTTCTGTTGTCGTTCTCTCCTATTATATCTTGTACAATATGGTCAACCAGATAGGGCAAGTCTTCGAGTCGTTCTCTCAAAGGTGGCAAAGTTATAGGCACTACACATAAGCGATAAAACAAATCTTCTCTGAAATTCCCCTCATTGACCATTTGCTGCAAATCACTATTTGTGGCACAAATTATCCGTACATCAACTTTTATAGACTTTTCTCCACCGACTTTCTCAAATTGCTGTTCCTGTAAAACTCTCAGTAATTTTACCTGAAATGCGGGAGATAGTTCTCCAACTTCATCGAGAAAAAGTGTACCGTTATTAGCGAGCTCAAATCTTCCACTTTTCTCACGAATTGCACCGGTAAATGCACCACGAACATGCCCAAAGAGTTCACTTTCCAAAATGTTTTCTGGTAAAGCCCCACAATTTACAGGAACAAAAGGCCCAGCCTTACGACGGCTTTCCTTGTGAATCGCTCTGGCAGCCAACTCTTTACCTGTGCCACTTTCACCGCTTATATAAACTGGATAATCAGAAGAAGCCACCGACCTTATCGTTGCAAAAATTTCATTCATTTTATCTGACGCAGCGACTATTCCATGAAATTTCTGCCGTTTTTTCAACTTGAAGCGTAAATCATCTATTTCAGTAACATCATCTATCAAGACCAACGCTCCCTTGGGAGTATCTTCTTCAAAACACAGTGGTTTGGCAATTACCCTTAAAACCTTGTCGTTCCCATCTCCATCAATTATCGGCACACGATATTGTACCTTTTCTTTTACCAAGCTGGGGCCATCTTTAAATCTGCAATTTGATCCGCAAAGTCCGTTAGGAGGAAAAGCCTCATGGCAGTCCATACCAAGTGCCCGATCTTTGCTTATTCCAGTTATCCTTGCAGCAGCATCATTAAACAAAAATATTCTTCGATAATCGTCATGTGCCACTAATCCTTCCTCAAGCAACTCTGACATATCATCCATTAAATACCTTTGTTTTGATAAAGCAGTCAGATAACCTCCATTCATCAACAACTGAATTTGCTCACGGATCTCTTCGCGAAGGTTTCGATAATTTTCTTTGATAATACTGATGTTTCCAGAACTTTCGTCTGGCTTATCAACATTCCAATACAAATAAACCGGTGCCCCAACAAAAAGATTACTATAAGGTTCACTATGACCTGGATTGATAACCAGGCCATCTGAAAGGTTCGAGGACAGACAAAATTCCTGCGCCTGTTCTCCAAATGAGATAACGATATCAAACCTAACATCTTCAAGCTCTTTGATAGTTATAGATTCAAACGAAGAAATATCAACTTCCACCTCATCCATAACTTCAATGGCCAAAGGGTTTATTCCGGTAGCGTTAACCCCGGCACTGTACACTTCCATATTCGTCTTGGAGTAGTGACCCAAAAGCCCTCTGGCGATTTGACTTCTGACAGAATTATTTAGACTTAAAAATACAATCTTCATTACAAATACCGCTATCAGTTAAATAATGTAATAAGAAGGTATTCCAAGTTAGCTTAAAAAGCAAATATTGAAGAACTGGGATTGATGAGAAAAACAGCAAACGCCACTAATTGTGGAAAACTCATTAAATTAATTACCTTTTCTTTACAACAGCATCTATCGGGCAAATCTGCTCACACATCCCGCAATCCACACATATTTCAGGATGAATAACGTTAGAAACATCGTTGATAATTTCGAAAACAGAGGGATTGCAAGGGCAAACGGATTGACAGGCACCACATCCAACACACCTTGAAGTTACAATTGAGGGTGGATTTTCCCCTTTAATTTTCAAATCATATTTCATCATTGGGATACCATTATTATTGCCATTATATTCTGGCTAATCCTAAAAAAGATGCTTGAATAGCAACCACTATTATAATAAACAACATTCGGGCAGTTTCCGGTTGCAAGTATGCAAAACTGTAATTTATTTGCCTATGCTTACAACTACCCACACAATCTCCACAAAGTGAACACGAAAAACCTGCTCTACGCTTTTTTATATCAAGCATGGTAAGAGCATTGTAGCGACAATTTCTGGAGCATATTCCGCATTCAGTGCAACCATCAGATATCTTTATCCTGAATGGATTCAATTTTCCTGCTGTATTGGCAATTAATCCTATTGGGCAGTATGAGACACAATGTAACATAACACCTTTCTTTCTGGACAACATCAGCATTATCAGCAACCCTAAGACACCAAAGCAAAGTGCAAACCAAAAGGCGACATCTGTCCCGACACTGAAATATCGCAAAACAGTCGCAATTAAAATGACCACTATGAATATCGTCAATCTAATCCATTTTGCTGAATTAGGTATTTGGGATATTTTTTTATTTGATTTGGCAGAAGCATCATCAAGTCCACCGATATAACAAAGATGACTGCACCAGGCAGGGCCTACAAGCACTATGGTAGAAAGGAAAAGTATTGGCATGAAAAAACCTTCTCCCCTAAAAATTGGCCCGGCAACGATCAGAGCCGGAATAGGCAAATGCAGTTGACCAGTCATTAAAAACTGATCAAGACCTGCGAGACCAATAAACAGTTGAGAGAAAAAGACAATAGAGAACAATCTCCAAATTCTTGAACGCCATTTTGCAGATTGATTCATATCCAACATTTGTGCAGTAATGAACATGGAGTATAAACAAAGCAAAGCTATTTCAACCCATCCCATACCTTTAAAGAAACGTTCCAGCAATAACATAGGTCTTTCGACCTTCAACTGCACCATAGTCAGGATAAAACCTGTTAATAATGCAGCAGATATTATTGCAAAGTAATAAGAAGACGATTTTTTATCGCGACTGACATTAAGAACTAATTTGTCCATTCATATCCCCGGCCAATCGAAATCTTTTTTTCATAGTATTAGTTTGCAAAACAAAAACAGCCAAGACATTCAAAGCAATGACTATAGACAAAATTACCACCAACCTTATCCAGGGTCTACCTTCATCAATCCTTATCATCGCCAAACCATGGGCTGTATACACCCAAACAAGAGTGGCAAATGTCAATAACATTTGTATCAAGCGAGCAGCAATGGCGCGTTTAATAAACACCAGGAAAATAGACAATAGAAAGAAAGCCACAATAATATGGTCGTGGCTTCTTAAAAAGTGTGCAGCAGAAAGTAACTGACAAAGCACCACCGGAAAGAGGAAAGCAACATTTTTCATTACACTACCCATTGCACATTAAGAACGCTACGCTTAGAATCGCTCCATTTCATTGCCTTTGATAGCAATCTTGATAACGTTCAGTTTATGATCAACACCACTTCGATCAAGAGCTTCTTTGGAAATCCTCAATAACCCTGAACAACAAGGAACTTCCATAATCGCCACAGAGATAGACTTAACAGAGGACTTAAATATTTCCGTTAATCTTTCAATAGATTCACCTACATTATCTAGTTTGGGACAGGTTAGCACTATAGTATTACCCTTAATCAATTTTTTATGCAGGGCAGGATATGAAACTGCAACACAATCCGCAATCAGCATTAGATCCTTATTTTCGTACAAACTTCCCGATGGTGGAAGCAGTCTTAGTTGGACTGGCCATTGAGTAAGCTCTGACTGCTCTTCAACCTCACTAGATTCAACACTGTTATTTATACCAGAAGGTTGTTTGACCTTAGCCGGTTCAAAAGTTTTCAGCATAGAGCCAGAACATCCGCAGTCCATTTTTTCGGCCAGTGCATTTTCTTTAGATTTGATAAATTCCTCCACTGCTTCTTCATCAAATTCATCTGCTTCACGCTCAATTATCTTCAAAGCATCTTCTGGGCAACTACCTAGGCAGGCACCCAGCCCATCGCAAAAAGAATCTTTAATGACCTTTGCTTTTCCATCTATAATTTCGAGCGCGCCTTCTGCACAATCAATGATGCATTGACCACAACCAGTACATTTTTCTTCGTCAATTTGGATTATCTTTCTGATGGCCATTCTTCTCTCCCTTTGAGATTACAGATTTTCGGTAGCTTCAGCTTTTTCAGATTTTTTGAGAAATTCTTTATATCGAGATTCGCCAAGACATTCTTTGGCAGCATTGCACCATGAAGCACAGTTTGGCACAGAATCTTTCTCTACAACGGTGCCACAGGTACGACATTTCTGACGAAACTCGTCCGAAAACATTTCAACTTCACCACCACAACCAGGGCATCTATAAAACGCCGCCGTTATCTTTCTCATATCCTGACCAGGACACTGTGCCATGATGATCTCCTTGGCTAAACTATCTACTAGGGTTTCTGTTTGAGACCCTAATTAGGTATTCATATTCTTAATACTTGTTTTAAAACATTTTGTCAAGGCCTTTGACCATCTTTCAAATTTATCAGAACTGTTGAAGATTTCTTTTTTGTATAAAACACCTATTATGACATACACTTACAACTTCCATCCATCAAGAAGCTGTTTTTTCAACTCAACCGGATCTGATGTAGGTTTTTTGCATACTCCAAATTTACACACAAAAGCAGTTGCCTTTGTATTGAGTGCAACCTTCCCCTCTGTTACAGGAAGCATGGAAAGCATTTTGCTATTTTCTTTATCTTCATCAAGCACAACAAGAACACTATTTGGCGGATTTATCTTATAAAACTCCGTCGAAAGAATATCACCCCGATCTTCTTCTGTACCCGCGATAATTACATCATAAAATGGCCCCTGCAAAAGCATTGCAGCGTTATACCAACCAGCCATATCAATAGAAGCCTTCTGAGCATTGGAAGCGAATGCTAAAAGCCCGTTCTCAAGAGTCTGCTTAAACTCTTTATCACCCGTTAAGGACATCAAACGCAACAGCACTTCCAACATTGCCGAATATCCCGATGGTCTGACAGAATCGTACAGATCAACTTTTCTCGCAAACGGTAGCTCGTCAGAATGTTCTGCCAGATAGAATCCACCACCTTCACGAGCAAAGTATTTTTCAACATAGTCGTACAAATCCAGGCTATTTTTTAAATACTCAAACTTTTGGGTGGCATTAAACAATTCCAGTAATCCCAAAGCCAGAAAAGCATAATCGTCCAAAATCGCTGCATGTTCTGCATGTTGTTCATTTGAAACACGATAAAGCCCGCCATCTTTTCTTTTGTGAACCTTCCAGAGATAATCGGCAGACTTCTCTGCTGCCTCTTTATATCTGATATCATCAAAAACCTGATATCCCTTAGCAAAAGCCTGAATAGCAAGACCATTCCAGGAAGTAACAATCTTTTTATCAAGCCCCGGCTTCACTCTTTTATTTCTGTATTCAAGTAGGTTATCCTTGTGCAGATGCAACAATGCTTCAACGCGTTGCTTTGAAACATTATATTTGTCAGCTAACTCCTGTGCTTTCACTCTTTTGGTTAGGATATTTTGCCCTTCAAAATTACCTGCATCTGTAACTCCAAGTAAATCAGCAAGAATATACCCGTCCTTTTCACCTGCAATATCAACTATTTCTTTCTTGCTCCAAACGTAATACGAACCTTCCTCTCCTCCACTATCAGCATCAAAGCTGGAGTAAAACCCTCCCTCATCGCCACTCATGTCCTTTATCATAAAGTCAAGTGTGTTTTTGGCAACTTCGCCGTATTTCTCATCACCAAATACCGAATAGGCATCTATATATAGCGATGCTAGCTGCGCGTTATCGTAAAGCATTTTTTCAAAATGGGGAACCAGCCACGTCTCTTCAGTTGTATACCGATGAAACCCGCCAGACAAATGATCATTAATGCCCCCTGAGGCCATTTGATTCAATGTGGATCTTAATCCCCTTCTGACAATCTCATCTCCTGTTTTTCGATAGTAATTAAGTAAAAATTTCCATCTTGAAGGTGTGGGAAACTTCATGCTGGATTTAAATCCACCCCATTTATAATCGAACATACCTACAGATCTGTCCACAACCTTGCCAATGTAATCAAAATCAATTTCAGATTCGGCGTTGTTGACCTGATAACTACTGGACAGAATATGCTTAAGTTTATCTGCCTGAGTCAAGAGTGACTCTTTATTGTTTTCAAATTCGTGTATTATTTTTGCCGTTAAAGCCATGAAGTTGTTTTTGGGAAAATATGTACCACCATAGAAAGGCACCAAATCTTGTGTCAGAAATACAGACATGGGCCAGCCACCTCCACCAGTAATAGCTTGGACTGCATCCATGAAAATAGAGTCGAGGTCTGGCCTTTCCTCTCTGTCAACTTTGATACTGACAAAATGCTCATTCATATACTCGGCAACATCATTTTTCTCGAAAACTTCATGCTCCATAACATGACACCAGTGGCAAGAAGAATAGCCTATTGACAAGAACACTGGCTTGTTTTCATTTTTAGCTCTATCAAGAGCTTCATCACCCCAAGGATACCAGTCTATCGGATTGTATGCATGTTGTTTAAGATAAACCGATTTTTCTCCCTTTAGGTGGTTTCCATTTAACGCAATCTCTTCCGGGCTGCGTATTTTATACTTTTTCCCTTTATTATTTTTATCCGAGCTTATGTTATCCATCTTTTCACCCTTTATTGTTTTTCCACTCTCAGACACTTTATCTGTGCCATTAAAATTGCATCCGCTTAAGAATGTGTAAGTGATAGCAACTGCTGCAAAGAAAAGACGTAAAGCATGTATTTGAAAGCTTTTTTCCACGACTTCGTTTTCCCTGCTGATCTTCATACATTTGATCATCCACTTCTTTTCCCAAAAATTAACCACTCATTGGTATGACTAGATTGAACAAATTCTCATTCCAAATTGTTTGTAATTAGGAAGTAAATGCCACACTTAACCATCAGCATTTATGTCTGTAAAACAGTGAATAGAAAAACTGATCGTTTATGCGTTGTGCAAATGTATCTTTTATATTTTATCTGGTGAAATCATTCTGAAAGAATATTCTGATGGGGCTACTAAAGGCTAAATATAGAAAAACCCGGGGGAAACCCCGGGTTACAATTGGGACGATCTGCCAAAAATGCGCCTGCACTTTTTGAGCCATCAACAATGAACAACCATCCCAATTGTTTACAACTCATTTCGAAACCGATATTATTACGTATTGTATCTATGCATTTTCATTTATCATCTCATTAAAGCGCTTAATCTCTTCTACACTTTTCTTTCTTCTGAATCTTTCTACCAAGGAGAAAATTATCGGCACAACAAACAATGTAATCAGTGTGGAAAATGCCAGACCACCCATAACTGCCCAACCCATAGAATGCTTCATCTCTGCGCCCTCTGCCTGTGAAATTACAACAGGCATCATTCCAAACATGGTTCCACCGGCAGTCATTAAAATGGGACGCAGCCTTGTTCTGGCAGCTTCAATTAGAGCTTCAATGGTTTCTACACCTTCATCAATTCGTTGTAGAGTGTAATCAACCAGCAGAATAGAGTTCTTAGTAACAATACCCATAAGCATGATAATACCTATAAAGCTCATTACCGACATAATCTGGTTCATACCGTACAAAGCGAAAATAGCACCCGTTAATGCAAAAGGTAGTGCTGACATAATAGTAAAAGGATGGATAAACGAATTAAATTGCGAAGCTAAAACAATGTAAATTAAAAAGATTGCGATTACTAACACCAGAGCCAAAGAGCCGAAGGAATCTTCCATTTGTTCAACATCACCTTGCATTACAAGGCTTACACCTGGAGGCAGATTTTCTTCAGCATACTTGTATATCTTTTGTCCCTGCGTACCAGCATCATACCCAATCGCCATAGACGCTGTAATCTGAATTTGTCTGCTTCTGTCTAAACGAGTAATTTGTACTTTAGAGCTTCCATAGGTTACATCTGCAATATCTGAAAGCTTAACCAGCCTGTTATTTGCCGCAGGAAAAGGAATACTGCGAATACCATCAATATTCTGATATGCATCTTCCAGATACATCTTAACTTCAATCTGCTCACCAATAGCATCATCCATATCTGCTATTTTTTCACCGGCAATCAAATTTCGCAATACAACAGCACTCTGGGCAACATTAACACCTAAAGCAGACATTTTTTCATGATCGAATTTTATTTTAATCTCTTTCTTGTTGCCTTTGTCTGTAGTACTTATACTAACAAATCCACCATCATTTTTCATCCATCTCATCATCTTGCTTGCTTCATACAAAATGGTTTCAAGATTATTACCAACCAAAGAAAACATTATCGGATAACTTTCCATGCTCTCAGATTTAACCAGCGATGTTTTTACAGTGGCATCGTACTTTTGCTCCATATATTTTATTTTTTCACGCACCTCTTCCATTGCCTTTGCCTGAGCAATCGTTCTATTTTCCTTATCATTCATCATTACTCGCACCTTAACCACATTCTTTTCTCTTCTTGCACCACCACCAATTGTCAAGAACGCTTCCTTTTCCCACCCAAACTGAGACAACGTTTCTACAATTTCTCTGGCAACCATTTTGCTTTTATCAATAGAACTCTCACTGTTAAGCTCAACAGTCAAGTCAAACTCACCACGATCAACATCCGGGAAAAATGTTGAAGGTAGTTTTCCAGCAAGAGATATTCCAAAAACAAACAAGGCCATAAATATGATTAAGGTAACAAGGCGATGTTTCAAAACCATGGCTACGGTATTTGCGTATCCATTTTCCAGCCATATTAAAAAGCGATCCATAATTTTGAACAAGAAAAAGTCCTTTTTCTCTTCTTTCAAAATCACAGAAGCCATAAGTGGAGCTACAGTGAAGCTGACAGTCATGGAAATTAAAATTGCAGCAACAACTGTTAAACCGAACTCTCTAAAAACAGAACCAATCAATCCTTCCAGCATAACAGTAGGGCCAAAAACGCATATCAAAGCCAGTTCTGAACTTACAACAGCCAAACCAACTTCATTAGCAGCATCCAGAATAGCCCTTATCTTATCTTTACCCTTGCTAATATGCCTAAATATCGCCTCAATAATAACAATTGCATCATCCGTTAGAATTCCAACAGATATAGACAATGCCAGTGTGGTCATAATATTGAGAGTAAACCCCATTGCATATACAAAAAGAAAAGTACCGATGATAGAAGTTGGCAGACTAACTGCGATGATTGCCGTGGCTCTTTTATTCATTAAAAAAAGGAAAATAATTGCGATTGCAAATAACGCTCCTAAAAAGATATCAGAGGTAGCACTTGAAACAGCTGCTTTTGTAAACACTGTAGAATCACCAATAAGGGACAAACTGTAGCCATCCGGTAATTCACTCTTTATTTTCTCAATTTCCGCTTTAACTTCTTCTGCCAGTTGTACAACGTTTACAGAACCTTGCTTCTTTACTTTAAGTGCAATAGCTGGAGAAAGATCCATCATCGAAGAACTTTCTTCTTCTTCAAGACCGTCTTCAACTCTGGCAATATCTTTTACCCTAATTGTATTCCCGTGCATCTGAAAAAGGGGCATTTGTCTTAATTGCTTAATGCTTTGAATTTCACCATCGCCCTTCACATTAAGCTCTTCATGTCCTTTATTCGCAAAAACTGTTCCGGCAGGAACTTCAATCGAAGAGCTTTTCAGCAGTTGAACCACATTCAGAGCAGACAAACCAAGCTGATTTGTTTTCATATGGTCAAGAAGAACTCTTATTTCCTTTTCTCTTCCACCGTACATTTCAACACTGCCAACGCCCTGAATGGTTTGTAAGCGATCCTTGATATTGTCTTCTGCAAAATCTGTAACTACATCCATTTTTTCGCCGGCAGGAGCCTGCATAACAATCGTCATTATGGATTCAGCATTGATATCCAACTTTTCAATGAGTGGGTCTTCAGCATCTGTAGGCAAATCTTCTTTAATTAAAGCTATTTTATCTCGAACTTCCTGCGTAGCCTCACTATGGTTGGTGCCATCAACAAACTGAACAACAACCAGACCTACATTATTGACTGCGGTAGAGTTGATATGTTTGATACCGTTTAAGGTTCCAACACTGTCTTCAATTTTCTTTACAACATCTTCCTCTATTGTTTTTGCATCAGCACCAGGATAGATAGTTGTAATAGTGACAAAGGGAGCTTCAATAGGTGGAATGAGGTCAACTCCAAGAGTTTGCATTGAACCTAGTCCAAACAAAACCAGAGCGATTGTAAGCATGGTAATAAACACAGGTCTCTTTAAAGCTAGTTTAGACAAAAACATAAACCTATCCTTTGGCTAACTGTTGTAGTTAGAATTTGAATTATAATTACTTACGAGGTTGAATTGCCTTAACCTTCTCACCAACTCTTACATTGGACAGATCTTTGATTATTGTCTGAGGAATGTCACCACTGATTTCCATTCCTGTTTCAAAGGGGAAGCCAATAACAATTTGATGGGCAACAATTTTATCATCTACAACTGAGTATACCTCACCAAGTCTGTTGCCCAAGTTCTTAACAGCAGTTGCAGGCACAATGGTGCGCTCTTTTGGTTTTGTTTTAACGACTGCCATCGCATAGACACCGGCAGGAATTGAATTATCTTTGTTGTCAATATATGAAATTACACTGAATTGTTTCAAAGCGTTTATGCTTTTTCCTTTAGAACTGATCTTGCCTTCAACCTTTTGATTTAGCGACGGTACGAAAAAGCTAATTTCCTCGGCATTATCAATTTCATTGAAGAACATCTCCGATATGTTGATACTGGCTTTCAGTCTATCAATTTTTTCTATTTGAGCAACATCTCCAGAACCTGGCATAGAGATCATAATGAAGTTTCCGAGCGGAACCAATTTTTTGCTTATAACTCCATCAAACGGTGCCCTTATACGACTTTTGTTTACCTTTCTCTTAATTAGCTTCAAACCGTTTTCCATCGCCTGAAGCTGAGCCTGCATGGCTTTATACTGTCCCTCAATTGCATCAAATTGCTGCTGTGGAACATTACCGCTTTCAACCAGTGATTTCATTCTGTAGTAATCTTTTTCCACACTGGCAAACTGTGCTTTTACTCCGGCATAATTTGCTTTTGCCTGTTCAAGATTAATCTGATAATCAATTGGATCGAGATCAGCTATAACCTCACCTTTTTTAACCTTTTGATTTTCTTCAACGTTCCATTTTTTCAAAACTGCCGTGATTTCGGCTGTAACACTACCAATTTCCTCAGGAGCTAAAGTAACTCCTTCTTCAATAGTTACAGACAAGGATTTAATCTCAGGCTTAATTACCTGCACCTCTTTCATAAGCTCCACTTTTGTATTTGCCACAACACTCTCTGTGCTCGCATTTTTTACCTTATCCTGTGCATCTACAATACTGCATGACACCAAAAAGCACACAAGTGCTGTAAATACAAATACCAGTATATATTGATGTAATTTACTCATTCTGAAAACTCCCACTGTTTTTGTTAAAACCAGAACCCTCTTATTATTATTCAGCAACCTTAGCTGCTATATCTTCTAACGAATATCTAGTCCATACACTATGATTAATTATCCCAAATTTCTTCATGTATTCTGCTATCGACAGCCCTTCAAGACTTTTATGTGGCTCACCATTTACACACCAGTTTAACACTATTGCCATATCTGTTTTAAACACGATATCTGTAATTAACTCTACAGATTCAACTCCACTTCTACTGGTTAAACCTTCTAGCAGTTCAGGAACAACATTAAGAAGCGACTTAGCTCCTTCAACGCTAGATTTCAAATGTATAACTTCTTTCCAGGACATGTAACAATTCCTTTCGACAAAGGAAAATCAAACTAGCAGAAGAAAATGCAACATGTGTGCCACAATATTACACGTGTATATTCGGCAACTTAAGATCCTATTTAAATCAAAACATCATATACGACATATTTCAGTTGTCATTTATGACAGAATAATGCTATATATAACACTTAAGATTTTGGCAATGATTATTATTAATGGTGGCCAGGTGTATTATGATAGATGAACGAGATTTTTTCAAGGAAGTAACTCTAAGAATAAGCAGCAGCCTCGAAGTTGAAGAATCCTTTAACAGCTTGTTTGAGTATTTGAAAGAATTCTTTCCAATTGACATGCTAAATCTACACTTCAGAGAGATAGACGGAAGCGTGTATTCTTTAGCACATGCTGGCGATCACACTATTTTAAAGGAAATTAACACAGACGAACCAATAATGGTGATGGACGATGCAACCAGAGATAAACTTCAGATAAAATTCAGTGGAGAAGTAGAAAGATATGGTGAAGTAGAAATAATCAATTCACCAGTTTCTGATGATTTTAGTAAAACTATTCAAAAATATAGCGAATTCGACATTAGAAACCATTCAGCTATGCATCTTATTCTTGGCACCGGTGAAGATGAATTAGGTGCATTGTCAATGATAAAATATGGTGAAAATGTTTTCACCCCCACTAATGCGGAACTTTTAGATACAATCAAAGAACCACTTACAATGGCCCTTATCAATGCGATCAGATATAGAGAAGTCGTAAAACTGAAAGACAAACTGGCAGAAGATAACCGCGCTGCATATCAGGATCTTGAAAGACTGTCAGGTGATCAGGTAATTGGTGCAGATTTCGGTCTGCGTCATGTAATGGATCTCGTTCGTCAGGTATCACCATTAAATAGCCCTGTCCTGCTATTAGGTGAAACTGGAACTGGCAAGGAAGTAATTGCCAATGCAATCCATCTTTCATCATCAAGGAGAGAAAAACCAATTATTAGAGTGCAATGTGGTGCAATTCCGGATCAACTATTGGACAGCGAACTGTTCGGCCATGAAAAAGGATCATTTACAGGAGCTATTTCAACTAAAAGAGGTCGTTTTGAAAGAGCTGATGGAGGAACCATTTTTCTTGACGAGATAGGCGAATTAACTCTGGATGCTCAAGTCAAACTACTTCGAGTACTTCAGGAAAAAGAATTCGAACGAATTGGCAGTAGCGATACGATAAAATCAGATGTCAGAGTTATTGCAGCAACTCACCGCAACCTGGCCCAAATGGTTAGCGATGGACTTTTCCGAGAAGATCTATGGTTCAGACTAAATGTCTTCCCAATTCACATACCTCCATTAAGACATAGAAAGGAAGATATCTCCTCATTAACCACACATTTCATCCTGAAAAAATCAAGAGAAATGGGTTTTGCCAACACCCCTTCACTAGATCCCGACTCGGTAAGCAAATTGGAAATGTACAATTGGCCAGGCAATGTCAGAGAGTTGCAAAATGTGATAGAAAGAGCCTTGATTGTAAACACAAGCAACATTTTGTCTTTCCCTCATTTTGGGATTCAAAAAAAATCTACTCAAAACACTATACAATCACCAATTCAAGACAATTTCCCAACGCTGGACGAAGTACAAAAACAACACATTGCTGAAGCCATGAAAATTACAAATGGCAAAATCCAGGGAAAAGATGGTGCCGCAGCATTACTGGGCATAAACCCTAGCACACTAAGAGCAAGAATGAGGAAGTTCGACATCAAATTTGGGCGAATATAAACAAATCCAATTGAACCAAATTTTATTTTGCAGACATCCCAACTTTTTAACTGAGAATTCGCAAAATCAAAATATAAAAGTTTATTGAATGTCGTAGCATCAAATGACATAAAAAACAATCAAACCTAACACACATCCTTTATTTTCATATTCTCCATAATCATCAAATTCACAATATTTCATAAAGAGCATATTTTTTCTCTCTAATATTAGTAAATTTATATATTTACCTCCAGAGAAACAAATATTTTATGTCAAGCTTTGTGGTTTTTTGTCCGATTATCATGTCAGTTATTAAAAATGCAAACCGGAACAATAAAATACATAATTTAATTTCAAGAGGTCTTAATGCTATCCAAGGAAGAAAAAGCACAAAGTATTAAAAAGCTTCTAAACAAGGTTAATGACTCTTCGATAGCATCTATAAAAAGTACAGTAAGCGGAGTTGTCAGCATTATCAACGACCCAAAATCCAATGCAAAAAACCTAAAAGAATTGATACAGGTAGATCCCCCATTGGCAGCCAAAGTCTTGAAAGTTGCAAATTCCGCATATTATGCATCTCCAAGGCAAATCAGCGAAATTGATCAAGCTGTTATCTGGATTGGCTTTGATACACTAAAGGAGATTGTCTTAAACCAGAAAATTGCCGAAGTATTTAATAGCGGTCAGGCATTCATGGGATACAGCAGAAATGCTTTATGGAAGCATAGCCTTTCAGTCGCAATACTTGCTAAAATGATGTACCGCATGGAGTATGGAGAGCGTGGCGAAAATGCTTACGCAGTAGGGCTTATGCATGACATAGGTATCATTGTTGAAGATCAATTCATGCAGGAAAATTTCCGCAAAGTGCTTACAAAAGCCCACGAAGATCCTCAGTTATTTACAGTTCTGGAACGTGAAATTCTTGGTTTCGACCATGCAGAAATAGGAAAAGTACTGACATACACATGGGGGCTACCCTCTGAACTGGTAGGTGCAATTGGTTTCCACCATTCACCTATGCTAGTCACCGGTGAGTATGAAAAAATGGCAAAAACTTTATATATAGCAGACTTTCTTACCATCGAATCTGGAATCAACTACAGTGAATCTCCCAAACTTGATATGACAATCTATGATAAATGCCTGACCTCTCTCAAGCTGAAGCAGTATTCTCTAGATTCTCTTGTGAAGCAAATGGAAAAAGAAATTTCCAAAATGGAGGCAGAAGGATTTTTAAGCAATGACTGATAAAGAAACAGTAGAAGAACTTGAAGATCAAATCCTTCGATTAGAATCTGATTTAAAACACTTGAAAAACGAACTTCGTCTTACTCAGGAAGAAAATGAGAATTCTACCAAAAACTATTTTGATATTTATTCAAATCTTGATCAGCTTGTAAAAGAAAGAACTGCGGAGCTAGAACAAGTTAATGAAAAAATGAGCAAGGAGATTGCCGACCGGAAAAAAGCAGAAGAAGATCTGCTAAAAGCCAAAAATGAGACTGATGCGGTAAACCGAGATCTTGAAAAAGCCATTGCAAGAGCAAACAGATGGGCAGTGGAAGCAGAAGTTGCCAACAGTGCAAAAAGCGATTTTCTGGCAACAATGAGTCATGAGATTCGCACCCCAATGAACGGAATTATAGGCATGTCTAATCTCTTGCTGGACACTCAATTAACTTCCGAACAGCAGGAGCTACTCTTAACCGTATGCAATAGCGCAAATTCGTTACTCGATATCATTAATGACATACTTGATTTCTCAAAAATTGAAGCTGGCAAGCTAGAGCTAGAATTACTTGACTTTGATCTTCACAACATGCTGGAAGATATCGGCGATCTTTTGGCTATGCGCATAAATGAAAAAGGACTGGAATACGCCTGCATAGTTGATTCAACTGTACCCAACTTTTTAAATGGCGATCCAGGAAGAATACGTCAGATACTTACCAATCTTATTGGAAATGCAATAAAATTTACCAAAACAGGTGAAATTACACTTTCTGTCACATTAGACGATGAAACTGCCAAGGAAACCAGACTGCGTTTCAGTGTAAAAGATACAGGCATTGGAATCCCGTCCAATCGTGTCAATGCTCTGTTCCAGCCATTTACACAAGTAGACACATCAACAACAAGAAAATTTGGCGGAACAGGATTAGGACTTTCTATCTGCAAACAATTGGCAGAGCTGATGAATGGTAGCATCCATGTGGAAAGTCAGAATGGTGCTGGCTCAAACTTCTGGTTTACAATCAAACTGAGAAAACAACAGAATCAGAAGCAACTTAAGTTAGATAATAGAGAAAGCATTAAAAACAGTAAAATTTTAGTTGTAGATGACAAAGAGTCCAGCAGATCATCTATCGTTCAATTTCTGAGAATGTGGGAAACACGTTATGATGAAGCCTGCGATTCAACATCATGTATAGCAAAACTGAAAAATGCAGTTGAACAAAAAGATCCTTTCAACTTGGCAATAATTGACATGACTCTTCCTAATATAGATGGTGAAGAACTCGGCGAAATGATCAAAGCTGACCCGGAAATAGAAAACACATCTCTTGCCATGATTACAGGAGTAGGCATGAGAGGGGATGTGAAACGACTTAAAACAATTGGTTTCTCTGCATATCTAACCAAGCCCATAAGGAAACTAAGATTGTACGACTGCATCGAAATTCTTCTTGGCTTGAAATCAGAAAATTCGGACAACAACGTAATCGGAAACGAAATAATTACCAGACATACCATCACAGACAATCGTGGCAAGACACCTCTGGTTCTTTTGGCAGAAGACCATATTGTCAATCAAAAAGTGGCAACCATGGAGTTAAAGAAACTGGGATGTAGAATAGATGTGGCGGCAAATGGTGAAGAAGCAGTCCATATGTGGAAAAAAATCCCATACAATCTCATTTTCATGGATGTTAATATGCCTGAAATGGATGGACTGGAAGCTACCAAAGCAATAAGAAAACAAGAAAAAGGTGGAAATCACATCCCAATCATAGCAATGACAGCTAACGCTATGCAAGGTGACAAAGAAAAATGTTTGGAATCAGGAATGGATGACTACATAAGCAAACCAATAAGCAGAAGCAAACTACAAGAATCGCTGGATCGCTGGTTGCAATATCAACATGCAAATCAAAATAAAATTGAATCTTCCAACAAACAAAACTTCGACCAAAAAACAACACAAAAAAGCGATATAACTACAAATATTGAAACAACTACCGTTGAAAAAGTGGCAGAAGAAAACACCATTACCGAAAACATCGAGAAAAATGAAAATGGCCTACCATCAGCTATTCCAAACCCTGAAATTTTCGATTATGTTGAAGCCTTAAAACGCTACGATGGGGAAATTGATGTACTCAAGGAAATAATTGACGACTTTTTGCCAGACAGTCAACAGCGCATTCTTGATATGCAAAACAATTTTGATAAACTCGGCCTTGTTAACATTGGTAAACTTGCGCATGCAATTAAGGGAGCGTCCTCCTACATATGCGCAAACAGCTTCATGGAAACAGCAAAAGAGCTTGAAATTGCAGGAAAATCAGAAAATTTAGATCAGTCAACTAAATTAGTACAATTATTAGCTGAAAAATATAAAGTTTTAAAATCAGCAATCGAATCTATCAAATGGCAGATTTAGGCTTCAGCCGTATTGCATCGCATTATTATATTCACAATGCATAACTCCTGCTCATTTTTATGTATATCCTGTTAAGATAAACAAATAATTCAAATAATAACAGTAAATTGTATTTTTCAACTTTCTAGTACAAAACACTTGACAAAAAAACTATTTTATTCTCAAAAAGACCTTCCCTGATTCAAAAAAACATTCGTAATCCCAGACTTCCAATCACACTTGACACGACAAACTTTTAGTGTGATACTCTATAGTTATCTATAGCTGAGCGATAAATGTAGCCGTAAATTGACCGCCAAGGCGGTTCAAATCAGGAGGGAATTATAAATGAAGTACAACGCTTTACAAACAACGAATCGTTTTCTTTTAATACTTTTTCTATTTGCAGCATTTTGTTTTGCAAGCTGTAATTCAGACAATATTGCAGGCACCGATGGCGATACAGACTTTCAGGACAATGATACAGCGATTGTTGTAGATAATTGCATTTACGATACAGAATGCCAAGATGACCTACTGTGTCATAACAACAACTGCATTGATCCAACAGAAAGCGATTGCATCGATAATGGTTTATGTGTATTTGATGTCGATTGCAAAGCAGGAGAATTCTGTAACAACAGTTGCTGGTGCGTCCCAATTGATCCTTCTGATGGCGATAAAGTAGAAGAAGATGAAGATATAGAAATAGATGGAGACTGGGATGATGATTCGGAAAACGACACGGATATTATTGATGATTGCGATTTAGGCCCGCAAATATCTAGCCAAGCTGAATTGGATTTTGGATATGTAAGTTATGACACTGACTCAACTAAAACACTTAACATAACCAACACCTGCGACAACACATTGACCATACACAGTGTGGAGATAGTTTCAAACACCACCGAATTCACTTTTGTAGATCCACCTACATTCCCTTTAACTTTGACAGGAATAAACGATGTTCTGCAAGTGACAGTCCGATACCATCCCACAGACATAGGCGATGACCAGGATGAAATCCTCATAAGCTCCGACGACCCCGATGGTGGTTATCGTGTTGCCTTAAAATCACATTATAAAGGTGTTTCGGATATTTCTATTACGCCAAACCCTCTGGAGTTTCACACTGTTGTAGTTGGGGAAAATGCCACAACAAAAACGTTGATAATTAAAAATGAAGAAGGTGGTGCTGATGACAACGCTGTATTAAGAATTAACTCTGTCTATCTTGAATCTGATTCTGGTTCAATCTTCAGAATTCTCAACAACCCTACCCCATTCTACCTTGGCCAAGGACAGGAAAAAGAAATCACTATTGAATGTGATCCTTCGGCTTCTGGTGAATTTAGTGACACAATCAAGTTCGACAGCAATGATCCCGACGAACCAACAGCTTCGATTGAAGTCACAGCAACAGCCGTGGAGCCTACAATTGATATTCAGACATTGCTTGACAATAACAGGTTAAGCTTTGGAGTGCAGAGGGTATCGAAGCTCACAGAAATTAACCTGACAATAACTAATACTGGTGGAGGCACCTTAACAGTCCAGGAACCTGCATTAACAGCATCTACACCTGATACATTTGCTCTTGAGACTTCTAATTTTTCATCTGGTGCGGTTGATCTACAACTAAATGATCCTGTTACTTTCTCAGTCTCTTTCGTATCTAACAATAAAGGCAGTTTCAATGGGCAGATACGCATTGACAGTAACTCACTGCAAAACCCTGTTTTCTACATAAATCTGGATGGTCGTGCAGAATTGGCAAGTATTGAAGCAAATCCTACTCCCATAGATTTTGGCGAATTAACTCTCGGTAACAGCGATACAGAAACTCTCACCTTGACAAACAATAGTGAAGTTCAGATAACAATAGAAAGCATCGAATTCACCAATCCCACAACCGTTTTGAGCTTTGATTCCAATGATATCCTGAAAAATATTGTACTGGAACCCACTGAGTATCACGAAATAAACATAAGCTTCGTACCGGAAGCAATTGAGAATTATAACAATATGATTCACATCGTTACAGACGATTCCGGAAACAGCGCACTGGACATTCCTGTTAATGCTGCCGGACAAGGTTCGGTTATGGAAATTACCCAGAAAGACAATGAAGATTATCAGGGTAAGCTTGATTTTGGTCAGGTAAATATTGGCGAATCAAAAGAACTAATCCTGCAAATAACCAATGCCGGACAGGTTGATATGTCACTGAGCAATCTAGAGTTCTTAAGCAACAGTAACGATGATGAATTTTCGCTGGCTGATAATACACTTCTAGATATTGCCGTTGGCGAAACTAAAGAGCTTGTGGTTATATACTCACCAGTAATACTACCCGGCAATGATATCGGTTCACTAAGAATAACAAGTGATGCCTCAATATCTGGTGATCAGCTAATCAGCCTTGAAGGTGTGGCAGCAAATCCTTCCATTTTATTCTCAGACTCGGCCCCCTTGATGTTTAATACCCTATACTTTGGTGATAGCCAAACCAGAACCATTAGCATCACCAATGGCGGTCACATAGGAAATCTGCGAATAAACAATGTTGAACTCTCGACGGGCAGTGAAGCATTCTCCATAGAATTTAGCGAGACGCTACCGATAGAACTGGCTCCTGATGCGACTCCAGCCAACAGAGAGTCGTTAGATGTTAGTATTACATTTACACCACCTCTGGCAGATTCCGGTACAACTTCGGCTATTGATTACAATGGATTGATAAAGATAAGCACAAATTCTGTTGAAGAAGAAATAACGGATTATCAGCTTTCTGGACAGGGCAAACCTTGTCCCGCTGGTTGCTGGGATCTGGATGAGGATCATTCGGAATGCGAATATTGCGGGTGCATGCTAACCAACAATGGTATAGAAATCTGCGACAATAAAGATAACGACTGCAATGGTACTGTTGATGACGGAGAAAATGTAACAGACAATTGTAATCCACCAGAAAATGCAGAAGCAATATGCTCGAGTGGCATGTGCGACTTTGCATGTAATAACAATTTCCATGACTGTGACGGTGCTTGCCTCTACGATTGGGATGTCAATAGCTGCGGTGAACTTTGCGAACCATGCGAAACTCCAGAAAACGCCGTAGCCAGTTGTGAAGATCAAAGTGGCACACCAACATGTAACTGGGAATGTCTGTCAACTTACATTTTCCATAATGATAAATGTCGACTTCCTGGAAGCATTGAATGCTGTGGCCCCTCCTGCATTGATTGTGGAGGCTCACCTGAAAACGGTACAATGGTTTGCGAAAACGATTCATGCAAACTGTATTGCGAAACAAACTTCCATGCCTGTGGCTCTCTCTGCAAATCCAACGACTCGGTTGACCATTGCGGAACGTCGTGCATTCCGTGTAACGAGCCAGCAAACAATGGGCACGCAACATGCGATGGAGCAAGCTGCGGGATAGAATGTGATGCCGGCAATTATGAACAAAATGGTGAATGCGAATCTTGTGATACAGCTACCCATTGCGGAATATCATGCGAACCATGTGGAACAATGGACAATGGTGAATATCAGTGCATTACTGGACAGTGTCGTCCGGTTTGCGAGGAAAACTTCCATCTTTGTGGCGATGAATGTGTTGCAGATGATAGCATTAATCATTGTGGCAACAATTGTGAAAGCTGCGAAAGCATCAATGGAACCATAAATAATGGTGGCTACACTTGTAACAATGGAACGTGTGAAGTTTCATGCGGAGCTAATTACCATCTTTGTGGCAACACATGTGTATCAAACGATAGTGTAAATAGTTGTGGAGCATTGTGCGAAAGCTGCGAAAGCGTTAACGGTGCCATTGCCAACGGAAGTTATACCTGCAACAGCGGAAGCTGCGAAGCTACCTGTAACGCCAATTTCCATCTTTGCGGAGATAACTGTTTATCCAGCAGCAGCCCTGATAGTTGTGGAACTAACTGCTCAAGCTGCGAAAGCATAAACGGCGCAATTACAAACGGAAGTTACACCTGCAATAATGGAACCTGCGAAGCAAGCTGCCCTGCCGGAACTCATTTGTGTGACAACGCTTGTTTATCGGACTCAAGCGTCAATAGTTGTGGAAGCTCCTGTAGTCCCTGCAAAACTCTAAACAATGCAACAGCAGGCTGTAACGGAATTGCCTGCACATACTCATGCAATGGAACATATGAAAACTGCAACAATGACTTCGATGATCCAAACAGCGATGGCTGTGAGGCTGATTTGACACAACCTGAAACCTGCATTACCTGTTTTAACGATTGTACTGATTTTCTTGCAGGAAATAATGACAGCGCAACATGTAGTGGCGGATGTAATTTCAGTTGCACCAACAACAAGCATGACTGCAACGACGATCTTGGTGACTTGGGTGGCAACGGTTGTGAAACAACTTTCGGAACAACATCCAATTGCACAGGTTGCGGTGATAGCTGTTCGGCGCCGGCAAACGCAACAGCTACTTGCACGGGCAGTGGTTGCGATTTCAATTGCAATAGCGGATACAACAAATGTACGGATTCATGCAGTAAAGTAACTACTCTAACCTACGGTGTGGAATACAGTAGCTGGAACACATGTTCAAATGGAACAGACATGCTAGAGCCATACAACTGCACCAATGGCGATAATGCAACTGGTACAAGCAACGAAATGATATTTAAATGGGTTGCAGACAGAACCTCTGAAGTTGTTATTATTGTAGAACCCACTTCTTCATGGGACCCCATTCTGGTTGTTTTAAATAATGGTTGCAGCAACTCTTGCGGAGCGATAAGCGATGACCCGGAGTCTTCAAATGCATATGAGGGCTTCTATATAACACCACCATCTGTAGGAACTACCTATTACTTTGCTCTGGATGGTTATGGAACAAGTTCCTGTGGTGACTTTAGAATTGGCATTGCAACAGAAGAAGAAATTGAAGATAGTTGCAACACTACCGGCAATGGTCATCACGCATCTTTCGCCTTTACGCTGTTGTTGCTGTTAGGTTGGGCAATAAACGCCAAAAGAAGATCTGTAAAACTTGATCAGTAAATCTAACTGCAAAACTTTTTTTAAGTTTAATAAGTCGGGCTTTGTCCCGACTTATTTTTTATCATCCAAATTTGAATCGAGATGAAACATTTTTGTAATATGTTTCATCATGCAAACAAAACACATAAGATATAATATTGGAAAAAACATTTGAATCTATCAATATAAACAAGACAAACCAGCTTCAATAAGGTAAATAGAATAGCAGTCGTTAAGTTTTTCGGGAAAAATACAGGATGTAAAAATGCCATTTTTATCGTTGCCATACATAACAATCCCCAATTTAGATCTTGAATTCATTGGACTTGGACAGGTTTCCTTTTTCTCCATTTTTGTAGCAATTGGTATCCTTTCGATGCTATGGACATTCGACCGCTTCTGTACCAGAGGCGGAGACGTCAATCCCAAAGTCACTCGCTACCTGATGATAATCATGCTGGCCGGAGCCTATCCCGGAGCATATTGGGGACAGCTATTCTTATACAGCCCAGAGTGGCTAGAGGCTGATTCACTGGCCTGGCTAAAAATTTACAACGGTGGTTTCAGTTCTATTGGTGGGTTTTACGGCTACATCATTACCGGCTTTATCGTAGTAAAATTCTTTTACAAAGAACCGTTTTTGCCATATCTCGACCGAGCATGGCTCTCAAATGCAATCGGTTGGGCCATTGCCAGAATCGGCTGCTCAATAGCACACGATCATCCCGGAAAATTGACGGACTTTTTCCTGGGAGTAAAGTTCCCCGATGGTGTCAGATACGATCTTGGACTATACGAATGTGTGTTTTCATTTGTGATATTAATCCCTGCCCTCTTCTGGGTTTCACGAAAACCATGGCGGACAGGTACACTCGTAGCAACAGCCTTTATTCTGTACTGCCCATCACGTATCATGATGGATTTCCTGCGAGTTGGAGATATTCGTTACTCTGGATTAACCGCAGCCCAGTGGGGGCTTATCCCATTTTTCCTTCTGGGAATATACTTGTTGTATAAAAGCCAAAAAGAAAAATGGCCATTGCAGCCCGCACTATGGGGAAGATCTCATACCGAGTAAAGTTCGGTTTTCCCTTTGAATATTTGTCGCTGATAAAAATTATTGATTTTCTTTGCTGCGTTCTTCTGTGTAATCGGCCCGTGACCGGAACAAACAGTGCTAACGGGTGGAGGATCAGCCAGAAAATCGAGCATATATTGGTGACACTGTTTAACATTAAGGCTATACACAGGAACGGCAAGTCCCAGCCATTCAAACTGCCTTAGTGGAGGAATTCCAGCAAGCAATGCATCACCTGTGAAAAGTGTCTGTGTAGGTTCATGGTAGATTAAAACAGAGCCTTCAGTGTGTCCATATGCGGGATATATGTGGAAACCATATTTCCACTCACCTGTCGTAATTGATTCGTCCACCGCACAAACCGATGGTTTTTTATCTTCTAAACCACAAATATATTCATGGTAAAATGGGCCAACTCCCCGTTTTAATTTAGGTGGTTTTTGTTGTCCACTCAGAATTTCGGCATCGTTTTCATGACATACAACAGGACAGTCATATTTTTCTCTGATCCAGGCTGCGTTACCTGCATGATCGCTGTGTCTGTGAGTGAGAATAAGTGCAGTTAAATCTCCCTTTTTTCTAACTCCACAAAACCACAAACCAACTTTGATCGACAATCTTTCAGTGCGAACACCAGAATCAATCAAAAAGCGTCTGCCTTCCGAATCAGTTAATAGCCAGACATTTGAAACAATTACATTTTTAAGAAGTGTTACCGGACTGCTTGAATTCAACATGACAATACCTCCAATAGGTTACAACGCGTTGCATCATAGCAAAAACATAATGTGCAGTCAACCAAAACGCACATACACAAATCGGTTGTGCCTTCAATTCATAACTCGCCGCACATATTAATTGACCAATAAACAGATGGTTTCTATAATCACGGGAGATATTTTTTTCGGCAGGGAGGTTAAAATGTCATCATTGTCATTTAAGCAAGCTCTATGCAATGCTATTGCTGCGGAACGTGAAGCGGAGAGACTCTATAATACCTTGTGCGACAAATCTAAAGACCCCAATACTATTGCATTTCTAAAAGACATAGCAAACGATGAACGAAAACACGCCTCCGACCTGGAAGAAATAAAAAGTAAATTCCCAAATCTGGAATTTTGTCCTGAACCTGACCAAATCAGCAACATCGAGGCACCAATGGGTTGGGAAGATGTTGACGAGATTAATTTCGTGGATGCAATTAACATTGCAATCCAAGGGGAGAATAACGCAACAATGATATATGACGCATTATCAGATTCCACCGAAGGAGAGGTTTCCGAGTTTTTTAAAAGCCTTTCAAAAACAGAAAGCTTGCACGCCTTGAAACTGGAAAAGATAAAAGAAAAATCACTCAGATAAATCTATTATATTGTTCTTATAGATGGATACTCATTTATTTGTTAGCTGTAATATTTTCTCTTTTACATCAGGGTAGTTTTTCACCATTTCACTATATTCGCCAATTTCTAAATCGATAAATTCAAAACCAGGAGCCACTGTCGTCCCCATCAGGGCAAATTTTCCATCATTGAGCAATCTTGCGCCCTGCCAAACATTGGCCGGTACAACAACTTGTGGTTGCTGTTGCTTTTCAAGGTTATTCCCAACAATAACGGTTTTAGTTTGTCCATCCGGTAACAGTTGAAGCATTTCAACAGGGTCACCCAGATAAAAATGAAAAACTTCATCTGTAGGAACTCTATGAATTGCAGAAAAAGTCTCCGGTGTTAAAAGATAATAAATAGCAGTAGACGCGGATCGAGCCTCTTGATATCTGACGGGCAATGCTTCAGTCTCAAAAACATCACTACTTTTATAAGTCTCCCTAAAATACCCACCTTCATCTGCAAGAGGTTCAAGATTCAATAATTTGATAATATCTTTTGCGTTCATGTTTTCCTCGAAAAATAATATTGTAAAGTATTACGAGACAACGACAAAAAAAGCCGGACAAAATTTCGCCCGGCTTTTTAATTGTTAATAATAACTTTAAAGAATAATTAAGGAATTGCAATAACTTCTACACCATAATGATCTGACAGTCTGGTTTCGATATCACCCTCGTCATCATCTGTTATGGTTATTGCTGCATCCAATACTCTCTGTGAGGCATAAGATGTATCCTCCGGCATGTATTTAAACATCACATGGTCAATTATTGCATCTTCACCGCCGGAATCAGCTCCGCCAGTCAAGGTGTTTTCATCACACCATGTGCAGGGGCTCAAAGCATAATCTACATAGGGAGCCTTCATTCCACCATCAACGAACTGCTGGTAATTTTCAGCAAACTCAGCATTAACATTGCTGGTTTCAGGGCCACAATTCATATCACCCATAACTACGCTGGCTCTGGTTTTTTCACTTTCATCATCAACATACTTTATTAACTCGTCAATCTGATAAGAACGTTCAGCATCCCACGAGCCATATTCACCAGCATAACCAACATCAGAAAGAGTAGCAGTCAAGTGAGTACAAAAGACTTCCATCGTGCCGAATTGTTCAGTTTCCAGGGTTGTATGAAGAACACTGCGAACGTTTAGATAAGAATTGAAGGTCATAAACTCTTTTGCTTTAAATGGAATTTTGGAAAGCATTAATAATCCATTATGACCATCATAGGCCCATGAACCACCAGCCGCAGTTGTGCATGCTTCAACAATTTCGTCTATTGATTTACCCAGTTCACCTGTAGCACAACCTACACATGCAGAGGACAATGCAGAAAACTCTGCGAGGCAATTCTCTAGTGCACATGTACCAAGATTTTCAGGGTCGATGTCCGGGCATTTATCTTCAACGCAAGCAACCAGAGGATCTGTTTCATCAGTCGTACACGCCGGCTCATCTCCTTCTGCAACTTCACCTTCAGTGATTTCATAGTAGGAATGAGGATACGCATCTTTGGTGCCATCCAGGATTGCATCAATTTGATCCTGGTTCCAGACTTCCTGCAAGCAGATGACATCTGACTTTTCAGCAGCCAGGGCACTTACAATTTCCGGTTGACGTAAACTGGCATAGTCAACAAATCCGATAGCCAAACCGGCATTATAGCTAGTAAAACTGATTCCTTGTTCGTCATCTCCAGAACAAGCAACCATCATTCCCGCTAATAACGAAACAAGCATTGTCACAAAGATAAGTTTTTTCATCCTTTTTCTCCCTAAGTAAGTTATCTTTTATACTACCAATGTCTGAGAGTATTAGGGAATCTGATCAAAAAGTAAAGGCAATTTCCAGAGAAAAATAGTAATTATCTAAAACTATGCATCTGTATGCAGACAGACATGTCCTACCCTTTTTAGAAGTGTCCAAAACCTCAAACGGCAAATCCTATACTTCAACATAGATAATAACCTTACGTTTTACCATAAGTTAGATATCTTGTTAAAAGTAAGTAATTCTATAAAGCAAAAAGCTACATTGGTATTTTCATTTAAATATATTAAAAAGATTGACAATGTCCTGATAAAAGGTGAAATTTAGCGTTTAGGACTGTTTTAACAGATCGTTTTATGGTATCTTTTGCCCGCTTACAATGTGAATTTTCGTTGTAGTAAAAATATCTATTGCAAAATCAGGAGAATCGGGTTTGTCAGCAACTGAAAACAACCAATGTGAACTTGAAAAGACCATAAGAATAAAGGCAGAGATTGTCTTACATGCATTAGCTGAAAAAAAAGAGAGATTGTCTTTGGCGGAATCTTGTACAGGTGGACTTATCTCCAAGATTATTACCGATATACCCGGCTCCTCGGACGTTTTTGAAGAATCCGTGGTCACATATTCCAACGAATCGAAAGAACACAGATTGAGAGTTAGTTCTTATACTTTAAACAAATTTGGTGCTGTAAGCTCTCAGTGTGTAGAAGAAATGGCAACGGGCCTCTTGGTGGGTTCAAATAGCGATTTGGCTTTCTCTGTATCAGGTATCGCTGGCCCAACCGGTGGAAGCCTGGAAAAACCGGTAGGTACAGTCCATTTTGGAATTGCAAACAAGAATGTCACCAAAACATTCAAATACAATTTCGATGGTGAAAGAGACGAAATCAGGTTAAAAGCAGCCTTACAGGCTTTTGAAATCATGAAAGAATTTATTGAAAAAGGAGATTTATAAATGGCTTTGGATCCAAACAAACAAAAATCAGTAGACTTGGCAATCAGCGCAATCGAAAAGCAATTTGGTAAGGGCTCGGTCATGCGTCTTGGAGACAAAGGTCTTCAAGTAGGTTCAATTCCCTCAATTTCAACTGGCGCACTTCCTTTGGATATTGCTCTGGGTATTGGCGGTATTCCTCAGGGAAGAATCACCGAAATATATGGCCCAGAGTCATCTGGTAAGACTACTCTCGCCTTACATTGCGTAGCAGAAGCCCAGAAAAAAGGTGGCATTGCAGCCTTTATCGATGCAGAACATGCCCTGGATCTGAATTATGCAAAGAATCTCAATGTAGATACAGATTCCCTGATAATTTCTCAGCCTGATTATGGTGAACAGGCACTGGAAATTATGGAAATGCTGGTACGTTCCAACGCAATTGACATCCTAGTCGTCGACTCCGTTGCCGCTCTGGTTCCAAGAGCAGAAATTGATGGCGAAATGGGTGACAGCCATATGGGTTTACAGGCTCGTTTAATGTCACAAGCCATGAGAAAACTTACAGGCTTGATTTCCAAATCCAACACCGCCGTTATCTTTATCAATCAGATTCGTATGAAAATCGGTGTTATGTTCGGTAGCCCGGAAACCACCACAGGTGGAAACGCCTTGAAATTCTATAGTTCTGTCAGGGTAGATATCCGCCGTATCGGAGCTATCAAACAGGGCGAAAATATTATGGGTTCCAGAACCAAGGTCAAAGTTGTTAAAAACAAACTTGCACCACCATTTAAGACTGTTGAATTCGACATAATGTACGGCACAGGAATTTCACGAGAAGGCTCAACTTTGGACATTGCGGTAGAAAAAGATATTGTGGAGAAATCAGGTTCATGGTTCTCCTACAAAGGCGAACGCATGGGACAGGGACGCGAAAACGTTAAGTCATTTTTGAAAGAAAACGTGGATCTTATGGAGAGAATCGAAGCTGAAGTATTCGAAGCCTTTGGATTATCCGGCAATTCCACAGATAAAAAAGAAGAACCAACCAAGAATGACACCAAAAAAGCCAAAGCATCTAAGTGAATAGGATAACAGAAATGACCCTGACCGATATTCTTACAGTTGGTTTTCAAGGCGGAGCAAGCGATATTCATCTTAAGGTGGGCCTTCCCCCCATGTTCCGCATCAATGGATCACTTGTTGCCTTAAAAAACGCTGAAAGATTAAGCCCTGAAGCGTTAAGGCTTATGACTGAGGATATTTTAAACGAACGCCAGAAACAAACCCTTGCCGAAACTCTGGAAGTCGATCTTGCTTATGGTATTGCAGGAGTTGGGCGTTTTAGACTTAATATCTACCACCAGCGTGGCACACTTGGTATGGCAATTCGTGTAATACCAATGGATGTACCCACAATTGAAGAACTGCAACTGCCCAAAGTAGTCAATAAAATTGCAGAATTCAGACGTGGTCTGGTGCTGATCACAGGTACAACTTCATCAGGCAAATCAAGTACTTTGGCAGGTATGATCAATCATTTGAACCATACACGAACCTGTCATATAATGACTATTGAAGACCCAATAGAATATCTCATTCGCGACAAACGTTGCATGATAAACCAGCGCGAGCTCGGTATGGATACGCTAAGTTTTGCCAAGGCCATGAAATCTGCCATGCGACAGGATCCTGATGTCATCCTGATCGGCGAAATGCGCGACCTGGAAACCATTGAAATCGCAATATCTGCGGCAGAAACAGGTCACCTGGTTTTATCCACCCTGCACACATTAGACGCAGCAGAAACCATAAACAGAATCGTCTCCAGTTTTCCGCCTCATCAGCAAAAAAGCATGCGCCAACAGCTTGCTTCAATACTAAAAGCTGTTATATCTCAAAGACTTGTACCAAGAGCTGACGAAAAAGGACGTGTTCCAGCTGTAGAGATTATGTTGGCAACAAATAGAATAAAAGAACTTATGACTGACGAAAACCGTATCAACGAACTGCGTCAAGCCATATCCGAAGGTCATAAAGCCTACGGAATGCAAACCTTCGATCAATCTCTGATGGCTTTATACAGAGAAGGAATGATAAGTTTCGAGGAAGCCATGAACCAGGCTACCAATCCCGCTGACTTTGAGTTGAGGCTTAAAGGAATTACATCCACCTCTGATGGCAGATGGGACGACTTTGAATCGACAAAACTCAAAAACGAGGAAGAAGACGTAATGGAAGGCGAGCTTATTTCCGAAGATGACATAAATATTGACTAAAACACTGTGATATTTAAGCGCACGGCAAATTGCCGTGCGTTGTTTTATGTGGCGAATTCAAGGAAATAAATGGCTAAAGTAAAAGATCCATTTGAAACGGCAATAAGAATTCTCACAGCACGGGAGCATAGTTCTCATCAACTTAGGGTTAAGCTGCAAAACAGAGAATTTACTGAAGCGGAAATAGTGCAAACCTTGACAAAACTGGTAGAATTGTCCTACCTTGACGACCTGCGTTTTGCACGATTACTTATACGCAACAGAGTTATAAGAAAATTAAGAGGTTTTGCCGACGCCAGACAAAAGTTATATTTTGCAAAAGTTGGCAATGAAATAATGGAACAAGCTTTATCAGAAGCTCGTGAAGAAATAGATGAACGAGAAATCTGCATGGAAGCTGCTTTGAAAAAACAGCATTCTCTTCGTGAAACAAATAGAAGGAAGAGATTCGAAAAAATATCCCGACAT
>Ga0209692_10001120_pt1 | contig 40541 bp, 43 predicted proteins | sample tdDd472_FD_187129 | JGI IMG/M metagenome (GOLD analysis project Ga0209692, IMG submission 187129) | Marine sediment microbial communities from the Atlantic coast under amendment with organic carbon and nitrate - tdDd47.2 (SPAdes)... | ecosystem: Environmental > Aquatic > Marine > Coastal >...
AATCGATAAGTGCCAGATCGCGCAAAATGGCATAAAGGCTTTCTACCTCAATGGGCTTGGGAAGATATGCTGCAGCCCCACCTTTATAATAGGCCTTGACCACGGTCTTGGGATCATTGAGAGCCGTAACCATGATAACTTTAGTCTCGTCAGAAGGTTTCACACCAAGCTCCTGCTCAATGCCACGGATTTCCTTTAAGGCCTGATGCCCATCTTTATTGGGCATCATGATATCCATGCACACCAGATCATAAGGACGCCCCTCATCGAGAGCTTTCCTGAATGTATCAACACATTCAACTCCATCAGATGCAGTATCGCACTGACCATGGTCGGAAAGGAGAGCTGTCAACAATTTGCGGCTGGTGAATTCATCTTCAACAATCAAGATACGCATGGTTCCTCCAATATAATCCAAAGCACTCCTACATCATCCAATTGCGAATATCAACGCACAACATAGTCGCTAAACCAACTGAATACAATCGTATGATAATCATTATTTAATAGCCTACCCCAAACCTCTTGCCAGCACTCCATTTGGTACGTAGGAAAGACCACTGGTCACGCTCTGACCACTTTTGGAGGACATAAAAATGACTATATTAAATTTACCTGCGCTTCTCTCCGGTTTCTTTGATTTTTTGGACGGCCCGGAATGGCGCGCATGGCCATTCAATGCCGGTTACGGAGAAACCTTACTTCCCTCTGTCGCTCGCTTGCTATTCGTGATGATGATTTTCGGCCTTATTGTTCTCTTCTTAAGAGTCATGTTTGGCCCGAACGGATACTTCAGAGATGAAGAGATGGACCGTGAAGCGGAAGAACAACGGGTTAAAGAACGAGCCGTACTTGATAACTTGCTTGCAAAAAATGAAATCACTGAAAATGAACACAAAATAAGGATGAAAGGCATAGAGGACTAAAAATGCCCTTATCCCGCCACATTGAAACCTTCACGGCCTATGCATCAAGCCACCTGACCGGCGATCAGGAACATGACTACCATATCCAATTGAAAATCGATCATTCCTTGCGAGTGCTTGATAATGCTCGTGCGATTCTAGAAGGTGAAAATGTCACTGGACACACAGCCACACTGACGTCTCTCGCAGCTCTCTATCACGACATAGGCCGTTTTCCCCAATATACTGAATACGGGACTTTCAAAGACGTTGATTCAACCAATCACGGACGTCTTGGCGTACTCACATTGAGAAAAATTGATCTCCCCAAGGGGTTGACTGACAAAGATTGGAGAGCAATCCGTACAACAGTTGCTTTGCATAACGTCAAGGAGATTCGCTCGGAGACACCCGCCTCACTAACTGCAATGGCCAATACTGTTCGCGATGCAGACAAACTGGATATTTACTCAATCATACTCGATCACCTTGGAGACAATTCCGACTCCAAGCCAGTTGTCATTCACAGCCTTGAAGACCGCCCTCATAAATATTCTCAAGTTGTGTTTGACACCGTATTATCAGGCAGATCATGCGACTACCACTTGATGCGATATACCAACGATTTCATACTTCTAATCACCGGTTGGCTTTTCAATCTTGGCTTCCGAACCTCAGTCCAACTGTTTGCCCAAAGCGGACTCGTCGAACAAGCTTTTTCTATTTTGCCAAAAGATGATAAAATACAGAGTCTTGAAGAAAAGGTCCTTAAGTTCATGCATTATAAAACTCACTCAGCCCCTTGATATAATTAATCCTAGGTATTAGACAGAATATTCAAGGGAGAAAAAACAATAGTTATGGCTCAGAAAACAGACAGCAAAGCATACGGCGTATACAAGAACATCGTCATCCTGACCAACGTTGAGGTGCACGCCAAGCGAGACCTTGCGACCATCAACACCTTCGGTCCGCTTGATGTAAAATCTTTCAGCGCAGGCGTTGATGCCATTGACTACCTAGCCGAGAACAACGTTGATCTGGTTTTCTGCGACTCTTCCCTCGACGACATGAGCGGCATCAAATTCGCTCAAATCGTCCGCAAAAACATGAGCGGCAGACCCCTGCCAATCATAATGGTCACTTTGGAAAACAGAAAAGACCACGTGCTTGATTCCATTGCTGCCGGTTGCATTGGTTACATCCTCAGACCATACTCTCTCGATACTTTCGAGAAATACCTCATCCTCGCAAACCAGTTAGACAGTTATCCTGAAATCGAAGAAATGGAACTCCAGGAAGCCAAAGACATGGTCGAACGAGGCGACTTCGATGAAGCCATCGAAGCATTCGAAGAACTCATTTCCTATCAGGACGAAGCCCAAAAATATTACGACATGGGCTGCCAATTCATGGTTCAAAGCAAATACGGCAAGGCCATCGTATCATACAAAAAGGCCGTCAAGATCAATGATCTGTTCGCTGAGGCTTACAAAGGACTGGCAGATGCTTACAAGGGCAAGGGCGATATGGAAGCTTGCAAAAAATTTCTCAAGCAAGCCGCCGATGTTCACGCACAGTTCGATCGCCTGGAAGAGACCAAAACCATATTCATCGAGATTCTGAAATACGAAGCGGACACGCCCAACCCATTCAACACCCTTGGAGTCAATCTCCGCAAGCAAGGGGACTATCCCGGTGCCATCCATGCTTACAGACAGGCTTTAGAGCTAACGCCAAACGACGAGAATATTTATTTCAACATGGCCAAAGCACTATACTTCATGGGCAAACTGGAAGATGCTTCCGTCGAAGTTGACATGTCGCTGAAGATGAATCCGGAATTCAGGGAAGCCAACAAGCTTTATCAGCGAATTCACGGCAAGCCCTGGACTCCGACCAAAGGCGCAATCGCCCGCCCTCGCCCAATTGCCGAAGGTGCCAAGGAATCCGCCAAGGATATCGACCCGTAGCCAATTCTCACGGGAGTTTCAATGACCTCGGAAGCCATCATCCGTATAGGTTCATTCCTTGCCATGCTCATTGCCATGGGGGCAGTGGAAACTCTATGGCCCCGGCGAATCCTCACAGCGCGCAAGATGCACAGATGGTTTTCCAACGTCTCCGTATCTGTCCTTTCCACCTTGCTAATCCGTTTGTTGACCCCGATCATCCCGACCGCGCTGGCAATATATTGCATAGAAAACGGCCTCGGGTTATTTAATCTCATCTCGATTCCAGGCTGGTTGGCACTACCGATCAGCGTGCTCATTCTTGATATGATAATATACTGGCAACATGTGGTGTTTCACAAACAGCAACTACTGTGGCGAATACATCGCATGCACCACGCAGACACCGACATCGACGCCAGCACCGGCATCCGATTTCACCCCATTGAAATCGCCATATCCATGATTATCAAACTTGCCGCGATCATCCTGCTTGGCCCCCCGGTTATGGGCGTGATCGTCTTCGAGATCTTACTCAACGGCTGTGCCCTGTTCAACCACGCAAATGTCCGCCTGCCGATCCCTACGGATTCGGTCCTAAGACTCCTTGTCGTCACACCTGACATGCACCGGGTACATCATTCAACGGATATGAGTGAAGCCAACACAAATTACGGTTTCAACTTTCCATGGTGGGATAGGTTGTTCGGGACATACAAGGCTCAGCCAGAAATGGGACATGATGATATGAAAATTGGACTGAATATCTTCAGGGAAAGATCTTTTGTCCGTTTATCCAAAATGCTAACAATCCCCTTCTTATAGCCAAGCATTTCCATCTACGATAGTACACAATCCCTCATGAAAACATGCTGTTTCATGAGGACAATGCGATCAACATCGAAGTCGGGATAATTGAAAAAGCAACTAGATTAAAGCCTGGGAATTCCGCAGCAAACTTGCGCTTCTATAAAATTTGAGATGCGCTTTCGAGCATCTTTTTCATCTCTGTTAAATTCAAGGACAGCGTACCGTTTACCATCTTTCATGAAGGCATTCTTGACAAGACATCCAACGGAATAGCCATCATCGTTCACGTCAAATGGATGAAAAGTGAGCTTCACTTCGCGATCAACATCCTCAACAAATGGAACAAGGCCTCCGTTGAGGAAGCGAATTCGAGAACAACTTGCGGACATATCCTCTATTACCGCTTGGGCTGCCCTGTCCCCTTCAACAACCGTTGCCGGGAAACGGCATGAACACCGTGGTTCAAAACGGTCTTCTGCATCATAGCAATCATTCGGTTTTGCCAGCTCAAGTATGGTGTCAGGAGCCTCAACATCATTCAAGATGCGAGTGGAAAACCCCATGAAGCGACCATCATGGGCATACAAGACTTTCGCCTTCTTATCTATTTTAAGACGCTGGATGACAGGATCTGTCATTGGGGAATATACAAGCAACCGACCATCGTCCTTCACATCGGCTACGATGCTCAGGAACCTATCGCCATAAGTCGAAAATTCGACAAGAATCTTATCACCAACGGCTAAATCCATAAGGCCATTTCCCCTATTTTGATTTAGATTAGCCCATAGATATTTTTACAGCAATTATATATATGACGACCATGCTAAAAACACTTGGAATCATCACCTGGATTTTGTGCCTTTTCGTACTCGGGTACCAGACCATTTCCTGGATACTGTTTGCCTCCTGGCCGTCAGTGACGATCATGGATGCATCACAACAGTTTTTGGGCATCGACATTTCATCTCTTGTCCAATCTCTTCCATTTGAACTAGCCGTAAAAACTGCCTATCTGTGTTTAACAACTGAACTATCCATTTTCCTCTGGTGGACCGGGATCACATTTTTTGGACTGACATTTATAAATAGTATTCTCAAGAAATAATATTCCCTTCAAATCAAAGCACAACCAACACCCTCCGAATTTCACTACGTACCTATTACATTAAATATATAAACTACTGAGCTTCTACAAAGAGAATTCACCTCTCCGACATTGAGCGACCAGTCAATCCAATATTGATATGGACTTAACCCTATATTTTCAGCTACAAGGCTTTAATACGACATAAATTTAGAGGTTGATTCATTGCAAAGACGATTTCTCCCCATTACAATATTGACCGGGGTTCTACTAATAGCGGCACTTGTCGGCTATTTAGCTCCAGCCAATTCTGAAGCCCCGCCCACACGTGTCCTTATGGATAACAAGGGCGGCAAAGTCATTCTCACTCATGCCACGCACGCTGAGCTTGAAAGTCAAAATTGTGCCACATGTCATCATACATCCGGCAACAATCAAACGCCTCCGGCATGTGCGGATTGTCATGTTAAAAAGTTCGATGAAGTATTTGTGGCCGATCATCAAGAGACAATTGACGAGAAACAGTGCATCTCCTGTCACCATCCGGGAGCAACCATCGCCAAATTCTCCCATGAAAAGCACGAAACCGAATACGCTGAAGATGACTGCCAAGCCTGTCATCATGACGAAGAAATCGAGCCAGAACCGCAAGCTTGTTCTGATTGCCACAAAAAAGAAAGCAGCAAGGACATGTTAAGCCTGAAGGAAGCCAATCACGCCAAGTGCGCCGATTGTCATGAAGACATGTACGATGAAGGCCTCAAAGGGTGCGTCAACTGCCACACCCGCGACAAGGCTCCTGCGGAAAAACCAGAACCGCAATCCTGTGCGGACTGTCACACTAAGCCGGTGGATCTTCTTATTCCAACGACCACAAACGCATTCCACGGCCAATGCATGTCTTGCCACGAAGAGCAAGGTATGGGCCCGTTTGGCGACGACGCATGTTATCAATGCCACATGAAATAAGGGACCGACAGATATGACCAAGTTCAGTTTCAGCCTGCACACCGGTGAGACCGGCCCCCTCGGAAAGGGGTCCAAACCTGACCGGCTGCGCATCCCCATCCCATGCCATACTCCAATCCTCGCTGAAGGCGATCAGGTATTGGCCGGGACCAAAATTGCCATTGCCAATCATGACGGCAGCGGTGACATGCATGCCCCTCTTGCAGGAACCATCAAGGATATACTCCCATATTCCATGCTCATCGAAGTCAGTGGTGAAGACAGGGCTGACGCAAAAAAGGCACCATCAGAAGGCGGAACAACTCTCAAAGAATGGCTGCGCGATCTTGGCGTCAACGTCAAAAAGATGAATCGAGCCGCAACGTTGATCATCAATGCGGTTCCACCAGAACCAGGAATTTCAATATTTGACCCACTGCTTCGCGACTATCGCAAAATCCTTGAATTGGGACTGGAGACGATCCAGCGCATCGTGGAACCTTCCAAGATGTTCCTGGTAGCAGCCAAGGGCAACCGGGCCAATGCATTTGCCAATTGCACAGTAATGCATGTTTCTCCCACCTACCCCAACGGGTTGGATGAAATGGTTATCAAGACTGTTACGGGACAGGAGACACTGCCTGGAACCTTGCCCGAGAATACAGTCATTCTATCTGTAAAAGATTTGTATTTCATTGGACGCATTATGGAGACCGGCCGTCCACTGATCGAAACCGTCATGACCATAGGCAGTCAGAACCATCTTGTTCGCGTAGGAACCCCTGTCGGTTTTCTAGCTGCCGAGGCGGGGGCCACACCCCAACCAGGCGACAAGATAGTACTGGGAGGCTTGATGCGCGGACTGGCCGCAGTCAATCTGGAGCAAGGAGTAGGCAAGGACACTACCGGGCTTCATATTCTTCGCGAAGACGAAGGCCTGAAACCCACTAACAATTTCTGCATCGGATGCGGCGAATGCGAAAGCCATTGTCCGGCTAGAATAATGCCCGGAATGATCAGTCGTTGCGCCGAGTTCAAACAGTTTGAACGCGCTGAGACTTTCCATATCCATTCATGCATCGAATGCGGTATCTGCGGATATTGGTGCAAGGCACAAAGACCGCTCCTTCAATACATACGACTTGCCAAGTTCGAACTGGCATTACTTAGGGAAACCAACGGCCCATCACAGCCGTTGATCATGGAAGCTGAAACCGGACAGACCGGAGAAAAAGAATGACAAAGCCGCTAGAGCCGATACTGACAGTATCCGCCCCGCCACACGTCCATTGCGGCCGGACCATCAAGAACTACATGGCCGAAAACCTTGTGGCTCTCATGCCTGCCGTGATCATGGCAATCTACATTTTCGGATTGGGTGCACTTAGGGTCATGGCTCTTTCATGCGCTGTAGCCGTTATGTCCGAAGCCATCTGCAACAAGCTCATGAAACGTGAACAATCCATCGACGATTTCAACGGGCTACTCACAGGATTGCTCTTCGCTTTCCTGCTTCCAGCCTCTGCCCCGTGGTGGCTGGTGACCATCGGCGCGTCATCGAGTATTATTCTGGGCAAGATGATCTTCGGTGGACTGGGCGGAAATCCACTCAGCGCCCCCCTTGTCGGCTGGGCACTCTGCCGTATTTCGTGGGGTGAATTCATGGACACCAATGCAACCATGCTTTCATCCAATCTCGCAGCTCCGTTGCAACAACTGAAATACTTCGGTCTTGAATCCATACAAACTATCGAATCTTCAGCTCTGATCATGGGAGAACAACTAGGCGGACTCGGTGAAGTCCATATAGCTGCACTATTGGTCGGAGGCTTATTCCTTATAATCCGTCGCCACATCAGCTGGGTAATCCCGACCGGGTTTATTGCAGGTGTTTTGATCACCGGTTGGATTTACAACCTGATCGATCCGACCACTTACGCGACTCCCCTGTTCCACCTTCTGGCTGGTGGCACTATATTCGGAGCCTTTTTCCTGGCCACAGACCCGGCAGCGTCACCCATCGGACGCATTCCATGCATCCTCTTCGGACTGATTGCCGGGGCAATGGTCATTGTCATTCGCGTGTACGGTATCTACCCGGACGGCGTCCCATTCGCCATATTGCTGGCGAACCTGTTTACACCACTACTTGACCGCATACGCCCCAAGCCATTTGGTGGTCCTTGTACATCAACCAAGATTAATAAGGAGGGCGTGACATGCGAGAAATGCTGCGGATGATCCTCGTCCTCTCCCTGATCTGCGGTCTATCCGGCCTGACTCTCGCCACCGTGCGACAGGCCACCAGTGAACGTATCGAGGAACAAGTTATGACCTTTGTTCAAGGCCCAGCCCTTGAACAGATATTCAGCGATTACGACAACAACCCGGTCAAGGACCGCAAGACCTTTGACTTGCCAAACGGACCAGTCACAGTCTTCCCGGCCTTGAAAGACGGCAAACTTACCGGTGTTGCCATTGAGACCTTCGGTAAAGGCTATGGCGGCGACATCGGAGTCATGGTCGGCTTTGCCACAGACGGTAGCAAGTTGGAAGGTATCGGCATCACTACCATGAAGGAAACACCCGGTCTTGGTGCTCGCCTTGTCGAAGCAGAATACCGCGACCAATTCAAGGATCACTCAACAGACAAAATCGCCTTGAAGAAACAAGGCGGCGATATTGCGGCGATATCCGGGGCGACTATCTCGTCCAACGGCTCTGTGGCCGCAGTCAATGATGCAGTTAAGATTTTCAATCAAATCAAGGACAAACTCCCCTCAGCTTGGGGGTCCTAGGATATTACTATGAGCAGATTGTGGAAGGAATTCTCGAAGGGGCTTTGGAAAGACCTGCCTCCGTTCAAGCTTGTACTCGGTCTGTGCCCGGTACTGGCTGTGACAAAGACCGCTTACAACGGATTGGGCATGGGATTGGCCGTCATCTTCGTATTGACAATGTCCAACCTGTTGGTCTCGCTTCTGCGCAAGCTCATTCCCGCCAAGGTCCGTATCGCCTGCTTCATCGTAGTCGCCGCCTCCCTGGTCGTATGTGTTGAGCTTCTCATGCAGGCTTATGCATACCCGCTATACCTGCAACTCGGCATCTTCGTTCCGCTGATCGTCGTCAACTGCATCATCCTTGGGCGCGCCGAGGCATTTGCCTCTAAGAACCCTGTTTATCTGGCCGTAGCCGACGGGCTTGGTATGGGCATAGGTTTCACCGCCTCCCTTACCTTACTCGGCTCCATCCGAGAGCTTTTCGGATACGGCACGTGGTTTGGCATGCAAGTCATGGGTGACTGGTTCGAACCGTTCACTTTCATGGTTGAAGCCCCCGGCGCATTCGTCTGCCTGGGGCTCATTCTTGCCGGGATGAACGCCCTAACCAACTGGCAACGCAAAAGCAAAGGCCTGGAAGCCGTTACCGGCCCGGTTCATGATTGCAAGACCTGTGGCATGTGCGCCACCAAGCCGGGAGCATAAGGGAACGTCATGGATTATTTCGTACTCGTCATCGCCGCCATATTCGTCAACAATATCGTCTTGGCGCAATACCTTGGTAACTGCCCGTTCGTCGGCACGTCCAAAGACTCCGGCGTAGCCATCGGCATGGGACTGGCCGTTGTCTTTGTTGGCACAATGGCCGCAGCTATCACCTGGTGCGTCCAGAAATTTCTTCTGGCCCCCAACGACCTTGGCTATCTCCAGACTATCGCATTCATCCTGGTCATCGCCGCACTTGTGCAGTTCGTCGAAATGTTCCTTAAAAAAGTCATACCGCCTTTGTACCAATCTCTGGGCATATTTCTGCCTTTGATCACGACTAACTGTGCAGTACTCGGTATCGCCATCATTTGTCAGCGCGAAGAGTATTCGATTCTTGAGACTATAATATTTTCCACCGCTTCCGGCGCAGGTTTTATGCTCGCCTTAGTAATCCTGGCCAGCATACGTGAACGACTCGATCTGACACGGGTCCCCGTCAGCCTCAAGGGAACTCCGCTTGCCCTCATCCTGGCCGGACTCATGTCACTTGCATTCTTCGCCTTCAAGGGCATGGCCTCTTAGGAGTATCTGACTATGATCACTGCATCTGTACTCGTTCTTTTCGGCATCGGACTCACTGCAGCCGTCATTCTGGCTGTGGCGTCCAAGGTGCTCTACGTATATGAAGACCCGCGCATCGCTGAAGTGGAAGGCGTATTAGCTGGAGCCAACTGCGGAGCTTGTGGTTACCCCGGTTGTGCCGGAGCTGCTCAAGGCGTTATCGCTGGCAAGGCCGGAGCCACGGTCTGCGTAATCGGTGGAGATGAAGTCGCAACGAATGTAGCCGCCATCATGGGACTCGAATTTTCATCCATGGAAAAACAGATTGCCTTCGTTGACTGCACTGGTGGTACCCGCGCTGAAGACGTATATATTTATGAAGGCGCAAAGGACTGTCGTGCTCAACACCTGCTATACAACGGTTCAAAAATGTGCCCGGAAGGCTGCCTCGGATACGGCACCTGCGTTGGAGCGTGCCAATTCGGAGCCATCGAAATGGGGCCTAATGGCTACCCGGTAGTCGACCCTGAACTGTGCACCGCATGCGGCGGGTGCGCCCAGGTTTGCCCACGTGAAGTCATCACCATCTGGGGAATGTCAGCGCGTATTTCGCATCTCAATGAAACAACCGATTGCCTGGCCCCCTGCCGTCAACGCTGCCCAGGCCAGATCAATATTCCCCGCTACATCGAACAGACATCTCGCGGCGATTATGCCGGAGCACTTGAAACCATTCGCGAACGCATTCCCATGCCACTTTCCATTGGCCGGGTCTGCCCGCATCCATGCGAAGGAGTCTGCAGACGTGATCATGTGGACGAAGCCGTCGGCATCAATATGGTCAAACGTTTTGTTGCTGATTGGGAGATGAATTCTGGCCAGAGACTGCCAATTTCATGTGCACCTGAGACTGGACGCAAAATTGCTGTTATCGGCGGCGGTCCAGCCGGTTTGTCTTGCGCATTTTTCCTGCGCCGACTTGGTCACAGCCCAACCATATTCGAGTCAATGCCAAAGCTGGGTGGACAACTCAGATACGGCATTCCCGAATACCGTCTGCCCAAAGCTGTCTTGGATTGGGAGATAGAAGGCATCCTGAATCTCGGCATTGATGTGGAATACGAAAAATACTTCGGCAAGGATTTCGACCTCGACTCCCTGACGGCAGATGGATACGAGGCCATGTTCCTGGGTATTGGTGCCTGGATGAACATGAACCTTCGTATCGATAACGAAGACGCCACAGGCGTTGAGACCGGTACTGAATTCCTTACCAAGGTCGGCCTTGGCGTAGATACCGGTATCGGCAAGAAAGTCGTTGTCATCGGCGGCGGTAACACTGCCATGGACGCAGCACGCAGTAGCGTCCGTCTTGGAGCTCATGTAACGCTCATGTATCGCCGCACACGGGACGAGATGCCCGCCAATATTGAAGAAATAATCGCAGCAGAAGAGGAAAACATAAACTTCCTCTACCTGGCCGCTCCCACGCGTATCGTCTCTGATGACTCAAACAAGGTTACTCATATCGAGTATATCCAGATGGAATTAGGCGAACCTGATGCCTCTGGCAGGCGTAGTCCTAAGCCCATAGAAGGTTCGGAAAAGCTTCTTGAAGCAGATAGCATTTACACCGCCATTGGTCAGAAACCAGAACTATCCTGCCTGTATGACGAAACTGGCGCGTGCACTCTGGAAGAGACTAAATGGCGAACTCTGGATGCTCATCCGGATACTCTCCAGACCGCATTACCCAATGTGTTCACCGGTGGAGACATGCACACCGGCCCGGCACTTGTCATTACAGCTCTGGGAGAAGGCAGAAAAGCAGCTCGCTCCATCGATCAATATCTGAACGAAGGGGCACCTCACGTCTCGCACAAGACGCAACGAGAAATGATCCCATACACAATGTTTACACACGTACCGGACGTTGGACTTCGCAAGAAATCAACAATGCCACATCTGGTAGAATGCAATGATCGAGTCTGCACATTCCAGGAAATCGAAGGCGCACTGAGCGAAGAGGAAGCCAAACATGAGACGTGCAGATGTCTCAGATGCGGGCTTACATGCTACAATCGTGACTTGGCCGATGGCCAGGAATGCGTAGGCGAAGACTGCGTCAAGAACTCATAGAAAAGGGTTGCAAACAGAAAGGGTTGTAGATATATCTTTGCTCCCTTAAGGCTCTTGCTAAAAAGGGAAAAGACACGGTCGGTTAGCTCAGTTGGGAGAGCACCGCATTCACACTGCGGGGGTCGTTGGTTCAAGCCCAATACCGACCACCAAAAATATAGCGGTTCCGGATATCCGGAACCGCTTTTCTTATGAATCACCTTGAAAGACTCACTCCCTATCCACCGAGCAATCTTCATGCTAACAATTCATATTACAGATCATGAAATAGGAGTTTTTAATAATGATTAATATGAACAAAGCTGCCCTTATCACAACGACACTCATAATTTGCCTAATCACTACATCTGCACTTGCCGCTGACTTGCAGAAATCTATGAGAAGACAGGCTGACTCAGATTTTCGTATTGCTGAAAAGGCTTACCGGAAAGCTGTGAAAGATTACGGAAAAGCATTCAACGGATTACCTGATAGTGAAAAAACATCTGCCTGCAAAAAAATCAATTCCGCTCTTTATACCAACCGACATAATATGGTTGCAGAAGACACGTTTAGACAACAACAATTAAAGCAGCAGATCGGCAAACTTGAACAATATGGATCAGAACTTGAGTGTGTCCCCAAAAAATAGAGATATTAGCAAAAAGAACAAATGACTGAAGATTAGCTGAACGCCACAGTTACCTGAATTTCGCCTTCTTCCTTTTGCAAATTGGCAATCAACTCTTCAGTTCCCATTCCATTTGCATCAATGACCTGTTTTTTTCTCCCTTCAAGGAACTCAGCCAGCTGCGCCGCATTTATTGAAATACCTTTCTTTAGAACATCTTCGCCACTCTCTACGGCCAATGTGCTAAATATTTTGACATTAACAGTAATGGGAACAGCACTTTCATCAGCACTTTCATCTTTTACTGATATCCCACTTCTGAATTCCTTGTATGGGTTGTCGCGCCCCATGCAAATGCCGACAAGACCTGGCATAGCACTGCCGAGAGCCAGATTGTCGCCTTCCTTGATATGAGCTGTATCGATATCATCGACAGGACTGCTATTTAAAAAAATAGTCCTGACGGTCTCATCGATAAAGCAATCGTCGTAACCCAATGCATTCTGAAGGAACTCACGCACAGACACTCCGGCCTGTCCCTGCAAAGTGAAACCTTTTTGAAGTAGATAATTCCAACCGGAGATTGCTTCAACTTTCATCTGTATTTTCAGGCATGCAACATTATTCATTTTTTAGTTCCTCCAATATAAATAATACCAAACAATGAGCACAAGAGCATTATGCTTTCTTTGGCACAATAGGCCGTATCTTTTGACTTTTTTTAGCAGGATTGTGTACAATTTTTGCTGAATTGTGTATAGAAATTCTGGTCAATAGTATTTATGCAACAAAGAATTGAATCAAATATTGAAACATTTAAAAGTCGAGGTTCGTATGCCAAAAATTCTCAGAGTCAACACCCGCACTAAAGAGTACTCCTTTGAAGAAGTTGGTCCTTATGCCAACCTCGGTGGCCGCGCACTCACCTCGCGCGTCATCAACAAAGAAGTCCCGGCCGACTGCCATCCGCTATCTGCAGAGAACAAACTTGTTATAGCCACCGGTCTACTGGGCGGATCTACCGCAGCCAACTCCGGTCGCATTTCCGTTGGTACAAAATCCCCGCTGACTGGCGGTATCAAGGAATCCAATTCCGGCGGTTTGTTCGCTCATAAGATGCCCAAAATGGACCTGCTTGCCATTATCCTCGAAGACAAACCTGCCGAAGCAGCTCCCTTCTCAACACTTTTCATTACTGATGGGAAAGTCGAATTCAAAGACGCTACCGACATCGTTGGTATGGACACCTACCCCGGTCACGACAAGTTGCTCGCTGAATACGGCGACAAACTGTGCGCCTGCATGATCGGACCCGCTGGTGAGACTGTTCGCAAAACTGCAACCATCCAGTTCACCGATCCCTACAAGCGCCCCGCTCGCTCCGCAGGTCGAGGCGGCACCGGCGCTGTCATGGGTTCCAAAAAGATCAAGGCCATTGTTCTTGATCCAGAATTCAGCAACAAAGTCGGCGCTGTTGACGCTGACACCTTCAAGACCGCTCGCAAAACCTGGGTTGATATCCTTCAGGGCCACCCGGTCACCAGCCAGGGCCTTCCCGGCTTCGGCACCTCAGTTCTGGTCAACGTCATCAACGAAGCTGGTGCACTGCCGGGTAAGAACTTCCGTCAGGGTCAGGTCGAACACGTTGCTGAGATCTCCGGCGAAAAAATCGCTGAGACCATTGAAGCCCGTGGTGGTAAAACCACTGAAGGCTGTCACGCCGGTTGCGTTATCCAGTGCTCCCAGCAGTACAACGATGCTGACGGCAATTACGTTTCCTCCGGCTTCGAGTACGAAACTGTCTGGGCTTTTGGTGCCAACGCAATGATCAAGGACATCGACGACATCGCTGCCCTTGACCGTCTTTGCGACGAAAAAGGCATGGACACCATTGAGATGGGCAACACCGTCGCCATTGCCATGGACGGCGGCATCATCCCCTGGGGTGATGGCAAAGCTGCATTTGAGCTGCTCTCCAAAGTAGGCACCGACGATCCCATGGGAATGATCATGGGCAACGGCGTTGTTTTCGCTGGCGGCGCATTCGGCGTAGAACGCCTGCCTGTCGTCAAGAACCAGTCCATGCCCGCATATGACCCCCGCGCTGTCAAAGGCGTCGGCGTAACTTATGCCACAACCGCCATGGGCGCTGACCACACTGCCGGTTACGGCGTGACCGCCAACATCCTGAAGGTCGGTGGAGACATCGACGGACACAAAAAAGAAGGCAACGTCGAACTGTCCAAGAACCTGCAGGTCGCAACCGCTGCCATTGACTCCATGGGCTTCTGCCTGTTCGTGGCCTTCGCGGTCCTCGATGCCGACAACGGCGTGCAGACCATGGCCGACCTGGTTCAGGCCTGGACCGGCAACTCCTTCTCTGTAGACGATCTGGTCAACCTGGGCGTCAACTGCATGAAGGATGAGCAGGAATTCAACAAACGCGCAGGCTTCACCAAAATGGATGACAAACTGCCCCGCTTCTTCGAAACCGATGCCCTCCCGCCCCACGGCGTTGTTTGGGATTACGACGAAGACGAACTCCAGGGCGCAAAGGTCTAAGACTCATAATAGCACCAAGACCAAGGGCCGGGAATTAATTCCCGGCCCTTTTTTGTTCTCACGTTGACCCATCTCCATCAAATGATTAGATTCATCACATGAAAATAGAATTAAAATTATTTGCCACCTTGGTTCAGTTTCTACCCGAAAACAGCGATGAATACCCTATTGATCAGGGAGAAACCGTTCAGTCATTGCTAGGAAAACTCGGCATCCCCGAAGAAGATGTCACTCTCTACTTCATCAATGCTGCACGCGCATATCTGGAGAGCGAGATCAAGGACGGCGACCGAGTAGGCCTGTTTCCACCGGTCGGTGGAGGCTAAACCATGTCATCTTCCATCAAGGATGACATCCAGGATCAAGCTATACGCATCTCTCTCCCCAAAGGAGGAGAAGGCGACACCATATCCATTGATGCAATTGCATCCATAGCAAAAATGCACGGCCAACCAGGATATGTCATTGAAGCCGAAGCTTTGAAAGATTCGGTTTTTCCTACACGCTACCTTCGGAACATGGATGGCATCACTTCAGATGAACAGATCAGGCTGCTTGAATCATCCGTAGCCCAAGTCGGTCTCGGTGGCCTGGGCGGCAACCTTCTGGAGATGTTTATCCGAACAGGAATCGGACGCATCCGTGCGGCAGACGGTGACAACTTCGAGGAAAGCAACCTCAACCGTCAGGCTCTTTCATCCCCAGACAATATTGACCGTCCCAAATCCGATGCAGGTCTTGTTCGAACCAATCAGATCAATCCTTCCATTGCTATAGAAACCTGGAATGAGTATCTGAATCCCCAAAGTCTCCCGGATTTCCTCGCAAACTGTGACATTGCCATTGACGCCCTTGGAGGCCTCAAGACAAGGCTGGCTTTACAGCAAGCCGCAACTGAAGCGCATATCCCATTGGTAACAGGAGCACTGGCCGGTTGGACTGGATATGTCGGCGTGGTCATGCCTGGTCAACTCGGCCCAGCCGACATCATGGGGCATGACAATGCAGCCGAAGAAACCCTTGGTTGTCCATCCCCTGCAGTCACCTTCATAGCCTCTTTAATGGCTACAGAAACTCTAAAGATTCTTACGAAGTCACCAGCATCGCTCACAAACAAGATGCTTCTCGTTGATCTTAAACATCTTACTTTCGAGACAATTTCTATCTAATCCCCACATCCGGTGTCGAACCTCTAGGTATTATGTCCACATTGACTTAATACTAATCTTCCTGCATATACTCACACTTGAATGCAGTAAGCGAGATCTGTCATGCACTTCTGTCAACGCAAACCAAGTGAATAGCAATGACCAAAAACGATGAAGCTACATTGAGGCTCCGAGTTTGGATCGAACAGGAAAACGAAATCTATATCGGCATCGGCAGTACATTGTTGCTTAAGCACATAGAAAAGCTTGGGTCCTTGCGAAAAGCAGCCGAAGAACTAGGCATGTCCTATCGCCGAGCCTGGGGGAAACTCAAAAATGCTGAAGAACGCATCGGTACCCCGCTAGTAGAAAAAACCAAAGGACAAGGCCAACGGTTCAACCTGTCACCCTTTGGTAAGGAACTTATGGAAAAATTCCTGCATTTTTATCTGGATGTAGAAAAATATGCCACGGCAAGAGCCACAGAGCTTCTTGAAATGGATGTAAAGACATCCGGTGAATTCTACCGCGACGACACACAATAGCCATTCAATCAGATTGAGGGGTCTGAGTAACAAACAACTCCCAGAGGAAAGACCATGAAACGCTTCTTAACAATTGCCCTTACACTCGCACTCACACTCGCACTGACTCTGCCCGCAATAGCAGGAAAAACCTTGATGATGGCCACGACCACCAGTACTGCCAATACAGGACTGCTCGACGACCTGATAGTTCCCTTGTACAAAAAAGACACGGGAGTTGAGATCAAATTCGTGGCTGTCGGCACCGGGAAAGCCCTCAAGATGGCTGAAAACTGCGACGTCGACGTCGTACTGGTCCATGCACCCGGCGCTGAAAAGGCTTACATGGACAAGGGTGTCCTGACTGACCGTACCCAACTCATGTACAATGACTTCGTCATCATCGGCCCTGACTCTGATCCTGCTGGCGTAAAGGGAATGACCGTCACCGATGCGCTCAAGACCATTGATGCCAAGAAAGCCGTTTTCGCCAGCCGCGGAGACAACTCAGGTACCAACAAAAAAGAAATCTCCCTGTGGAAGTCTGCCGGAATGGGAATTCCCGAAAAACAGGCATGGTATGTCCAGACCGGCCAAGGTATGCTCCCCACCATTAATATCGCTAATGAAAAGAACGGCTACACCATGACTGACCGCGGCACCTACATCAAGTATGCCGACACCAAAGGCGGCAACCCGCCCCTGAAGGTTCTGGTAGAAGGCGACAAAGTACTGTTCAACCAGTACAGCGCACTGGCAGTCGACACCAAGCATTGCAAAGACGCCCAGTACGATCTGGCAAAACAGTACATCGCATGGATGGCTTCTCCTGCCACACAGAAGGCTATCAGTGAGTTCAAACTCTTGGGAAAGAAGCTTTTTATTCCCAACGCACAATAGATAGACTATGTTAATTTGCCGGGTGGATGGCTTCTCCATCCACCCGGATTAAAAGGACACTAATGGACTATCTGCTACAAGGATTCATACAGGGCTTCGTGCTCCTTTTCACAGGCAATGCGGAGACATACTCCGCAATCTGGACAACTGTCGGTGCCTCAACCCTTTCCATGATTGCTAGCCTTTCCATCGGAATTCCACTTGGCTTTCTGCTCGGCCACAAAAAATTTCCAGGCAAGAAGATCGTCCGCACCATTGTGGACACACTACTCTCATTTCCCACAGTGGTAATCGGGTTACTCGTATATGCCCTACTCACCAGGCACGGCCCTCTTGGCGGAACAGGCCTGCTTTTTTCCATCCCCGGCATCGCTATAGGTCAGACCATCCTGGGGCTGCCCATCATCATCGCCATGACAGCTACCGCAGTTGAAGCGTTGGACAAACGGCTGCCTTTAACCTTGATCACCCTTGGAGCCAATCCTCGCCAAATTCTCTGGGCCACTGTAATTGAAGCCCGCTATTCTCTCATGCTGGCAGCTGTTGCTGCTTACGGCCGCATCGTTTCAGAGATTGGCATATCCATGATGGTGGGCGGCAACATCAAATGGCACACTAGAACAATAACCACGGCCATTGCCCTGGAGACCGGCAAGGGCGAATTCGCCATGGGCATAGCCCTCGGCATGGTCCTGCTGACCGTCGCCCTCATAGTCAACATTTTTGCTTCCGGTCTCAAGAAGAGGGCCATCCAATGAGTACACCACTCATCGCCCTCTATAATATCCGTCAGCGATACTCAGGTCGCACAGTTCTCGCGATCGACCGGCTCGACATCGAACCCGGCAGCATTGTTGGCCTCGCAGGGCCGAATGGATCCGGCAAATCGACATTGCTTCGTCTTCTGGCATTTCTTGAGACTCCTGCATCCGGAACGCTAACATTCATGGGCAATCCGGTTCCCGACAAACCGAACGGAGTTCACAAGCAAGTCACACTACTTGTTCAGGAGCCGTACCTCCTCAAACGGAGCGTACACGCCAATATTGCATATGGCCTCAAGGTCCGTGGCGAATCCGACATTACTACCAAGGTCAATCATGCCCTTGATACGGTTGGCCTACCCCCAGACGTATTTTCACATCGACAATGGTTTGAACTATCAGGTGGAGAAGCGCAACGTGTCGCACTGGCCGCACGACTTGTTCTAAAGCCGAAAGCTCTCCTCATGGACGAACCCACTGCCAGTTTGGACGGTCAAAGCGCAACCCTGATCCGACAGGCAGCTCTTGCTGCTCGCAAGGAGTACGGAGCGAGTCTTGTTGTTGCCAGCCACGACATGACATGGCTGAATGCGGTTTGTGACCACATCTTCCACCTTGAACACGGCACAATCACAGATAAACAATAGCACTCCCCTTCGGAGGGATATCATGAAAGCAGTTTCCATCGTCGGTCCAAAAAATTCAGGTAAAACCACACTCGGTCTTGAACTTGCGCGTCATTTCAAGAAAATGGGCCTGACCGTGGCAGCCGCCAAATTTAGCCATCACGGTTTCAACTGGCAGGATACCGACACTACAAAATACTCGGAAATATGCGATACTGTTGCCGGTCTCGGCCCCAGTGAAACATTCGTGCACTGGACGGACCGCCGTTTTCTGCCCGATATTCTTCCACTGCTCACAGCCGACGTACTTATTGTCGAAGGCGGTAAATCTCTTGGTTACCTCCCTCGCATACTCTGCCTGCGAGGCGATCTTACCGACGGCACTGACTGGCTTACCCCCGAACTCGCCATTGCCTCCTACGGAGAAGAAAGCATTGATGGTGTCCCCGCACTGGAAAGCATTGATGATCTTGCCGAAACCGTACTCAAAAAGGGCTTTTTCCTACCCGGAATGGACTGTGAGACATGTGGCCGCCCCGACTGCAAGACATTGGCAGCCGACATCGTGGCCGGTAAAGTCACGACCGATGCCTGTCTTGCCATGCACAACTCCATTGAAGTGGACATTAACGGTGCCCCACTCGGCATGAAGCCCTTCGTGGAAGACCTTATCTCCGCAGCTATCAGGGAAATGCTCAAGACATTGAAAGGGTATTCCCCTGGCAAGGCGACTATCAAGCTGGACGTATAGCTTGGAAACAGGTACTTCCCGGCCATGCGAATAGTACTTTTTGAGCCGGAAATACCACCAAATACGGGCAATATCGCGCGGCTATGTGCTGCCACCAAAACGCCGCTCCATCTAATTGAGCCTCTGGGCTTCAAGGTCGACAACAAACACTTGAAACGTGCCGGTCTCGATTATTGGCCCCACGTCGATGTGACTGTGCATCCAGATTTCGATGCATTTATTAAACAGATCAATCCTCCCAGACTCATCATGGCGAGTGCCAGGACAGGCACATCTCATCATCGTTTTAAGTTTGAGGCTGATGACGCCATAATCCTGGGGCCTGAAACTCGCGGCCTTCCTGCTGAGATACTGGCGATGTCCCCACATGGAGTCCGCATCCCCATCTGGGGCGAAGTCCGGAGCCTGAACCTGTCCACAGCTACAGGTATCCTGCTTTTCGAAGCCTTGCGCCAGACAGACTTGATTCTCGAATAATCTCTGCTGCCTTGTCTTTTTTCAACTCGCCTTGTATTGATGTCCTTACTGGTAAATAAGCTCATAATCATGACCATTTAAAAACACATAGCACGGCATAACCACATGAAATTACTAGTCACAGGCGGATGCGGCTTCATCGGCACCAACTTCATCCGGCTCATGCTCGACAAACACCCCGATTGGTCCATCGTCAACCTGGACAAACTCACCTACGCGGGAAACAGGCTCAACCTAATTGATCTTGAGGAAAACGAAGACCGCTATGAATTCGTTCATGGCGATATCTGTGATCGAGACCTGGCGATGGATCTGCTATCCGGCAACGCCATCGACGCTGTGATCAACTTTGCAGCGGAATCCCACGTGGACCGCTCCATCAGTGATCCATCCCCATTCGTGACTACAAATATCCAGGGCGCACAAAACCTCATGGAATGTGCCAGGCAGCGGAAGATATCCCGCTTTGTCCACGTTTCGACTGACGAAGTTTACGGCACACTCGGTGATGTAGGGAAATTTGTAGAGACCACTCCTCTCGCGCCCAATAGTCCATACTCGGCAAGCAAAGCCGGGGCTGACCTCTTGGCGCGTGCCTATTTCGAAACATACGGCTTCCCAGTGCTGGTAACCCGTTGCTCCAACAACTACGGCCCATACCAATTCCCTGAAAAACTCATCCCGCTAATGTTCATGAATGCGAAAGCAGATAAGCCGCTTCCCGTATACGGAAACGGCATGAACATTCGAGACTGGATTTACGTTGATGACCATTGCCTGGGTGTTGAACTGACTCTCACCAAAGGACGCGAAGGCCAAGCGTACAATTTCGGCGGCGACGCAGAAGAGACCAACATCAATGTGGTCAAGACTCTGCTCTCCACCGTCAATAAACCAGAATCTCTCATTACCTATGTTACTGATCGCCCCGGCCATGATCAGCGGTATGCCATGGACTTCTCCCTAGCAGCCGACGAACTAGGGTTTGCACCGACACTAGATTTCAAAACTGGCCTTAAGAAGACCATTGAGTGGTACGAATCCAACACAACATGGCTTGAGCAGGTGCAGAGCGGTGAATACCGATCATTTATGGACACCTGGTATGAGGAGCGCAGCTAATGCAGCTTAGAGGGAAGACCGTAGTAATTTTTGGTGGAAAGACCGGTCTTCTTGGTCAAGCACTGACTGATGCCCTCAAGGCAGCTGGAGCAAAACCTATCCCCCTTTCCAGCGCTGATTGCGACATTCTCGACCCCATGTCTGTCGAAAAGCTACTCGATAGAAAAGACCCAGATCTGCTTATCAATGCGGCAGCCTACACCCAGGTGGATCTGGCTGAAGACGAAGAGGAAATGGCCTTTGGGCTAAACGCCACTGCCCCACCAATTCTTGCAACTCTAGCCGCTAGACGATTAATTCCATTTGTCCACTACAGTACGGATTTTGTTTTTAACGGAGACAAGCGAACACCATACTCTGTCTACGATGAGCCAAGCGCATTCTCTGTTTACGGCATCAGCAAAGCCGATGGCGAACGAGGCCTGCTTAAGCTCGGTTATGATCGCACGCTGATTATTCGTATTTCATGGCTGTTCGGCCCGGGCAGGACCAATTTTGTCGAGAAAATTCTTGGTCTTTGTGAAGGGAGAGACAAACTAACCGTAGTTGACGACCAGACCGGATCACCATCCTATGCCCCAGACATAGCCGACAACACGCTAAAGCTCCTGGAGAAAGACGCCACTGGCATTTACCATCTTGCCAATTCAGGCGAAACTACATGGTGCGGATTGGCTACCGCTGCCGTCTTCCTGGCAGATAAATCATGCAAGGTCGAACCTGTCCCCACAAGCGCATACCCAACAAAGGCTGTCCGCCCAGCGTATTCAGCCCTCGACCTGTCCAGATTCATCCAGACGACAGGAATCACTCCACGGAAATGGGAAGATGCCCTGAAAGACTATGTATTGAAGGATTTAAAAAAATAATCCGATTACATCATGAGATCGCGAACTTTCACATTCGCATCTCCCAACCGCTCTGAGAGAAGGTTAATCAGGAAGCGGTTGATGGACGTGACCAGAACAGGGGCACGTTTTTCAATGGCATCCAACTTGTCAATCGTCATCTTGTACAGCACGCATTTTTCAGCAGCGCGGATGGTCGCAGAACGCGGAGCCAAAGTATAGATACCCATTTCTCCAAAGACCGCCCCAGGTCCAACTTTCTTCAAGCGAAGAACCTTGCCACCTTCTAACTCAAGCTCAATGTCCAGCCGACCCGACTCGACAAAATACATGGAGTCAGAGGTGTCCCCCTGTCGGAAGACGGCCTCACCCTTGTCAGCTACCTCGCGCTTAAGAACCTTCATTAAAACCGGAATATACTTGGGCTCAGGGAATACTGGAGTCAGCAATTCAGGCAGGGTCAACTGCTTCATTTCAAGCATATTCTCGGAATCAAGAACATGATTCTCGCACCATTCGAGAGCAAAATCGAGATTGAAAAAGACCTCGAATGTCCCATCTTCACCACCAACATGCCCGCTCTCTTCAAGATGCTCTTCAAGTTCAAGAGGCGCACTGGTAATGATGAGATCGATTTCATAATCAGAAACAAGATTTGCCAGTTTGTCGAATCCAATACCCGCAGCAGAAGCAAGACCGGTAACCAACTTGAAATCAATAATGAGATACTCGACAGGCAACATGTTGCGATCGTCAAGCCGGGAACGGATATCTTTGAGCAAACGTTCCATGGAACCCAGGAAGATGAAGCCCTGAAGCCTCATTATGTGAATATGATCGCCATACTCCTTGAGAGTTCGCTGCTGGGCAGGAGCACGATCGACGTTACTGCGGTGGTTGGCACCGGACAAAACATTACGGATAGCTCCACCCTTGCTATACCGACTAACTGTAACCATCATGGCGAGGAATACTCCAAAGACTAGGCCTTCAAGCATACCAAGCAACACTGTGGCAAAAAAGGTCATCCACAACATCCACATATCGTCCCGACGAGTGAACGAGGTTCTGGTTTTGAATAACCAATCCCTAATGAGATCAAGACCGGCATAAACGAGCAAACCTTCAGGGACAAACCTGGGGATCATGGGCAAAATGGTATCGGCAAAAAACAACCCGACACCACAAACCAGGCCGGCCACTATACCGGCTATCGGCCCTCTGGCACCTGCAGCATAATTACCTGCACTTCTTCCGTAGGATAAAGATGCGGGCATGCCTCCACACAAACCGGAAACCATATTCGTCAGGCCAAGAGTCCTGTATTCGTCATTAAGTTCGGATTCCCGCCCTCTAATTAACTCAAGATTTGTAATTCGATACATGGACGTTAGTATCGCCAGAACGGCGATAGCACCAATGTATAACCCGTGAGCCTTGATGATTCCCCATTGAATATTGGTGTAAAAACCAGCTTTGAACACCACGGACGGATGAATCATGATCCCATCGTCCGGAAAGGGAATGGGTGTAGCCAACAACCTGATATTCTCATCAGGCCCCCAAAGACCTGCTGCATATCCAACACCGGACGCAACCAATACCATGGCCAACAAGAACAGAGAGTTCTTGAGTCTAGATAAAGCAAAAAATAGGATTATACCAAACGCAACGCTAGGCCCCATCGTATAGAGACATGATTCAGGTCTAAGCGTCAGGAGACAGGTTTTTAACGCGCTGAAGAGATTATTCCAATCAAGAGTAAGCTGCCCCATCCAATCGAAGACACCAAGCAAAACAAAAACGCCAACACCACCGATTACGCCGCCAATGATCTGAACCGGAATATATCTGACATACTCGCCAGCCTTGAGTTTGCCGAGAATCCAAAGCCCCGTTCCAACAACAAAAGCTGTCAAGGCAATGGCAGCCAGAACGGTAGGCAGAATGAACTCGGCAGTATACTCATCTGCCATGGATCTGTAGATGATCCCTATGAATAAGAAGAGCAAGGCCGTCAAAACGGTTTCAGGACCGACAAGGGCAAACGGAATCTTGGACTGAAGAGAATTAAAGATACTTCCGACGATCATACCCGTCAAAGCCGTGCCAAGAATATATGGCAGGAATTGATGGAGGCCTGTCTGTGATGAAGCTAATAAGGCCATGGAAAAGGCGAAAAAGAAAGCAAGGACACCTGAGACTATTCCTGCATATATATTGAGCGGAAGTGAACCTTCAAAAAGACGCCACTTGTCAACGACTTCGTCGTCCTCGATTGCAGCATCAGTTTCACCGTCCAGTCCAGAATAACCGGCTTCCCACACTTGTGGTGCGTCGTCATTGGCTAAATCACTCAAATCGAGATCATCTTCTTGCGGCTCAGGAAGTTCTTCAGGCTTTTGGACATCCATCCCGCATTCGGGACAAACTCCATCATGATCTTCTGCCATGACGTAACCGCACCCCGAGCATATAATATCCTCAGTGCTGCCTAGATCAATCTCAACACTTTCAGTATCGAGATCAATGGCTCCGGCCGATTCACCATCAGCCTGGTTGGAGGAATCCTCTTCCTCCGATAATCCCGCCATATCAGCATCCTCGAAAACGGCTTCATAGGATTCATCTTCGGCTGAGACTAAATCAGAAATGGTAACGCCATGCCCACAATCTGGGCATTTCGCCTTTTTTCCCAGAAGTTTATCTGGAACATCTCGTTCATATCCGCAGGATTCGCACTTGAAAATTGCCACGCAACACCACCAGGGTCAATTATGAACAAAACCGGCCCATCTTGGCAAAATGGTCTCGGCATTCTCTCAAACTTTTGAAATACATACGTGAAGGTTGAAGCCTACGCAAGGGAAGTGACAAAAACAATTCGACAACTTTTTTTAAATTATTATCCATGAAGTCTAAAGTTATCCATTTTAGTGTCGATAAAAAGAGCACGAGTGAGGAAAAATGTGCACACGGAACGTGCCAACTCACTCTGCTTATAACAGGACATCCCACGGAAGGGGCCGACAATGCATTCTAATAGCCTTGTCTCAATAATTGTTTCCGACTTGGAAACCCATCCCAGCTTGCCGCGCCTGCTGCAATCGATATCTCGCCAGTCCACCGGACTGGATCAGATCGAGATCATTGTTGCGGGCAATGGCAGCCACTCCCCTTCCGCTCTCTCAATCTGGACAGCTATCACTGGCACTGAAAGTATTCGTCTGGAAAACCTTGGGAATTCGCCCAACCCAGCCATAGCGCGCAACACTGCAGCAAATTCCGCGAACGGTGACATGCTCCTCTTCCTGCGCCCGGATTACAGATTGGATCCCAAGTACTTGACCACTGCACTTTCGGTTTTTGCAGACCATCCTGAAACAGACATAATGTACACAGACTATATCCGACTTGCATCAAAGAAGGACAACAACTCCCGACCAGGAATGGTGCAATTACCAGACTTTAGCGACAATGCTCTTCAAACTCGAAGCTTCCTCGGCCCAGCCGTCCTGCTTACAAGGAGTGCTTGGGAAAGCACTTTGGGTTTTAGAGACAACACAGTATACCGCGACTGGGATTTGTGGGTACAGGCAGCATTGGCCGGCAACGAATTTTATCATGTAAACTACCCACTGGCATCCTGTGAAAATCACAAGGTATCCTTTAGGGAGCGCGCAGAGGATGGAAGATACAAGGCCATAATCGTCATCAACAACCAGTCATTCTTCCACATGCATACCGTAAGATGGGCTTTGTCCTATCTTCGAGGCGATGCCTGGGCCGCAGCATACAATTTCATGACCATCCCTGACCCAATGGATGTGACCAAGATGATGCACGACTTCAATATGAAACAAATGGGAACAGATTCCATGGCCGAAAAGGCTATTCGTCAGTTCGATCAGGCAGCGCGAAACTCAGAAGCCGTATTGTAACAAAAAGGGCCGCCCTCTCAGGCGGCCCTTCTCATTTCATATAATAATTCAAGTCTACAATTCCAATCCATTTACTTCCAAATCTTGCTTGAGCAGTTCACGAATACGCTTTGCTACAGGTCCGGGGCGTACATCATGGATCGGCTTACCATTGAAGCGAACTACAGGGATCGCATCACCAGTAGTACCGACGATAATAATCTCACGCGCTTCAAGAATTTCATCTTCACTAATGCCACGGAAGATAATCGACATATCGTTCTTGATCAGGTCGACGGCCCGCATAAGGGTTGTTCCAGCCAGCGCATTAGTGAATTCAGGGATGACCATCTTACCATTTTGGTCAACCATGCACACATTCTCCGTAGCACCTTCGGCCAGGAATCCATTGCGATCAAAACAAAATGGGTAATCGTACCCCTTTTCCTCTGCCTCACGTTTCATGAGCACATTGGGCAAGTAGTCAATTGATTTAATGGTTGCCAGATATGACTGCTTAGCAGGGATAGAGGTTTTAAAGGCAGTGACGCCTTCCTGATAAATCTTCTCCGCTTTGGGGTGCATATCGTAGGAGACTACATACAAACTCGCTTCCGGGCACTCGGATGGATAGATGCCAAACCCGCCAGGCCCTCGCCCGAGCAGGACTCGCACCATGCCGTTTTCACGATCTCCGGCACGAGCAACTTCAATGATCAACTCACGAATCTCATCCCAGGAACAGGGAGGCGTCAGGTAAATGGCTTCACACGACCGCTGCATGCGATCCATGTGCGGTTCAATTTGGTAGAGTTTCTTCCCCACGTATTTCATGGTCTCGAAGATACCATCCCCACGATGAACAAGATGATCGTCCCACGGCATGAGCATAACCTTGGGATCAGTGCAAATCATGCCCACGCGATGATCATAGAAAGCATGTATCTCTGATGCTCCCGGCCTTTCGACCGCAAGCATAGCCTCCATATAGGCCTTTGAATCCGCGACTTTTACCATTGCATAAATCCTTGGTTCTAGGGCACCCGAACCAAATCGCGCTCAATGAGAACCTCGGCAATTTGGACGGTATTCAAGGCTGCACCCTTGCGAATATTATCAGAGACAATCCACATATTGATGCCATTCTCGATGGTCTCATCCTCACGGATACGACCTACATAGGTGGCATCTTCACCGGCACAATTGATAGCCATTGGATACGCGTTCTTCTCAGTGTAATCCTCAATGATGATACCGGGGGACTTGGCAAGCAAGGCACGAACATCATCAGCCGAAAGCTTTTCCTCAGTCTCAATATTGACGGACTCACTGTGACCGTAAAAGACTGGCACACGCACGCAGGTGGCAGTGACCTTAATGGTCGGGTCACCCATGATCTTGACGGTCTCGTGTACCATCTTCATTTCTTCCTTGGTGTAACCGTTGTCCATGAACACATCGATGTGCGGCAGACAGTTAAAAGCAATCTGGTGAGGATAGACATCGGCAACCACAGGCTGGCCACTCATGAGACGACGAGTCTGGTTTTCAAGTTCCTCGATGGCCTTTTGGCCGGTTCCGGAGACAGCCTGGTAGGTGGAAACAACCACGCGCTTGATCCGAGCCTCGTCGTGAATGGGCTTCAGGGCCACCATCATTTGGATAGTGGAGCAGTTCGGATTGGCGATGATACCCTTGTGCCAATCTAGATCCTGCGGATTCACCTCAGGGACAACCAGCGGGCACTCGTCATTCATGCGCCAAGCAGATGAGTTATCGACAACTACGCAGCCAGCTTTGGCAGCAATGGGAGCAAACTTCTCGGAGATGCCGCCACCAGCAGAGAACAGAGCCAGGTCGACGCCATTGAAAGAATCTTCCGTCATTTCAACCACAGTCAATTCGCCGCCCTTGAAAGGCACTTTCTTGCCAGCACTTCTGGCAGAAGCCATGGGAATGATCTCGCTATGCGGAAAATTCCGTTGCTCCAGGACTTTCAGCATCTCGCCACCGACTGCGCCAGTCGCGCCACAAACAGCAACTACAAGACTCTTACTCATAATATTCTCCCACTCTTCTATAGCTTTAAATTCTTACCAATTTCGAGGCAGGCCTTGGCACGATTGAGTGTATACAAATGCACACCAGGCGCTCCGCCATCGATCAATTCCTGGGCCTGCTTGATTGCATAAGCCATACCCAATTCGTATACGGCATCGTCGCCGCCGTCCGCATGGGCTTTTTCCAAGGCACTGAGGAATTTACCGGGGATGGCAGCTCCGCACAATCCGAGAATGAACTTGGCTGACCGGAGACTCATGATCGGGAGCACACCGGGAATGACCGGCACATCTGACCCCATTAGCTTCAGGCGACCCACGTAATCAAAATATAATCTGTTGTCGAAGAACAGTTGGGTAACCAGAAACTCCGCGCCTTTTTGAACCTTAAGATTGACCATATCGAGGTCAGACTGAATGGAAGGCGATTCGGGGTGAGGCTCAGGATAGGCCGCCCCACCGACGCACATCTCTGGATATCGGCTACCAATGAATTCAATGACATCTGTCGCGTGCTTGAATTCCTGGGCGTTGAAATTAAAATCAGCCTGCCCCTGGGGAGGATCACCACGCAATGCCAGAACATTCTGGATATCTGCATCACGCAGGCTTTGCAGAAATTTATCCAGCTTCTCAGCTGAAGCGCCTACACTGGTAAGATGAGTGATTGGCTCAATGCCATGGTCCCGCTTCATGCGAGTGGCAATTTCCAAGGTGTTGTCCTGAGTACCTCCACCAGCACCATAGGTCACGGAAGCAAACAACGGATTCAGTTCTTTGAGCTTCTCAACGACCTCAAAAAAACCGGGCCATGCTTCTTTTTCCTTTGGGGGAAAAAACTCAAGAGAAATAAATGGAGATTTTCTTTCAATCAGTTCACAAACGCGCAATGCAATACTCCTTGCAACTTACAATATCCACAAAAGCCCTCTTTGGTCAGTGAGCAAGAGAGAATACATACTCTTTCTTTATGGAACCTTCAATGGAGAAATACCAGGAAATCCCGGCAGGAGTAAGAAAGGATTACTTATGGAGGGCTTCAACAATCACGATATCTGCTGGCAGGTATTTGAGAGTCGGCGCATCTGACGGGTTGACCCATGACATTCGCTGATTCTCAAGAGGAATTAAGTCGCCGGAATAATTACGAACATTATAAAAATACAATCTGACCGAGAATTCATCATATTCGTGCACAAGCTCTCGCCAGTACTCGAAATCAACCGGTGTGACACCCAGCTCTTCTTGCAATTCACGCACAAGGGCATCATCACGAAACTCACCCTCTTCAATCTTGCCACCTGGGAATTCCCACCATCCGGCCATATTTGCGCCTTCAGGCCGCTCAACGGCAAGATATTGACCATCACGCCATATAATACCAGCAACAACATCGAGCATGGGCTTCATCACTCACTCCCCAAATCGCCAGTGATGGCTTCCATCTTTTCCTCCAATACTGCCATCCGCTCCATGAGGTTTTCAGCCCATTCTGAAGCTTCCTTATAGGCTGAATTAAGTTTCAAAGCCTGCTCCGGCTTTTCATATGTCGCTGGGTCATTCATCTTTTCTTCCAAATCAGCCTGCTCTCCAAGGGCCGTCTCCAGATCAATCTCAAGCTTGTCATAATCTTTCTTGAGAGGCTTGAGCTGACGATATAACCTATTGCGCTCATCGGCTGCACGGCGTTTCTCTTCTTTTGTAAGCTTCCGTTTTTCCTTGGAAGCCTCAATAGCACAAGCTTCAGGGTTAACCCTACAGGCTTCTTCTTCCTTGCGCTTTGCATGATACGCTTTGAAGCCACCGAGATACTGAGTGATGCCATCGGTGTCGAGTGACCACACTTCTTCGGCCACCTCGTTTAGCAGATACCGATCATGGGCCACGAAAAACAGAGTTCCTTCATAATTTTTCAACGCACGGATCAATCCTTCACGAGTTTCGATATCCAAGTGGTTGGTCGGTTCGTCGAGAACAAGGAAGTTGGCCCGTGCCAGGAACAAGCTTGCCAGAAGCAAACGGCTTTTTTCTCCGCCTGATAACCCCTTAACCTTGCGATGGAAAAAGGACTCGCCGAGCAGGAACAAACCAAGCACGCTCATGACCTGTTCTTCAGTCAGTTTTGGATCTGACAGACGACGAATCTCGCCGATGGCAGAATTATCGAGATTCAAAATTTCATGCTGATGCTGGCTGAAGTAGCCGACATCAGTCCCGCTGCCAATGGTTACATGTCCGGCATTAGGTTTCAGCTCTCCGGTGATGAGCTTAAGCAGCGTTGATTTACCCGCACCGTTGGGCGCTACCAGAGCAACTTTCTTCCCCCTGAAAAGCTGAACATTCAGTGCAGGCCAGACTGATTCGCTACCGTCGTAACTAAACTCCAGATCAACAACGGCAAACGGTACCTTGTCGCCCCGCTTTGGTTCAGGCAGCTTGAAAACCAAGCTCTTACCTCGATGGGAATTTGCCTGAGCCTGCTTGATCTCTTTCAATTCTTCCTCAAGCTTCACTACTTTCTTCAGCTTGCTCTGAGCTTGGGCTGCTTTACGAGCCTTAGCACGAAATTTGTTGATATATTTATGTTCATTTTCAATTCTGACAGAAAGTTTAGCAGCTTCCTTTTGCCTTTGCTCTGCATTTTCCTGATCCCAAACAAGAAAATCATCGAAATTGCCCTTTCGAAAAACAGGCTTCCCACTTCCAAGAAAAACGACATGAGTGGCAACACGATTGAGGAAAATTTTATCATGAACAACGAAAGCGAGTGTGCCGCGAAAGTTTAGAAGATAATCCTCAAGCCATTCAACAGCTTCAAGATCAAGATGGTTAGTCGGTTCATCAAGAAGCAGAATATCTGCGCCCTGCAAAAGCACACGGGCAAGTTTGGCTCGTTCACGCCAGCCACCGGATAACTCCTCAATCTTCTTTAGGAGTTCTTCATCCGTGAACCCTAGTCCGGTCAAAATAGCACGGGCCTTATGGTCCGGATTATATCCGTACAGTTCCTCGAATTCAGCTTGACGGTGGGATAGCCTTTCTATTCGAGCATCGTCCCCAGCATTCACAGCCACTTCCCACTGCTCCCAGAAATCATTCCAGGAAGGCAGAGCGGACAGCACCCAGGACAAAAGCTGCTGCTTCAACACATCCCCGGTCATTTCCTGCGCCACATATCCTACTTGGGCACCTTTGGTCACCGTAGTTTGACCGGTGTCAGGTTCGATCTCCCCGGCCAGGACCTTGAGAAGCGTACTCTTGCCGCACCCGTTGGGACCGGTCAGCGCAAGGCGCATGCCTGGCGACACCTCAAAGGCAACGCCAGAGAATACGGCTTCGCCGCCGTAAGATTTACCAAGATTCTGGACTGTGATTCGTGACATGAATAATCGGGCCTCTTTTTTTACTGGAAAAGAGGGAATATAATGGTCAGTGAGGATTAGCAAGCGACGTTTTGACCAAGCGAGGTCTTCGGGCTACAAACAAAGCATGAAAACTTGGTTCGTCTACTTATTACGTTGTGCCGATGACAGCCTGTACTGCGGCATCACCACCGATATCAGCCGCCGTTTGGCTGAACACAATGCCGGTACTGCCTCCAAGTGCACCCGCTCCCGACTTCCCGTATCCTTGGAGGTGCATGTTGAAGTCGAAGATAAGAGCGAAGCATTAAAACTCGAAATCAAAGTAAAAAAACAAAACCGCGCTAAAAAAATTTCCTATTTAGGGGCATATATACCTGCAATGAATCAACCAGATAATGGGTAGTATTCAGTCTACACTCTTGCCAACACAGACGCTTAAAGGTATTATTCTATAATTATTGAAACCGTTAATCGAATTTTTTCGACTTAAAAAGCTCCAATTATTTTCATTATGGTAGACACCAGCACCCTCTATCTCATCCTGGCCATGGCCGGATTCATCATTGTGGCAGTACTCATGATACACCACCACAATTGCTCCGACCTAATAAACAGGAAACGCAACGAGTTCAAAAGCATTTCCCAGCAACTCACTCCGAGGATAGAAATGCTTGAACAAGAAATCGTCGATCTCAAAATCCAGATAGATGAAACCGATGAACAAATAGACGTTCTTCAGCAACAAACTCAATCATGATAGTACCAATCATCATTCTCGCACTCGCCGCCGGCATTTTCCTTTTCCTCTACCGTGCGATTTCCATGAACAAAACTGCAGAATTGAATTCACTGGCGACACAAAAACAGACTTTGAAAGGCAAATATCAATTCATGGTCAACCACCGAAAAGAACTAAAACAGGAATTGGAAAAAAAAGAAAAACAGTTGATTACCCTGCAAAATAATCAGGAAGGCATCAAAACCGTATCTATCGCAGACCTCGCCGCCGAAGATGTTGACGAGAATGAAAAGGTCAGCCGATACCTTATACAAGAAGGCAAGATTACCATGGAGCAGAACGAAAAAGTGCTCCAGAAAATGGAAATACTCCAGATGGACTACATTGGCGTATGCATGACACTCGGCTACATCGACATCAAGACGGCCAAGAATGCCATCAAGATCAACAAGATCCACTCCAAGTCAGAGGGATTTAACTAGCTGGAACCATACCAATAAAGAAAGGCCGCATCGTAAACACGATGCGGCCTTTTGAGTTGATGCTGTTTTTATCTACAGATTTGCCAGAACAGCTTCCGCCATCTCGACACAACCTACGGCTTTGCAACCGTCTTGCATGATGTCGCCTGTACGGTATCCCTGCTCCAACGTCTTTTCAACTGCCTGCTCGATACAATCGGCTTCATCGGTCATGTTGAACGAGTGCCTGAGCATCATGGACACGGACAGGATAGTCGCCAACGGGTTGGCCTTGTCCTGGCCTGCGATGTCCGGAGCGGAACCATGGATCGGCTCGAACAGACCAGGATTGGCCTCGCCCAGAGATGCGGAGGGCAACATGCCAATCGAACCAGTGATGGCCGCGGCTTCGTCAGACAGGATATCACCGAACAGGTTGCCGGTGACTACAACGTCGAACTGGGAAGGATCGCGAACCAACTGCATGGCCGCGTTATCCACATACATGTGCGACAGCTCGATGTCAGAGTAATTCTTGTGCTCGTCAATGACTACCTCACGCCAGACGCGAGACACATCAAGGACATTGGCCTTATCTACGGAACAGACGCGACCGGAACGCTTGCGGGCTGCCTCGAAGGCAACCTTGGCAATACGGCGAATCTCGTGCTCGTAGTAAGTCATTGTATTATAGCCAAAACGCTCGCCGTCTTTCTCACCATCAAAGCGAGGCTCACCGAAGTAGATACCACCGGTCAGCTCGCGTACGACCATAACGTCGAGGCCCTTGGCAACGATATCAGGACGCAGGTAACAGGCATCTGCCAATTGCTTGAACAGGTTGGCGGGACGCAGGTTGGCGAACAGCTTCAGTTCCTTACGGATACCAAGCAGCCCTTTCTCCGGACGAATTGCCGGGTCAATGGTATCCCATTTGGGACCACCGACAGCACCAAGCAGCACAGCGTCGGCATCCTTGCACTTGGCAACGGTGTCAGCCGGAAGCGGCACACCCTCGGCGTCGATAGCACAACCGCCGATCAGAGCCTCGGTTGTCTCGAACTTCTGTCCGAACTTATCACCGACCTTGCCCAGAACGCGAAGGCCCTGAGTCACGATCTCCTGACCTATTCCGTCACCGGGCAGTACACAAATCTTCATTTCTCTCTCCAATCAATTTGAATCAATATTTTGTAAATTCAACCTATTGTAATTGGCTGAATTCAACTAAGCGAGTTTCTTTTTACCGTATTCAACCAAACCGCCAGCATCCAGGATTTCCTGCATGAAAGGCGGCACAGCCGCAGCCTGAATAGTCACGCCAGAGGTGATATTCTTGACCTCACCGTTAGCGGTATCAACTTCGATCTGATCAGTGTCCTTGATCTTGTCGATATCGTCGCCGATCTCTAACAGGACGAGACCCATGTTAAAGCCGTTGCGATAAAAAATACGGGCAAAGCTATGTGCCAGGACAACAGGGATGCCCGCGCCAAGGATAGAAATAGGGGCGTGTTCACGGGAAGATCCGCAACCAAAGTTCTGGCCGCCAACCATGACGTCGTTCTCTTTCACGCGCTTGACCCAACCGGCCTCAAGCCCTTCCATGCAATTATCACCGAGGATTTTGGCATCGGTGGTCACGAGGAAACGGGCCGGAATGATAGCATCAGTATCGATATGGTCGCCCACCTTATGGGCGGTTCCGTTAACTTTCATTGTATATATCTCCTACAGTTTCGCGGGATTGGTGATCACGCCAGTGATGGCGCTGGCAGCGGCCACGGCGGGATTGGACAAGTATACTTCGCTCTCCAGGGAGCCCATACGGCCCTTGAAGTTGCGGTTGGTGGTAGCGATTGAAACTTCGTCACCAGCCAGGATGCCCATGTGGCCACCAAGGCAGGGACCGCAGGTCGGAGGACCAACGATACAACCGGCATCCATGAAGATTTCCATCAAGCCTTCGGACATGCACGCCTTCCAGATCATCGGCGTTGCAGGCAGGATGATGCAGCGAACTTTCGGATCAACCTTGCGACCTTTGAGAATCGCGGCAGCGACACGCATGTCTTCTATACGACCATTGGTACAGGAACCAATGACAGCCTGATGAATCTTGACCCCGGAGGTCTCATCGACGGACTTGACGTTATCAGGCAGATGCGGACAGGCAACCTGTGGCTCCATGTCGGTGACATCGATATTGAGAACACGCTCATATACGGCGTCAGCATCGGGGATCATTGCCTCGCCACCAGAGAAACCTGCGGTGGCTGCGTAATCAAGTGTCTTCTGGTCAACCGGGAACAGACCAACCTTGCCGCCAGCTTCAATAGCCATGTTGGCGATGGTCATACGGCCTTCGATGGACATATTATCCACGACTTCACCGGAGTATTCCAGGGCCTTGTAAAGCGCACCGGAAACACCGAGTTGTCCGATCTGGTTGAGGACGAAATCCTTGGCACTAACGTGCTCTTTGGGTGTGCCGGTAAGATTCACCTTGATGGTCGGGGGGACTTTGAACCAGGTCTCGCCCAGTGCCATTGCCGCGCCGACATCGGTGGAGCCCATGCCGGTAGCAAATGCCCCCAAGCCGCCGTATGTGCAGGTATGGGAGTCTGCACCAACGACGATATCGCCGGGACCGACAATGCCCTTCTCAGGCAGCAAAGCGTGCTCAACACCAACATCACCACATTCATAGTAATGGGTCACGTCCATTTCCTCGGCGAACTCACGAACAACCTTGACCTGCTCGGCAGAATCGATGTCCTTGTTCGGTGTGAAATGATCACAGACCAGGGAAACCTTGTCCTTATCAAAGACTTTTTTGGCACCCATCGCTTTGAACGACTTGATCGCCAAAGGAGCGGTGATATCGTTTGCCAGGACCATGGACACCTTGCACTGAACAATCTGTCCAGCCTCGGTGATTTCCTGATCCGTATGTTTTTGCAATATTTTTTCAGCTAATGTCTGACCCATTTCCTATTTCTCCTCTTTGGCTTTTTCCATTCTGTTCAAAGCGTTGACCATGGCCAACGCGCTGGCCTTGATGACATCGCCATCATTGGCGCGTCCTACGGCTTTCACACCGTCATTTTCTATACGTACGGCGACACCGGCCAGAGCATCAGAGCCCTCTGTTACGGCATTGACCGAATAATGTTCGAGTTTTGGAGATACTCCAACCAGGGAGTAAATGGACTTGAACACGGCGTCAACTGAACCTTCGCCGAATTCGCTGATCCGTTTGACCTCGGTCTCATCGCCTTCCTTGCCGAACTCCATAATCATAGCGGCATGTGGGGGCACATCACCGGTACCGGAGAAGACACTCATATCCACCAAACGGAACCGGTCACGACGACGATAGACTTTCTCCAAAATCAAAGCTTCGACATCTTCGTCGAAGACCTGCTCTTTCTTGTCGGCCAAATCCTTGACCGCCTTAAACAGGATTTGCACCTGTTCGGCATCCAAGGCATATCCCAGTTCCTCGGCCTTGTTCTTGACCGCATGGCTGCCGGAATGCTTGCCGATGACGATATCATTGCTCAAAAGTCCGATGGAAGCAGGAGTCATGATCTCGTAGGTCAACCTGTTCTTAATCACTCCATCCTGATGCACGCCGGATTCGTGGGCGAATGCATTCGCGCCGACAATAGCCTTGTTCGGCGGGATGGGCATGCCTATAATCTGCGACAAACGACGACAGGACGGGAATATCTGTTCAGTATTGATACCGGTCTCGACATCATACAATTCCTTGCGAGTATTGATCGCCATGACGAGATCTTCAAGTGCAGCGTTACCGGCACGCTCTCCGATACCCAAAACAGTACATTCAACCTGACGGGCACCTGCTTTGATGGCGGCCAGACTGTTGGCGACGGCAGAGCCCAAATCATTGTGGCAATGAACGCTGATGACAGCCTTGTCGACGTTCTTCACGTTATCCATCAGGTACTTGATCATGTCATAATATTCGAACGGCTGGGTGTACCCGACCGTGTCAGGAATGTTAACGACAGTGGCGCCTGCATCGATGACAGTTTCAGTGATCTTAACCAGGAAATCCCAGTCGGAACGGGATGCGTCTTCAGCTGAAAACTCAACGTTTTTGGTATACTGGGCCGCATGCTTGACGGCTTTCTCTGCCATGACCAGAACTTCATCAGCAGTTTTGTCCAGCTTGTATTTCATATGAATTTCGCTGGTAGCGAGGAAGGTGTGAATGCGCGGATTCTTGGCATCCTTGATGGCATCCCAGCAGCGATCAATGTCGCCCCTGACGGCCCGACACAGGCCAGCAACCTGAACAGTGTCAACGGCGCGGGCAATAGCCTGAACCGCCTCGAAATCGCCCTGACTGGCAATTGGGAAACCCGCTTCGATAATATCGACGCCCAAGGTTTCAAGCTGGTGGGCCATGCGGATCTTCTCATCCAGGTTCATGGTTGCACCGGGAGACTGTTCACCGTCACGCAAGGTGGTATCAAATACATATACTCTGTCAGCCATGGTATCCTCCGATTATTTCCCTCATATGAGGGTTTGTAGTAAATGTTTGCGTATATAGTTGCAACCGCCAAGACGCATCATGTGCGGGCGGTTGAGGGGTAAGTACGACGTACTAATATGGGATGAGTGAGAGCTAGCCTAGCTCTTCCTTTGAGCTATCCCGTAGTAGTCGTTTGCCTTTGCGGGATAGTAGGAAAAGAGTGTAGATCGGGCCTGAAATCAGATAGCCCAGGAAAATGACAAAGCCCAAAATCTTGGGACGGGAGGCGACCAAAGAGAAAATCAGAATCGCCGTAACCATCCAACTGAAAGGATGAGCCTTGAATGCGCTGAACTCCTTGAAGGAGTAAAAGCGGATGGTGCTGACCATGAAGAAGGACAACACATATACGAGAACCAAGGTACCTACGGGCAAAATGGACTGCGCGTAAGCTTCCGGTACGTATTCGGAAAAGAGGACCAACGTTGCCAAGGTGCAGGCAGCCGCAGGGATGGGCAATCCAATGAAATGCTTCTTGGAGCCAGTGGAAGTCTGGACATTAAAACGAGCCAAACGGAGTGCGCCACATGCCATGAAAAGGAAAGAGGCCATCAGCCCCAACCGTCCATAACCATCCAGCACCCACATATAAGCCATGACAGAAGGAACAACACCAAATGCCACCAAGTCAGCCAGGGAATCCAATTGGACTCCAAACTCACTGGTGGTGCCGGTCATGCGTGCAACCTTACCGTCCAAACCATCGAACACACAGCTTGCCAGGATACACAAAGCGCAGGAGGCATAGTCCCCCTGAATCGCCCAGGTCAATCCCAGAAAGCCAATGAACAAGCTGGCCGTAGTCAGCAGGTTTGGCAGAAGGTAAACGCTCTTATGGCGTGGCAATTTCTTTTCCTTAGTCATAACAACTCTTTATCTGTTCGACCGAAGGCTAAGCTTTACGCTTTTGAGCCAGGGTGGTCTCGCCAGCAATGACTTTTTTGCCAACGCCAACAACAGGTTCATAGCCGTCCGGAATGTAAAGGTCAACTCTGGAGCCAAACTTGATCAGACCAAAACGTTCGCCACGCTTGAATTTATCAGCGGGCTCGGCCCAGCAGACGATGCGTCTGGCAATGAGACCGGCAATCTGAACCATCGTGAATCGCTGATTGCCCTTGCCGGTAACAACCACGACATTACGTTCGTTGTCCTTGCTGGCTTTATCAAAAGAGGCGTTGAAAAATTTGCCGGGAATGTAACGAACAAGCTCAACCTTGCCGGAAACAGGCATACGGTTAACATGCACATTGAAAACATTCATGAAGATGCAGATAACCTGACGCATCTCGCCGGACACCGGGTCCGCCTCACGCATGACCTTGATAACCTTGCCATCGGCAGGAGAAGAGACTGCTTCAGCATCTTCGGGGCCAACGCGCTCAGGATCACGAAAAAAATGACCTATGAAAAAAGTAAGGCCCAGACCAATTATCGCCACTGGCCAACAACCGATGATGGCAAAGATCAAAGTGGTGAATGCAGAAATAATTATATAGGGCAACCCTTCCAAGGCAACACCAGCAGACGGTTTCAACATATGTCTGAATCTCCTTTCATTTATTTAAGAGCTAACTACCCGCAGCACGTGCAAACCGCAAGTTTGTTTTTACAATATATTAAAGGGTACGTATACACGGCACATGGATTCACTCTGGTTCTTTCTATCTCTCGCCACAGCCTTTCTCATGGCTACAAACGGCGCATACATGAAACGATTCTATTCCGACGTATCGCCGTGGGAAATGGGTATCATCCCATTTTTCTATGCTACGCCGCTATGCGCAATTACATTTCTGTTCGTCGAAGTGCCAGTCATAGGCCCAGGCTTCTTCCCTGCACTATCTTGGGTACTACCCCTGACAATGATCGCCATCATCCTGCACTTCAGGGCCATTCACATGTCACCACTTTCGCTAACTCTACCTTTCCTCAGCTTCACGCCGGTATTTGTAATTCTGACCGGCGACCTCCTGCTTGGCGAGACATTAAGCCCTATGGGAATTATCGGGATTATGCTCGTGGTGACAGGCGGCTACGTTCTCAACCTGGACAGTGCCAAAAACGGATTTCTCGGCCCAATCAAGGCAATTTTCAAAGAACCTGGTTCAGCCATCATGCTTTTTGTGGCTGCGCTTTACGCACTCTGCTCCGTGGGAGGCAAGGTGTTGATAATCAACTCCTCCCCCATGTTCGCAGCGATGTTCTTGTTCACATTGTACGGCCCCCTGCTTACCATTATCCTGGTCGGTACAGGTAAGGCATCGCTCAAAACCATCATACGCAAACCATTCCTTGGTGCTGGCGTAGGCGTCATCATCTTCATCGAAATCATCTGCCACAATCTCGCCATCTCCATGATAGCCGCAGCCTACATGATAACCATCAAGCGAATGGCCGGAATCTTTTCGGTCATGTATGGCTGGATTATCTTCAAGGAGCGAGGCATCAGGATTCGCCTGATCGGAACGATCATCATGACAGCAGGAGCCGCCTGCATCGCTCTTTTGGCATAAAAAAAGCCCGACTTTCATCGGGCTTGATCTCATTTCTTCAGACAATAGCTATCAGGTCAGATACTGATAAAAGTCCTTGCCCAACTTGTGCATTGGAAGCACCTTGCCTTCGATAATTAGTCCCTGAGGAATAAACTCCGCATCCATATACTCCACAGGTGCCTGGAAGCTATTTTCCTTAGCAAGTATAACTGACGCCCCGACAGTCCCGCTATGGGCGATCAATCCTTCTGGAAAGAAAGCTGTCTGCTGTATTCTATCTCCGACAGCCGCAAAAAAGGCTTTGTATTTTTTGAAAAAATTCTCTTCACATAGCGACTGCTGAATTCCTGCGACCACTTCATTGGCGGCATAACTTATGTTTCGCCCGCCAAGCACACCATACGCACCTTCGCGAGTAGGATCAGCCAGCATTACACTGCCAGCTCCAATGGAATGCACCAGGTCATGGGTACGCTCTCCCGACACGGGATCAGTCTGGAATCCAAGGGTTTGAATGTCAGTGAACCCGTTGCGCCGAGCCTGAATTTGCTGCGCCAGAAGCATGACACCAGTTCCGGCACCGATATCGACACCGACATATGGACCTCCTGAGTAAACAGGCGCATCGCATTGGCCGATGACTGCACGCATGACATGAGCAGCCCGGGGAGCGTCTGCCAGAACTCGAAGGACCGACGACCACTGT
>Ga0209692_10001121_pt1 | contig 40540 bp, 48 predicted proteins | sample tdDd472_FD_187129 | JGI IMG/M metagenome (GOLD analysis project Ga0209692, IMG submission 187129) | Marine sediment microbial communities from the Atlantic coast under amendment with organic carbon and nitrate - tdDd47.2 (SPAdes)... | ecosystem: Environmental > Aquatic > Marine > Coastal >...
TGGCCAGTGGCACGGTTAGAACCGTCCATACTACAATGAAAATGATCAGCCAAGTGGCACAGTCTGAACCGAAATCACTGGCACAGCTTCACCGAAATAGGTGGCACGGTTAGAACCGTAGTATCCACTAGTATGCTGAATAAATTGTTTTTGTTCGATTTTTCTAAAGTAGGAAATCTTCTTTTGAAAAATTTGAATCCATTCTTTTTTCGCTTTGGTTTTAAATTGTACTCTAATAAGTACGCTAAAACTTATTATGAAATTGTGTATACAAGAGGGGGTGATTATATTTTCATTAGTATCGAAGATTTAATTCGCGATGGACAGATTCAAGGTATCAAGCATAAGTTTAAATGGGGAATACACATAAGAATTGGACAAGGAGAATTCAAAAATCAAGAGTACGCTTGGAGTTCAATTGGTTTAGACAACCCTACGTCAATCTTATTTAGCTCTACATTTTTTTTTAATGGAAGAAGTGATATTGAGTCTGTTTGCGATAGTATATATCGTTCATTTTCAGGTGTTAACAAACAATTCCTCGAAGAAGAATACAATGAATTTGAGCTTTTAAGAAATAAAATGATTGAAAATGTTAAAGCGGAAATGGAAAGAACAGGTTTACTAACAGAGGAATTAAGAGGTAAAATTTCCAAGTATTATATGCCCTAGTAATTTTCCCCCTTGCTAACGGTTATGATAGTGTCTTTGATTCGGTAAAGAAAAGGAAAGCCTTGGGAGGTTGGTTTTTTTCTATGAGTAAGCGGCCCTGGCTTTGGCATCCCCCACCTAGGTGTAGCATTTGCTACATCTTCTTATAATTACTGCTTTCGTAGCTGTAGGACACATATCAAGCAGAGAATCTACGCTTAGAAGAGGTAAAAAATGGATGAATATTAATGGCGTTTATTTCAGGAAGGCTAAGGTTGGGAATCTTTATACAGATGGAAGTATTGATTCAATTGGTGTGATTAAATTTGAGAATAGTGGAAATGTACATGTTGTTCATTAAGAGAAAGAGTTTATTATTTGTTTTTGTTACAGTTATTATTGGGGGAGTAAGTTGTAATGAAAGTAATGATGCTTTGGTTAAAAAAGTTATTGATTTCAAAAGCCTCAATGTCTGTGATCAGGATACTCTTTGGAGATTCTTGCATGATGAATTTGAAATAAGTTTTGATGGAGAACATTTTGCCGGTGGGAGAGATATGTATTTAAGCCAATGCAGAAATTATAAACTACTAAATTCTTCTATATCAATTTCTGATGCTATAAATCTTGGGAATAGTGAAATAAGCCTTGAATATTATTTGAAAAATGATCAATTAAATTGTTTAGGAATCGATTCACTTCTATTTGAAGAAAATTATAAACTCAAAAAAGGGCTTATCTATAGATTAGTATCTAAGTTCTCTTCGAAAAATAAACATATAACTGAACAAGAATTAAATAGTAGGATGTTGAATCTCCAGGAAGAATTTTATACTTGGCTCAAGGAAAATGAACCAGAAAAAGAAGTGGAATTAGAAAACTTACAGGGGGAAAAGTTTTCAGAGTTGTTTATAACTTTGCTAAAAGATATGTGTAAGGAGACCCCAGCTAATCCGCGCGTAATGAAGTAAATCAGAGCTGACGCATCGCCTGTGGCGAGCTCAGGGGAATCTACGCTTAGTAAAAGGATCCCCTACTAATTGTAGATTCTTTTACGCTTATCTATCATATCAGCTATCCTAGCTAGAAAGAAAAATAGAAGCCTCCGTAAAACAGGAGCTATTTCATGAATAAGCAGCATATGTTTGGAGTGAAGTAAACCCTGATTAAACCAATCAGTCCCCTTTTAAGAACAATAGTTTCCCTATGAGATTGTCCGTGTGGGATAGCTTTGTATTCATTGTTTGATCAAACTTACTTTTAAAATGAAGAAGCAGTTATTCTCACTTTTTGCATTAGTGCTACTACTTGGTGCCTCTGCACAGCAGGCTACGCTGACTATTGAGTCAAAGCCTGGCGCACCGACCATCAGTAAACATATTTATGGACATTTCTCCGAACACCTTGGTCATTGTGTGTATGGTGGCTTATGGGTAGATGAAGACCTGAATGTGCCCAAGGAAGACCGTCTCCGCCTGGATGTGGTGGATGCTCTAAAGAAAATCAAAATTCCTAATCTCAGATGGCCAGGTGGATGCTTTGCCGATGAGTACCATTGGAAAGAAGGTATCGGACCAAGAGAAGATCGGCCAAGCATGCTCAATACACACTGGGGGATGCTGGTAGAAGACAATAGCTTTGGTACACACGAGTTTTTAAAACTCTGCGAACTAATCGGTGCAGAACCATACCTGGCTGGAAATGTGGGTAGCGGAACAGTGGAGGAATTGAATGACTGGATAGAATACTGCAACTACGAAGGTGAAACTACGCTTACCAAGATGCGAAAAGCAAATGGTCAGGTAGAGCCCTGGAGAGTGAAGTATTGGGGGATTGGTAATGAGAGCTGGGGCTGTGGAGGAAATATGACAGCCGAGTACTTTTCGGGATTGTACAAGCAGTATGCTACTTATGCCAGAAACTACCCTGATTCACCGATCCGAAGAATCGCTTCAGGAGCTAATTCAGCAGATTATAGCTGGACGGAGACTTTGATGAAAAATGTTCCTAAATGGATGATGTGGGGTATTTCTGTACATTACTATACTTTGCCAACAGGCAACTGGGGCCACAAAGGTTCTGCAACGGACTTTTCAGAGGAAGAGTATTTCAATACCATGAAAAACTGCTTGTTTGTCAATGAGCTCCTGGATAAGCACATTGCGATTATGGATCGGTACGACCCGGAAAACCGTGTAGCCTTGGTGCTGGATGAGTGGGGAATCTGGACTGACCCGGAACCAAACTCCAGTGTGCTTTACCAGCAAAATAGTTTAAGAGATGCATTGGTTGCAGGTACTACGCTCAATAGCATCAATAACAGGGCAGAGCGCGTAAGGATGGCTAACCTGGCACAAACTGTAAATGTGCTCCAGGCTTTGATTCTTACTGATGAAGAAAAGATGTTGCTCACTCCAACGTACCATGTTTTTGATCTGTACAAGGTTCATCAAGATGCAAAACTGATGCCTTTTGTGATCAATTCACCGGAATATAAAGTAGGAGATAAAACGCTTGATGCAGTGAATGTTTCAGCTTCTCAGGATGAGAATGGTGTGATCCACATTACTCTGGTGAACATCGATGCTAAAAACAGCATCAAAGTGAATACTGCTGTGAATAATGTGAAATGGAGTGCTGTGACTGGTAAGATCTTGACTTCTGCTAAGATCACGGATGTCAATACATTTGATAACCCAAATCATGTTGTGATTGGTGAGTTCAAAGGAGCTAAGAAAAGTAAAGGCAACCTTGAGGTAAATCTTCCAGCCAAATCTATAGTGATGTTGGAACTGAAATAAAGAGAAAAAGAGCTGCCATTCTGTGTATTAGAATGGCAGCTTATGAATTTGGATAGTTTCTCATGGGATCATTATCACACCTAAAGTTACAATGATGAAGAAACCGATAATGATACCAACAATCATTAAAGATGAGTTCGAATTAGAGTTAGTGTTTTCTGCACTTTTCATAACCGTTTAATTTTCTTGATTGATTAATTGTTTGGTCTTGAAACGGGCAGTGTAGCATTAACCCTACCATAGGTTTTTATTATCAGAAGTAATAATTGAAGGTAATCCTTGAGAAAGTTGGACTCAGGTTAAGTTTCTCTGTGTAGTTATAATCTTTATTGTCGTATTTGAAGTGAAAATACCTGAGGCCATATTCTCCACTCAGAGAAAAGTGTTCACTCAAAAAATACTCCGCCCCAAAGCTTGCCTCCATTCCGAATAGCTTGGTTTTTTTTCGGTCTTCTTTGAAGGTCTGATCCTCTTCACCATCAACGAATCTTTTCCCAGTGATAAATGGTTTGCTGAGGCCAAAGTTGAAGAAGGTTTTGAAGTTTTCTCCTCTTTCCTGATAAAGCCTGAATCCAACATTAGGAACATAAATTCCTAAACTTGTTTCAGTTTTACTTCCATAGTCAGGATCCTTGTCATCATAAGTGTATTTTCCTCCTGCATATTGTAGGGAAACATACGGGACAAATTTTCCATCGGAGTTGAAACCAACTCTGGCACCGGAAAACCCAATGATTCCCGGAGATACACCAAAGCTCATCTGCCCATAGGTTGTGACCGAGATGAATAGTAAAACGATTACGAGTAAATTCTTAGTTTTCATGATCTTTTAGTTTGATTGAATGTGAGATCGAAACTATTGTCTCTGGATACGACTTATAAATTGAGATTTGCATGCTTCTCCAACAGGAGTGTGAGAATTAATTATTTTCAAAGAATGGTTTGGAGGGATTTGCAGATTCTGCAAATGTTGATGAGGCTAATGAGCGAATAGGTGATTTATGCAAATTGAGAAATTGTAACTTTTGTTACTGCTTTGGGTGTTGCATACACGTACATTAGCCTGGAATTTGGATTGAATAAGATATGGAAGATTTAATTAAAGTAATCGTTGATAGTTATCAGGGATATGCCAATTATCTCTGGAGTGAAATCACTCACCCTGCCTGGCACAACTATTTTTACTGGCTGATAGGAGTTTCAGCTTTCTTTTTTGGGTTAGAATTGGCCAAACCCTGGCGCACTGAGCAGGCTAAATTCAGAAAGGATTTCTGGTTAGATTTCTTTTACATGTTCTTCAACTTCTTTTTGTTTTCACTGGTCATTTACAATGCTGCATCCAATGTTGTAGTGTATTTCTTCAATGATCTACTGGCCGCTGTTGGTATTAATAACCTCGTTGCATTTGAAGTGATGAGCTGGCCAATCTGGGCACACTTACTTGTTGGTTTTTTGGTGAGAGACTTTGTGCAATGGTGGGTGCATCGATTGCTGCATGCAAGTCCTCGATTGTGGGAGTTTCACAAAGTACACCACTCTGTTGAGCAAATGGGGTTTGCGGCTCACTTGAGATACCACTGGATGGAAAATGTCGTTTATCGCTCAATCGAGTACATTCCTTTGGCGCTGATCGGAATCAGTTTGCGTGATTTCTTCATCATCCACATTTTCACACTCGCGGTGGGCCACTTCAATCATAGCAACTTCAAATTAAATCTGGGTTTCCTCAAATACATTTTCAATAATCCTCAGATGCATATCTGGCATCATGCATATGATATACCAAAAGACCGGGCAAAGGGTGTCAACTTTGGGATTACTTTGAGTCTGTGGGATTACATTTTTAAAACAGACTATATTCCTTTTGAGGGCAGGGATATCAGGTTAGGATTTCCTGGAATTGAGAAGTTTCCACATGATTTTGTAGGTCAGAATTTACATGGGTTTGGACATCTGGAACAAGAGGAAGAAGATAAGCCTGAGGAAGAACAGTTGGTAAATTCTTGATGAAAATCATTAGGGTAAATGAATTATTCGATCCATATATCACTTTAATATATGAACGTTAATTCATACATTTACCATATGAGTGAAGTAAAAACAAACTTAACTCCCGAGAGATTAGAGAATGCAGCATTCATTCTCAAGACGATTGCTCATCCTACAAGAATTGCTATTATCAATATATTGAGGGATGTAGAGCGATTGTCTGTTAATGAAATCTGTGAACAATTAGGTGGTGCTGATCAGTCTTTGATTTCACATCACCTTTCTAATATGAAGTTGAAAGGTGTGCTGAACAGTCAGCGCGAAGGGAGAAATATTTATTATTCGCTTCGACTTACAGAGGTGCTGAACGTGCTACACTGTATTGAGAATTGTGAAGTTCGGTTTTGATTTTTGTGGTGTGTTGACCAACTTACAATAACTGAAGTGATATGGTTTTGATTAAAGCATTTGGACAGGTAAAAGAGGAAGTGGGGCTTGCGGAAATAAGGGTAGAGGAAGAAATGCGGAATGTAGAGACACTAAGAAATTACTTGGTAGAAAAGTACCCATCTGTGCGGTGGTCTTCGGTAGCTATAGCTGTGAACAAGCAATATGCCGCTGATGCTGCCCCCATCCAATCCGGCGATGAAATAGCACTCATCCCACCTGTATCTGGCGGTTAAACCCGCATTATGCAATAGAATAAATTGGTTATCAAACCTAAAATATTCTATTGCATAATGACGAAATATTTCTTTTGAAAGAAATATTTGTCAGGGTAACCCAGACAAAGCAAAGCTTTCGTCTGCCCTTTGGGCAAATTATGCCTTAAGGCATAATTTGGGTTAAACGCTGAACTTTTACGGATATTGATCAATTATATAGCGCTGATTATCTGTGCTTTATGGTTGGTTGATGAAATATTTACCACAATAATCAGGTGGAAGTATGGTACAGATAGTCAATGAGATCGATTTGAATGCGGTGTATAAAATGCTGCATCACCCTGGTGCCGGAGGAACCTGTGTGTTCGTAGGTACAGTCAGGGACAATAGTCTGGACCAGGATGTAAAAGCGTTATTCTTTGAAGCTTACGATGAGATGGCAAAAGCCGAAATGGAAAAAATCCGATTGGCAGCCATCAAGAAGTGGGACTTGAAAGAAGCTGTGATGATCCATGCCATTGGACAAAAGGAAGTTGGAGATATGGTGGTGGCAGTCGGAGTAGCGGCAGCACATCGTAAGGAAGCGTTTCCTGCATGTCAGTTTTTGATTGATGAGTTGAAGAAAACTGTCCCGATCTGGAAGAAAGAATTTTTCACTGACCATACCTCTTGGGTTTCCCCAACACCATGATGCACCCCAACACCATATTAACAGATAAGTTTGACCGGCAGATCAACTACCTAAGACTTTCGGTTACGGATCGCTGTAACCTGCGCTGTACTTATTGCATGCCTGAGCGTGGAATGACATTTGCGTCAAAAGATAAACTGCTTACCTACGAAGAACTCTCAACCCTCGTTGATTACATGGGTGATCTTGGAGTGGACAAAGTAAGAATCACCGGAGGAGAACCTTTTGTAAGAGCCGAACTAATAAATTTTCTCAGGACTCTATCTCAAAAAAGCTTTCTAAAGTCCATTGCTATTACATCCAACCTGACAGTCATTGCACCTTACATTGATGAACTCAAGGAATTGGGGATTACCAAGATCAATGTGAGCCTGGATGCTTTGGATCGTGATCGATTTAAAGAGATAACCCGTCGTGATGAGTATGACGTGGTTTACCGAAACCTGATGACCATGATTGAACAAGATTTTGACATCAAGATCAATTGTGTGGTGATGAAGGGTAAGAATGAAGATCAGATCATTCCATTGATGGAGCTGGCCAAAAACAATCCGGTTTCGGTTCGATTTCTTGAGGAAATGCCTTTCAATGGTACCGGTGGTACTTCTGAGACCTTGTCGTATCGTCAAATCCTTGACAAAATTGAATCAGCATATTCATTTAATAAACTAATTGATCTCCCAAATTCTACATCTCAGAATTATGAAGTGGAGGGTTTTGCCGGTTCATTCGGTGTGATACCATCTTTTAGCAGGACATTCTGTGGAAGTTGCAACCGATTGAGAATGTCCGCAACAGGATCTATTCGAACTTGCTTATATGGCAAGGATCAGGTCAACCTGAGGGATTTATTACGAGATGGTGTTGAAGAAGAAGAAATTAAAAACACACTCATTCAAACTGTTAGCCACAAGCCTGTAGATGGCTTTGCTGCAGCTGATGAATTGAATGGAAAATATGAATCAATGATAAAACTGGGCGGATGAACAAACATCTTACACATATCAATGCTCAGGGAGATGCAGAAATGGTGGATGTATCCGAAAAAGCTGTTACTGAGCGCATCGCCACGGCTTCATCACAAGTGACTTTTCCGGATGATGTTTATGCTGTATTGAAGGAAAATGGTTTCAATACCAAAAAAGGAAGTCTTATTCAGGTAGCTGTTTTAGCAGGAATTGGTGCTGTAAAGCAGACTTCCAGTTTGATTCCGCTTTGCCATAATATCCCCATAAGCAAAGCAGATGTGAGCATCGAGCCAACTATAGATGGTTTTGAAATTCTGTGTACTGTAAAAACCGTAGGGCAAACAGGAGTGGAAATGGAAGCACTCACTGGAGCTTCCATGGCGGCACTGTGCATCTATGATATGTGCAAAGCTTTATCTCACGATATCGTCATTGGTCCAACAAAACTCGAATCTAAAACAGGAGGTAAACGTGACTTCAACAGACAATGAACTTTACGGCCTTGTTTTGTCCGGGGGCAAAAGCTCTCGAATGGGCGTGGACAAGGCTTCCATCGATTACCACGGTAAACCACAACTGGAATACCTTTTCGAATTATTAAAGACTTTTTTACCCAATACCTATGTTTCTGTAAAGCCGGGTCAAAAAGTGGATTTTACCCAAGATATTATAGAAGACCTGTTGGATACCAGTGGGCCAATCAATGGTATTCTCAGTGCGATGGAAACCTTTCCGGGAAAGTCTTTTTTGGTTTTGGCATGCGACCTTCCTTTTATTTCAGAGAAGACACTTCAGCAACTCATCGACGAAAGAGATATCTCTAAGCCTGCTACAGCCTTTGCTACACAGGAAACCGGATTGCCAGAGCCTTTGGCTGCTATTTGGGAATCGCATGCCAAGGCTGCACTTCGCATCCATCATTTGGATGAAGGTAAAAACTGCCCTCGTAAATTTCTTTTGAATACAGAGATCAAGTTGATTCACCCTAAGGAGGATTTGGAACTGTACAACGCCAACAATCCGGAGGAATATCAAAAAGCCAGAGAAATCATCGGATGAATACTGAGCGATACCAGCGGCAGATAGTACTACCAGAAGTTGGGCCTGCAGGTCAGCAGAAGCTTCTGGATGCAAAGGTATTGGTTGTTGGGGCAGGTGGCTTGGGTGTTCCTGTTTTACAATATTTGGTTTCGATGGGAGTTGGCAAAATCGGCATAGTAGATGAAGATGTGGTATCATTGAGCAACTTACAGCGTCAGGTGCTGTACCGGACTGATGATATTGGAAAGCCAAAGGTGGATGTAGCCATAAGCAGTCTTCAAAATCTTAATCCAGATGTGACACTCAAACCTTATCATGGCTTTTTAACAACAGAGAATTCTGAAGAAATAATTACCTCTTACGATCTGGTAGTTGACTGTACAGACAACATTGAAGTGCGCTATATCATAGATGATGCGTGCCAGAAGTTGGACAAGCCTTTTGTATATGGAGCCCTGTACAAATATGAAGGTCAGGTCAGTGTATTCAATTACCTGGGAGCTCCAGGATACCGACATTTGTTTCCGGATGATCAGGCCAAAGTTGCCAACTGTGCGGAAATTGGTGTGATGGGCGTTTTGCCAGGAATCATTGGTTGCTATCAGGCCATGGAGGTGGTGAAGGTGATCACCGGAGTGGGGGAGTCATTGGCTGGAAAGCTTTTGGTAATCAACGCAGCGACTGCTGAACATTATACCATCCAATTGGCTGCACGAAAGAAAGTGGAACCTAAGCCTCAGGTGCTTCCTGATGATCATTGGTTGACCTGGGAGGAGCTGGAGCAGCTTGCTGAGGAGCAATTTCAATGGATTGATATTCGTCCGAAAGAGCAATATGAAGCCGGACATGATGAACGCTTTGAACATGTGCCTTTCACACAGATTCTGAAATTCAAACCAGAACACGACAATCTCATATTGGTGTGTCAGCGAGGGCAAACCACACAGCAGGCCGCCACAATTTTGTCGGCGGAGTTTCCCCAGCTAAGAATCTATCAGGTAATAGGTGGCTACAACAGCAAATGATTGACTACCTGCCATACATATTCTTTGGAGTTGCGTTGTTTTATTCATCGGTAGGTTTTGGCGGTGGCTCAAGTTACCTGGCCATTTTGAGTTTGGTGCTAACAGATTTTTTTGAAATCCGGTCTTTGGTTTTGATTCTTAATGTAACAGTGGTGAGTATTGGAACATTGATGTACATCAAGAATAAAGTGTTTGATATCAAGAAGTTTTGGCCGTTCATTGTTTTCAGTATGCCGGCGGCATTTCTAGGTGCGCAATTGGAATTTTCGCAAGAGAATTTCTTCATCATATTAGGAACTGCACTCTTGTTGGCTGCTTTATTCATGATTTTTCAGTCCATCAATCACAAGTTTGAGCGCAAAGAACTCAAGCTTTCAGGTCGCGCTGGTTTGGGAGTTGGGATTGGTTTTTTGTCCGGATTGGCAGGAATCGGTGGCGGGATTTTCCTTTCACCCATTTTGAATGTTTATGGTTGGGCAACACCAAGAGTTATCGCTTCTTTGGCATCCGTTTTTATATGGACGAATTCCGTTGCCGGCTTGATTGGTTTATGGCGGGCAGATACTTTAAAAATAGATATCGGGTTTGTTGCACCTATTTTTATTGCGGTTGCTTTGGGCGGAGTGATCGGCTCTTATCTGTCCAACTCAAAGATCAATCTCAATTGGATTAGAATCTTTACGGCACTGCTAGTATCCTATGTTGGTGCCCGAATTATATTATTAAATGGTTTTGGAATAAAAATTTAGATCATGATTTCTGCAGAAGACGCTTTTCGAATAATAGATCAAAATTCTCCGACTCCCAAAGTAGAGGAGGTTTCCTTTCAGGAATGTCTGGGTCGTGTGTTGGCAGAAGATATTGTGGCCGATCGGGACTTTCCGCCGTATCATCGAGCTGCGATGGATGGTGTCGCTTTTTTGCATGCAGATTTTGAAAAGGGAATCAGAAAATTCAGAGTTGTCGGTCAGCAGATTGCAGGTATCAGTAAGCTGGAGCTGGAAGGTGAGGGAACGTGTGTGGAGATTATGACTGGTGCGATTTTGCCAATTGGGGCGGATACGATTATTCGATTTGAAGATACCTCCATTTCAGATGGAATTGCTACGGTTAATATTGATGAAATTCATCAATGGGCCAATATTCACTTGCAAGGCAAAGATGCAGAGGAAGGAAACGTAGTGATTCCGGCGGGTAAGAAAATCAATATCGGAGATATTGGGATTATTACTTCTGTTGGGAAAACTACCGTGAAGGTGAAAGCACTGCCGAGAGTTGCATTAATTAGCACAGGAAATGAGTTAGTGGAGCCTCATGAGAAGCCAGAACCATTTCAAATCAGAAAGTCTAACGTTTATACGATTAGCGCATTGCTTCAGAGAGAAGGCATTGTCCATAAAATGTTTCATTTCAATGATGATTTTGACGCGATCAAAGCAGGGCTGGAAAAGATTGCTGAGGAGTATGATCTGATCATGATGAGTGGTGGAGTGTCGATGGGTAAGAAAGATTACATTCCGGATGCGCTTGCTGCAATTGGAGTGGAGAAGTTGTTCCATAGAGTTTTACAGCGCCCGGGCAAGCCTCTTTGGTTTGGAAAGAACGATAAGGTGACCGTTTTTGGATTTCCAGGGAATCCGGTTTCTACACTGGTTTGTTACACTGCATATTTTAGACGATGGCTGGGGAACACACTGAATTCCCATAGAGATAAAGTATATGCAGCATTGGCAGAAGATGTGGAGTTCAAGCCAGACTTGACCTACTATATGCCAGTGTTCCTGTATCATGAAGCATCAAATCTCCTGGCAAAACCTTATAAAGGGCATGGTTCCGGAGATTTGGTCAACCTTACACATACGGAGGCGTTTCTTTGTTTGCCAAGGGGAAAAGAACACTTTGCAAAAGGTGAAGTGTATGAAGTCTATTTTCCTCTGTAACAATAGTTACCTAAGTCGGGAGGCTGCCCTCTAACTTTGCGTCAAATCCAGTAAAATATGAATGTAAAGCGATATTTTCCAATAACAGAGTGGTTGCCTCAATACAATCGTAAGCTACTGGCTGGCGATCTTTCCGCTGGATTGACAGTGGGTGTGATGCTGATACCACAAGGCATGGCGTATGCATTGATTGCAGGGTTGCCTCCGGAATATGGATTGTATGCGGCTATTTTCCCGCAGCTGATTTATGTGATATTCGGAACCTCCAGACAACTGGCAGTAGGCCCGGTAGCTATGGATTCATTACTTGTTGCCAGTGGGGTATCTCTAATGGCAACAGAGGGAACCGATAAGTATATCGCACTGGCTATTTTGCTGGCAGCCACCATGGGAGTTATTCAGCTTATACTTGGATTTGCCCGGATGGGTTTTGTGACGAACCTGTTATCAAAACCAGTGATCAGTGGTTTTACTTCAGCGGCTGCATTGATTATTGGGCTGAATCAGCTCAAATACTTGCTGGGAATAAAAATGGAGAAATCCAGCAAAGTGTATGAGTTGGTTTGGAGTGCGATAGAAGGTTTGAGTAATGTGCATTGGATCACATTAGCTTTAGGAGTAGGCGGCATTGTGGTTATTAAAGTTTCCAAGCGGATCAATAAGGCAATTCCCGGAGCTCTGGTAGCAGTAATTATTGGAATAACTGTTGTCTATTTATTTAATCTTCAAAATGCAGGTGTAAGTATTGTCAAGGAAATACCGGATGGATTGCCATCCATTAAAATTCCACAAATGACTTTTTCCGAATGGGTTGAATTGCTGCCATTGGCGGTGACCATCTCTGTAGTGGCATTTATGGAATCTTATTCGGTTTCCAAATCATTGGAAGCAAAAGCCAGGACTTATAAAGTCAGGGCCAACCAGGAACTCATTGCATTGGGAGTTTCGAATTTTATTGGCTCTTTGTTTCAGTCTTATCCTACTACCGGAGGTTTTTCACGCTCAGCTGTCAACTATCAGTCCGGAGCGAATACACCCATTACGAGCGTGTTCAGCGCTGCGATTGTAGCATTTACACTGATGTTTCTGACACCATTGTTTTACTTTTTGCCTCATGCTATTTTGGCGGCTGTAATTATGGTAGCTGTAGCCAGTCTTGTTGATATCCCATATGCTGTAAGACTAATAAAAGATAGCAGGTGGGAGTTTACCTTGCTTCTTATCACATTCATTGTAACATTGAATTTCAGCATGGTTCCGGGTATTGTTACCGGTATTGTGCTTTCCATTCTTACTTTACTTTTCAAACTTGGTTATCCGCACATAGCGGAACTTGGGCGTGTACAGGGACATCATGAATTCAGAAATGTAAAGCGATTCAAAGGATTGGAAACATGGGATGATGTTTTGATTCTGAGATTGGATGCACCGCTTACATTTATCAACGTGCAGTATTTTAAAGAATACATTGAAAATGCCTGCAATGAAAAGAAGGATAAAATAAAGACGATCATTCTGGATGCGAGTCCAATTAGTTATCTGGATGCTACAGCCACACAGGGCCTTAAGGATTTGCTGGAGTTTTTGCATGAGCGCAAAGCCACATTGATGATCAGTGATATAAAAGGGCCTGTAAGAGATATGATGAAGCGGACAGGGCTGAACGAGATGATCACACCGGATCATTTGTTTTTGGATATTAATGAAGCGATTAAATATGCAACCAACAAAGAGGAAGATCAATTTAAATCTTATGTGTTGCAATCAAATAGAGAAGAATAAGATACACTTAATATATCAACCATGAAACTTAGATTAAGAGGAAATTCAATCAGACTAAGGTTAATGCAAGGAGAAGTAGATGAGCTGGTTGCTCATAAAATGATAGAGGAAAAGGTTGACCTGATGAATGGTCAGTTTGGATATGTCCTTAAAGTAGGAGAGAAGTTTTGGGCTACTTCTGAAAATGGGAAAGTAGTGATCAGTGTTCCAAATGATGTAGCAGCTAATTGGAGCAAATCTGAAGATTTAAGTATAGATCATTTTCTTGAGTTACCGAACGGTGAAAAGCTAAGACTCCTCATCGAAAAAGACCTGGCATGCCTAACAGATAGGCCTCATGAGGATGAATCCGACGCATTCCCCAATCCAAAGAAAAACTGCTAAATTCATAATTGAGCCTTGTTTTATCATTCTGTACTGAAGATAATCGATAGAATATATTAATATATTAAAAAATGTTCATATATTTCTATATTGTTCATTAACCCTGTAGAAATAATATGAATTTCGGTTTCGTAATAGACAACCGTAAATGCATTGGTTGCCATGCATGTACGGTTGCCTGTAAATCAGAACACGATGTGCCCGTAGGTGTGAACCGCACTTATGTGAAACAGACTGAAAAAGGCACGTTCCCCAATACCCGAAGAGTATTCTCTGTAACTCGATGTAATCATTGTACGGATGCACCGTGTGTGAGTATTTGCCCGACAGAAGCGCTGTTTAAGAGAGAGGATGGGATCGTTGATTTTAATAACGATCGATGTATCGGCTGTAAGTCTTGTATGCAAGCTTGCCCTTATGATGCATTATATATTGACCCGGAAACCAGTACAGCAGCCAAGTGTAACTACTGTGCACATCGCGTAGATGTGGGATTGGAGCCAGCTTGTGTGAATGTATGTCCTGAACATGCGATCATTTCCGGAGATATGGAAGATCCTAACTCTGAAATTTCGGAGTTGCTTTCCAGACAGCAAGTGAAGACCCGTAAGCCTGAAAAAGGTACTCAACCAAACGTGTTCTATATTGATGGAGATGAAGCTTCTCTCAATCCTTCTGTAACTGAGCGTTCCAATACTTACATATGGGGTTCGCAAAATACAGGAGTTGGTCACTATGCTAAATATGCTGAGAAGTTGACTGAAGGTAAAGATCTCATTGAGATGATTCAGGATCTGAAAGGCAATAAGCCACCGGGCAATGTAGCTACCTATGGGGGAAACAATGGAGAAGAAAAAACTCCTAAAACACAGGTAGAAGCATTGATGGCCAGTTCCAGTCCTCGCAGAGTTTATGATACTCCTGACAAAGGAATCCTTTGGGGCTGGGAAGTATCTGCATATGTTTTGACAAAAGCGATTTCTGCTGGTTCATTCCTTGTCATTTTCCTTGGTTCATTATTAGGTCTACAGTTTGATAGCACATTTGCTATTGCAATAGGCGTTATTGCACTGGTATTCCTTGGATTGACAGGATTGCTTTTGATCAAGGATCTTGATCGTCCCGATCGTTTTGTATATGTGTTGCTAAGACCACATTGGGAAAGCTGGCTGGTAAAAGGTGGTTATTCTATCACAGTATTTGGCGGAATGGTTACTGCCTGGATCGCTGGTATTTATTTCGAAATCCCAATTCTGGAACAAATTGGCTTCTGGATAGGTGGTATTTTCGGAGTACTGGTAGCTATTTACACAGCATTCCTTTTTGCTCAGGCAAAAGGCCGTGATTTCTGGCAGAGTCCAAGTATGGTACTTCATATGTTAATTCATAGTTTGATGGCCGGAGCTTCTGTTGTATTGATTCTTCCATTTGTGATGGATGTAGCTGGCGATTGGATTGATCTTGCTTCTAAAGTATTGATTGGTAGTTTGCTTGCCAACCTCGCTATTATGTTGATAGAGGTCAGCATCACGCATCCTACTGAAGATGCTAAGAGAACTGTGAAGATGATTGTGAACGGAAGATACGCCAGCAGATTCTGGTTTGGAGTGATCGTTTTGACTAACCTTCTTCCTCTTGGAATCCTCTTCCTCGGCGGTGGATATCTGGCACTGGCAGCGGCAGTGTTAACTATAGTTGGAATCTACATCACCGAAAAGATTTGGGTAGAAGCACCACAAAGAATTCCATTAACCTAAGCATCTGACGACCATGACATATAAACACAAACCCACGATAATAGAAAAGATTGCAGAAAGCCTGAAAATCATCCCTGGCCTGCATGATGACGAAAAGACGTCCATAGAATCAATTTCTGAGCCGGGAAAGCTGACCAGCTATCCGCCACCAGATCAATGGAATGAATGGGAAGAGTATGAAGCCAAAGGCTGGGCTAAAAAGGAAAAAAAGACTTACAGTATAGTCCCTACTACATGCTTCAACTGTGAGTCAGCTTGTGGTCTCTTGGCCTATGTGGACAAGAATACTGAGAAGGTTAGAAAATTTGAAGGTAACCCATATCACCCTGCAAGTAGAGGTAGAAACTGTGCGAAAGGACCTGCAACTATTAATCAGATTACAGATCCTGATCGCATTATGCATCCGATGAAAAGAAAAGGTGAGCGAGGCTCTGGTCAGTGGGAGAGAGTCACCTGGGATGAAGTGTTGGATGATATTGCAGGTAAAATCCGAAAAGCTATCCAGGAAGATCGTAGAAATGAAATAGCCTATCACGTGGGTCGTCCCGGACACGAAGGTTATGTCGAAAGAGTGCTTCAAGCCTGGGGTGTAGATGGGCATAATAGTCACACTAACGTTTGTTCATCAGGAGCACGTTTTGGCTACAATCTATGGCAGGGTTATGATCGTCCTTCACCGGATTTTGCCAATGCCAAGTTTATTCTACTGATAAGTGCTCACCTGGAGTCAGGTCACTATTTCAACCCACATGCCCAGCGGATCATGGAAGGTATGATGGATGGAGCCAAGTTGGCGGTGATGGACCCGCGACTTTCCAATACCGCGAGTATGGCCAACTATTGGATGCCTACATATCCGGGAACAGAAGCGGCTGCTTTGCTGGCGATGGCAAAAGTGATCCTCGAAGAAGGATTGTATAACAGAGACTATGTTGAAAACTGGGTCAACTGGCAGGAATACTTAGAAAAGAAGCATCCTGGAACTGAAGTGACTTTTGAAAATTTCATCTGGAAAACAATAGAGGAATATGCTGACTACACTCCGGAATTTGCTGAAAAGGAAACGGGTGTAAAAGCTGAAACAATCGTAAAGGTTGCCAGGGAAATCGGAATGGCTGGAAGTCGCTTTGCCTGCCACAACTGGCGAAGTGCTGGTAGCGGTAACCTTGGTGGTTGGGCAGTTGCCAGAGGTTTGCAATTCCTCAGCGTACTGACAGGGTCTGTGGGATCTGTGGGAGGAACCTCTCCAAGTGCATGGAATAAATTTCATCCTAAGTTTTTTGATGTGCCGGGTCACCACTCTCAGTGGAATGAGCTACACTATCCTAAAGAATATCCGCTGGCATTCCATGAATTGAGCCAGTTGCTACCTCACTTCCTGAAAGAGGGCAGAGGTAAGTTGTCCGTATATTTCACTAGAGTATTCAACCCAGTTTGGACTTATCCTGATGGATTTAGCTGGATCGAAGCTCTGAGCGATGAAAACATGGTAGGAATGCACGCCGCACTGACACCAACCTGGAATGAAACAGCCTATTTTGCTGATTACGTTTTGCCAATGGGGCTTGCATCTGAGCGTCATGATATCAATAGTTATGAGACGCATAGTGGAATGTGGATTGCATTCAGGCAGCCCGTACTTCGTGAATATGCCAGAAGAGAAGGAAAACCGTTCGAATTTACGTATGAAGTGAATCCGGGTGAGGTTTGGGAAGAAGACGAATTCTGGATTGAACTGTCATGGAGAATTGATCCTGATGGTTCTATGGGAATTAAAAAGCATTTTGAGTCTCCATACAGGCCGGGTGAAAAAATCACCATCGACGAATACTATCAGTACATTTTTGAAAATACAAAAGAACTTCCGGAAGCGGCTGAAAAGGAAGGTTTGACTCCTTTGGATTATATGAGGAAATACGGTGCTTTTGAGGTAGAGAAAACCTCTTACAACAAACACCTTTATCCTGTACCTGAGGAAAACCTTAAAGGAAGCACAGTAGATAAGAAAACGGGGATTATTTCCAAGGAAGGAAAGAATATTGGTGTAGAAGTGAATGGTAAATCTGTGGTAGGATTCCCAAGTCCGTCCAGAAAGCAGGAATTTTTCTCACAGACTATGCATGACTGGAAATGGCCGGAGTATGACATTCCGAAGTACATCAAGAGCCATGTTCACGAAGAAGTGATGGATCGCTCAAAAGGAGAATATCCTTTGGTGCCAACATTCAGACTTCCGGTATTGATTCATAGTAGGTCTGGTAATGCCAAGTGGCTGACAGAGATCGCCAACAGAAACCCTGTGTGGATCCACCCTGAAGATGCTGGAAAGTTCAATTTGAAGGATGGTGATTTGATCAAAGTTCATACTGAAATCGGGTATTTCGTAGATCGTGTTTGGGTGACTGAAGGCATGAAGCCCGGTGTTGTGGCTTGTTCTCACCACCTTGGTAGATGGAGAAGGCCACATGATAAAGAAGGAAACCGATGGGCAACTAACACGGTAGCCATCGAGAAATCCGGTACTGGTTGGAAGATGCAGACATTACAGGGAATCAGACCATTTAAGAGTGAGGACAATGATTCTTCCAGGATTTTCTGGAGTGATGGAGGAGTTCATCAAAACATCACTTTCCCGGTGCATCCGGACCCTATTAGTGGAATGCACTGCTGGCACCAGAAAGTACGTTTGGAAAACGTGAAGCCTGGTGATCGATATGGAGATATTTATGTGGATACTCAGAAATCACATGAAGTCTATAAGAAGTGGTTGGATATGACACGTCCTGCTCCAGGACCAGATAATCTGAGAAGACCATTGTGGTTTAAAAGGGTTTTATCCCCAACTCCGGAACAGTTTTACATTAAGGACGACAAATAATGACAAGATATTTTCCATTCCTCCGGTGGATGGGAGATGTTAATTCTCAATCTGCCAGAGCCGATTTGATGGCGGGTATAACAGGTGCCGTGGTAGTGCTTCCTCAGGGAGTAGCATTTGCCATGATCGCTGGGATGCCTCCCATCAATGGCCTGTACACAGCGATGGTTTTGCCTGTCGTTGCGGCGCTGTTTGGCTCTAGCAGACATTTAATAAGTGGCCCTACCACTGCTATTTCGATTGTAGTGTACTCTGCAGTGAGTCCTTATGCTGTACCTGGTACTCCGGAGTTTGTGAAAATTGCTGTAGTTGTGACTTTGGTAGCAGGTATGATTCAATTGCTGCTTGGTATCGCTCGTTTAGGCAATCTTGTCAACTTTGTCTCACATACAGTAGTCGTTGGCTTCACGGCAGGGGCGGCACTGCTTATAGGAATGAGTCAACTCAAGCATGTAATGGGCATTTCAGTGACCCAGGGCGCTTCCTTCATTCAGACTATTACTGAATTGACACAAAAGATTGGTACTACCAATCTTTACGTGTTTCTGGTGAGTACATCCACGTTGGGTATTGCACTGCTACTCAGAAGAATCAATAAGAGTCTTCCTTACATGCTTTTGGCAATGGTGGTTGGAAGCTTTATGGCATTTTTTGTGGGGCATGACAAAGGGGTTTCTGTAGTGGGTGAGCTTCCGCGGGGTTTACCTCCTTTTGAAATTCCGGATTTCCATTTGGAGGAAATCGTTAAACTGGTTGAGAATTCCTTTGCGATTGCGTTACTTGGCCTGATCGAGGCGGTCGCCATTGGTAGGTCCATTGCTACAAAAAGTGGTCAGAAAATTGACGGTAACCAAGAGTTCATTGGTCAGGGGTTATCCAATATTGTTGGGAGTTTCTTTTCCTGCTATGCCGGATCAGGTTCATTCACCCGCTCAGGAGTGAACTATTCAGCTGGAGCTCAAACACCTCTTGCAGGAGTTTTTGCGGCAGTTATTTTGATGATCATCGTTTTGTTTGTTGGTCCGCTTGCAGCTTATTTGCCAATCTCTGTGATGGGAGGAATTATCTTGTTGGTAGCCTACAATTTGATAGATTTTCATGCTATTAAGAAGATTACAAAGACTAGTCTTAGAGAATCGATTGTACTGCTGATCACATTTATCGCTACGCTTACATTGGAGTTGGAATACGCTATTTATCTGGGGATCATTTTCTCTCTGGTGTTTTACCTGGATCGTACTTCACAACCTAGGTTTGTGGAGCTGGCTCCTGATGAAAAATTGAAACGCCGAATGTTCAGAAACCCAGCCTTGCATGAGCATGTTCAGTCTTGCCCACAACTCATGATCAGAAGGGTGGAAGGCTCACTGTTTTTTGGGGCCGTTGAGTCTGTGTCTGCGAAGATGAATGAACTATTTCGAAGAAAAGAAAAACATTTACTGGTAGTGGCAAACCAGATTAATCTGATTGATGTTTCAGGTGCAGAATACCTGGTCAGTGAGATTAATAAGTGGCGAAAAAACGGAAAGCAAATCTATATCTGCGGCCTGAAACTCCGAGCTCGGGAATTTCTGAAAGCCGGAGGATTTTGGGAAGAGATTGGAAGTGACTTCATGTTTGAACAAAAAGGTGAAGCCATCGAAAAGATTTTTCCTTTACTGAACGTGGACATTTGCGCCACATGCCATGTCAGGGTATTTAATGAATGTAAAAATCAAAAGTGAGAAAGTAAAAATTATGAGAAGAACCCTCGGAATCGTGTTGTTGAGTATGGTAGGCTTTTTTGCCTACAGTCAGGAATTACAATACCCAGTAATTAAGAACTTTGGTGGTGTTGCGGATTTTGAAAAGGCTGATAAGCCAACAAAACCTGCCAAAATACTAGTGGATCTTACCTCCACAAATACTACAAAGCAAGGAATTAATAAAGGTTGGGAAAAGGTAGCGCGTCTCGTGAACCTGTATGCGCTTTCAGGTATTGATATGAGCGATATGGAAGTGTTGGTGATCGTTCATGGTGGTGCTACAAAGTCTATTTTGTCCGATGAAGCCTATCAGGCGAAGTACAATGAGGCGAACCCGGATAAAGAAATAATAAAAGCAGTACAGGACGCTGGAGTGCAGGTGAAAGTCTGTAGTCAGGCCATTGTACACAGAGGATTTACAAATGATGGCGTGAGCGAGTCAGTCGGATTTGCTTTGTCGGCTATCACAATGTTAGTTGAATATCAGCAAAATGGTTTCTCAGTTGTTTATTTTTAAGACAAAATTGAAAACATGGAGGAACTGGTATCACGGGTTTTACATAACTCGAATATTGAGCCGAAGCTGGTCGATGAAATACTAACGATCGGAAGACTTAAAAAAGTGAAAGCCGGAGGGGTGGTGATCAGCCCTGAAAGTACCACTAATGAGATTCCACTTGTGCTGGATGGACTATTGAAGGTCATGCGCCACGATGACAAAGGAGGGGAGATATTTCTCTATTTCCTTGGTGGTGGAGAAACCTGCGCTATGTCCATAACATGCTGTATTGAAGGTAAGCCAAAGGCTTTTTACGTAGTGGCAGAAGAAGATTCAATCCTATGGATGGTGCCAATGACATTTATCGATACCTGGATTGTGAAGTACAAGTCGTTTCGAAAGTTCGTTTTCGACTCGTACCAGAGCAGGTTTGATGAGATGTTGACGACCATTGATAGTGTGGTGTTTCTGAAGATGCATGAACGACTTTACAAGTACCTGTTGGATAAAAAGCAGGCATCTGGAACTTTTGTGATCAATAAGACACACGAGCAGATCGCTAATGAGCTGAATACCTCCAGGGTAGTGATTTCCAGACTGTTAAAACAGCTGGAGAGAGAAGAAAAAATAGAACAATACCGAAATCGTATTGAGATTTTGTAGATGTATGTAGTAACAATTGTTACACTCCTGATCTGTCTCAATACGTAATTTTATCCATGTCATTAACTGAAAAATGTGAGAGATTATGAAAATTGAACAGATTTACACTGGTTGCCTTGCTCAGGGAGCTTACTATATTGAAAGTGAAGGAGAAGCTGCCATTGTTGACCCATTAAGAGAGTCAGAGCCTTATATCGAAAAGGCCCAGGAAGAAGGAGCCAAAATCAAATACATCTTTGAGACACACTTCCATGCGGATTTTGTTTCCGGACACGTTGATTTGTCTGCCAAAACAGGAGCTACAATTGTGTATGGCCCAAATGCAAAGACTGAGTTTGATATGCATGAGGCCAAAGATGGTGAAGAGTTTCAGGTTGGAAAAATCAAAATCAAAGTGCTACACACTCCAGGCCATACCATGGAGAGTACTACCTATTTGGTGATAGATGAGAACGGTAAGGAACACGCTATTTTTAGCGGTGATACATTGTTTATAGGTGATGTAGGTCGTCCGGACCTTGCTCAGAAAGGTTCCATCACTCAAGATGATCTTGCAGGTTATTTGTATGATAGTTTGAGACAGAAGATCATGACTTTGCCTGACGATGTGATTGTATACCCTGCTCATGGAGCCGGTTCTGCATGTGGTAAAAACATGAGTAAGGAAACTACAGATTTGTTGGGTAACCAAAAGAAAACCAACTACGCTCTTCGTGCGGATATGACCAAAGAAGAGTTTGTAAAAGAAGTGACTGATGGTTTGTTGCCTCCACCACAATACTTTGCTAAAAATGCTGCAATGAACAAGTCTGCGGCAGTTGGCCTTGATAAAGTAATGGAAAGAGGTAATGTGCCTTTGGACGTAGAGACATTCGAAGCTATGGCCAACCATGAAGGGGCGATTGTATTGGATACGCGTTCTCCTCATGATTTCGCAAGAGAGCATGTGCCAAACTCAATCTTCATTGGAATAGACGGAAGCTTTGCTCCATGGGTAGGTGCGCTTATTCCGGATCTGGATCAGCCTATTGTTTTTATTACAATGGATGGCAGAGAAGAAGAGGTGGTTACCAGACTATCTCGTGTAGGATATGACAACACGCTGGGATTCCTTGCTGGTGGACTTGAAGAATGGAAAAAAGCAGGTAAGGAAACCGACAGTCTTGTTTCTATTTCAGCTGAGGAGTTTGCTGGTAAATTCAGCACGGACCTGAATGTATTAGATGTAAGAAAACCAGGAGAATTTGCCGCTGAGCATGTAGAAGATGCAATGAATTTTCCATTGGATTACATCAATCATGAGATGGATAAAGTCAACAAAGACACAGAGTACTACATTCACTGTGCCGGTGGCTACAGATCAATGATCGCAGCCTCTATTCTGAAATCGAGAGGTTTCCATAAGGTGGTGGATATCGCTGGGGGATTTTCTTCTATCCAGGATACCAATGTCCCGAGGACAGATTATGTCTGCCCTTCCACATTGAAATAAGGATATAATTCAAAGCAGGAAAGGGTGTTGATCAGTAATGATCAGCACCTTTCGTTTAGCTTTTTTCAGATTGTAACATTAGTTACAGTCTCATATCCAATCCTACACCCAAAGTGATTCTCATGAAAGATATTATTGACTTTATTAGTCAGCCCTGGCCATGGTATGTGGCTGGCCCCATCATTGCGCTGACTATGTCTCTATTGCTTTTTTTAGGTAATAGTTTCGGGATATCTGCTAACCTCCGAACGATCTGTTCAGTGGTTGGAGCCGGGAAGAACTGTGAGTTCTTTGACTTCAACTGGAGGGCACAACTGTGGAACTTAGTGTTTGCCACAGGTATGATGATAGGTGGTTTTATAGCTCATTACTATCTGTCTCCACATGTAGAAGTAAATCTTTCATCGGAAACACTCCAGGAACTCAGTCAGATGGGAATTGAAGGCCCATCGGGTTCATTGGTTCCATTGAGTATTTTTAGCTGGGACTCACTTTTAACCATACGTGGATTTGTCATTATGGTCATCGGTGGTTTCCTGATCGGTTTTGGGACAAGATACGCGGGAGGATGTACGTCAGGTCATGCTATCAGTGGGTTGAGCGATTTGCAGTTGTCCTCTTTGATAGCTGTGATTGGTTTTTTTCTTGGTGGTCTATTCATGACATATTTCATTTTCCCTTATCTGCTAAAGCTTTAGCAGGCTTTAATTAACCCCAAACTCACTCTAAAATGAAACTTGTTAAAGTAATAAGATACCTCTTCATTGGTGCCATATTTGGAATAACCCTTGCCAAGGCAGAAATCATTTCATGGTACCGAATTTATGAGATGTTCAAATTTCAGTCTTTTCATATGTATGGTGTCATTGGCTCAGCTGTGGTCATTGGAGCCATCATTATTCAGATTATCAAAAGATTGAAACTTAAAACAATTGATGGTCACCCGATCTATATCAGCCCAAAGGACTTGAGTGTTCCCAGATATCTGATAGGAGGGACCATTTTTGGTTTGGGATGGGCTATGACTGGCGCTTGTCCGGGACCAATGTTTATCCTTTTAGGCAATGGAGTAGGAGTAATTTTGGTTGTATTGCTCTCAGCTATTCTGGGAACATACGTATATGGTTTATTAAGAAAAAGATTGCCACATTAAAATATGGAAATAAAGAATGTATTACGATTGCTGTACAGTCTTACTGCAGTGGTCGTAGTATTAGCGATCTCGGCGATGGTGATGTTGATTGTGTATTACACCACGCCACAAACTATTGAACAAGCATTTATAAAACCGGAGTGGAAAGTAAAGAACCCGCTTACGGATATTCCACAGGGAAGTGAAGGAAAGATGATCCGTTATGGGTTTTCATTGATTTCCGAATCAGCTAAATATTTGGGCCCCAAGGCTTTGAACCCAGAGCAGCGGTATGCTGGTAATAATCTTGCTTGCAAAAACTGTCACCTCGACAATGGGACAAAAGCAGGATCCGCTTCCTGGGTTGGAGTTACAGGTAGGTTTCCACAATTCCGTGGAAGAGAAAATAAAATAGGAACAATCGAGGAACGTGTCAACGGGTGCATGCAACGAAGTATGAATGGAAGACCGCTACCGGTCGATTCTAAGGAGATGCAGGCAATTGTAGCCTACATGGATTGGCTTGGAGAAGACTTACCAGAAGATAAAGAGGCTGATTATAAGGGATTTACCAAAGTGAAGTTACCTGACTATGCCGCAGACCCTGTGAAAGGTAAGCTGGTCTATGAAGCTGAGTGCCAGGTTTGTCATGGTGAGAATGGCCAGGGAATTCAACTTGCTGATGGAGCTGGCTATCAGTATCCGCCGCTTTGGGGAACTGATACTTACAATCATGGAGCTGGTATGTATAGGGTGATCACTGCTGCTCAGTTTATCAAAGGCAATATGCCTTTTGGACAGGCTACAGTTGACAATCCGAAACTTTCCGATGAGGAAGCATATCATGTAGCTGCTTATATCAACAGTTTTGAGCGACCGATGAAATCAAATCCGGAGGCTGATTTTCCGGATAAAAAACTTAAGCCAGTTTCTACACCTTATGGTCCATGGGAGGACGATTTTTCTCCTGAACAACATAAATATGGTCCGTTCCCTCCAATGATGGCTTACTATCAGGAGGCTTATGGAATAAAGAAGTCAAAATGAGAAAATTGATCCTCACTGCTGTAGGATTTGTGATGTTTTGGTCTGCTGTAGCTCAGGAAAAAACTGAGTCAAATCCGATATCCTACGGCAAGCTATCCGGCACATTTAGAAATTACTATCTGGGTACTTACAATAAAGGCAACCTCAAAAGCTTCAATGCGATCGCCTCTGGCTTGAAACTGAAATACGAATATCATTTTGGAGAATGGCTCACTTTAGGTGGTGCAATGTATTCTTCACTGAACTGGAATGTTCAGGATTTGACCATTGCAGATCCTACAACCGGCAAATTAAGTCGATATGAATCCGGCTTGTTTGATTTGGAAAACCGCGATGACAATTTCATAGCCTTTCCTGGAGAACTTTATGCGATATTTCAGTTGAATCAGCACCAGCTTACGGTGGGAAGAATGAAGATCAAGTCTCCAATGATCAATCCTCAAGACGGAAGGATGATACCAACATTGGAACAGGGACTTTGGTATAAATATGCAGACAATGGTATCTTGTCCAAATTCCAATTGGGTGTATTCAATGCGATTGCACCAAGATCATCTAAGGGATATTTCAAAATAGGGAATTCTTTAGGTGTGTATCCTATAGGCAGAGGTTGGGATGGAAAGCCAAGCCATTATAAAGGCAATACCAATTCCAACTATGTCATGGTGGCTAATCTTCAACTTCAACCAATCAAGGGGGTGCAGTGGGACACATGGAATTATTATGTAGACAATATTTTCAACACGCTTTATTCCAAAGGCTCCTGGAATATTAGTGATACCAAATGGCAAATAGCCGCTGAATACATGCATCAAAGCAAAGTAGGACAGGGTGGAAATGCTATTGACTCATTGAAGTATTACAATCAGCAAAACTCAAACCTGTGGGGAATACAGTTTAGTTACAAAACAAAAACCGGAATGTTCAAGCTGGGTTACGATCGAATTTTACCCAGAGGCAGGTTTCTATTCCCGAGGGAATGGGGGCGAGAGGACTTGTTTAGTTTCCAAAAAAGGGAAAGATCAGAAGGTGCTGCTGATAATAAAGCATTGGTTTTTACTTACGATATGACTACCAGTTTTGGCAAGGACAAGCTGAGAAGTATTATCAGTGTAGGCCATCAGTGGAAACCAAGTGTTCTCAATCCGTCTGAAAATAAATATGCGATGCCTTCCTATGCTCACTTCAATCTGGATCTGTTTTATACGACTCCAAAACTGGCTGGTTTGAAACCAGAGCTGTTGCTGGTTTATAAGACTGGTTACAATAAGTATCCTGACAACATGAACTTTGTCATCAACAAGGTGGATCTGTTCCAGGTCAACTTTATTGTTAATTATACTTTTTAGTACGATTTATGAGAATCTCCCAGGAGATAAGCTGATATATATCAGTAAGATATGTAACACAAGTAACATGTTTCAAAATCGCTTCTTCCGTATTTTACAATGTCATTAAACCAAAAAGAAGTATAAGAATGAAAGTAGAACAAATTTATACGGGGTGTCTTGCTGAAGCGGCTTATTACATTGAGTCACATGGAGAAGTGGCGATTGTAGATCCTCTCAGAGAGGTAGCGCCGTACATTGAAAAAGCTGAGGCTAACAATGCCAAAATAAAGTATGTTTTAGAGACCCATTTTCATGCGGATTTTGTGTCAGGTCATCTGGATCTTGCCAAAAAGACCGGCGCAACTATTGTGTTCGGGCCAACAGCCCAACCTGGCTTTGATGCACATGTAGCTAAAGATGAAGAAGTTCTACAATTAGGTGCAGTGAAGATCAAAGTGTTGCATACTCCTGGACACACTATGGAGTCTTCCACCTTCCTTTTGATTGATGAAGAAGGAACTGAAAAAGCAATATTTACAGGTGATACATTGTTTATTGGTGATGTAGGTCGTCCTGACCTGGCAGTTAAATCAGATCTCACCCGTGAGGATCTTGCAGGTCATCTCTTCGATTCGCTTAGAAATAAAATTATGCCATTGGCTGATGATATCATTGTTTATCCTGGTCATGGCGCTGGTTCGGCATGTGGTAAGAATATGAGTGACCGGACTACTGATACATTGGGCAACCAAAAGCTCTACAACTACGCGATGAGAGCTGATATGACCAAAGAGGAATTCATCAAAGAAGTAACATCGGGATTGGTGGAGCCACCACAATACTTCCCTAAAAATGCGGTGATGAACAAAACCGGGTATTCCAGTATTGATGAGGTGTTGGAAAAAGGAGTCACTCCTTTGGATGTGAAGCAGTTTTTGGATGTGGTTAGCAGAGATGACGCATTGGTTTTGGATACTCGTTCGAAAGAGGATTTTGCAAAAGCATTTATGCCTGGTTCTATCTGGATTGGAATCGACGATAATTTTGCGCCATGGGTCGGAGCTTTGATCTCTGATCTGATGCAGCCAATTGTATTTATTGCTACGCCAGGCCGTGAGTCTGAGGTAGTTACAAGGCTGTCAAGAGTTGGATATGACAATGCTTTGGGATATCTTGAAGGAGGTTTTGATGCTTGGCTTCAGGCAGGCAAAGAAACTGATGCTCTTGAAGAGATTTCAGCACACGAGTTCACTGAAAAATTTGAAGAAGAACTTCTTCCTGTTTTGGATGTTCGTAAGCAGAGCGAGTATGAGTCTCAACACCTAAAAGGTGCTGTAAACTTTCCTCTGGACTTCATCAACAGAAACATGGATCAGATAGATCGGTCACAGCTGTACTACTTGCATTGCCAGGGAGGTTACAGATCAGTAATTGCTGCATCTATTTTGAAAACAAGAGGTTTTGATAAACTTATAAATGTTCGCGGAGGATTTAGCGAAATAAAGAAATCCTGCACCAAAGTGACGGAGTTTCATGAGCCTGAAACAATGTTGTAGGATAGTTTTGAGTGGTTGATTGAAAACCCCGGTCCTGCTGACCGGGGTTTTTATTTGATCGAGATATTAGAAGGCAAGGCCGAAAGCTTCTGGTAAACTTCCGGCCTTATTGGATTGAAGAGACCAACCTAAATAATCAATATGAACTATTAAACTAAACTTGTGATTTGAACTGGCTGAGAATAGTTCTGATTGCTCAACCAATTATGACTCAAATATGAAAGGTGAATCTGTAGTATTTCTGTAGAATCAATTTTCTGAAATATTTTTTTATTTTAATTTTCAAAAGGGTTTCAAATCATTGTTTACAATCATTATTACCTTCTTATAATCAAAGCTTCCCTCTCTCAGATAGTTGTTTCCACATTCATTACTTTACATTTGGCAACGGCCTGAAGTTTCTTTAGATCGTAACATTTGTTACGATTGGGAATTTTTTGTTCGCATAAATTGCTGAATTAATTGTAGAAACAAAAAGATCAATTTTATGAAATGGATTTGGATGGCTTTGGTAGTTGCGGCATGCAGCACCGCCTCTGACGCGCAGCAATACAAGCGTATTGATAATGAAGAGCTGAAAGAGCTCATGAAAAAAGATGATGTGCAGCTTATTGATGTTCGTACACCAGAAGAGACCTCATATGGTGTGATTGAAGGAGCTAAGCTCATGGATTTTTACAATCCTAACTTCGTCAATAATGTGAAGGGATTAGACAAAGACAAGCCGGTGATAGTTTACTGTGCAGTGGGAGGAAGAAGTGCTAGTGCCAGTCAGAAACTAAAACAGTTGGGATTCAAAGAAATTTACGATCTTAAAGGTGGAATAAGAGGTTGGCAGCAAGGTGGCAACCCACTAAGTAAATAATGAAAGAATTTTGGAATGAAAGATATGGGCAGCAAGAGTACATTTATGGCTTGCTGCCCAATGTTTTTTTTAAGGAGGAGCTGACAAAACTAGCTCCAGGTAGATTGTTGATGCTTGCAGAAGGAGAGGGCAGGAATGCAGTATATGCTGCGACCCAAGGCTGGCAGGTAGATGCATTTGACTATGCCACCGAAGGTAGGAAAAAAGCACTTCAGCTGGCTGAATCCAACAATGTGACGATCAATTATGAGACGGCCCTGTTGGAAGAATATAAAGTGGAGCCACATTCATACGATGCTGTGGGGTTGGTATTTGTCCACATGCCACCAGCACTCCGTGAAATTGTTTTTCCCAAAGTAATCAATGGACTCAAGTCAGGAGGAAAATTGATTATGGAGGTGTTTGAAAAGTCACAATTAGGGCTATCATCCGGTGGTCCTAAGCAGGCAGACTTACTCTACAGCAAGGAAGAACTGGAGAAAGAGGTGTCTGGTTTGAATGTTGAGTTGATGGAGTATGCAAATACTCACCTGGAAGAAGGGGCATACCACGCTGGAGCAGCTAAAGTGTTGCGACTGGTAGCTACCAAACCATAGGTATTTCTTGAGTGATTTCGGGCGATTGAGTTTGCAAGCTCTTAAATTTGCAGTATGGGATGTGTTTCAGGTAAGCGACAATATGATACCAAAGAGCAAGCGGAGGAAGGTTTGATAGCAGCCAGAAGTCGGTTTGTTTTTCGCGATGATAGCGGCCCGATTGGGGTATATCAATGTGATGACTGTGGTGCATGGCACCTCACTTCCAAAGGAGAGAAAAGCAGTTTGCTTAAAGATTCACAAACTCAGAAATCTATAAGAGATCAACACGAAGCAGACTATTGGCTGAGAAAAATAGGCCGATGATGATAAAAAGAAGGCAGAATCACATTTGAGATTCTGCCTTCTTTTTTTAGCCAAATGCTATACTGATTTGATTACTCTTCATCACCTTCTTCAACTTCTGAGAGAGGCTTTAGATTGGAAGGGATTTCATCAGGATCATAAGGAAATACCTCTAAAATATTGGTCAAGGTAATTGATGGAATTTCATAAGGCACCAACATGGAATTGAGGTGTTCTTCAATTCGCTCATGGGCTTGCTTTACATTATCGGCGCTCACGAGTAGGTAAGTGTTGATCTTCACCTCTTTGTCGCTATCTCCATCTACAGTCATGTAAACTACTTTACTCTTGTACCACTTTTCAGAGTCCTCATGAGCTATTACCTCGGCAATATTCGTTTTGGTGATCTGTGTGACTGTAAACTCACCAGAGATATCTCTTTCACAGATTTCATAGAGTCTTGATTCAGCGTCAGTGTAAGAGACGGCATCTAACAGAAACACATCTGTCACCTGCTTGAGCATTCCATCTTCCATTTCTTTGTTGTGCTTCACCTTGCATGTATACCAAATCTTCATAGTCTCTAATGTTTTAAAATGTGGGCTGCAAAGATAGAAGTGTCACCGAAAGATGGGGAGAAAACCAGCCAGGAATTTATCAAGTTTTACTGACTGCAACTCCCACTGGAAATGTCCTGCTGTGTTGGATTGTATAAATTGTTTTGAACTGTATATGCAGACAAGGACCCAGATAGCGCCTGCTTGATACCACAAAAATCTGAAAGTTTGGTATTGCCAGAAATCAACACCCTGTCAACTGAAGTAAGATTACTTAGCCCATCCAGATTCATTATATCTAGTTGTGATAAACTTAGCGCTCCTCCAATGGAAATGAGGTTTGAAAGTGGGTCAAGGTTGCCAAGCGGACAGGAAGTGAGTTCCAGGCTGCTGCTCAATGACTTCAGTTTCTCCAGCCCATTGAGTGAAGTTAGCTTGTTGCATCCATATACATTGAGCGTGCCTTGTACAGTCTCAAGATTATTTAGCCCATCAAAAGAAGTAAGTGAACCATTAGATTGAACGGTCAGTCCTCCACTTGATGCACTGCCAATGGTAACCAGACTTCCCAGACCCTGCAGTGAGTTGAGCTTGTCATTGTAGCTGATTCGTAAATAAGAGACAGATTCCAGATTGTCCAGTCCTTTGAGGCTTGTGAGGCTTTTTAGATAACTAATGGTCAGCGTCTTCACTTTCTGAATACTTTCCAGCTGCTCAAGACTTATGATGTCGTTAGTACCACCTGATTGACCGATCGTAAGCGAACCTGTTATTTCCGTATAATGGTTCGCTGCAAAAGCATCCAGGTCATTCTGAGTTGTTAGTGTTTGATCACCGGTATAAACTTTTGTAGGGTAGGATTTTTTGGTGTCGTTTTTTGAACAAGAAAATAATATTACACTTAGTAGAGATACAATGATGACTGATTTCATGCTGATATGTTCTTTTGATTACAACAATTGAGCTGTGATAATCCCTTTGTTAAGGTTGAAACGAAAAATCAGGTCAAATGCTACAATAATTGTGGTTTTCTTTGGAGAGGATAAGAGCTGGTCAACTTAATCGATCAAAAAGAACATTTTTTGAAAGCTGTATTTCGCAATCAGGAGCTTTAGCATTTTCCCCGTGAGCAGGGACTGTTGGTAATGAAAAATCCCATAAAAGCACCGATGAAAGCTGCATTGGTCATTTCATCATTGCTCAAAGTAGCCAGGTTGGCGCCTTCCTTATAATAAGTATAAATGATACTTAGTATTGTACCAATCACCATGTAGATCACAGTTTTCCGAACATGCTTCCTCCTTTCGTTACGTTTCTCACGCTTTCCCTCAGGACCTAATTCTACTGGCTTGAATTCAAATGACATACTGGATTTTTAATTTTTGCTAACCTATGTAAAACTTGAGAATAGTTATGTAACAATCAGCACATAAGGGAATCATGGGTTTCAGATGGATTCACTTTTAAACCATACTAATTGTAATGATAACGCCTATTATAGAGCAAAATGGCTGTTTTTGACCTTTAATGCACCTGCTTTTTCGATGGAATAATTCTTTTTTAGAAGCTGTGAAGTATCGGACTCACCTCAAAGCTTATTAACTCATTATTACACTTTTTCAAGTAAAGTACTGATGATTTATGTCATGAATTAGAACCATGCCCTGGTAATAGATTTGTCCTGTGAAATAAACTTTTTTATTATGAATTCCAGCTTTAGTGAAGTACGATTAAGCTTGGGCAGATGTACGCTCTCCCCGGCATTTTTTGATGATTTTTATGTCCAGTTTTTAGAATCTTCTCCATTGATTAAGGAACGTTTTGAAAATACGGATATGACTGCCCAGAAGGCTCTGTTGCGCAATGGATTGAGTCATTTGATTAAGTATTCTGAAGGTAGTAAGGCTGCAGATATGAAGCTGCATCGGTTAGCCGAATCTCATAACAGAAGCGCTATGGATATTCCTGCCTGGATGTATGAGAAATGGCTTGAAGCACTACTTGCAGCAGTGAAAAAGCACGATGCGAAAATTTCTGATGATTTATTAGATCATTGGAAGCAAGCACTTAACAAGGGTATTGATTACATGGTCAAACAATACTAAAGGACATGTAATGGATGATTTTTAAATGAGGATTCCAGGTCTTCATCTTTGAGTTGAGGATCTGGAATGCTCTATAACACCCCCTGAATTTTTAGATGTTGAAGTAACATAATTGTCTTGGCATCTTTAATCTCACCTGTTTGGGTCATCTCAAGTGCTTTATCAAATTGCAATTCCATTACTTCAATATTTTCCTGTTCCTCTGAGATTCCTCCGCCATCATTAATTTTCATGGTTTCGTTGTATTCAGCTATGAAGAAGTAAAGTATTTCAGTAACTGATCCGGGTGACATATAAGCTTCAAACACCTTTTCTACTTTGTCCAGTCGATATCCGGTTTCTTCTTCTGCCTCTTTTCTGATACAGTCTTCCGGATTGTCCTTATCTAGCAAACCAGCACATGCTTCTATCATAAAACCGTCCGTATTTCCGTTGAGATAGGTAGGTAGCCGAAACTGCCGGGTTAGGATCACGCTCTTTTTGTGGCGATTATAAAGAAGGATGGTGGCACCATTTCCCCTGTCATAGGCTTCTCTAATATGCGATTCCCAGGTTCCATTGTTCAACTGAAAATCGTAGGTAACTTTGTCCAGTCTGTACCAATTGTCAGACAATAGCTCTTTTTTCAGGTTTTTGACTCTGTTATTCTGCATTTGGGATTTCGTCTATATGATGATAAATCTTTAGTCCTCTTTTACGAGCCAGTTCCACATCCTGGTCGGCACCTTTGGATTCACCAGTAATTCTCAGAACAGCATCACATTTTTCCAGGAGCCGATGTGCTACAGGGTATTGAATTTCATTCCATACCTCATCCCCGGGCTTTTTGGATCCTGCCAGATGGAGTAGGGGCAATGCTACCCATTCGCCAATCATAGGAACATGACCCTTCCTAAAAATTGGGAGTGCCATGGCTTCCAGGTTATCCAGGTTTTTACGGATGAGTTCAGGGTCATCATTTGTGCCACTTCTGTATGGGCCGGCAATCAAAATCAACATAACTTTTTTTACAAAGAAGGGTTTTCTGGTTGTTAAAAAAAATAAGGTACCTTAAGAAATGAATATTCGGCTTATTTCCTTTTGCTTCTGATGTTACTGAGAAATTCCGGAGTGATACCCAGATAAGAAGCGATCTGTTTCAACGTGACCTGATTGGCAATTTGAGGATACTTCTGGAGGAAATTCTCGTAGCGATCCACAGCTGGTAAAGAAAGATTCTGGATCATTCTAAGCTGTTCTCTACAGTAGGCATTCTGCATCAAAACTCTGAAAAACACATTGAAAGCGGGAATATCTTCGTATAGTTTGTCCAGGTTCTTCCTGGATAATCTTAGCAAGTTGCAGTTTTCCAGTGCCTGAATATTGACCATTGCCGGTTGTTCATTGAGGAAACAATACATGTCTGTGATCCACCAATCAGCCACTGCAAACATAATGGTAGAATCCTTTCCGTTTGAGTTTAAGAAGTAGGCCCTGAGTGTTCCTGAGTTGACAAAATAAATATAGAGGCAAGGATCACCCTGTTTCAAGATCAGGTCGTTTCTTTTCAGGTGTTGTTCCTCAAGCAGTCTTTCAAAATGTTGCTTTTCTTCCTCCGAAAGGTGAATGTGTTTTGAAATGTTGGAGAATAAGAGATCTGTCTTCAAAAATACTGAGGTGTTGATTATGCAAGTGCAAAATAGTACATCAGTGCATAATTCCTTGCTTTTTTAAGTACTCATACTTCTCACCACAGTTCATGGTACTCAGGTTGTTTGGAATGTATGATTTACCCTGATCCTTATCGAAGTTGGCTATATTGGCAGCCACAAAGGTTTCAAAGTAGGCGTTGGCTTGTTCGGTGAATATGTCAATGATGTGGCCATCCACTTGCTGATCATGCGCATCATTGTCTGGGTAGGTGGAAATGAGCGTTGAAAGTTCATTTTCCATCTGATTATGATTATCTACATCCAGTTCACCATAATTGAAGCGTGGTACACCAAGTACGTATTTGATCACGTATTGGGCGGTGTAGATGTCAGCAGCTTCAAGCGTGAGGCCTTTGAACTTCAACTCATGCAGCATTGGCTGTGCAAAGCTTTGAGCAAGGAATGATCGCTCAGTGCCATCTTCTTCAACTGCTTCGTCATATTTGCTTTGCAGTTTGTCTGTGCCTTTGTAGGGGTCTTTGCGCTTTTGTTTATTCTCCAGGATCTTGCTTTTCAGTTCTTTTTCGGCAGGTTTGATCAGCTGAGAAGAAGGATTGAATGTACTTAAAAATTCATATGCTCGCTGCTTAATAGTGCTTCTGGCCTGATCATTCAGGGTTTCAGCTTTTTCAGTGAGTGTCTGCTGGGCAAAAAGGTTGGAGATTAGCAGACAGTAGGTTAGGGTAGTAGTGATTGCAAATTTCATAAGGTTAGGAGGTTTCAATCTCTTAAATTAACCAATCTGAAGGTGATGGATCAATGATTTCCGAATTTTTGGATCGATGCCGTGATCTGTGGTTCAAAGTCTTGAATCGGGCGATGAGTATTTTCTAGCTCTGATATTAGGTTTATTCATTCAACTCTCCACATTCAGGACAATTGAATCTGCCTCTCCACGCTTCTTTAGATGTTAAATTCAGATCTGTGTCACAAAATTTACATCGTGCTGTTGATTTTACAGTTATGGTATTACCCAAATAATCACCGATTCTTTTGTTATTGGAGGATTGGGTAATCATAATAGCTGCCGGAATTCCAAAAAAGGCCAATTCTAAAGGGTCTGTTATTCTTTTTAGCAAACATTGACCGAATGTTGCAGGATCACCATTGTCAGAGATCACCATTAGATTGAATAGAGCTTTGCCAAGAGTTTGTTTAAAAGCAGCCTCAGCGAGAGGGAAATAAACAAACCAAAGAAATGGAATCAATAAAACCGGAAACCCTGTCACTTTATAAGTTCCATAATCATCTGCTTCCCCAGTAAAAACTATATAAACCACAGATAATCCGGTTACAATAAAATAGTCCAGGAGATTAGCATAATACCTGTGGGCAAGATTTCTTTCAGAAACTAAGATCATAACATTTATCTAAATTGTTCCATGAACAAGAAAAAAGAAGCCATACAAGTATAAAAGTTATGGGAAGTGTTTTCATTTTCGATGCTATAAGGATAAGCTCAAATCAGCTTTGGCTTCTAAACTAGTGAAATCTAATGAAGCTTACAACGGTAGTCACTAGCACTGCGAAATGAATGCGTGTGCCCAGCATGGGCATCTGGTATCTAAGATATCAAATTATTTCTCCGGGCTTGCGTACCAGATAGGCATTGGGTTAATTAAGACTGCTGAAACTGTCTAACAGACTAGTGGCTGATTTGTCAGTTAACTAGAAAATTAAGTTAAATGAGATTTGATGAATTACCCAGACAGCAAAAATCAACAAATAAGGTTGAAATTGCTTTTTATTTTTTCGATCCAGTAATATCAATCCAAACAAGATAAAATATATGATGATGTAAATTGCGTTCTGTGCTATGTATTCGGGAATACCAAGCAATAGCGGCCCTATTCTACCTAATGTTGGGCTGAGAAATACGATGGCAGTTCCAATCATATATCTCATGTGTTTATTCAAAGAATGCCTAAAATATATTGCTGAAGAATAAAAGATTATCAATGTTATACTATCTGCTAAAGGGAAGAATAAATTAATGGGATTGCCCGAATTAACAATTCTGATCATTTGAGGAATGAAAGACAATACAAGCAATGGAAAAATGAGACAAGAAAATTTCCCGATTTTCTTATGTAAACCGTATTTCTTATTTCGGATGAGTATTGGTTGAGTTATTAACATCAATATCCAAATTGTAGCAATCACTACATGAATTTGGATAAATACCGAAGTGTCTTCAAAAGTCGGGAACTTTATAAAATAGGTTTTGTAAAATCCTAGAAACGTTAGTGGAATAAGTATCAATAAAAAATACCCTAAATTCCTATATGTTTTTTCCATTATGTAGGTTAGACGGTTTCCAGAATTGCTACTAACGACTTAATAAAGTGCGTTTTCAAAGCAGTTCACCTTTTGTGTGTGCCTGGAATCTAAGATACCTAATTATTTCATCGGATTGGCTATCCAAAGAGTGTAAGACTATACGTTCCAGTCCCTTATGCGCTATATACGTTGTACGAAATACTAGCAAGTCGTAATCTGGTTTGCCGTGAATGAATCAGTACTGCAAAGACTAGCCGTCCCCGACAAACGTACTGTGGAGTGAAAAAAAACAGATGAAACCCGTTTCCTACACATGCGGGAGTGGAGTGACCAGGCCGGTGTACCAGGCGGACGGCAAGTCAGGCACACTGTGGGCTAATAGCTCAAGGTCGTTTACCCGATCGTGCTTTACTGTTATATTTCTACATTGAGCTTCAGATGACCACCAAGTCCTTCTCTGATAATTCGCATCAGGGTGGATAGCCTAATGTCACTTGCATTGTTCTCAATTCGTGAAATATACGTCTTAGTTGTTCCACACTTTTGAGCCAATTGCTCCTGAGTCATACCTTGGTTCTTACGTAATTCTTGAAGCATAACTCCCAATCGAAAAGCTTCAAAGCCTTCTTCAAATGCTTCTCTCGATTCAGTTCCTCGTTCACCGTATTCTGAGTTCAGGTGATCGTCAAAGTCTACAATTTTAGTTTTGCTCATCGTAATATTGTTGTTGTAGCTTTTCAGCCAGTTTAATTTCGTTCTTAGGGGTTTTCTGGGTCTTCTTTTGAAATCCATTCAAGACCACAACCAACTTACCCTTATCAAAAAAGCAGAATATTCGGTAGATGTTCGTTCCCGAGATCATGCGCATTTCATACAATGTCGTTCCTGTGATGTTTTTAAGATATTTCGTTGGCACACGTTCAACGGTCTTAATCAACTTGATTGTCCAGTTTATCCGCTCTTTAATTTTAGGAGTCTGTGAGTTGTAGAACTCCCAAAAGTGGTCACCAAAGAATATTACCTTCCTGACATCACCGCTTTCATTCATGCAATAAAGTTAGCTAATTAGGTAACCCTATCCAAGTTAATAAAGTTCTCAGTGCTGCGGAGTGGAAGCGTTTTTCGCCTATTGCCAGACTTAGTGTAGTTTTCTTTGTATTTGGCAATGCTTATTATGGTGAACAATTTTAGTGTAGCGAATGCGACCGACCAGGTATTTCAAACAAACTCAAAGCAATTAAAGGGAGGCTCAGTCCGCCGTATAACTGCCTGTGGCTGGAGTGACTAGGCTGGTGTACCAGAGGCGCACCCCATCAGTTATTGCTGGTTGGGCCGTCTACTCGATGTGTGCTGTTATATTGAATACATTAACTAATTTCATTTCACCTAATGCTGTCAAAACTATTTCACGAGTATTTTGCTTTCTTCTTATCCAATCGTTTTTCAAAAAATGCTCTAAAATTGCTGCTCCAAGGGCACCAGCAATGTGATGCTTTCTTTCTGTCCAATCCATGCATTTGTGAGCAAATGACCGTCTTTTAGTTCGTAAAGCATCTATTTCTATTCCTAATTCTTCAAACCAGTTCTTGCCAAAATCAGTGACTTGATAGTCATTTTCGCACAAAATAATTACATTTTTTTCTATTAGAGACGTTACCAGTTCGACAGAAAGTTTGCCAGCAAGATGATCATAACACGTCCTTGCAAAAGCCAGTTTTTGTGCTTCAGGACTTTTTCTGGTTTCTACTTTTTGGTTAGGAATTAAGCTAGCCATAGACTCAATAACTTGTGCCACCTGTTCACTGGCCAACCGATAATATCTTTGTCTCCCTTGTTTCTCAACTGCTACTAATTTGGCTTTCATCAACTTAGATAAGTGATTACTAACTGATTGTCTGGAAATATTAGCAGAAACAGCCAGTTCTGTTGCTGTATAAGCTTTCCCATCAAGTAATGACCATAACATTATTGATCTGGCTTTGTCACCGATGAGTGTAGCTATTTTGGAAAAATCATCTTCTACCTCCATAGTACAAATGTGAATAAATAACATCTTCCATAGTTCATTCTAAAATGAATTAATATCGTATTGCATCCACTTTCTTTGTCATGAAGAATACCTTGAAATTATGAAAGATATAGAAATTCTATTGGAGAACAGAAAGGGGCATTGGCCTTAATGGGTGAGACATTGGGAGAACATAAAATTAGCCTTGAAGGAGGTGGCGTTTTTGAAAATGGCAATTATTCAGTTGCTCATTTTCTGGTAGATGAAGCAGAAAGAGCAAAGTCTGCATTGGAAAAAGTGGGAATAAAGGTCACAAAGATTAGTGACGTTATTATCCAGAAATTAAGGCAGGATGTACCCGGTCAATTGGGTGGTTTTTGTAGAGAACTGTCAAACGCCAATGTGAACATTCTTACCCAGTACAGTGACCATTCAAATCAATTGATTATTGTGCCGGACGACTATGAAAAGGCAAAAAAGGTGTCCGAAAAATGGATGAAAAAATGGTGGTCGAATGAAGATTACGTGATATAAAAGTCATAATGCGCATTTGACAAACAATGGCTATTTCCCAGCTAAATAATTAAACGACTGAGCGCAAATAGATGAAAAAAGAGCATAACTATTCTTGTTCCATCAGATGGACAGGAAACCAAGGAAAAGGCACTGCCAATTACAGGGATTTTGAGAGAAGTTACGTGGTGCTAAAAGACAACAAGCCAGATATTTATGGTTCATCAGACCCATCATTTAGGGGAGATAGCACAAAATACAATCCAGAGGAACTTTTGGTCGCGTCTCTTTCTTCGTGTCACATGCTTTGGTATCTGCATTTATGTTCTGAGGCGGGGGTAATTATTACAGGCTATGTCGATAACGTCATTGGAACTATGGTTGAAGCAACAAACGGCGGTGGACGTTTTACTAAAGTTGTCCTGAATCCAATAGTTACGGTTACTGAAAGTTCAATGATGAAAGCGGCGAAGGAATTGCATAAAAAAGCGAATGAGTTTTGTTTCATTGCCAATTCCGTAAATTTTAAGGTCGAACATCAATTGACCTGTTTGATAAAATAGAATGAAAATAAAAAAACAGGATATTGCCGTAATATTTGAGGTTATTCTGGAAGAAGGGCAAAGACAGGAATATTTGGATATTGCCGCAAACCTCAAATCTGATCTGGAAAAAATCAAGGGATTTATTTCTATTGAACGGTTCTATAGCATTAACAATCCCGACAAGATCTTGTCCTTGTCCTTATGGGAAAATGAGGACGCCATTAAAAAATGGCGAAATTTAAAGTCGCATCGGGAAGCTCAGTCAATGGGTAGAAAATTTATTTTTAAGAATTATCGGATTAGAATTTCCCAAACCATAAGAGATTATGGAATGTTCATGAGAGAAGACGCTCCATCTGTTAGTAAGTCCATTTATGGATAAGATTTTAAGGTTGGATAATGGTTTCTCTATCATGACCTACAATGCTCTGCTATGATGAGTGGGAATTAGATAGCACTATTCTTTCCTCTTTAACATAGCCCTGTCTGGCGACAGACTGGTACGCCTTGATTTAAATTTAAATCTTCGGGCCGCAAAGGTGTGGCGGACTTCTTCGGGCAGTTATTCAGTTTGATACAATTCCCTTACTTTTTTAAAGTCTGTCGAATCGTTAATTTCATAAAAGAATTCCAACTGCCATTTTTGAGTTCTTTCTGCTTGTTTACTGTTTGCATTGTCCCAATTTGGATAAACTCGAAATGCTCTTTTTCCATCTTTCTTGTCTGTTGAAATTATTCCTTTTTTAATCAATACAGATTTTGGAAAAACAAACTGTCCAAACTCCTTTTCAGTCCGTACGTTCACAGCATAAAAATCAATTTGGTCATTTACTTCAAATGGTTCAATCGGTCCATTTCCATTCCGTTTCCAAAATGTTACAAACTGACCAACTTTTTTAGGAGTAATTTTAGCGCTTCTGCTTATAATTTTGTATCCCTTCGGCAGTGAGCCTTAGAGAATAAGTCTGGGAAATTAGGATTTGTCTGAGTGATTTGGTAGCAGCTTGTAGAGCTGGCTAGTTTTAGTCTCTGAGATGATGGTAAGGGTGTGGTTTAGC
>Ga0209692_10001122_pt1 | contig 40532 bp, 36 predicted proteins | sample tdDd472_FD_187129 | JGI IMG/M metagenome (GOLD analysis project Ga0209692, IMG submission 187129) | Marine sediment microbial communities from the Atlantic coast under amendment with organic carbon and nitrate - tdDd47.2 (SPAdes)... | ecosystem: Environmental > Aquatic > Marine > Coastal >...
GAGGTTGGGAACACGGTAAGCAGTCGCAAAATTGGTTCGAAGCAAAAGTGATTCTGAAACATGATAGGTGGCTCCAATGGAAGCATTCAAATGATCAAAATTTCGGTTGATATGAACCAGTTCTTCTTCATGCTCATCGTGTTCATCGTGTTCTCCTTCCTCATGCTCTTCCTCTTCATGTTCTTCGGCTTCACCATGCGAATGTCCTCCAGCTTCTTGTTCAGGAACATAGATTGAACGGTGATCGTAGCGAACACCAAATTGTAAACTGGCATTACCAATTTCTTTTTTTAGAAGAGAAAAAACTGAAAAATCATCAATTTTAGCATTAGGAATAATACGATTTGGAGCTCCTTTGTTTTCATTAGATTGATGCATTCCCTGAATACCAACTAAAAATTCTGAACTCTCAGAGCTAGGGAAGTAAAGTTTACTATCATAGGTAAACGTTTTTAAATCCATATCAACCAATCGAAAAATGCTTGATTTTGGATTACCATTTAGTCTACGATTGTTGAACTGGTAAGCAGCATTGAGTTCTAATTTATATCTACCCAGAAACAATCGATTTCTTGATGAAATTAAATGCTGTGTAAGATCCTGGTACCAATAGTGATTTTTTCTTTTTCCCTCCGAGACGACTTCCAAAGATTCTGCATTTGTCATTCCCAGTTTTGGCTGAAGATAGTCGTAGTAAATTTTAAAACTTCCATATTCTTTAATTAAGCCTAAACCAAGCTGCAATCCTTCGGTGTTGAATCGAGTATTTGGCACATAATCTCCAGATGCATCTTTGTAATCTTTATGCGATTGCTGATTGGCACGAATCATCCAAAACCAATCTTTTCCAGAAGATTTAACTCCTATGTTATTCGAGTATCCCTGTGTAACACTATGGTACTCGGAATTGATATCCGCTTTAAAAGAATTTGCAGGAGCAGGTTTTTCTTTAAGTACATTAATTACACCTCCCATAGCATCCGATCCATAAAGTAAGGATGCCGGACCTTTGATTACTTCAATATGATCGGCACCTTGTTCATTGGTTAAAAAAGGATGATCAGTTGAAAATTGGAAATTCTCAAGTCGAACGCCATTGTTCAAAAATATGATGTTATTTAATGACAGTCCTCGAATTACTGGTGTACTTACACCCGGACTTCGTGAAATTACATCGACTCCAGGAATGCTTGCCAATTTTTCACCCAATGAAGGTGTTGATAATTGCTGTAGTTCTTTCTCTTTGAGTACTGATATTTTAATTGAATTTTCGTGCTGTGCTGAGGGAAATCCTCCAGAAACGACAACTTCCTGAGTGGTTACCGTGGTAAAAGGCATTTTCACATCAAGCTTCAAATTCTCTTTATTAATTACAATGGTTTTAATAACGGATTCGAATCCAATAAAAGAGAATTGTAAGGTCAATTTCCCCGATGGCAAATGCTCCAATTGGTAGGCACCATTTTCGTCACTTACAGTCCCTTTTTGAATTTCAGGAATAAAAATACTAACTCCCGGAATTGGCGAGTTATCTTTTTGATCGCTTACGATTCCACTTAGTTTATTGTTTTTTACTTCGCCAACAGAAAAGGCAAATTGTGGCAATAACAGAAGTAATGCCAATAGATATCTATTCATAATTGCAATAGAATTATATTGATTTGTCGTGTAAAATTTGAAATACATAGATTTAATCGATAAAATCTGTTTGACTTTATCAACCTTTATTCTAGTTATTCTGTAAATAGAATTGGTTCTATAATTTTAACTACACAACAGGAGGGGCACGTAATGAATAGGTGAGATTAATTTTTACAATTGAACTGATAGTAGCATCCACACTATCTTGTTTCAGCAAAATACTGATGACATTGGGAACAGTGGTTATATCAGCTGGTGTAAAAAAGAAGTAATCGAATTCCTGAATCTCACAAATATCAAGCAGACCAGTATCATGCTGAGTGCACGAATGACAATGATGTTCATGATTGGGAAACATCATGTGCTGACTTTTTATAATCAATGGCATCAAAAATGCCAAGGATAAAAGCCCTGCAAGAATTCTATGATTTTTATTTAGATTCATTCAAAACAAAGCTAGGCAAAAAATTAGAAGGCACAAAAAAAGCCGATGTGTTATACATCGGCTTAGCTATATTTTGAGATATCTATTCGATATTCTGTAGCATATTGTATGGAATTTGAGTCAATCCTTCAGCTAGTTGATCGATGCCTTTTTCCAATTTCTTTTTCAGCATCATTTTCATCATGGCATTTAGCTCTGCATGAACAGTCAAACGGATTCTAGTATCGTAAGCATCCTTTTCGATCAATTGAATCCAGATATAGAATTCGAACGGACTACGACCATAACCAGTTAGCTTCAAGGTTTTGTTCTCTTCTTTTTCCACAAATTGTAAGCCTGCTTCACCAAAACCCTTAATCACGAAAGTGCAATTGTCTTCGCTTGCTTCCCAATGCTCAATATGATCTTTAAAGTTTACCTTTTTCTTGGTTTGAGCTTCAATTTGCTCTTGAACTTGTGGATTTTCAGCTGCCAGTTCAAATACTTTGGCAATTTTTCTGAAATCAGAAAAGAAACCATACACATCACCAACCGTGTGTGGAATCATTTTTACTTCACTAATAATCTTTGTTGTCGACATTTATCCGTTCGTTTAAACTGTTTTATTCCAATAATTTCCAGTTTAATGCCGATAGATATTTGACTTTCAATATCAAGTTTTCGCAGATAGTGAATTTTTCAAATACGAATCGGTATTAGAATACAAAAGAGGGCATTCACAGTGGAATGCTCTCTTTTTAATTTTATTTTATCAGCAAATTAGAGATTATACTCCCCAACTTCCCGGATCTTTTCTCCATTTTTTCAACTGATCTACATCTTCAGGCTTAACGTATCCAATCTCTTGAGCACGATCAATCATCACGTTGTAATCACTTAAAGTATCTACCTTACATTTTGCATTTGTGAAATTGTCTTCGGCTTTTTGAAAACCATAAGTGAAAATAGCTAGCATTCCCAATACATCGCAATTTGCTTCACGCAATGCTTCAACTGCCTTTATACTACTACCACCTGTCGAAATTAAATCCTCAATTACAACAACTGTTTGTCCAGCTTTAATTTCACCTTCAATTAGGTTTGTCATACCATGAGCTTTCGCCGATGAGCGGATATAAACCATTGGTAAATTCAATTCTTCAGCTACCAATGCACCCAGTGCAATTGCTCCTGTTGCAACACCTGCAATTACTTCTACATTTGGATATTTTTCTTTAACCGCTTGGGCAAAAGCTTTTTTAATGTAGGTTCTTACCTCAGGAAATGAAAGGGTTTTTCGGTTATCGCAATAGATAGGCGATTTCCATCCAGATGCCCAGGTAAATGGGTTTGTTGGTTCAAGCTTAATTGCTTTAATTTGCAACAAATATTCAGCGACTTGTTTAGCAGTATTTTGCATTCTTTCAATGGATTTATGGATTGTTCGTAAATTCAAAAAGCGGAAATTCAAGCAATTGTATATTCCGACACGTTTTAAAAATCTACCGCAAATGTATAAAGTATTTTTTAAAGATCGTTCGATTTTTTTAGGGGATAAAAGTGAAAGTTCGAATTTTGAAGGTATGGTATATGCCTGGACAGAAGGAGAATCTCTGGAAGGCTTGACTTTACAGTTTGATGAGGACGAACAGAAAGAGGCAATTTTTATTGTAGCTGATGATTTGAATGAGCTTTATTATCACTTTAAGTCCTGTTTTAAATACATTGAAGCTGCTGGAGGTGTGGTGTACAATTCCAACGCACAAATTTTAGCCATTTACCGATTGGATAAATGGGATTTGCCGAAAGGAAAGGTGGAAAAAGGAGAATCAGTTCGTGAAGCTGCCGTACGCGAGGTGGAAGAGGAGTGTGGTATTTCAGGAGTTGAGATCGTAAAGGAAGTAAATTCGACCTATCATACCTATTGGATGAAAGGGAAGTTTGTATTGAAAAGAACTTACTGGTACGAAATGAGTTACTCAGGCTTAGAAGAATTGGTGCCACAAACAGAAGAAGATATTCAGGAAGCAAAGTGGCTTTCTCAAGATAATTTAGAAGAATTCAGAAGCAATACTTATGCTTCGATTCTTGAAGTAATTATTTAACTTTCCTTATTTGCTCATACATATTAATATTTTCAAAAAGGAATTATACGTTTTATTGGAAACTGCTCCGTAATAAATACTTTGTATTTATTATATGCTTTACCTTTTGAAAAGGTGACCGAGAATTGGATTAATTCGTGATTAAGATTAACCATTTTTAATAATAAGGTCCAGACTTTCTGGTTTAAGTATGGTAATGTTTTTATCCTTTAGTTCTATGATTCCATCGGTATGGAATTTAGCCAGTGTGTGTATTGCACTCTCCTTTGAACAACCAGCCAGAGATGCAAGACCTACACGTGTAACCGGTAAAGTAAAGCTGTCGCTGGAGTATATTTCACTAAATTCCTGTATAATTATAGCCAGTGAACCTTCAACATTTTTATCAGATAATCTGCTTGTTCTGTGCACCATGCTATTGGTATTTGATGACATATGACGGATTAATTTAAGTGCAAATTCACCATTTTCTTTAATAAGACTTAAAAAGATATCCATATTGATCATTTGGATGGTAGTATCTTCTAAAGCAACAGCAGAAAAATCGAGACTTTTGCAGGCAAAACTGCAAACAATTCCTATAAAGGCTCCGTCACTTAGTAATTTTATTGTTGATATTTTCGAATCATTGGTGACATCTAATTTGGCGAGTCCTTTTTCAATATAAAGAATGTGAGATGCTACAAATCCTTGTTTGATGATTGTTTCGCCTTTAGCAAAATGAAGTAAGGTGGTGGAATTTTCCACCATTCTTTTTTGATCAGAAGTGAGGGCATTAAAACAGTCATCAGCACTAATTAGCTCAGCATCGGTTTGATACCTCTCAATTTGATATTCTAAATTCATTTTAGGAACAGATTTGATTTATAGATTGTTACAATCTTGCTGTTAAATTACACCAAATATAGTGAATCTATACTTCGGTTAATAGTTTTATAGTTGATTAAGACACTGCATTTTTAAATGGTAAATTAATTCAGCAACCAAAAATTATAATAAAATGTCAGATTTAAAATTTAGAGTAAAGGCACATAGCGAAAATCCAACCAAAACAATTGTTAAAGCAAGAGGTTTTGAAATTGTAATTGATGAACCGGCGGATTTGGGAGGAACAAATGAAGGAGCAAATCCGGTAGAATATATTTTAGCTGCTTTCTGTGGTTGTATTAATGTAATGGCTCACGTAATTGCAAAGGAAATGAACATTGAATTACGATCGGTAAAGATTAAAATGGCAGGAGAATTGAATCCGAATCGTTTGTTTGGAACATCATATGATGATAGAGCAGGTTATAAAGGGATTCAGGTGGTAATTGAGCCTGATTGTGATGCAACCGAAGAGGAACTAGCAAAATGGTTGGAAGCTATTGAAGATAGATGCCCTGTATCTGATAATTTGAGAAATATAACTCCTGTAGAGTTAAAATTAAAATCTAAAAAATTAGTTGTTTCTTAATTGATAATGAAATTAAAACCACCACATAATTACAGTTGGTGGTTTTTTTATTGTTTGTTATACGATTTCCTTGCAGCATCTCTCGCAATTTTAATAAACTCCATGCGGATATTTTCTTTTGGACCAGCAGCAGGAGCTTTTGCAATATTTCCACTTGGGTCGATTAGAACATAACTAGGAAATGCTTTAACCTTGTACTGGTGAATTAATTGGTGCTGATCTCCAATAGGAACTATTGGCCACGAATAAGCATTCTTTTGAAGAAAATCCAATACAGTGTTTTCATTCCAATTGCAAGCAATACTTAAGAACTCAATGTGCTGACCAAATTGCTGTTTCAGTTTTTCAATTTCTTTAAAATCTTGTACACAAGGATAAGATTGAGTGTTACAAAAATTTAAATACAGATATTTCCCCTTGTAATTAGCCAAAGAGTGATCTCCAATTGTAAAATTGGGAGCAGGATAATTCTTTTGCAGATGAGTTATTTTTGCAATATAATTTGAACTCAAATTCTTATTGTAAGAGTTTTGTGTGTTTTGCTTGAGATCTTTTAATATTGAAAGTGTTTTCCCTTTGCTTATAAATTTTCGGGTATAAGAATCAAATATCGAGCTAGCAATTATCATGTTTCTCAATTGAGAATTCTGATAGGCAGGATACTTTTTCATTAAAGCTGTAAGTGCTTTGAATGTAGTTTCGGATTTGAATGCAGCAGATAAATTGGCTGACTCTTTTTGCTTGAAATATCCGTTCAAGAAATTACCATATTGCTTTTTGTACAAACTTACATAGGCAGGATTCTTCAGTTGAAGTTCCTGATCTAAAAAGTATTTTTCTTCAATTTTCAGGAAGGAATTCGGATAAGCAAGGAATTCTAAAAATCCCAATCGATATTTCAAATATTCTTTAAAAAAGGTATTCTCAGTTGATTTATAATCGTTATTTAATTCTTTAGAAAAATCATTTCCAATGGATTTCTCTTTTTTTCGATAAATTTTGTGAAAGTTCTGATTGATAAAAGAATCCATCTTGTCATCCAGCTTGCGAATCATAAGATTCAATTCTTCAGAATCCGCATTCGCAACACCTAACATCAACTCATCGGCTTCGAAAAACGGATTTAGTTTTTGAGCAGGTGATAATTCTTGTTTTGGAGGAAACTTAAGTTCATATTCCTTTCCTGGCTCCAGATAAACAAATCCTTTGTATATGCCTAAAGGGATAAATACCAACTGAGTTTGATCCAAATCGAATTCGCAAGAGAAATTACCATCAGCATCAACTTTAAATTCTGCTAATTGTTGATCATTATAGGTAAAGGATTCAGAATGAAATTTTACTTTTAGATTGGTTCCAGCATAAGAAGGAGTCGTACCTGAAATTATTACTTTTTCAGCCATTGTTTGAAGTGAAAAAGCCAATATTATCAATAGAAAAGTAAATGCTTTCATTCTGTAGAATTAGATGGATTTATTATTTCAGAATCTTTAAGGCAATATCAACATATTTTGGAATATCCATTGTAATTTGTCCTTGCTTCTCTTTGTCTTTTTGTTTTCCCAAACGAACTACCACAGCATTTTTTTCGGCAATAGCATAAATGTACTGACCACGATGTCCTCTCATGTAAGGGATATTCATTCCTTTATAAGGCAACACCCAATATTGATATCCGTAGCAATCGAGAGCAGACGATTTTTCTTCGTTTAGTAAGAAACTTGCTGCTTGCGTGGCATCAGTAATGTAATTTTCTGATACCAATTGTTGTCCGTTCCACTGTCCTTTGTTTAAAACCAACTGTCCAAATCGGGCAGCATCGCGAGCATTGGTGTTAAAACAGCAAAAGGATTTCTCATCGCCATCTTTCTTATCTACACTCCAAAGAGCAGGTTTAACTGCGTTCATTGGTTTCCAAAGTTTTCTTTCGGCATACTTTGAAATGGTTTCGCCTGTAGCTTCTTCAACAATAAAAGCCAACAATTGCGTGTTTCCACTCTGATATCTAAAGCGAACGCCAGGTTTTTCAATCAATTGCTGATCGGTGCTAACCTCACGAAGATTTTTACCATAGTAGGCTTTGGTGGTAATCGAAGTAGGACTACTGTAGGTCTCATTCCAATCTAAGCCTGAGCTCATGGTCAGCAATTCTTTAATTGTAATTTTACCTCGTTCGTCGGTCGAAAATTCTGTTAGATAATTGCCTATTGGTTCATCAACAGATTTAATTTTGCCTTCGTCGATAGCAATTCCTATTAAAAGGCTTACAATACTTTTGGTAGCGGAGAAAATATTGGAATGAGAATCTGTTCCATATCCATCCCAATATTCTTCAAATAGTACTTTCCCATCTTGAATAATCAGATAAGCAACAGTTTCGTGATTTTCCAGATATACTCTATCGGTCTGATCTAATTCCTGCTTGTTATAGTTATCGGCATCAGCCCAATCAGCTCCATTTTCAACGGAAACCTCTTTGTTTTCGAATATGGTATAATCATCGAGATTTGCATACCAATAAATTAAACTGGTGCGTAAATAGTTTGGAGCCAAAAGCATCCAAAGACCTACTGCTATAGCTAGAATTAAAACTGTTTTGCTTAATCGTGACATGAACTTATGGGTTTAGTTTATAGGCATCCGGATCGATTACATCAGGTAAGAATTGTGAGGCATCTCCACCATGACGAATGATATCTCTAACGATAGTTGAGGTAATCATAGTATGTTCAGGAGTGGTTAAAAGAAAGATAGATTCTAAATCGTAAGCCATTTTCTTATTGATTTGAGCTATTGCACGCTCATACTCAAAGTCGGCAGCAGTTCGCAATCCACGAAGTATAAAGCCTGCTTTTTTTGCCTGACAGTATTCAACTGTTAGTCCTCCGAAAGTTTCCACTTCAATTTTTGGATTGTTGTGGAATGCTTCTTTTATCCACTGTACTCTTTTTTCAACTGGGAAAAATTGTCTTTTTTCCGAATTGTATCCTATGGCAATAATAATCTTATCGAATAAAGGTAAAGCCCGGGTCACAATAGATTCATGACCAATAGTAAATGGGTCGAAAGAGCCCGGGAAAATAGCAACGCGTTCCATTAAAATGTATTTTTTGGTATAGAGCAAAAATAGAAAGAATTATCGAATTGACTCACGAGTAAAACCATCTAAGCTTGACTACAATTGAATTTTATTGATTAAACTTGAAAAATATTTACTTGCCTTTTGCAAATGTGATTCATACCATGAGAACATTTCACCATCAACCAACTCAATTTTAGCATTTGGTAAAATCTTCTGAAATTCTGCTTTATTAACATCAGAAAAAGGAAATGGCTCCGATGAAAGAAGAACAAGCTCTGGATTTAAATCTTTAATTTGTTCTTCATTCAGAATCGGATATCGCTCCTCCGATTCTTCTATGATATTTTCGAATCCACACATTTCCATCATCGAATTGATAAATGTATCTTTTGCAACGCACATGTATGGATTTTTCCAAATTAGATACAAAACTTTAATTTTCTGATCTCGCTTTGGCAATTTCGCAAATTCCGATCTGATATTGTTTGCAATTTCGAAAGCCTTTGGTTCACTATCCGTAATTTTCCCTGTCTTTAAAATATTGCTTAATGCATCTTCAAAATTTCGTACTTTACTAACGTAAACAGGATAAAGCTCCATTAATGCTTCTATCTGTGCTTTATTGTTTTCTTCTTCGTTTGCAAGAATTAAATCGGGATTTAGCAATTTAATTTTATCGGCATGTAGATTTTTAGTCCCACCAATATTCGGTAAACGTTCAATTTTATTTTCAGGATAACGACAAAATCTGGTACGTGAAATAACTTTATCATCCAATTCCAAATCAAATAGAAATTCGGTAGTTGAAGGAACCGCAGAAATTATTCTTTGCGGAGGAAATGGAATTTGTATTTCACGTCCTAAATCATCGGTTACTGTTATAAAATCAGCCATTACTTGATATTAATTTCTTTGTATGAACTTACGAAAAGAATATTTCCCATATCTTCAAAACCAGTGAATAAATTAACACCTTCTTCATCCACATCTTCGTGATTGAAACCTAAGATACTCAAATCGGCATCCATTGAGTTTTGCTTGATTACCTGCTTCTTATTGGCGTAATTTGCATTTATCAACTCAATATTACTAGGTGAAATTGGCAAACGTCCAGATTTAATTAGAGCTAATAATTTCTCTTTTTGATTTTCCAACTGATCTTCAGGGTAAATTGCAAATATCTTAATAGTTCCTTTTTTCCAATCAGGGTGACCTTGAATGATGTAGGCTAGGAGAATCATCAGATTTGCATTTTCAAGATCATTGGCGCCAATCCAGACATGAATTTCTTTTTGATAGCCAAATCCTTTGTATGATGTATTCAGAATACAAACATCAAAATGTGTTGATTCCAACAGCTTGTAATTGTCAATTACATAGTTTAATCTTTCAGGTTGTGTTCTCGAAAACTCAAAAAGAATTGTATTGTAACCGTGTCCTGATATTCCTGACAACTGCATTACCTGAGCTATTGCTGAAGTCATCGATGGACTAATAATTGTATCCAAATAAACACGATTTTTACTGCCTGAAGCTAGATTAATCAACCTGTTCATTACCTTCTTCGATTCAGCATTGGTCTCTTCATTCAAATATCCTTCAAGGAAATGAATGTAGGTGCCAAAACCGTATTTGTAAGATATCCATCGCAACAAATCAAAAGCTGATCTGCGTTTGAAAGAATCCTGCGATATGCAAATGGCAAAAGGTCTCCAACTTAATTCTCTATCACCTTTTTCTGCTCTTTGTGCAAAAATCTGTAAGTGACGACTTAATTGGAAAACAACGCCTCGGAAAAGTTTTGCTAGACCTCTGTGCTCTTTTGCCGTGATATTAAAACCGTAATAAATTCCACCCATTATCAATAAAGACAAAATGGCATAAGACATATTCATCTGGAACATGATCCAAAACGAAAGTAGAGCTCCTAATAGAGACAAGTACCATTTCGAACGGAATGTTGGTCGATAGGAAGGATCTGCAGCAAAATGCTCAAGGAATGAGATCATACAGATTGCACCATATGTCACCATGAAGAACATAGAGATAATTTGTGCAACGAAGTCTACATCACCAATAATTACAAAAACAAAAGCAATCGCAATTGATATTGCCGAAGCATTAATAGGTTCATTATTTTTTTTGCTTTCCGATTTTAACCATTTGTTTAGTCCTTTTTGAGGAAAAATATCATCTAAACCAATGGCTTGTAAAGTTCTTGGAGCAACCATTATCGATCCTAAAGCAGAGGATAAAGAGGCTGCAGCCAAACCGATTGGAATAATTGGACCCCAAATGGCAATTTTTCTCATGATCAACTGATCACTTGCCAGATCTTCCGGATTTGCAGAAACTGTAAATTTATAAGCAGCCCAGATGTATATTACCAATCCACCAATGGTAGCCCAAATGGTACCTCTAGGAATCGATTTTCTTGGATTTTTTAAATCGCCTGATAATCCCAATCCAGCGGCTAAACCTGTAAATGCAGGGAAAACAATAGTAAATACATAGAAGAAACTTTTAGGATTTTCTATAGTTGCATCCAACACAATTTCTTTAGGAGCATCAGCAGGTGACCCGAGAAAAAACATAAATAAGGAAACTCCTAAAGTTGCAACAACAACGTATAAGGCTTTCATTCCCATATTGGCTCCTCGATAAAGAAAAAGAGCTGAAAGAATGGTCATTGTAGGGATACTAATTGCTCGTTTATCGTAAATCAATATCCCATAATTATCAGCTAACCATTGAATTGCTGGATCGAATGCTTCTGCAAATGCAATTACATAAAAAGCTACGGATATGGCTTGTGAAAGGTACAAAGTGATACCAATGGCAGCACCAATATTTAATCCAAACGAGCGAGATATTATGTAATATGCTCCACCTCCTAGTACTTTTTGGTTAGTGGCAATTTCGGCAACTGCCATTGCTGTTGGGATTGTAATTAAATGACCAAGAATAATGATGCCAATAACACCTATAAATCCAACATTACCTACAGCCCAACCGAATCGAAGGAATAAAATTGCTCCAAGGATGGTGGAAATAGCAGTTAAAAAAACTGGCATGGTGCCAAAATTAGCTTTGGTTTTCAGTAAATTATCGGGCATGTAGAATCTCTTTTAATACTTTTTATCAAAGTGATAAATATAGTTAATCGTATTTTAAATCAAGCTAAGCTAGTTTGAAAGATGTTTCGATAGCTCTGTTTTTAAGATTTCAGGATCAAACTTGTTTTGTTTGTAGATAATGTTTCCTTCAGAATCGAGTAAAAAAGCCTTAAAACTTCTATCTAAATAGCGAATAAAATCGACACTATGGTCTAAACTTTCTATTTCAATACAATTCAATTCAGGTTTGGATTCTGGATGCCAATTTTTAGCTATTGCGCTACCTTTTATCTGAACCATGTTAAAGGATGAATTCCTCATAATACTTACGACTTCAAGTGTCGGATGAGTACTTGTGATTTCCTGAATATTGGTATAGAATTCTTTGTTTTGTTCTTGAGTCCATGTTCTCCAGATGTACAATAGAATTGGTTTGCCTTTTTGCTTTGCTAAATCATAAAGATCACCATTTAGAGTTTTTGCCTTAAAATAAGGAAATTGTCCATTACCATTTAATGTTTCAATTGTGTTCACTCTTTTTTCTAGATTATTCACATAAAGACCATTTGGGTTGGCTTGTTTCAGAGTTTTCAATTGTTCTTTAACATATTCAATCCCTTTTTTAGCTCTAAAATAATCTTGATAAATTAGATATGGAATTACCGGTGAGGAAGCATATTTGTAGTAATACTTATTTTTGAATTGATTTAATCTTTTGTATTCAGCCCTGAATTTGGCTTTCTTAATAGAGTCATTATATACTTCCGGAATTTCAAGATTATCAGCAATTTTTAATTTTTGCTTATTGTTTTCTTTTAATTTGATTAGAAAATCTTCGTATCTGTCTTGGGCAGGTGAGCCTTTCAATTTTCCGATCGCAAATTTATGCTTAAAATCTTTTGCGTGAATAATAATGTTCATATTGGTAGGCGAGAGAAAAAGTTTACATTTTTTCCATTTGGTAATTCTTAATTCTGCCGCAAAGGCTTGTTTGCATTTTCCTGAGAATTTAAAATCACCATTTTTAATTTTTACTGAATCAATGAGTACTGATTTTTCACCATTGTTTTTATACAAATAGATGGTTTGATCTTGTAGTCCACCAATCATTCCTTGTAGAACGAACTCTTTGTCTTGAGCTTTTGTAGTGTAAACTGTAATTAAGGAAACAATTATGGAAAGTATTAATCTCTTCATTTTTAGGATACGTTAATTGGGTTTTATTTTAAAAACTAAAGATAATAATAATCTCTTTTAATCATAAATTATTAAAGATTTGGATTTTTTCGAGAAACTCACTTGTAAAAATGTCAATAATTAGTCTGGATTGTAAGGTAAAGTACTTATAAAAAGTTTTTTAAGTTTTAAGAAAGTATTTGTAAATTATAAGAATATGTGATGTTTATTAAAATGAATTATTTGTCGGTAAGAAATATAATCATGTTTATTTTGTTGGCTGGAATTATCGTGTTATGGATTTTTTCAGGAATCATTGCTGAATCTACTTTTAGCTTTGTGGAAACTAATTTATCTCCAGATTCATACATGCGTTCTGGCACTGAAGGCCTACAGGTTATTGTACAATCTTATGCTGGTGTATTATTAGTATTTTGGATATTACTTATAATCTTGTTGTTTACAGAGATAGGAGTAAGGTTACAATGTATTTTTTTCCCGGAAAGAGTTAAAGTGTTTTTTTTAGGAGATATCTCTAAAGCTAACGTACTAAAAAGATATTATCAAAAATTATTTTTCACTTCTGTACTTTTAGGGATTCCCATTACATTATTGTCTTTTTTTAATCATAGTCCTGTTGTTCAGGAATTATTAAAAGAGGATGGAATTTTTGAATACTCAACCTTTTTTCTTCTTTTAATTTCAAGTGTAATGCTTTTGGCTGCGTATTTTTTAAGTAGAAAGATACAGCCTAACAATAGAATATTAAGCTATGTATTTGTTCTGTTTTCTATATTTTTATTGCTAGTTGCTTTTGAAGAAATAAGTTGGGGACAAAGAATTTTTGGTTGGGAAACTTCAGAAGAGCTTATGAAATACAATGATCAGAATGAGATTAATATTCATAATATGTTTAATTTATTTTTCCCATTCATTTATCCAGTTGCAGCAATACTAATTTTTCTGTTGTGTCTATTAGGCTGGATACCACGACGTAAATATCGAACCGATAAATTTAAATTGTTTTTTCCACACCCAAGTCTTTTTCCATTTGTCTTATATGCTCTAATATCACTCTTGGCTGGAGATAAAGAGGTTTTTGAAGTATTCATTTATTTCTTCTTTTTCTTTTACAGTTTGAATATGTACTTGATATTATTTTATAAGAGAGTTGATTTGTAGAGAGCCTTAGGACTTAATTAAGAAAAAAATTAATAGGATGAAGAAAATAACTGTATTAGGCACCGGTTTGGTTGGTAAATTAATTGCAATTGATTTAAGTGAAAGATATGCTGTTACTGCTGTTGATCAAGATGCAAAAGCATTGGAGGAATTGAAACGATATTCAAGCATAAAGGTTTTAAGGAGGGATTTATCGGAAGTGGGAGCTGTCAGAAAGCTGGTTGCTGATTCTGATTTGGTTATTGGTGCAGTTCCTGGATTTATGGGGTACAAAACTGTTCGAGAAGTTATCGAGGCGGGAAAAGATATGGTTGATATCTCATTTTTTCCAGAAGATCCTTTTGAATTAGATGGTTTAGCAAAAAATAACGGATGTTGCATTCTCACAGATTGTGGCGTTGCTCCTGGTATTGGTAATTTAATTCTAGGATATCACAATGAAAAAATGAAGGTGAATAATTTTAGATGCATGGTGGGTGGTTTACCTTTCGAGAGGGAGTGGCCTTGGGAATATAGAGCAGTTTTTTCACCGCTTGATGTGATTGAAGAATATACCCGATCTGCCAGATATGTTCAAAATGGAGAGGTGATAGTAAGAGAAGCACTATCGGATCCTGAGTTGGTAAATTTTGAAAAGGTAGGAACATTGGAAGCGTGGAATTCTGATGGTTTGCGTAGTTTGATAAAAACGATGAATGTTCCTAATATGATTGAGAAGACATTACGATACCCAGGGACAATAGAATATTTGAGAGTTCTGCGTGATACAGGCTACTTTTCGCATGAGGAAATTGAGGTTGCTGGACAAATAATCAGCCCCATAGATTTAACCTCAAAATTACTATTCTCGAAATGGAAATTGAAACCAGAGGAGAAAGAGTTTACCGTAATGCGAGTAGAGGTGGAAGGCACTAAGAATGGATTGAATCAACGAATTGTATACGATTTATTTGATCAGTTCGACGAAGAAAAAGGATTCACCTCGATGGCACGAACAACCGGATACACCTGTACAGCAGTGGCAAATATTCTCTTAAAAGGAAAATTTGATCGGAAAGGTATCAATCCTCCTGAATATTTAGGAAAGTATGAAGAGTGCTTCCAATTTGTCTTTGATTACCTAAAAGAGCGAGGTGTTAATTATACCATTTGCTAAGATCTACAAATAATCAAGAGATGAATCTTCTATTTTTGCAAATGGAGCTACAGCTCTGTTGTAAATTCCCTGTACATATGCAATTGCCATTCCGTAATTGGTTACTGGTATTCCTCCATCAATTGCCGGCTGCAGTCGGTTGCTCAATTGCTTGGGAGTAATCATGCAACCACCACATTGAATTAGTAATGCATAATCAGACATTTCATCAGGTATTTCATCTAAACCTGCTATTACAACAAATTCTAATTGTTTACCAGTGTAATTTGAAATCCATCGAGGAATTTTCACTCTGCCAATATCGTCGCAGGAAGTATGATGAGTACAGCTTTCCAATAGCAGAACTTTGTCACCATCCTTTAGGTCAGATATCTTCGGAGTTCCTTGTAAGTAAGCATTAAAATTACCTTTAAAATGTGCCAGCATAATACTAAAACTGGTAAGAGCCACATCCGAAGGAATCGATGCTCCTGCTTTTAAGAACACCTGGCTATCGGTTACAACCAATTTTGGTTTAATACCTGTTTTGCGAAGAAAAGCATCTACTTCACGTTCTTTTAAAACAATACAAACAGCATCATTATCTAAAATATCACGAATTGCCTGAACTTGCGGTAAAATTAATCGACCTGCAGGCGCTTCGATATCAATAGGAGTAATTAAAAGAACAATATCACCATAGGAAATCAGATCACCCAACAGGGAAGGAGTTGTAAATGCTGATTCCGGAATTGTCTGTTTGATACTCTTTACAATTGGCTCGATATTGCCGTTCGTATTTGAGAAGTGAAGTATTTCCTTTGCTCCTTTATCAAGTAGTAATTCTGATGTATTGGAGTGAAGTAGTTCAATATCTTCCTTATTGTGAACAGCGATGAATGGAACATCTTGTTTTTTGAATTTTTCAATTAGATCCAATTCAAATTCACCAAAAGTATTTTGAGTGATCACCAAAATTGCCAAATCGATAGTTTTAATGGCTTGATTGGTTTTAAGAATTCGTTTTTTTCCCAATTCCCCTGTATCATCAATACCGGCCGTGTCAATTAAAATCACTGGACCAAATCCGGTAATCTCGAACGATTTTTTAACTGGATCTGTTGTTGTTCCAGCAACATCTGAAACAATTGCAATATCCTGACCAGCTAAAAAGTTGATTAAAGTACTTTTACCATTATTTCTTCTTCCAAAAATTCCGATATGTGGACGTCTTTCTCTTCCCATTTTATTCAGTTATCGCTGTTCACTGTTAATCGTATCGCCTATAATAAATCCTAATTTCAACAATTCCTCTGGCTTAATTAAATTTTCCAATGATTGCACATCTATAATTTTAAGCTTTTCGTTCGCTTCAAGAATTGAAATTTGATGTATTTTCATCTCCTTAGCCAATTTTGCTGCTTTGTGATAGCCCACATAAGGAGATAATGCTGTGGCAACTGAAGGATTTTTTAGTAAATTATCTTCAATTGGATTTGATTTTATTATCAACTGTTTAAACAGATTATCTGCTAAAGTTTTATTCGAGGCAATTAATAGTTTGATACTATCCAAAAGTGCATGACCAATGGATGGGAGATAAGCATTTAGATCCAAACAACCTTGTCCGGCTAAATTACTAATCATCATATCATTTGAATAAACTTTGTGAGCCGAACTAATTATAAATTCTGGAATTACAGGATTAATTTTCCCTGGCATAATAGAGCTACCAACCTGTTTTTGAGGAAGATTAAGTTCTCTGTTGTGAAATAAATCGGAACCTAGTAATCTTAAATCAGAAACCATTTTTTCCAGATTTACAGCGTGCGCTTTTAGTATGGCATGAACTTCGACAAAACCATCCTGATTTGAAGTTGCGTCTGATAAATTCTCTGATCGGGTTATTGGTAATCCAGTTAGTTTTTGCAGGTTTGGAACTACTTCCATAATAAAAAATCGAGGAATAGATAGTCCTGTTCCAATAGCTCCACCGCCTAGATTTACTTCTTTAATTCTTTCGAAACATTTGGAAACTCTCCACCAATCTCTCGAAAGAGCATTGTTGTATGTGCTAAATAATTTATCGTAGGAAGTGGGAACAGCTGCCTGCATCTGCGTATAGCCTTGTCGAAGAACATTTCTGTACTTACTCTCGATTTTTTCAACTGCCAATCGTAATTCGTTAATTGATTCTTCCAGTTCCTGTAACAATTTAATGGCTGCAACTTTTAGCGAAGTAGGAATTACATCATTTGTAGATTGGAATACATTTGCATGTTCAAAAGGATCAATTTTGCTATAATCACCAATATCTTTGCCGGCGATTTGTAATGCACGATTTGAGATAATCTCATTCACATTCATGTTGATACTTGTACCAGCACCACCCTGAATTGCAGGAACTATAAAATTTTCGAAATGTTCTCCATCATTTATTTCAGAGGCAACATCTTGTAAATTTTCAATCAGATTTTTATCAATTAATTGGAAAGGAAATTCTTGATTCGGAAATTTTCGATCTATTCCCTTTAAAAAGCCAAGATAGGTTTTGTAACAAGCCTTTTTCACGATTCCAACAGCCATAAACCATTCCTTATGAAATGGTGTTTGATCTGGGAAATTCTCTTGGGCACGAAGTGAATGTATTCCCCAAAGTGCATCCTTTGGAATCTCTCTGGATCCGATAAAATCTGATTCTTTTCTCATTTTTATTTGGCTACTTTGGTATATGATTTTACATCATCAACACTTATGCTCGCTTGTCCCAGTATTATTAATCTTTCAATAATATTTCTGAATTCTCTGATATTTCCGGTGTAGTTGATTTTCTTTAACTCTTCCACTGCATCTTCATCAATTCCTTTAACGGGTAAGCCCATTTCTGCACAAATCATATCCACAAAATGATTTGCCAGTAAAGGCACATCATCAATTCTTTCGTTTAATGAAGGAACTTCAATTAAAATTACGCTTAAACGGTGATATAAATCCTCTCTAAAATTGTTGTTTTGAATCTCTTCAGCAAGATTTTTGTTGGTAGCAGCAATCACGCGCACATTCACTTTTATTTCTTTATCGCCACCAACACGAGTAATTCTATTTTCCTGAAGCGCACGCAATACTTTAGCTTGCGCAGATAAACTCATGTCTCCAATTTCGTCTAAAAATAGGGTTCCACCATCGGCCAATTCAAATTTACCCTTACGCTGTTTGTGAGCTGAAGTAAAAGAACCTTTTTCGTGTCCGAACAATTCACTTTCGATCAATTCCGAAGGAATAGCAGCACAGTTGACTTCAATAAACGGACTTTTGCAGCGATTGCTTTGTTCGTGAATTCGATGAGCGACTAATTCCTTTCCTGTTCCATTAGGTCCGGTGATCAGAACTCGTGCATCTGTAGGAGCAACTTTGTCGATCATCTCGTTTACTTGATGAATGGCTTCTGATTCACCTATCATCTCGTATTTTTTACTCACCTTGCGTTTTAATACTTTGGTTTCTGTAATCAGTTTCGATTTGTCTAAAGCATTCTTAATGGTGATCAGGATACGATTCAAGTCCAAAGGTTTCTCGATAAAATCGAAAGCTCCTTTCTTAATCGCTTCAACAGCTGTATCTATATTTCCATGTCCAGATATCATGATAACGGGTGTATCAAGAGCCAACTCCTGCGTTTTTTCTAACACTTCAATACCATCCATTTGAGGCATTTTAATATCGCAAAGAATTACATCGAATTCGTCACCCTTAGCCAGTTCTAATCCTTCTACACCATTTTCGGCAAGACTGATTTCATAATTTTCATAGCTAAGAATATCTTTTAATGTATTTCGAATGCTTCGTTCGTCGTCAATGATAAGGATCTTGGACATGCTTATTTATTTACTTCAACAGATTCATTTTCTGTTGGATTAATATTTTTTTCAAAAAACTCATACAAAGCACCCTCTTTAAGTGCGTAGGATGATTGGTACAATTTACTAAATCCGGCTTCTTTCACCAGCTGATTGATAAAAATACTTGCAATTACCATCAATTCAACTCGAACAGGATCCATTCCAGGCATTCCTTTTCTTTCTTCTAAAGTTGAGTTGAGGAAGGTTTGATGTAGCCTGAAAAAATCCTTCAACTTGATTTCAAATTGTGATTCAGGTAATCCATTTGAAGGAAGACCTTCGGCAAGTAGAACTTGTTTAATCGTATCGAACGATCCTGATGAACCAATCAAAGTTTTAACAGAATGAAGTTCAATTGCTTCGAATAAATCGGATAATTGTTCTTTTAAATAAGTTTCAACTTCCTGTGTCTCTCCTTTTTTGATAGGATCAGATGGCTTGAATTGTTCCAATAAACGAGTTATTCCTAGTTGATAACTTTTCTTCCAGAATACTTTCTCGTTATTAGCAATAATTATCTCATTGCTTCCGCCTCCAATATCGAGAATGGCAACTGGTTCGTGATTTAATTCCATTGCATTTTTGGTTCCGGAATAAATCAATTCAGCTTCTCTGTCACCAGAAATTATTTCGATTGAAACACCATAATTCTTCTCAAGCATTTTTACAAATTCAATTCCATTTTCGGCTGATCTTATTGCTGAAGTAGCAAAGGCTATGCTTGTATCAACTTTGTGTTCTTTTGAAATTTTAGCTATTTCATCAAAAGCATTTTTAGCTCGTTGAAAAGCTTCTTCCGTAATCATATTTTGATTAATACCGCCTTTTCCTATTTTGGTCGGATATTTTGAACGGTGCAGTATTTTAGGTTTCTCTCCCTCTTCTTGCTCCGCTACCAATAAATTGAATGTATTGGTTCCTAAATCAATTACAGAAATCCGTTTTATTTGCATTTTTGTTGGTTAAAGGTTTGTGTGAATGATGATTTCCTAATTCATAAAATAAATTGGGAAAGCTATTCTAAATCGAAGATAGTAAAAACTTTGTTTTCGATTCATGCCATTTGTCAATGTCTTGTTATTACTCGCACATAAGACACGAGGCTAGCACCCCAAAAACTGTGCCTTTTTTATATTTATGACAAATGCCCCAATAATAATTGAGGCATTTGAACTATTTAGTTTTTTTTTTTTCTAATTGTGATATCGAAGCCATTTCCATATCTCTTTGTACGACACTTTTTTACCATACATTAGAATTCCTGTTCGGTAAATTTTAGCAGCAATCCAGGTGATGAATAAAAATGTTCCTATCAACAATGTCATAGATAACAAAAGTTCCCAAATTGGCACACCAAAAGGAATTCGAACCAACATTACAATAGGAGAGGTGAAAGGTATTATGGATCCCCAAAATGCCAAACTACTTTCCGGGTTTCTGGCAACAGCAAAACCAATATACAATGCTAAAATTAAAGGAATGGTAATTGGCATCATGAATTGTTGAGTTTCCGTTTCATTATCAACCGCACTACCTACAGCTGCAAAAAGAGCTGAGTACAATAAGTATCCGCCAAGGAAGAAGAAAATGAACGCTCCAATTATACCAGCAACATAAGCCAAATCGAATGTTCCTAATACATCCTGAACCATTTTAAACTGGTTTGCATTTAATGAGGCTGCACCTTCAGGTAATTCAGCAAGAGTTTTAGCTTGTTGGATAGTATCCATGTCAACTCCTGGTAACACAAGAGCGGAACCAACTGTAATGATAATTCCGGATAAAATTACCCATAAGATAAACTGGGTGAGACCCACCATTGCAACACCTACAATTTTCCCCATCATTAGCTGGAAAGGTTTAACCGATGAAATGATAACCTCAACAATTCGGTTACTTTTTTCTTCGATAACGCCACGCATCACTTGCACCCCGTAAAGGAAAATAAACATGTAAATAATGAAACTTGCAGCAAAACCAATTCCCATTGCAATTTCGGTAGAGCTTTGTTTTACTTCACCACCTTCACCAAACTTAATGGTTTTCATAGAAATAGGAGTGCGAGTTGCTGCCAGTTTCTCCTCTAGGTCTGGCATGTTGGCTTCTGCAATAATTTTTGAGCGTTTTATTTTCTCAATGTGTTGCCTGATTTGAGAACCAACTTCAGTTTTTACTTCTATGGTAACCTGTTTATAAGAGAATAAGTCGGCTGTTCTGCTTTCCAAAATATTTTTTGGAATCACAAGAATTGCGTAATATCCTTTACTTTCAATCTGAGTTTTTGCATCTTCGAAACTGGTATTTTCGAGATAGTTGAAAGTTGTGTATTCTTTGCTTTGAACTGGCTCAACCAATTCTGATTCGTTGATAACGGCAATGGTTCTCTTTTCGGTATCATCTTTTAACATCATCCAAATCATGAATGCATAAATACCTGCAATCAATACTGGAGTAAGGAATGTTAAGATTAAAAATGATCTCTTTTTTACACGAGAAAGATATTCTCTTTGTATAATGATAAATATTTTGTTCATCGGTATAGATCTGTCTGGTTAGATTTTTTTATTTTCTTTCACAACTCTGATAAAGATATCGTTCATATTAGGAATGATTTCGCTAAATGAAACGATGTTTAAGTAGGGCAGAAGTTGTTCCAATAATTCGTTAGAAGTTGAGCCGTTGTGTAGCTTAATTTTTAAGCTGTTCGATTCAATTCCTTTTGTTTGTTCCACTACTTCAAAATCGGCTTTAAGAATTTGATCTAATTTATCGAATTCTCCAGTATAAGTAACTTCGTAGGTATTGGTTCTGTATTTTTTCTTGATTTGTTCAACCGGACCATCAAGAATTTTTTCTGATTTGTTGATCAATGCAATGTGATCGCAAATTTCTTCAACAGAACCCATGTTGTGAGTGGAGAAAATAATGGTGGCACCTTTTTCACGAAGTTCAAGAATTTCCTTTTTCAAAAGGTTCGCATTGATTGGATCGAAACCGGAAAATGGCTCATCGAAGATCAATAATTCAGGTTCGTGAAGAATGGTTACAATGAATTGAACTTTTTGCTGCATTCCTTTCGATAGCTCTTCAACTTTTTTATCCCACCAAGGTAAAATATCGAACTTATCGAACCACGATTTTAGCTTTTTGGTTGCTTCTTTCTGGCTCATACCTTTAAGTTGGGCAAGATAAACAGCTTGTTCGCCAACCTTCATTTTTTTGTATAAACCGCGTTCTTCTGGCAAGTAGCCAATTCTTTTAACATCGTCTGGCTTAAGAGCCTCTCCATTAAAAAAGACTGTACCTGAATCGGGACCGGTTATTTGATTGATAATACGAATAAGAGTTGTTTTACCCGCACCATTTGGACCCAGAAGTCCAAAAATACTGCCTTTCGGAACAGAAATGCTTACTTTATTCAGCGCTTTGTGTCCTGCATATTGCTTAACAACGTCTTTTGCTTCGAAAAATGCCATGTAGGATTATTTAGGTTTAGTTACACTTCAATTTTTAACTGAAATCTAATGTACGCAATTTTGAGAAACCCAACATAAAAAATCGATATAAACAGAAAAGAACATGTTTTTGTTCTGTTTTTCAACGATGTATTAATTAGAACAAAAAATCCCCAGCCGAAGACTGAGGATTAGATATTATTTTTTTTAAATCTTACTCAAAAAAGTTTCTCACCTTTTTAAAAAAGCTTTTCTCTTGTGAAGTTGGCTTAGGAGTAAATGATTCTGAAGCCTGAAGTTTTTCCAGAATCTTCTTCTCATCTTTAGTAACATTGTTTGGAACCCAAACATTAATTTTTACCATTAAATCACCTCTTCCATATCCATTTACATCAGGTAAACCTTTACCACGTAGGCGAAGAATTTTTCCAGGTTGAGTACCAGCTTCTATCTTAACTTTCACTTTGTTTTCGATAGTAGGAATTTCAACAGCAGTTCCTAAAATTGAGTCAGGAATACTAATAAATAGGTTGTATAATAAATCGTTTTCATCACGAACCAATTCTGGATGAGCTTCTTCCTGAATTAATATCAAAAGATCTCCGTTTACACCACCACGTCGTGCTGCGTTACCTCTTCCGCCTACAGATAGTTGCATTCCTTCAGCAACACCAGCAGGGATATTGATTGTAATTATCTCTTCGTCGCGAACGATACCTTCACCTGAACAACTAGTACATTTGTTGGTAATCATTTTACCTTCTCCACTACATGATGGGCAAGTTGAAGCTGTTTGCATCTGACCTAAAATGGTATTCTGAACTCTGGTTACCTGACCAGACCCATTACAGGTTGAACAAGTTGAGAAAGAAGAACCATCTTTTGCACCTGATCCATTACAAGAGTTACACTCGATGTATTTTTTAACCTTAATTTTCTTTTCAACACCTTCGGCAATTTCTTTTAAAGTAAGCTTAACCTTAACACGAAGGTTGCTACCACGGTTCACTCTTTGAGAGCGACCACCGCCGCCACCAAATCCACCACCAAAGAAGGAGCTACCTCCAAAAATATCTCCAAAATGAGAGAAGATGTCTTCCATGTTCATTCCGCCACCGAAACCACCTCCGGAAGCACCGCCCATGCCTGCATGACCAAATTGATCGTAGCGTTGACGTTTCTCTGCATTGCTCAAAACCTCGTAAGCTTCAGCCGCTTCTTTAAAGTTCTCTTCAGCTTCTTTATTTCCAGGGTTTTTATCTGGGTGAAACTGAATTGCTTTTTTTCGATATGCTTTTTTTAGTTCGGCTTCAGAGGCTGATTTTGAAACCCCTAATACCTCGTAATAATCTCTTTTCGACATCTTTTATCAGATTAGATTTAGGAACCAGATATTTATTCTCCTACAACAACTTTTGAGAAACGGATTACTTTCTCGTTTAGAGTGTATCCTTTTTCAACACAATCAACAACTTTTCCTTTCAACTCCTCGCTAGGAGCAGGTATTTTTGTGATTGCTTCGTGGATGTCGGTGTCAAATTCCTGGTTTACAGCTTCAATTTCTTTAACTCCGTTTTGAGAGATAAAATCTTTAAAATTGCTATAAATTAACTGAACACCTTCTTTAAGAGCTTCAACATCTTTGGCATCATCCATAGATTGTAGCGCGCGTTCAAAGTTGTCCATTACAGGCAAAACATTAACAAGAATTTTTTCACCTGCCGATTTGGTAAGTTCCATTTTCTCTTTTAATGTTCTTTTTCGATAGTTATCGAACTCGGCAGACAAGCGCATGTACTTATCGCTGATATCTTGTAATTTAGTTCCAAGTTCTTCTATTTCATCTGCTTTTTTCTCCTTTGCAGATTTCTTCTTCTCTTTCTTTTTTTCTGCTTTTGGTTCTTCTTTAACCTCCTGCTCCTCTACTGTATTTTCAACAGTAGTTTCCAAATCCTTTTCTTCCAATTCTTCTTTTTTTGATTTGCTTTTATCTTTTGTCATTTTTCAATGATTTTTTTCGTTCTAAAATTCTTGGCACAAGTAAACAAATAACCTGCCAATGTGCAGCTTTGCGACAAATTGGCACAAAGATAGAATTTGAATCTGTAAAAATTGCCTTTTTATGTCATTTCATTCAGATAATGATTCGATTAGACTTAATAAAAAAAGTATTGATTTGGTTATTTTCAAAAAGAAGTAACTTATGTTTTTAAAAGATTTGAGTGTTTAACTTCTTCATTTTGATTATTTTTAATTGTAAATAGGGTTTTTATGGAAATAGTAATTGACAATGAGGATTTTTGTATCCGTTTATATAAGAATGTAGCTTATTTAAAAGTGATAGGAATGCAGGATGCAGATTCGGCTGAATTCTTTGCAAAAACTATTGATGAGATGTTGAAAAAATATCCTTATAAAGAATTTGCTTCTCTTTGTGATCTTACAGATTTGATTTTATCTGATCCCAGAGTGGCATTACAAATTAATAAAGCAATACGAAAGATTACAGAAACCTTGGAATACAAGCACAATGCTGTAATAGTTAAGCCAAAATTCTTACAAATTATACAGGCTTATATTTTTTCATTTTATTTGAGAGATACGGATTTAAAAACGAAAATTTATAAAAATCAGCTAGATGCGATTTGTTGGTTGGAAGATAAGGGATATTGTTTGAAAAAAATAAAGGAATTTCTTTGTGTTAATTGTCAATAAAAAAGCTGATAACCACAATCATTTATGTAGTTACCAGCTTGAGATATATTTTAGAAAATTGTTATTTCTTGGTATAGTACTGAAGAGTTAATTCTAATTTTTCACCACGAATATTTTTGGCTAGAATAATACCGTTGCCATCAATTAGAAAGTTGGAAGGAATGGAGTTAATTCCAAACTTTGTTGAAGTTGGAGAATGCCAACCTTTTAACTCGCTAACGTGATAATCCCAGTTTAGTTTATCTTTTGCAATTGCAGCTTTCCAGCTTGCTAATTTTTTATCAAGCGAAAAACTATAAATGGTAAAACCATTCCCATTCTTAAATTTAGCATCCTTAAATTTATCGTATGCCATAACGATTCTTGGATTTTCAGCTCTGCAAGGAGGACACCACGAAGCCCAAAAATCAACAAGAACAACTTTGCCTTCCAAAGAGCTAAGTTTGATTTCTTTTCCATCAACTGATTTGGCAATGATATCTGGCAATTTATCGCCTACATTATATCCTTCTTTTACATCCTTTCCTTTTTCTCCAGCAATAGCTGAAAAAGAGAAAAGAAACGCGAATAAAACCAATGTATATTTCAAATTCTTCATATGTTTTTACTTTAAGCTATTAATATTTTCTATCTGATTTTAAAAATAGATATATCTATGTGTTTAAACTGTTAATGAATAGTTAATTAACAATTCGTTTGATGTTTGCACCGATAGCATTTAATCTAAGATCGATGTTTTCGTAACCTCGGTCAATTTGATCAATATTATGAATTGTACTCTTTCCTTCGGCTGATAAAGCAGCAATAAGTAAGGCAACTCCAGCGCGAATATCAGGAGAAACCATAGTTGTAGGTCGGAGTTGTTGTTCATGATTTAATCCAATAACGGTTGCACGATGGGGATCACAAAGAATAATTTGAGCACCCATATCAATTAGTTTATCGGTAAAAAACAATCGACTTTCGAACATTTTTTGATGTACTAAAACACTTCCTTTTGCTTGAGTGGCAACTACAAGAAATACACTTAATAAGTCTGGAGTTAATCCTGGCCAGGGCGCATCGGCAACGGTTAGAATTGAGCCGTCGATAAAGGTTTCAATTTCGAAATTTTCTTGTTTTGGAACATAGATATCATCTCCTTTTAATTCCAGTTTAATTCCCAGTTTACGGAAAGCGTCAGGAATCATTCCTAACTCTTTATAAGCAACATTTTTAATTGTAATTTCTGATTTTGTCATCGCAGCTAAACCTATAAAACTGCCTATTTCAATCATATCAGGTAATACTCTATGCTCACAACCACCAAGTTTTGTAACCCCTTCAATCTCCAATAGGTTAGATCCAACACCAGTTATTTTTGCGCCCATTGAAATTAACATTTTACACAATTGTTGAATGTAGGGTTCGCATGCAGCATTGTAAATGGTTGTAGTTCCTCTTGCCAAAACGGCAGCCATAATAATGTTAGCAGTTCCTGTCACTGAAGCTTCATCAAGTAACATGTAGGTTCCTGTTAATTCTTTAGCTTCAACGCGGTAAAAATTTTCACCTTTATTGAAATTGAATTTTGCACCCAACTTCTGAAAACCTATAAAGTGAGTGTCCAATCTGCGACGACCAATTTTATCACCTCCCGGACGAGGAATGTATCCTTTTCCGAATCGAGCCAATAACGGTCCTATAATCATGATTGATCCACGAAGAGAAGATCCTTTTTTTGCGAATTCAGGTGAATTTAAATATTCCAGATTTACGTTTTCAGCTTTAAATGTGTAACTGTTTTTGGACTCTTGTGAGACATTTACGCCAAGATCAGAAAGCAGCTCAATAAGCTTGTTGACATCTAAAATATTGGGAATATTATGAATTGTTACTTTTTCATCAGTTAATAAAGTAGCGCAAAGAATTTGAAGAGCTTCGTTTTTTGCTCCTTGAGGAGTAAGTTCACCTTTTAGAGGTTTTCCTCCTATGATTTCGAATGTGCTCATTAGGTATTTATTTTGGTGTGAATGATAAGTTAAAGATAATTATAAAAATCATTCAGAAAAGTGAAATTTTGTGGGAATATCAATAAAAAAGCCGGAATAAATCCGGCTTGTAAATATTATCTTTTCTTGTGAAATTTTCTGTTATCGTTTCGATTGTCGTTTCGATTGTCGTTTCGATTGTCGTTTCGATGATCCGGTCGAGTAGGTTTTCTTTTTTTATTTTTTTGTGAAAAATCCTTATCTCTACTTTCTCGTAATTTTAATTCCTCTGGAATTTGAAGTTTTCCATCTGACAACTGAATGATATCCTGAAAAATTTTATCATCTGGTACACTATCCTTGTTCCATGTAGTGTATGATTTTTTCATGTGATTGGCAATCATTTGGATAAGCGCATCTTTTTCTTTTGGCTCTTCCATTTCAATTGCTTTCTCAATTAAAGCTTCAATTGTTCTACCGTAATGCTTGTATTTAATACGCTGATTACTGTATGGCAGTTGATCCGGTCTTTCGGCAAGTTTCTCTTTAGTTGGAGCTTCGTATGGAGAATCAATATCTAAGGTGAAGTCCGACATAATAGCCAAATGATCCCAAAGTTTATGTCTAAAATCACTAACATCTCTAAGGTGTGGGTACATGTTACCCATAACAGCTATGATACTTTTTGCAACACGGTTTCTTTCATCTCTGTCTTCAACAGTCATTGCGAAATTAACCATTTTCTGAACGTTTCGTCCATATTCAGGAAGAACAAGATGTTTCCTGTTTGAATTATAATCCATTTAATCAGTTGTGTTAATTTTCGGTAATATAATTATTGTTCCAACTGGTACTTTATATCATAGTAATGCTAAAGCACTCTTTTATACCAAAAAAAATTGATGTCTGTTTTTCAATTATTCGGAGTGACTATGAACTTGTCGGTTAAATTACTATTGAAGAATAATGAAATTTTTAAGTACCATTTTTGGTAATCGACAAATTCAGAAAGTCTTAGAACTCATTACAAATGTATATGTTTTCTTGTTCCGATACAAATTGTGACAACAATTATCCTACTATTTTAAGTTTCGCAAATTTTAATAACAGTTGTTTTTGTCCAACGGTTTGGAAAAATACGGTTGCTTTAATGTTAGGTTTATTGCCTTCCATTTGCAGAACTTTACCTTTTCCGAAACGCTGATGCTCAACAACCATACCCGGTTGAATCAATTCAGGATCAGAAGGAGTAAAGTTAGGATCTGTATTTTTATTCGTACTCAGCTTAGTACGAGATAGTGGCTTGGTAAGTTTGGGTTTTGATGAGAAACTTTTTTTCTGTTGGAATCTTCCAGATTGACTTGGAACTTCATATTCAGATTGACTGTTGTAATTATCTGAGCCATTTCCAGAGAATGCAGGGGCTTCTTCGTAACCAAATTCCAAAAATCTTTCATCAATTTCCCGAATGAAACGACTTGGGCGTGGATAACTCATATTTCCCCACTTGTATCTCGATTTAGCAAATGAAAGCGTTGCTCTTTTTTCAGCTCGGGTAAGAGCTACATAAAACAGGCGTCTTTCTTCTTCTAGCTCTTGCGAAGTGCTGGTTGCCATTTGCGAAGGGAACAATTCTTCTTCCAATCCAACAATAAACAGATACTTAAATTCTAGACCTTTTGCCGAGTGAATCGTCATTAAGGTCACTTTGTCACGATCTTCATCTTTATCGTTATCCTGATCGGTCAGTAGAGCAACATCTTCAAGAAAATTAGGAAGGTGTAATTCTTTTCCTTCTTCCAGTGCATTTTGTGTGAACTCCTGTATACCGTTTAAAAGTTCCTGAATGTTTTCATGACGAGATACACCTTCAGGTGATCTGTCGTTATACATTTCTTTAATGATACCCGTTGTGTTGGCAATATTATTTGCCAGATCGAAAGCAGATTCAGTTTGCAATTGACTTTGGAAGCCTTTAATTAAATTGGTAAACTTTGTAAGTTTTGAAATTGTACCAGCATTTAATCCGTATGATCGATTCTGCAAATCACAAATAATATCCCACATGCTGCTAGCATTTTGAGCTGCTGCATCCTGAATTTTACTTATGGTTGTCGCACCAATACCTCTTTTAGGATAATTGATAACCCTTTTTATAGCTTCTTCGTCATTTGGGTTTACTGTCATTCTGCAGTAAGCCAAAAGGTCTTTAATTTCCTTCCGTTGATAAAAAGAAAGACCACCATATATTTTATAAGGTAAATTTAATTTTCGCAAGGATTCCTCAAAAATTCTGGATTGAGCGTTGGTTCTGTATAGAATTGCAAAATCCTGATAAAGACAATGCTCTCTCATTCTGGTTTCGAAAATATCGTTGGCTACCAAATAGCCTTCTTCGTGATCCGTTAATGCTTTAACAACTTTAATTTTATCACCTATATCGTTCTCCGAAAAAGAAACTTTTTTTATCTGCCCCTTATTTTTGTGAATAACACTATTGGCAGCATTTACAATATTTTGTGTCGATCTGTAATTCTGCTCCAGCTTATACAATTTATAATTAGGATAATCATTACGGAAGTTTAAAATATTCTCAATTTTTGCTCCACGAAACGAATAAATACTTTGGGCATCGTCACCAACAACACAAACATTTTTATGATTCTCGGCTAATTTTTTCACAATTAAATACTGAGAGTAATTCGTATCCTGATACTCATCCACCAAAACATATTTGAACTTATCCTGATATTTTGCTAAAACTTCGGGTTTGGTTTTAAACAAGATATTAGTTTGAAGCAGTAAATCATCAAAGTCCATTGCGTTGGCTTTGCGACAACGCTGACTATATTTTTTATAGATTTCGAAAATTAACGGACGACGAGCTTGAGCATCTATTTTTTGAGCGTTAGCGTTTTGCGCATAAGCATTGGCAGTTACTAAGTTATTTTTTGCAGAAGAGATACGATTTTGAACTTCGTTGGCTTTATAAACCTTATCATCCAATTGCATCTCTTTAATAATGGCACGATATAAATTTCGAGAATCCTGTGTGTCGTAAATTGTAAAATTAGAATCAAAACCAAGATGTTCTGCTTCGTAACGTAAAATTTTGGAGAAAATGGAGTGAAATGTTCCCATCCACAAACTTTGAGCTTCTTGTGGTCCAACTACTGCTGCAATTCTGTCTTTCATTTCTCTTGCAGCTTTGTTGGTAAAGGTTAATGCCAAAATTGAATATGGTTTAACACCTTTGTTTAGCAAGTGAGCAATTCTATAAGTCAATACCCTGGTTTTTCCCGAACCAGCACCTGCTATAACCAGCGATGCACCTGTAATGTTTTCAACAGCTTCTCTTTGAACGGGGTTCAACTCATTTAAATATTCCATTCTCGTCATTTAATTTTACGGTCATTTTCGACTGTCAAAAATAATACTTGTAACTTAAATTTCTGTTGTTATTCGAAATTAAGCGATAAGATAATTCATTAATATGGAATTATCGACTTAATTTTTTTTAATATTGTAAATTACGATACATCATAAAACCAGTCATAGATAAAGATGAAACTCAATTTAGATTTACGCTATTTTTTAAGACTACGCAGCTTAGTATTTATTTTATTGGCTCTGTTGATATCTGGTCAAGTATTTTCTCAGATATCCTCACAGCCTGCAAGTTATAGAGCTTTGACCAAGTATACAGGCACTCCTCAGGACTCAATTTTTGTTTTTTGTGATAATATTGGAACTGGAGTAGGAGAACTGAAAGCTGATTCTCCTGATGGAACAACTGGTTGGACTTTTACTTGGACAAAGTGGGACGAAACTTCTACTGATTTTTCAATTCCTGTAATTGTTGAAAATGGACAGAGTTCTATTGTTACCAATTTAACAGATGGTAGATATCAGGTTTTGATGTCGAAGAGTGGGGAAGCTGAGGAGATAGACCAGGCTTGGGTTTTAAATAATTCGAATACAAAACCAGTGTTAAATCTTAATAAATTAGATTGTGTTGGAGTGCATTTTTCTGCGGAGTTTACCCCGATTGATCTTGAGTACTATGATGTAGGTGATATGCCTAATAAAAGAAGCGTTATTCCTAAACTTGATGAAAAGACAGTTAAGTTTGAAATGTTGAGTGTTAGTGAGGATCCGCTAAGTTCAAGCGAAAAGTTTTTTAATCCACCCTTCAATCAAATAAATAAAAGTTTCATAGATCAAGAGGCTTTTGAGGATGAACGAGCATACACTATGTTAGTTATAGATCAATATGGTTGTGAGTTTAAATCTGATGTAATAAATTCCGTTACTTATGCGGTAAAAGCGGAGTTTACATATGACCCTAAAGATGGAGAAGCCCCTTTGGACGTTACATTTACAAATACTTCAGTAAATGCAACGGAATATGAATGGTTTTTATTTCAAGATTTTGATAGAATTGTAGATGAGGTAACGGAGGACGAGGATAAATTGCTAACAGAAGGTGTGTTAACCGACAAGGATATTGATCTATTTACATACCTGCATCCAGGTAAATACTTTGTCAAGCTAAAAGTAAAATCTGATAAGGGACCTGAAGTTTGTACTGATGAATATTATCTAGAAGCTGAAGGTGAGCAAATTGTTGTTGATCCTTCTTTGGTGGATGCAGCCAATTATTTTATCCCTAGTAAACATGGGAAATGGATTATTAAAACTCAGTCTTTAAAGAGTTTTAATGCTATTATATTTAATAGATGGGGAAGAATCGTATATGAATGGAAAGATCAGACGGATAGTTGGGATGGTAAAGTAAATGGTAAGATGGCAACACCAGGAACTTATTTCTATGTAATCACCGCCGTTGGTAGTGAAGAGGAACCTAAAAAATATACTAAGAAGGGCTCCTTTATGCTGATAAGAAAATAAAGAACTTAGAGTAATACAGATAAGCAGTACTCAAATTTGGGTACTCAATTTTTTTTGAAAAGTAATTGATAGAAATAATAAAACCGCCTCGATGGAGACGGTTTTTAAAGTTAGTATGTTCTATGAATTATGCTTCTGCAGTTTCTTCTTCGTATGCAGCTAGTAATTCTTGCTGAACATCAGCAGGAACTTTTTCATATTCGGCAAACTTCATGGTAAACTGAGCTCTACCACCTGTTAAAGAACTAAGAGATGTTGAATATTTATTCATCTCTTTAAGCGGAGCTTTAGCAATAATTTTTTGGAATCCTTTTTCGGCTTCCATACCCATAATCATTGCGCGACGAGTTTGAAGATCGCTCATAACATCACCCATCCTGTCTTCAGGAACCAGTACTTCTATATCGTAAACAGGCTCAAGAATTTTAGGACCAGCATTTTTAAATGCAGCACTAAAAGCATGGCGCCCGGCTAATTTAAATGAAATTTCATTTGAATCAACTGCGTGCATTTTTCCATCGTAAACAACAACTCTAATGTCTCGGGCATAAGAACCTGTTAACGGACCTTCATCCATTTTTTCCATAACACCTTTCATGATAGCAGGAAGGAATCTTGTGTCAATAGCACCACCAACAATACAGTTGCAGAATACCAATTTACCACCCCAATTTAATTCATGTACTTCTGTTCCTCTTAAGTTAACTTTAAGTTCTTTTCCATTTACATTGTACATTACAGGATCTGGCATTCCTTCTTCGAATGGCTCAATTAGCAAGTGAACTTCTCCGAATTGACCAGAGCCACCCGACTGTTTTTTATGACGATAATCTGCTTGAGCTAATTTGGTAATCGTTTCACGATATGGAATTTTAGGCTTCATAAATTCGATTTCCATTTTATCGTTATGAAGCAATCTCCATCGTAAAGTATTCATGTGAAATTCACCCTGACCATGTAATAAGATTTGCTTGAGTTCTTTTGAGTACTCAATAAGAATTGTAGGATCTTCCTCGTGAATTCTGTGAAGTAATTCACCTAATTTTTCTTCATCACCTTCATCTTTAGCTTTAACTGCAGTTCTGAATTTTGGTTCTGGAAATTCTATTTCTTTATATGTGAAATCACAATCTTTACAGTTTAATGTATGATTGTTTTTTGTGTTTTTCAATTTTACGGTTGCCCCGATATCTCCGGCTACAAGTTCCGAAACTCTTTCTCTGTTTCTACCTGCTACCAAATACAATTGAGATAATCTTTCCTTGGTGCTATTATTGATATTTGTTAAATCATCACCTTCTTTAACTTTACCCGAAATAACTTTGAAATAACTTACCTCTCCAATATGAGGTTCCATTGATGTTTTAAACACGAATAATGAAGTTGGAGCATTTGGGTCGCATTTTGCTTCGCGTCCACTTACAGTTGGGATAGCTGGCATTTCAGTAACAAAAGGAACAATATTTCCTATAAATTCCATCAAACGTCTAACTCCCATATCTTTTTTAGCAGATATACAGAATACGGGGAATAAATCACCGGCAATCATGCCTTTTTTGATTCCTTCGCGCATTTCGTCTTCGGTTAAGGTTCCTTTATCGAAATACAATTCCATTAGGGCTTCATCATTCTCTGCTGCCGATTCTACTAATTCGTTGTGTAATTCGTCAGCTTTTTCTTTTTCTGAATCGGGAACGTCAAGAATTTGAGGTTCGCCTCCGTCTGGTCCCCACTGGTACATTTTCATTTTTAATACATCAACAACAGCATTAAAGTTTTCGCCAACGTTTACAGGATATTGTACAATAGTTACTTTATTGCCAAAATTGGTTTTTGCGGAGTCAATGGATTGTTCAAAATTTGCTTTGTCATGATCCAGTTGGTTCACAACAAAAATAAGAGGAGTGTTTAATGCTGCGGCTCTTCTTCCTATAATTTCGGTTCCCACCTCAATTCCATGCTGAGCATTAATAAGCATCAAACCTGTATCGGTTACATTTAATGCTGAAATAACGCCACCTGAAAAATCGTCAGCACCTGGTGTATCAATAAAATTGATTTTTTTATCAAGCCACTCTGTGTATAATACAGTTGAAAATACTGAGTTACCATATTCATGCTCTACCGGATTATAATCAGAAACGGTGTTATTATCTTCCACGTTTCCGCGTCTTGTAATAACACCGCCTTCAAATAACATAGACTCGGCAAGGGTAGTTTTACCCGAGCCGGCATTGCCAATGAGGGCGATGTTCTTAATTTCATTTGATTGATAAACTTTCATAATGGTAATTTTTTGGGTTTATATTATGAGTTATCTCACCGAGTAAAGGTTAGGCTCGGATTATAACTTGGTTTTAAGGCTTACCAAATTAATTAACTTTTTAATAATAAACAATACGTATCTGATACTTAGATTCATTAAGAATTGACAAGAAGAAAAAATGGTTGTATTTTTGTTTTTATCTCTTGATTTTTCTACGTGGATTCAGGGATTAGAGGAGATATTTTAAACTACTTATTTTTTTGGTAGATAATAACTTGTCTTTATTAAAGGCTTTTCTTACCTTTGTGCGCTGATTTCAAGGGTATTTTGCAAATTGCAATGGTTCTGCTATTGTTTTTTGTAAATAAATAATACCTTTGCAAACCAATTTGTTAAAATATATTTAATTAAAAAAGTAATTGTTAATATGCCTACAATTCAACAGTTAGTTAGAAAAGGAAGAACCAAGCTTCAAGAGAAAAGCAAGGCTCCGGCATTGGATTCTTGTCCTCAGAGAAGAGGGGTTTGCGTACGTGTGTACACAACTACACCTAAGAAGCCTAACTCGGCTATGCGTAAAGTAGCTCGTGTTAGATTGACTAACGGAAAAGAAGTGAATGCTTACATTCCAGGAGAAGGACACAATTTGCAAGAGCACTCGATCGTATTGATCAGAGGTGGTCGTGTAAAAGACCTTCCAGGTGTAAGATATCACCTTGTTCGTGGTGCTCTTGATGCTTCAGGAGTAGAAGGTCGTATGCAGCGTCGTTCTAAGTATGGTACAAAGAGACCAAAGAAAAAGTAGTTGAAATCTAGTTTGTAACTGTAGGAGTTATAGTTTATGTGTTGTTCCCACTAGGTTGAGTAAATAGTCGAGAGACTGTTGAAGACGCACAATGGGCAGCTAACATACGAATAGCTCGTAAACTAAAAGAAATGAGAAAATCGAGACCTAAAAAAAGGATTTTGTTACCAGACCCAAAATTTAATGATGTTTTGGTAACAAGATTTATTAATGACTTGATGGTTGATGGTAAGAAAAATCTTGCCTTCAAAGTATTTTATGATGCTTTGGATATCGTTAAGGCTAAGACAGAAAAACTAGAGAAATCTCCTCTTGAGATTTGGAAGAAAGCTCTAGAGAACATTACTCCTGGTGTTGAGGTGAAGAGTCGCCGTGTTGGTGGTGCTACATTTCAGGTTCCAATGGAGATTCGTCCTGAAAGAAAAGTGTCTATTTCTATTAAGAATATGATTCTTTTTGCTCGTAAGAGATCTGGTAAGTCTATGGCAGAGAAATTATCTGCAGAAATCATCGCTGGTTTCAATGAAGAAGGTGGAGCTTACAAGAAGAAAGAGGATACTCATAGAATGGCTGAAGCTAACCGTGCTTTCGCTCACTTTAGATTTTAATAATTGTTTAAGCAATTAGAGGATAAAGAAAATGGCTAAGAGAGATTTAAATTTTACCAGAAACATTGGTATCATGGCACACATCGACGCCGGTAAGACAACAACTACCGAGCGTATTTTGTATTATACAGGGGTGTCTCACAAAATTGGTGAGGTACACGATGGTGCAGCTACAATGGACTGGATGGAGCAAGAGCAGGAAAGAGGTATTACCATTACTTCTGCGGCTACGACATGTTATTGGAATTACGATAGCAAAAAGTATCAGATTAACATTATTGACACACCGGGTCACGTTGACTTTACTGTAGAGGTAGAGCGTTCATTGCGTGTTCTTGATGGTGCTGTCGCATGTTTCTGTGCTGTAGGTGGTGTTGAAGCTCAGTCTGAGACTGTTTGGAGACAAGCTGACAAATATAGAGTTCCTCGTATGGGTTTTGTAAATAAGATGGACCGTTCTGGTGCTGACTTTTTCAAAGCTGTGCGTGAGGTTAAGGAAAAATTAGGTGCTAATCCTATTCCTATTCAAATTCCTATCGGATCAGAAGATACTTTCCGTGGTGTAATCGACTTGATTACTATGAAAGCTATCGTATGGTATGATGATGAGAATGGTACAAACTACACATTAGAAGATATTCCTGATCACTTGGTTGCTGATGCAAATGAGTGGAGAGAGACTTTAGTGGAGGCAGTTGCAGAGAATGATGAGGAATTGTTGGAAAGATTCTTTGAGGATCCAGAATCAATTACCGAAGATGAAATGTATGCTGTTATCCGTAAAGCTACTATCTCAATGGATATTGTTCCTATGCTATGTGGTTCTGCATTTAAAAATAAAGGTGTTCAGCGTTTGTTGGATGCAATTATTACTTATATGCCATCACCACTTGATGTAGAGGCTATTGTTGGAACTATTCCTGGAACTGATGAAGAAGTAGTTCGTCAACCAGATGCAGATGAGCCATTAGCTGCTTTAGCATTTAAAATTGCTACAGACCCATTCGTAGGTCGTTTAGCGTTTACGCGTATCTACTCAGGAGCTATTGATGCTGGATCATATGTATACAATACAAGATCTAACAATAAAGAGCGTATTTCTCGTTTGTATCAAATGCACTCGAATAAGCAAAATGCTATCGATCGTGTTGAGGCAGGTGATATTTGTGCTTGTGTAGGATTTAAAGATATTCGTACTGGAGATACTCTTTGTCAAAAAGAAACTCCAATCGAACTTGAATCAATGGATTTTCCAGATCCAGTAATCGGTATTGCTGTTGAGCCATTGACTCAAAAGGATGTTGATAAAATGGGTATGGCATTAGCTAAATTGGCTGAAGAGGATCCAACATTCCAGGTTAAGACTGATGAAGATTCGGGACAGACTGTTATTAGTGGTATGGGTGAACTTCACTTGGATATCATTATTGATCGTTTGAAGCGTGAATTTAAAGTTGAGTGTAACCAGGGCGCACCTCAGGTTGCATACAAAGAGGCTATCAAAGGTTCTGTTGATCACCGTCAGGTATTCAAAAAGCAGTCTGGTGGACGTGGTAAGTTTGCTGATATCCAATTCCGTTTGATGCCAGTTGATGCTGATTTCGAAGGTGAAGGATTGCAATTTGTTGATCAGATTAAAGGTGGTAATATTCCTAAGGAATTTGTTCCTTCGGTACAGAAGGGGTTCACTGAAGCAATGAAAAATGGTGTGTTAGCAGGTTACACTGTAGATACATTAAAAGTTGAGTTGTATGATGGATCTTTCCACCCAGTTGACTCGGATCAATTATCATTTGAGATGGCTGCTAAGCAAGGTTTCAAAGAAGCTTGTGCTAAAGCAAATCCAGTTCTTCTTGAGCCTATCATGAAGATGGAAGTTATCACTCCAGAAGAATATATGGGTGACATTATCGGTGACTTAAACAAACGTAGAGGTCAGGTAGAAGGTATGGAGTCGAAGCACGGAGCTCGTGTTGTAAACGCTAAAGTACCATTGTCTGAACAGTTTGGTTACGTTACTGTGTTGAGAACCTTATCTTCAGGTCGTGCAAACTCTTCAATGGAATTTTCTCACTTCGAAGAAGTACCAAAAGGTATTGCTAAAGAGGTTGTAGAGAATGCAAAGGGTAAAGTAGAATTATTATAATTATATCATCGTATAATATCTAAATAAGATGAGCCAAAAAATTAGAATTAAACTGAAATCTTACGATCACAACTTGGTTGACAAATCAGCTGAGAAAATCGTAAAGACAGTTAAGGCTACAGGTGCTGTTGTTAGCGGTCCAATTCCACTTCCAACTCACAAAAGAATTTTTACTGTTCTTCGTTCAACTTTCGTGAACAAGAAATCTAGAGAACAGTTTCAACTTTCTTCTTTCAAGCGTTTGATTGATATTTACAGTTCAACTGCAAATACTATCGATGCTTTGATGAAACTAGAGTTGCCTAGTGGAGTAGAAGTTGAAATTAAAGTTTGATAATCTGTAAGATTTATTTTTTAAAAAGTAAAGAGAAATGCCAGGATTAATTGGAAAAAAAATCGGAATGACTTCCGTTTACAGTGCCGAGGGAAAAAATATTCCATGCACTGTCATTGAGGCAGGTCCATGTGTTGTAACCCAGATCAAAACTATTGAGACTGATGGTTACGAAGCACTTCAGTTGGCTTTTGACGATAAAAAGGAAAAGCGAACAACTAAGGCGCTAGATGGGCACTTTAAAAAGGCAAACACAACTCCTAAGAAAAAGCTTGTTGAATTTTCTGAATTTGAAGCTGAGTACAAATTAGGAGAAACTGTTACTGTTGATATCTTCGAAGAGTCTGCTTTTGTAGATGTAACTGGAGTATCAAAAGGTAAAGGTTTCCAAGGGGTAGTAAAACGTCATGGTTTTGCCGGAGTAGGTGGCGCGACACACGGTCAGCATAACCGTCTGCGTGCTCCAGGTTCTATCGGTGCTGCATCTTACCCAGCTCGCGTATTTAAAGGCATGAGAATGGCTGGACGTACTGGTGGGGAAAATGTGAAGGTTCAAAATCTTCAGGTTCTTAAGGTAATTCCTGAGAACAACCTTATTTTAGTTAAAGGATCTCTTCCAGGGTCTAAAGGTTCATACGTAATTATTGAAAAGTAATGGAATTAGCGATTTTAAACACAGCTGGAGCAGATACTGGTAGAAAAATTGAGTTAAATGATTCAATTTTCGGCATCGAACCAAATGAACATGCTATTTACTTAGACGTGAAACAATTTCTTGCAAATCAGCGTCAAGGAACTCACAAGTCTAAAGAAAGAGCTGACATTTCTGGTAGTACTGCTAAGATAAAGAAACAAAAAGGTACTGGTACAGCGCGTGCTGGTAGCATTAAGTCACCTATCTTCAGAGGTGGAGGTCGTGTATTCGGTCCTCGCCCAAGAAACTACGGTTTCAAATTGAATAAAAAACTGAAGCAATTGGCTCGTAGATCTGCTTTAACAATCAAAGCTCAAAATGAAGCTTTAATGGTTGTTGAAGATTTCAATTTCGAAGCTGTTAAGACAAAAAGTTTTGTTGCTCTACAGAATAGTCTGAAAGTATCTGATAAAAAAGTACTTTTAGTTTTATCTGAAGATAATAAAAACATATATTTGTCTTCTCGTAATTTGAAGAATGTACAAGTTGTTCGTGTTTCTGACCTAGCAACCTATGACATTATGAAAGCTTCAACTTTGGTATTTGTAGAGAGCTCAGTAAAAGGGCTAGATGAAATGTTTAAACTAAACTAAGTTTAAAAAAATGGATATTTTAATTAAGCCAATCGTTACTGAGAAAATGACTGAACAAAGCGAAAAATTCAATCGCTTTGGTTTTGTTGTTAATCGTAGAGCGACAAAGATCGACATAAAGGCGGCAGTAGAATCAATGTACAATGTGAAAGTGGCATCTGTTAATACCATGAATTATCAGGGTAAGAAAAAGAGCCGTTTTACAAAAGCAGGTGCTATTGAAGGAAGAACTGCGTCTTTCAAGAAGGCGATCGTTACTTTAGTTGAAGGTGATAATATAGATTTTTATAGCAATATTTAATAGAAAATGGCTGTACGTAAATTAAAACCTGTAACTCCTGGTCAAAGAAATAAGATCTTAAATACCTTTGAGCAGGTAACTACAGACAAACCTGAGAAATCATTGTTAAGACCAATGAAGAAAACTGGTGGTAGAAATAACACCGGTAAGATGACAATGAGATATATAGGTGGTGGTCACAAGAGAAGATATCGAGTTATTGATTTCAAAAGAGACAAAGACGGGGTTCCTGCAAAAGTTGTTTCGATTGAGTACGATCCAAACCGTACTGCACGCATCGCATTACTTGTGTATGCTGACGGTGAGAAACGTTACATCATCGCACCAATTGGATTAGAAGTAGGACAGACTTTGGTTTCTGGAGAAAAAGTAGCTCCTGAAGTCGGAAATGCAATGCCATTATCTGATATCCCATTAGGTACAATAATTCATAATATTGAATTAAGACCCTCTCAAGGTGCTGTGATGGCTCGTAGCGCTGGTGCATATGCTCAACTTGTTTCAAGAGAAGGCAAATA
>Ga0209692_10001123_pt1 | contig 40529 bp, 37 predicted proteins | sample tdDd472_FD_187129 | JGI IMG/M metagenome (GOLD analysis project Ga0209692, IMG submission 187129) | Marine sediment microbial communities from the Atlantic coast under amendment with organic carbon and nitrate - tdDd47.2 (SPAdes)... | ecosystem: Environmental > Aquatic > Marine > Coastal >...
GGAAACCGCGTCCAGCGAGACGAGCGCCGAACCGGCCATGTCGGACAAGCCCGAAGCCGGGGACATGGCCACCGCCGAAACCGAAACGCCTGCCGCTGAACCGGCCATGGACACCGCGAAAGCGTCCGCGCCTGCGGCCGAGACGGCCGAATCGCCGTCTGCCGATGCAGCGCAAACGCCGGCGGCTGGCGAAGAGCAGGTTGCTTCGGCGCCGGGATCCTCCGCTCCGCCCGAGGTCTCCGAGGACATCACCGTTACCGGTAAGCTCCGCCAGACCAATTCCTCGGTGATCATCCGGCGCGGCGATACGCTGTGGCACATCTCCCGCCGGGTCTACGGTCAGGGAACCCGCTACACGACGATCTATCTGGCCAATCAGGACCAGATCAAGGATCCCGACATGATCTGGCCGGGCCAGATCTTCGAATTGCCCGAAGAGGCGAAACCGGAAAACTGATGAACGAACCGGGCCGGAGAAATCCGGCCCGGCCTTATTTCGGGGGAGGCTATTGCTTGCGGAACGCCTTCATCGTATATCGGCGATAGACGATGAAGGGATACATATGCGGACGGAGGAGATCGCCGGGCGGCTTGCCGCCCTGTCCCACCCGGCACGGCTGGCCATTCTCGAATATCTGTCGGGCAATGACGGCTGCGCCTGCCGCGATGTTGTCGACTGTCTGCCGCTCGCCCAATCGACGGTCTCCCAGCATCTGAAAGTCCTGCTCGAGGCCGGCCTCATCACCCATGAGCGACACATGCCGCGCTCGACCTATCGTCTGAATCGCGAGGCGCTGCGCAGCGTATCGCTGCAACTCAATTCCCTTGTCGACCAGTGCTGTTCGGTCAGCTGCTGCGGCTCCGGCAAAACCTGATTGGACTTGACCCTTGGCCAACAAGACCGTTTCCGCTGAGAGCGGTTCCACGCTCCAGACCATCCGCAACCTGTGGCCCTATATGTGGCCGGCGGACCGACCGGACCTGAAGATGCGCGTCATCTACGCGACCGTCTATCTGGTGCTGGCGAAGCTCGTCCTGATGCTCGTTCCATACGGCTTCAAATGGGCGACCGACGCGCTCGACGGGGAATTGAAAGCCCCGGACTGGATTGCCGCCGCGATCCTCGGTCCGGGTATGCTGGTGGTCGCCTACAATGTCTTCCGCATCGCCCAGGCCGGCCTCAACCAGCTGCGCGACGCGCTCTTTGCCAGCGTCGGCCAGCACGCGGTGCGCCAGCTCGCCTACAAGACCTTCGTTCACATGCACGAACTCTCGCTCCGCTTCCATCTGGAGCGCCGCACCGGCGGCTTGTCGCGCATCATCGAGCGCGGGGTCAAGGGCATCGAGGCGATCGTTCGCTTCACGATCCTGAACACCGCTCCGACGATCCTCGAATTCCTGCTCGTCGCGATCATTTTCGGCTTCGCCTATGGCTGGCAATATGTCGCCGTGACCGGGGTGACGATCTGGCTCTATGGCTGGTTCACGATCCGCGCGAGCGACTGGCGCATCCAGATCCGCCGCGACATGAACAATTCCGACACGGACGCCAACACCAAGTCGGTCGACTCGCTGCTCAACTTCGAAACCGTGAAATATTTCGGCAATGAGGAGATGGAGGCGCGCCGCTTCGACGGCGCCATGGCCGGCTATGAACGCGCCGCGACCAAGGTGTGGACCTCGCTCGGCTGGCTCAATTTCGGTCAGGCGGTCATCTTCGGCGTCGGCATGCTCATCATGATGTGGCTGTCGGCCAGCGCCGTCCAGGCCGGCACGCAGACGCTCGGGGATTTCGTTTTCATCAACGCGATGCTGATCCAGCTGTCCATTCCGCTCAACTTCATCGGGTTCATTTATCGCGAAGTCCGCCAGGGCCTCACCGATATCGAGCAGATGTTCGATCTGCTCGACGTCAGGGCCGAGGTCACGGACAAGCCGGGCGCCAAGAATCTGGTCGTGCGCGACGGCCATATCATCTTCGATGATGTCAAATTCGCCTACGACCCGCAGCGCCCGATCCTCAAGGGCATCAGCTTCAAGGTGCCGGCCGGCAAGTCGGTCGCCATCGTCGGCCCGTCGGGTGCCGGCAAGTCGACCATCTCGCGGCTGCTCTACCGCTTCTATGACGTGCAGGAGGGCTCGATCACAATTGACGGGCAGGACATCCGCGAAGTGACGCAGAAGTCGTTGCGCTCCGCGATCGGCATGGTCCCGCAGGACACGGTCCTGTTCAACGACACGATCCGCTACAATATCCGCTACGGCCGGCCCGACGCCTCCGACGCCGAAGTGGAGGAGGCGGCCGAGATGGCCCAGATCGGCGATTTCATCCGCTCGCTGCCGGACGGCTTCGACACCATGGTCGGCGAGCGCGGCCTGAAACTGTCGGGCGGCGAGAAGCAGCGCGTCGCGATCGCCCGCACCATCCTCAAGGCGCCGCCGATCCAGGTGCTCGACGAGGCGACCTCGGCGCTCGACACGGCGACCGAGCAGGAAATCCAGCAGGCCCTCGACTTCGTCTCGAAAGGCCGCACGACGCTGGTCATCGCACACCGGCTCTCCACCGTCATCGGCTGCGACGAGATCATCGTCCTGCGCGACGGCCTGATCGCCGAACGCGGCACCCATGCGAAGCTGATGGAATTGGGCGGCCTCTACGAGCAGATGTGGTCCCGCCAGTCCGAGGCGATCGAAGCCGAACGCAAGCTGCGCGCGGCCCGCGAGGAAGACGAAATGGGCGTCATCGTGCGGAAGCGGACGGCCGGTCCCGGGGAGACCGACTATCCAGAGGCCGACTCCGGTGTCAGCTCGTCGAAGAGCCCGGACAACGCCCGCGGCTTTTCGAACGTCAGCTGAAGGCGATCACCGCGAAGATCAGCGCCAGCACCGCAGCGCCGCTCGCCGTCATGCCGATCTTCGCCATGAGCGGACCCATCGTCGCGGGATTGCGCTTGGGTGCCGTCAACGTGAAATACTGCGCGGTCAGCGATGCGCCGGTCAGCACCAGAACCGCGGCAATCTTGAGCCAGAAGAAGGCGTTGAGATCGCCCCAGCCCCCCTTGATCGCATAGACCATGTAAATCCCCGTCAGCCACAGCAGAACGATTGCGGCGAACGAAATGCGGCCGAGCGTCTTCTGTATACCGCGCAGAACCGGGACGGCTTCGCCGGGCGCGGCCTTGGCGCGGATGCCGGCCAGCATGGCGGCGACCCCGCCGCCGATCCCGACGCTGAAACAGAGGTAGTGGATGATCTTGGCGAGCATGAGCATGGCACGGAGTGAAGCACGTTCCGCGTCAGCGCGGAAGCAGAATCAAATCCCCGCATACCAGTCGTAGCCGCGATCCTCCCAATAGCCGCCTTTCCCGAGACCGAACGGCGTAAGCCTGTCGACCAGCTCGATGGAACGGACATATTTCGCCATCTTGTAGCCGAGTTGGCGCTCGACCCGGAGGCGTAGCGGCGCGCCGTTGGAGACCGGCAGAACCTTCCGGTTCAGCCCGTAGGCCAGGATCGTCTGCGGATGGTAGGCGTCCATCATGTCGATCGACTCGTAATATTTGATATTTCCCGAGAGGCCGCGTTCGATCGTGTCGAAACAGTTGAAGACGACGAAGCGGGCGCTTTGCGCCGGCTTGGCGCGCTCCAGCACCGCTGACAGCGCTACGCCGCTCCATTCCGCGATGCAGCTCCAGCCCTCTACGCAGTCATGCCTGGTGATCTGGCTGCGCGACGGCATGGCCTGCAAGTCGTCCAGAGAAAGCGACAGTCTCGCGCCGACCATGCCGCTGACCTCGAGCCGGTACGCCTTGAAATCCTCGGCCGCGAGCGCCTTGTAGTCCGCGTCGGACGGATTGGTGACGCCGTTCGGCCGCTGCGGCTGGAGGATGTCGGCGCGCGTGAATTCCTTGGCGAGCGCGTCGCGCCCGAGCAGGATGCGCTGCGCGCGGTAGGTCAGCCCGTTCGCCCCCTCGATGAAATTGCGCACCGCATTGTCGCGGTCGCTCAGCATGTCGAAGGCGTCGCAGCCGGATACCGCGAGCGAGGAAGCGCCGACAAGTCCGGCGGTCAGCAGCCTGCGGCGTGCCGGGTCGAAATCGCTCATGATTTGTCTCCCTTGCTCTGTTCATCGGGGTCCGTGCGGTACCAGCCGGTGACGATCGAGCGCAGCTCGTTGATGGGTCCGGCCGCCAGCACCATGAGAATGTGAATGACGAAGAAGGCGACAAGCGCCAGCATGACGGCGAAGTGGATCGTGCGCGCGGTCTGCCGGCCGCCGAAGATGTCGGTTATGAAAGGGATGGCCGCGTTCATGCCGGGCGACATGGCGAGGCCGGTCGCGATCATCAGCGGCAGGCCGATGATCAGCACACCGAAATAGGAAAGCTTCTGCAGCGTGTTGTATCGGCCGGTGTGATGGAGCCGGAGACGCGCGTGGTCCCTGATGTCGCGGCCGAGATTGCGGAAATCCTTGCCACCCGGAATGATGTCGCGGCGCAGATGTCCGCTGAGGATCGCCGCGACCAGCCACACAAGCAGCGTTCCGGCAAGCATCCAGGCGAAGAAGAAATGTACCACCCGGCCGGTGGCGAGGTCCTGGCCCGACGGGATTGTCGCCCAGGCGGGAAATCCGCGGGCGCGTCCGCCGGAATAGCCCAGGAAACCGGTCGTATCGAAATCGTGCCCAAATATGGTCGTGACGCCTTTTGGCCCGCTGTCGCTGTCGACGGCGCGGATCGACAGGACGGTGTTGTCGAATCCGAAGCCGGATTGCTGGCCGAGATACAGATCCGGTCTCGCATTGAAGATCTGCAGGCCTGTCAGCAGAAGGAAGAACAGCGAGATCGCCCAGATCCAGTGGGTCAGGCGTGTCCAGATCGTCTGGCGGTAGATCAGCGGCCGGTGACTTGCCGGATGTGTCTGGCGTTGCATCTGTGCGGCTCCTCGTCCCATTTGCGAAAGGGTCACAGTAGAGACGGCTGCGCAACGCATATAGTTTCACGATGCCGCGAGGCTGTCGGGAAGTCAGGCCGCCGGCTGTTCAGCCAACTCGTCGCCGATCAGCCCGTTGCGCTGCAGCGCCCACAGCCGAGCGAACAGGCCGCCGCGCAGCCTGAGCTCCTCCGCCGTGCCTTCCTCGACGATCCGGCCGCGGTCGAGCACGACGATCCGGTCCATCGAGGCGATGGTCGAAAGGCGGTGGGCGATGCACAGCACCGTCTTGTCGGCCATCAGTGTTTCGAGGTTCTGCTGGATCGCGGCTTCCGCCTCGGAGTCCAGCGACGAGGTGGCCTCGTCGAGCAGCAGGATCGGCGCGTCCTTCAGCAGGGCCCGCGCGATGGCGATGCGCTGGCGCTGCCCGCCGGACAGCTTGATACCCCGGTCGCCCACGAAGGCGTCATAAGCGCGTCGGCCATTGGCGTCCTTGAGGTCGGCGATGAACCCGTCCGCCAGCGCCAGCTTCGCGACAGTCTCGATCTCCGCATCCGAGGCGCCCGGCCGGCCATAGCGGATATTGTCGCCGATGGAACGATGGAGCAGGGCTGTGTCCTGCGTGATCACCGAGATCTGGCTGCGCAGGCTCGATTGCGTCACCTGCGAGATGTCCTGTCCGTCGATGAGGATCGATCCGGCCGTCACATCGTAAAGCCGCAACAGCAGGCTCGCGAGCGTCGTCTTGCCCGCGCCGGACACGCCCACCAGCCCGATCTTCTCGCCGGGCTTCACGTCCAGCGTCAGATGGTCGATGACCGGCAGGTCGCGGTGATAGAAAAACCCGACGTCCTCAAACGCGATCGCGCCTTCCGTAATCGTCAGGTCTCGGGCCTCCGGCACGTCAACCACCTTGGGCGGCGTCGTCATCACCGGCATCGCATCGCGGATGGTCCCGAGCGCACGCGCCACGCCTTGTCCGATGCCGAGAAAGGCCATTGCGTTGGAGGAGAGCATACGCGCAACGGTCGCCGCCGCGACGAAATCGCCGACGGAGACGAAGCCGCGCGCCAGGCCGACAAAGCCGGTCACCGCGATGGCGACCCACAACGCCACATTGGAAGCGTGAACCAGGAATTCCGTCGACAGGAACGAGCGGTTGAGCGCGTGCTGCGTCTCGACATTCTCGTTGATCGTGTCGCGGATCGTCCCGGCCTCGCTGTCCTCGGCGGCATAAAGCTTGACGGTCTGGATGTTGGAATAGACATCGGCCATCACGCCGACGGCACGGCTCGATGCCCGCGCTGCGAATTTCGATCGTTCGAGGAAGACGGGCAGGGCGAGCCACGCCAGCGCGACATTGGCGGCGATCCAGAACACCACGGGTACGGCCAGAGGCCAGGACAGCACCGCGAGCAGGCCGGCCGAGCCGGCGAACTGGAAGGCGAAGCTGGGGATACGGTCGATCAGAATGCCGAGTTCGCGTTGCACCGCGCCGACGAGCTGGTTGATGCGCGAGGCGACCTGACCCGAGAACGTGTCGTGGAAGAAGGCGTAGTCCATCCGCTCCACGGCCTTGTGCCCCTGCCATCGGATCGCGGCGGGCAGCGCAACCGAGAAGGCCTGCTGGTTGAGCGCGCGCGAACCGAAATAGATCGCCGGCTCGATGATCACGAAAAGGATCGCAACAAGGATCAGTTCGCGGCCATAGGCGTCCACGAAGGCCGCCGGCCCCTGTTGCGTCAGCCCGTCAACTACGAAGGCAAGGCCCCAGACGACGGCGAGGTTGATCAGCGCACCGACGATGGAGAACAGCGCGACGGCCGCAAGGACGCCCTTCACCTTCCATGCGAAATGCGCCACCAAAGCCGCCGCGCCGCGGTCGGGAATATCGTCGATCGGCAATTCCAGCGGCCGGATCAGCCGTTCGAACGGGCCGAAGAAGAAATCCGAGATGGCCTGGACGGTGCGGCTGCGGGGAGCGGGTTTTGGAACGTCGCGGAAGGCGTCGGCGGGATCGGGGGTGATTCTCATAGGGTGAAAATGGGGTCACCCCGCCCAAATGAAAAGCCGCCGGAAAACCGGCGGCGAAAAATGGAAGGGAGCAGGACTATTCTTCCAGCGCTTCCTCGGCCTTCTCGTCGACAAGCTCGCGCTCCTTCGCCTTGCGGTCAAGGAAGCGCTCGCCGATTCTGCCGTCGCTGTCGTCGGTCAGCACCTCGCGCGCAGTGGAAAAGATATCCTCCTCCTCTTCATCCATGTGATGCTCGTAATCATGTTTGAGCGTCTTGAACCGCGTCAGCCAGCCGGGGCTGTCCATCTCCATGGAGTTCAGTTCCTCCATGATGTCGTCCATCTCCTTGTGCTCGGCGACGGAATGGCGGGCATCGTCCTGCCCGTCCGGTTTTTCCATGATCTTGGAATAGAACGTCTCTTCCTCGGCTGCGGCATGCGCCTTCACGTCGTAGTAGAAAGCGTTCCACGCGTTGCGGCGCTCCTCGCTGTCGCCATGGGTTTCGGCGATGCGATTCAGCAGCTCGCGATGCTTTTCGTGGTCTTCGCGAATTTCCTCATAGATCGTGGCCATTGCCGGAGCCTCCTTGTTGATTTCGTCCTGTCAACGCGGCTCGCGCCCATTGGTTGCGGGCAGGGTGCATTGCCACACGGCAAGCAAGCGCCTAGATGGTGCACCTTGAACTTGATGGAGGAACCGGCTTGAGCCTCGCCGATACGATCAGGAAAACCATGGTGCCCGTACATCGCGAGGGCTGGCCGTTTGTCGCGGCCTTTGCCGCGGCGGCGATCGTGCTTGGCTGGTTCTGGGATCCGCTGTTCTGGATCGGTCTCGCCCTGACGGCCTGGTGCGCCTATTTCTTCCGCGATCCGCAGCGCGTCACGCCGGTCGATGACGATCTCGTCATCAGCCCGGCCGATGGCAAGGTGTCGGCGATCGGTCCCGCCGTGCCGCCCGCCGAACTCGGTCTCGGCGACGCGCCGGTGACCCGGATCTCGATCTTCATGGATGTCTTCTCGGTTCACATCAACCGCGCCCCGGTGAGCGGCAAGGTGACCAACATCGCCTATCGTCCCGGCAAGTTTCTCAATGCCGATCTCGACAAGGCGAGCGTCGAGAACGAACGCAACGGCCTCCTGATCGAGACGTCGCACGGAACGCTCGGCGTCGTGCAGGTGGCCGGTCTGGTCGCCCGGCGCATCCTGTGCTGGGTCAAGGAAGGCGAGGACGTCTCCGCCGGCGAGCGCTTCGGTATGATCCGCTTCGGCTCGCGTCTCGATGTCTATCTGCCCGACGGCGCGGTACCGCGCGTCTATCTCGGTCAGATTGCGATTGCCGGCGAGACCCCGATCGCGGATTATCGCAGCGACGCGGCAGTCCCGCTGAGCCGGACGAGTTGAGGACGGACATGGAGATCGAAGGCCCATTCCCGCCATTCGAACCGGACGGCCCCGGCGATAACGGCAAGTCCGGCGGCAATGGCCGCCTGCGCGACATCCCGCTGCGCTTCGTCCTCCCGAACATCATTACGGTTCTGGCGATCTGCGCCGGCATGACCGGTGTCCGGCTTGCCTTTGAGGGCCGATTCGACGACGCGGTTCTCATGGTGCTTCTCGCCGCCGTGCTGGACGGCGTCGACGGGCGCGTTGCCCGCCTGGTCAAGGGCAGTTCCAAATTCGGCGCCGAGATGGATTCGCTTGCCGATATCGTCAATTTCGGCGTCGCGCCGGCGCTGGTGCTCTATGTTTTCGTGCTCGACCAAGCCGGCTCGCTCGGCTGGATCGCCGCACTCCTCTACGCCATCGCCTGCGGCCTGCGCCTTGCCCGCTTTAACGTCATGATGGAGAATCGTGACCGGCCGGTGTGGCAGGGGGCCTATTTCACGGGTGTTCCGGCGCCGGCCGGGGCGTTCCTGGTTCTGCTGCCCGTCTATCTGGGCATTCTCGGCATCGAGCCTGAGACCTATTACGCTTCGGCGGTGTCCTGCTACACGCTGCTCGTCGGCTTCCTGCTGGTCTCCAATCTGCCGGTCTGGTCGGGCAAGACGCTCGGAGCCCGTATCCCGCGGGCGCAGGTGATCCCGTTGATCCTCGGCGTGGTGTTCTATGTCGCCATGCTGGCGACCTACACTTGGCAGACGCTGACGGTCTCGGTCCTCGCTTATCTGGCGTTCCTGCCCTACAGCCTGCGCATGTGGCGCAGGCAGGCAGCGAAACATGCGCAAGAAGCCCGGTCGCAATAGACGGTTGGCCCGTCAGGCCGCCTTGTCGGATTTGCCGAGCCGCTTGCGGACACGCTCCAGTGTCGCGACATAATCGATCTTGCCGGATCCGAGCACCGGGATGTCGTGGAAGGGCAGGATCTCCGAGGGCACCATCAACTCGGTGACGCCGGCACGCTTGCCGTAATCGACGATTTCCTTCTTGTCCGGATCAGGCTTTGTCGTCGCCAGCACGATGCGTTCACCCTTGCGGCGGTCCGGCACGGAAACGGCGGCGTGCTGGTTCTCCGGCCACAAGGCCTGCACCAGCATCTCCACGGCGCCGAGCGAGACCATCTCGCCGGCGATCTTGGCGAAGCGCTTGGCGCGGCCGCATATGGCGACATAGCCCTCGCGGTCGATGGCGACGATGTCGCCGGAATCGTGCCAGCCATCGGAAAGCGGCTGCAATTCGCCGGGCCGCTCGGCCTTCAGATAGCCGAGCATGACATTCGGTCCCTTGACCCAGAGCCGCCCGCCATCCTCGATGCCTTCCACCGGCTCGAGTCGCACCGAGATGCCGGGAAACAGCCGGCCGACCGTGTCGAAACGTTCCTGGCTGCATGTATTGGCGGCCACCACCGGCGCGGCCTCCGTCATGCCGTAGCCCTCCAGCACCTTGCATTGGAAGCGCTCGGCATAAAGTTCGCGCGTCTGCGGCTTGACGGCCTCGGCGCCCGCGACGACGAAGCGCAGGCTTTCGAAATCGTTATCCTTGGCCGTGCGCGCATAGCCCATCAGGAACGTGTCGGTGCCGAACATGATCGTCGGACGGACCTTGGACGCCGCGGCCGGGATCAGCTTGTAGTGCAGGGGCGAGGGGTAGAGGAACAGCCGCACGCCATACAGCAGCGGCAGCACCGTCCCGCCGGTCATGCCGAAGGAGTGGAACACCGGCAGGACGTTGAACAGCGTGTCCTCGACCGAGATTGAGAAGCGGGCCTCCGCTTGCGCGGCGTTGGCGTGGACATTGCGGTGCGACAGCACCACGCCCTTGGGCGCACCCTCCGAGCCGGAGGTGAACAGGATCAATGCGGGATCTTCGGCATTGACGGGCCGCACCGGGCGCTTCCATTGCAGCGCGGCGCTCAGTTTCTCGGTGATGGTCACCGTCTCGCGCAGATCCTCCAGCCAGACGATTTTCGTGCCGTTGGCCTCGATGGCGTCGGCCAGCGATTGCAGCTCGGCTTTTTCGATGAAGGTTCGCGACGACAGGACCGTGCTGATACGGGCTGTCTCGATCGCGGAGATGATGCTCGCCGAACCTGAGGAGTAGTTGAGCATGGCCGCGACGCGGCCGGCCGATTGCAGCGCGAGGAAGGTCACGACCACGCCGTTCGCATTCGGCAGCAGCACGCCCATCGCTTCGCCCGGTTTCGACATCGCCGCAAAGCGTTTTGCGAGCACGCGCGCGCCGATCAGCATGCGCTTGTAGGTCAGCGAGCCGGTGACCGTATCCTCGAGGACGACGCGGGACGGGCCGTAGGTCTTGGCGGCTTCCACGAAGGCCCGGAACAGGCCAAGCGTCAGATCGGCGGCGCTGTAGCGCGCCAGCGCCATCTGGTCGAACAGCGCATTTGACGGCGTGACGAAACCCTTGCCCGCCTTCTCGACGAGCGTGTCGATCCGCTCGGCGGGCAGGGCGTGAACGGACAATTTGGCGAAGCGTTTGCGAGGCGCTCTGCGGGCTGGCGTGAAGGAGGATGGCAGGAAGCGGCTGTTGTCGATGAAGACCGGCACGACCGAGGCGTTCGATTTCCGCGCGAGCAGCGTGACCGCCCGGTAGAGGCGCATGCCGGCTGCGTCGGGCTCGACTGCCGCGGGAAGATAGACCGCCAGCCGGCCCTTGCCCTTGAGATGTCGCAGCAGGCGGCGGTTCGCCACCAGGTGCTCCTTGTCGAAGACCACGGATTTTGCCAGTGTGCGGAAGGTCTGGACAAGCCAGTCGTCCGCTGAGGCCGGATCGAGCACATGCAGTGTGTCTTCCGGCATCAGTGCCTGGCAGATCGCCGGATCGAGCTTCGATTGCTCGCTGATCGCGTAGATGACCGGGCCGGCGGCTTCGTTCATGTGCCGGGCGCCGCGCGTGTCGATCCTATAGATCAGCTTCAGCGGCGCGAAGTAGATTGCCTGCCGGAAGCGGATCTTCAGGCGGTTCATCTCGAGCAAGGCGACGCCGACCAGCGCTGCTGCCAACAGCCCGACGATCAATGCGACGATCAATCCCATATACTCCTCCCGGAGCGATCCATGCAGGTCTTCGTGCCGGTTTCCCGAAACGATAGCTTCTGCGGACCCAAGGTCAATCGCAAAACAATGCCGGCAGGCCTCAGGCGCACTCGAGCTGGCAGGGAAGATAAGGCTTGTATCGCTCCCAGCTTCCGATGGAAGAGGTAAAGATAGGCTTGCGTACCTGGCCGGCGCTCGCCGTGCGCACCATGCGTGCCGTCTTGTGGAAATCGAGGCACTCCGGCTCGAACTCCAGGCCGACCTGGCGCAGCAGGTTACGGATTCCGTGCTCCGGATTGCGCACCAGCGTTTCGTAATTCGTCTCGATGATGCTGCCCCTGAAGAGGCTGTACCAATGATCCATCAGCTTCTCGTAGAGGCCGTGATACTCGCGCAGGACATCCAGATTGTAGCTGAAATGGTGACCGCCGGACGGAAAGAATGTCCTGAACAGGGAGATACAGGTGTCCCGCGGATCGCGCGTGCAATGAATGATCCGCGCGTTGGGGAAAACCAGCCTGATCATGCCGATGGAAAGGAAATTCCCGGGCAGCTTGTCCGTATGCAGTAGCTCGGGTTCGATCCCGCGGCGCGCGCTGTCCAGATAGTCCCTGGCGATGCGCTCTACATCCGCCTTGCTCAAATCCGGCGCGGCGCCCGGGTAGCCGATCGGATCGACCTTCTTCATTTCGGCGAAGACCGATTTCGGGAAGAACACCAGCTCGCCCGTTCCGGTGACCTGTGAATGGCTGGCCAGGATCTGCTCGACAAGCGTCGTCCCCGAGCGCGGCATCCCGACGATGAAAATCGGCCGACTGTCGGCGACGCCGAAATCCTTGCGTTCGGCGAAGAACTGCTTGTTGAAGACGGACATCGTTTGCTGGAATTCGGCCCGCGTCCGTTCGATCGAATAATTCAACTGGCGTTGGCGGATGCCATTGCCTTCCTCGTAGAAGCCGAATGCGGACTCGTAATTGTGGTTCAGGTCCTCGATCTTCCCGCGCGCGAAGCTCAGCAGCATGCGCTGTTCGCTTTCCGGCGCCGATTTCTCATAGGCGGTGCGAATGCGTGTTTGCTGCTTTTCCGTGGCCGTGTCGGCGATCATCGAAAAGGAGAGCATCGCGTCGGCGTGGTTCGGATTGAGGGCCATCGCCCGCTCGTAGTGCGTCAGCGCCTTCTCGATGTCGCCGGCAATGCGCAGCCCCTGCGCGAGACCGTAATGCAGATCCGTCACATTCGGTAGCGAACGCAGCGCCAGTTCGTAATGCCGGATCGCCGCCTCGACATCGTTGTTCGCCAGAAGCGCATTCGCCAGGTTCAGCAGCAGGTGGCCATTTCGCGGTTCGATCCTGAGCGCAGCATGGTAGATCCGGAACGCTTCCTCGAAATTCTGGCGGCGCACCTCGAACAGGGCGAGATTGTTGTAGGCCTCGATCGCACGCGGGCTCAACCGGATGGCCGCCCGGAATGCGTCGGCTGCCTGGCTTTGTTTTCCGATCGCGGAAAGCGCATTGCCGTAGTTTATCTGAGCTGCGCTGTTGTCCGGATTGCCACGTACGGCTTTCTCCAGAACGGCCGCCGCCTGCAGCGCTTCGTTGCGCTGAAGATGCAGGACACCCTTTATGTGATTGGCTTCGGAGTGATTCGGATCCTTGGCGAGGATCATGTCGCAGGACGCCTCGGCTTCGAAAAACCGCCGGGACTGCATGAAGCCGATCGCCCTGCGCAATTCCTCGACATGGGGGTCTATCCGGATTCCGGAATTCCTGGCCGCGACTTTCGTAAGCTTGCTGCGTTTACGTTTTTCGAACCGGTTCAAGCGGGACTCCAATCAATGCGTCCCCCTCCTGCGCACAGATTTCCGTTTGCGATGCAGCAAAGTCAATGGCTGAACAAAGCCCTGCGACCAAACAAAGCACACGTTTTTGTGACAGAGCGGGAAGATGCTGTCGGAGTTGCTTTTTAGTCACGCCAAGTTGTTGTAGGCGCGTGCCAAAGTCTTCCGGTTTCCGTCACCGAAGGACCAGCCAGCGGAACGATCCTTTCTGCGACCGATGCGGCCGTCGGCAGGGTTTCCGGATCCTCGCCTGGCATCGCCTGGGCGCGCATGCGCGTTCGGGTCCTGCCGGGGTCTACGTAATTGACCCTGAGCGGCGTGTTTTGAGCTTCGCCAGCCCATGTGCGCGCCAGCGCCTCGACGGCGGCCTTCGAGGCGGAGTAGGGCCCCCAGAAAGGCTTGCAGGCCTGCGCGGCGCCAGACGACATGATGATCGCGCGCCCGGCGTCGGATTCGTGCAGCAGCCGTTCGGTCGTGCGCATCAGCCGCCATGTCGCGGTGACGTTGATCGCCATCACGGCCTCGAAATCCTTCGCCTTGATGTGGCCGATCGGCGAGATGGGCCCGAGGACCGCGGCATTCGCGACAAGAATGTCGAGCTTGCCCCAGCGCTCGTGGATCGCGCCGCCGAGCCGGTCAATGCCTTCGCCGTCGGTCAGGTCGAGCGGGACGAGCGTTGTCTGGCCGCCGGCCGCCGTGATCTCGTCGTCGAGCTCTTCAAGCCCGCCCGGCGTCCGCGCGACGGCGATGATGTGGGCGCCGAGCGCGGCCATCTGCAGAGCGATCTCGCGGCCGATGCCGCGCGATGCGCCGGTCACCAGGGCCAGACGGCCGGTAAGGTCGGGTTTCATGTCCATGGAAAGACTCGCGGAAAGGAACGGTGTCAGTTGCCGCCGGCGAGGATCGAGAGCTGGCGCACATTGTCTGTGCCGTCGCGATCGAGCAGCCGGGTCGGGTAGGCGCCGGTGAAACAGGCGTCGCAGAATTGCGGCTGCTCATTGTCGCGCGCGGCTTCCCCGACGGCGCGGTAGAGCCCGTCTATCGACACGAACGCCAGCGAGTCGACACGGATGAAGTCCGCCATCTCCTCGACGCTCATGCGCGAGGCGAGCAGCTTGTTGGTCTCCGGCGTGTTCACCCCATAGAAGCACGAAGACACCGTCGGCGGGGAGGCGATGCGCATATGCACTTCCTTCGCACCGGCTTCGCGCACCATCTGCACGATCTTCTGGCTGGTTGTCCCGCGCACGATGGAATCGTCGACGAGGATGACGCGCTTGCCCTCGATATAATGGCGGTTCGCATTGTGCTTGAGCTTGACGCCCATGTGGCGGATCGCGTCCGTCGGCTGAATGAAGGTTCGGCCCACATAGTGATTGCGGATAATGCCAAGCTCGAAGGGAAGTCCCGCTTCCTGCGCATAGCCGATTGCAGCCGGCACGCCGGAATCGGGAACGGGCACGACGATGTCCGCCTCGACCTCTTTTTCCTTGGCGAGTTCCTTGCCGATCTGCTTGCGCGCCTCGTAGACGTTGCGGCCTTCGATGGTGCTGTCGGGACGGGCGAAATAGACATATTCGAAGATGCAGGAACGTCGCTTCTGCGGCTCGAAGGGGAAGTGGCTTTCAAGCCCCTTCTCGGTGACGACCACGACTTCGCCCGGTTTGACGTCACGCACATAGCGGGCGCCCATGATGTCGAGCGCGCAGGTCTCGGAAGCGAGGATCCAGGAGCCTTCCAGGTCGCCGAGCACCAGCGGTCGGATGCCGAGCGGATCGCGGCAGCCGATCATCTTCTTCGATGACAGGGCGACGAAGGAGTAGGCGCCTTCCAGCTTCTTGACCCCGTCGATGAATTTCGCCAGCAGGTCCTTCTCGGGGGAAACGGCGACGAGATGCAGAAGCGTTTCCGTGTCCGATGTCGACGAGAAGATCGCGCCGGACCGCTGCAATTCACGCTGCACGGTCATCGCATTGGTGACGTTGCCGTTATGCGCGACGGCGAGGCCGCCGAATTCCAGTTCCGCGAAGAAGGGCTGCACATTGCGCAGGCCGGTGTCGCCCGTGGTCGGATAGCGTGTATGGCCGATGGCGCGGTCGCCTTCGAGGCGGGCGATGACCGCCGGCTTGGTGAAGTTGTCGCCGATCAGACCGACATGGCGTTCCGCATGGAATTGCGAACCGTCGAAGGTGACGATGCCCGCGGCGTCCTGTCCGCGATGCTGAAGGGCGTGCAGGCCGAGCGCGACGAAGGACGCGGCGTCGGCGCGGCCGAAAATGCCGAACACGCCACATTCGTCGTGAAAGTGGTCGTCGGCCTCGTGGGCGGTTGGGTCGATAGGGGTCATGCCTCGGTATTGTCCGCTGTGTCGGAGCCGCCGGGAAGGAGTTCGTCGATATCTTCCGGCAGCATGTTGACCAGGCTTTGCGCTATGGAATCCAAAAATGGCTTGGATTTGGCGTTGTCGATCCAGGCGATTTCACGGTCTCCGACGAAGAAACCCAGGAACCAGACCGCAACGGCTGCAATGAGGATACCACGCGCGGCGCCGAACACGAAGCCCAACGTCCGATCCAGCGGTCCGATACGGCTGTCGATGATCAGGTCGGCGATGCGCATCGTGATGAGTGTCACCACGATCAGCACCACGAGGAAGATCAAACCGGCCGCGACCAGCTGCGACACAAGTTCGTGGCCGACATAGGGTTCAACAAGCGGCGCTAACTGCTTGTAGAACAGGAAGGCGACGACGGCGGCGACGCCCCATGACACGATCGACAGCAATTCGCGCGACAGGCCCCGCACCATGGCGAGCACAGCCGAAACGAGCGTCAGACCCAGCAAGAGGCCGTCAAGCAGGGTGATGGGCATGGATTTCAGTCTCCGAAGATGGCGCGCTCGATGGTTCCATCGCGTGCAATTGTCCCCCGGCGCATCTGCGCCAAATCATTAGTCATTCTCGTCGCGTTCGCGAGTCAGGACTGTACCCCCTGCAATGCGGGCAACCAAATCGGGAAGACTGCCAGTTTCCACTGAATTCTTCCGACTTGCTTCGGAGACATCCTGACTGCCTTTCGGCATGACGGCCGACTTGAAACCCAGCTTTTCGGCCTCTTTCAGCCGCTGCGCGGCATGCGCGACCGGCCTGATTGCGCCCGAGAGGCTGACTTCGCCGAAATAGACGCAATCCGTCGGCAGGGCAAGTCCGGCCAGGGAGGAGACGAGCGCCGCCGCAACGGCGATGTCGGCCGCCGGTTCCGTGATGCGATAGCCGCCCGCGACATTGAGATAAACGTCATGCTGGCCGAGCCGCACGCCGCAGTGGGCCTCCAGCACCGCGATGATCATCGACAGGCGCGCCGAGTCCCAGCCGACCACCGCGCGGCGCGGCGTTCCGAGCGAGGAGGGGGCGACCAGCGCCTGGATCTCGACCAGCACCGGCCGCGTGCCCTCCATGCCGGCGAAAACGGCGGCGCCCGGCGCGTTCTCGTTGCGCTCGCCGAGGAACAGTTCGGACGGATTGGAGACTTCGCGCAAACCATCCGAACTCATCTCGAAAACACCGATCTCGTCGGTCGGCCCGAAGCGGTTTTTCACGGTTCGCAGGATGCGGTAGTGGTGACCGCCTTCACCCTCGAAATAGAGAACGCCGTCGACCATGTGCTCGACCACGCGCGGCCCGGCGATCTGGCCTTCCTTGGTTACGTGCCCGACAAGGATGATCGCCGCGCCCGTCGACTTGGCGTAGCGGATCATCGCCTGCGAGGCGGCGCGGACCTGGGTCACCGTGCCGGGCGCCGATTCCGCGGCGTCGGTCCACAGCGTCTGGACCGAATCGAGGATGACGAGGTCCGGCCGCTGCTCCAGTGTCAGCGTGGCGAGTATGTCCTCGACATTGGTTTCGGCGGCGAGCTTCACATCCGTATCGGCCGCGCCGAGCCGCTGCGCGCGCAGCCGTACCTGCGCGACTGCCTCCTCGCCGGAGACATAGATGACGCTGTGGCCCCGGCGCGACAGCGCCGCCGCCGCCTGCATCAGCAGTGTCGACTTGCCGATGCCCGGATCGCCGCCGACCAGCAATGCGGAACCGCGCACGATGCCGCCGCCGGTCACCCGGTCCAGTTCGGAAATGCCCGACAGGATGCGCGGCGCATCCTCGATGTCGCCGGAAAGCGTGGTCAGCGTGACTGCGCGACCCTTCCTGTTCGGTTGCCTGCCCGGCCCTCCGCCGATCCCGCCGGACGGATCCTCCTCGACGATAGTGTTCCATTCGCCGCAGGAATCGCACTTGCCCGCCCAGCGCGAATGGACGGTGCCGCAGTTCTGGCAGATGAATTGTGTGCGGACCTTGGCCAAGAACGGACTTTCGACGGATCAGCGTTTAACGGCTTCGAGATAGCGCCGCTCATATCGCGGCCCGAGACCGGTGAGAAGCTCGTAACCGATGGTTCCGGCGGCTTCTGCGGCGTCATCCAAAGGAATGTTCGGCCCGATCAGTTCGATCCAGCCATCGTCGAGCGCCTCGGCCGGCACGTCGGTGACGTCGAACAGCGTCAGGTCCATGGTGATGCGGCCGAGCAGGGGAACCCGCACATCGCCGATGAAACCGTACTGTCCCGAGGAAACGGCGTCGCGCAGCGGTACGCCGGCGCCCGACCCGGCGCGCGGGTAGCCGTCGGCATAGCCGACCGAGACGACGGCTATGACCGTGTCGCGCGTCAGTGTCTGCGCCGCCCCGTAGGAAACGGTTTCGCCCTTTGCCGCGCGGCGCAGCTGCACGATGCGCGCCTCAAGCGTGATCACAGGCCGCATCGGGTTGGGACGGTCCAGCGAGGCGCGGCCGCCATAGATGGCGATACCCGGACGGGTGACATCGAACAGGAAGCCGTCGTCGAGCATGACGCCGGCTGAATTGGCGAGACTTGAATCGATATCGTCAAAAGCCGCCGCAACCCTTTGAAAGGATTCACGCTGGGCGGCATTCATCGGATGCTCGGCCCGGTCGCCGCAGGCGAGATGGCTCATCACCAGGATCGGTGAAACGAGGTACTCTTTCATGTTGCGGGTCCGGAAGGTGAGCGCTTCCTCCACGGTCAGGCCGAGCCGGTTCATGCCGGTATCGACGCCGATGGCGCAGGGTGGGTGAACGCCGCGTTCGCGTCCGTAGCGCGCCCATAATTCGATCTGGTCGAGACTGCTGAGGACCGGAACCAGCCCGGCCTCCACCATCGTCGCCGCAGACTGTTCATGCACGCCGTTGAGGATGAAGACATCCGCCTTCGGGGCGATCCGGCGCACCGCCACGCCTTCCTCTGGAAGCGCCACGAAAAAACTCTCGCAACCGGCCGCAAGCAGGACCGGCACGACATGTTCCACGCCGAGCCCATAGGCATCCGCCTTGACGACGGCCGAACACCGCGCCGGTTTCGAGCGCTCCGCAAGGTCGCGCCAGTTGGCGGCCAGTGCGTCCAGATCGACGGCCAGCCGGCCGCCGGCAAGTCGCGGATCCGCGCCGGTTCCAGTGACCCTCACGCTATTCGAACCGCTCGGGGAGGTGATCTTCATAGGCAAGATCGGAGAAGCGCGTGAATTCCGCGTGGAAGGCAAGCGGCACCGCGCCGGTCGGGCCGTGGCGCTGTTTGGCGATGATGACTTCCGCCTTGCCCTTCGCGTCTTCGAAATCGCTCTCCCATGCGAGGTGTTCCTCGGTGCCGGGCTTCGGCTCCTTGTTCTTGAGGTAGTATTCCTCGCGATAGACGAACAGCACGACGTCCGCGTCCTGCTCGATCGAGCCGGATTCACGCAGGTCCGAGAGCTGAGGGCGCTTGTCGTCGCGGCTTTCCACCTGTCGGGAAAGCTGGGACAGCGCGATGATCGGCACGTTGAGTTCCTTGGCGAGCGCCTTCAGGCCCGTCGTGATCTCCGTGATTTCCTGCACGCGGTTCTGGCTGGATTTCGCCGACGAGCCGGTCATCAGCTGAACGTAGTCGATCACCATGACGTCAAGCCCGCGCTGGCGCTTCAGGCGTCGCGCGCGCGCCGCCAGCTGCGCGATCGAGATACCACCGGTCTGGTCGATGAACAGCGGCAGGCGCTGCATCATGTTGGAGCAGGCGACCAGCTTCTCGAAATCGCTCTCGGTGATCTCGCCGCGGCGGATTTTCGACGACGAGATCTCGGTCTGCTCGGAAATGATACGCGTCGCCAGCTGTTCGGACGACATTTCCAGCGAGTAGAAGCCGACGATCCCGCCATCGACGGCCTTGACCGATCCGTCCGATTGCTGCTCGCCGCGGAAGGCGTTGGCGATGTTGAAGGCGATGTTTGTGGCGAGCGACGTCTTGCCCATGCCCGGACGCCCGGCGAGGATGATCAGGTCCGAGGACTGCAAGCCGCCCATGCGCGCATCCAGGGAATTGATGCCGGTGGAAATGCCCGACAGATGTCCGTCGCGCTGGAAGGCGGCGTTCGCCATGTCGATGGCGATGCGCACCGCATCGGTGAAAGGCTGGAAGCCGCCATCGTAGCGCCCGGTCTCGGCCAGTTCGAACAGCCGGCGTTCCGCATCCTCGATCTGGTGTTGCGGCGCCATTTCGACCGGCGCGTCATAGGCGATGTTGACCATGTCCTCGCCGATGCCGATCAGCGCGCGCCTTGTCGCGAGATCGTAGATGGCGCGGCCGTAATCCTCGGCATTGATGATCGTCACGGCCTCTGCCGCGAGCCGTGCGAGATATTGCGCGACGGTGATGTCGCCCAGCCTCTCCTCGGCGGGCAGGAAGGTCTTGATGGTCACCGGGTTGGAGACTTTGCCCATGCGGATCTGGTCGGCGGCGACAGCATAGATCTGGCGGTGCAGCGGCTCGTAGAAATGCTCCGGCTTCAGGAAGTCCGAGACGCGGTAGAAGGCGTCGTTATTGACGAGGATGGCGCCGAGCAGCGCCTGTTCGGCCTCGATATTGTTCGGCGCTTCGCGGTAGAGGTCTTCGCCCTGGTTTTTATTGTCGTCATATTTGAGGGCTGCGTCAGCCATTTCCGTCTCCTGCTGGGGGCTCACCTATAGCCCTTGATCGGCGAGCCGGGACATCGCATTGCGTTTCGCACCCGGTATTCACAGCCGGTGCAAAACCCGCAGAATTATTTTTTTATTGCTTGACCATTGTAACGCGATTCGCATCCGCAAACGCGACTATTCGGCGGCCCGCATTCCGCCCTGGTTGCTGCCGTGCCGGCGGTCGAAATCGGTGATGTAATCGCGGGTGCGCGGAATGGACAGCTTGTTCTTGGCAAGCTGCACCTGGAACACCACCATGTCCTGGTAGCGGAAGGCCGCTTCCGAGGCGGCGAGGTAGAACTCCCACATCCGTGCGAAGCGCTCGTCATAGAGAGCCACCGCCTCGTCGCGCCGCGCCATGAAGCGTTCGCGCCAGGCCTTCAGCGTCTCGGCATAGTGGTCCGTCAGCACCTCGACATCGGTCACGTGCAGCCCGGAATGTTCGACCGGCGCCATGATCTCCGAAAGGGCAGGGATGTAGCCGCCGGGGAAGATGTATTTGCGGATGAAGGCCGAGGTAACGCTTGGCGGGCCGGTCCGGCCGATCGTGTGCATGACCATCACGCCGTCATCCTTGAGCAGGGTGCGCGCCTTGTTGAAATACTCGCCATAGTGGTTGACGCCGACATGCTCGAACATGCCGACCGAGATGATCCGGTCGAACTGCCCGTCGACCTCGCGATAGTCGATGAGATCGAACCGGGCGCGGTCCTCCAGTCCGGCTTCCTTGGCCCGCCGGCGCGAAAGCCCGTACTGTTCGTCGGACAGGGTCACGCCGCGCACGTCCGCGCCATAGTCCCCCGCCAGGGTCAGGCCGAGTCCGCCCCAGCCGGAACCGATATCGAGCACGCGCATGCCCGGTTCCAGCAGCAGCTTGGCCGCGAGATGGCGCTTCTTGGCGATTTGCGCCTCTTCAAGCGAAACCTGCGGATTTTCGAAATAGGCGCAGGAATATTGCCGGTCTTCATCAAGGAACAGGTCGTAGAGCGTACGCGACAGATCGTAGTGATACTTGACATTCGCACGGGCGCGGCTCTGCGGGTTGAACTGGTGGATGCGCCGCAGCAGATAGCGCAGCTTGTCGGCCGAGAAGATCGGGTGAAAATCATGGGCGGGCGCCTCGGACACCCCTGAATAGACCACCTTCAGGAACGTGATCGGATCGCCCTCGTGGAACACGAGATCGCCATCCATATAGGCCTCGGGAACCGCCGGATCGGGCGTCACCACGATCCGCCACAATGCCTTCCAGTTGCGCAGTTCAAGATGGACGAATTCGCCGACCCCGTCGCCGTAGCGGCGAGTCTGTCCGTCCGGATAGGTAATCTGCAGCGAACCTTTCAACTGCAGCCGGTCGAGGAACCTATCCAATAGCCCCAAAATCGTCGTCAGCATCATTTTCGTCCGGGAACTCAGTCCATTGGACGAAATTTATGGGGCCGGAGTCAAGACGGCTCCGGTCGGAAGACCGGAGCCGTCGAGAAATTCCGTTCCGCCTTTTTTGCCGGAATCAGGAAGCGGATTCTTCTTCCGTTTCGGCACCTTCGGCCGTTTCTTCGAAGAGTTCCTCGGCGTCAGGATCGAAAGTCTGCAACTGCGCATCCTCGTCGACGCCATAGATCGCTTCGGCGGAGGTCAGGTCCTCGCCGGCAGCCTGGCGCTCGGCCTCGTCGCTCGAACGGGCAACGTTCAGCGTGATCTTGGTTTCGACTTCCGGGTGCAGGACGATTTCGACTTCGTGCAGGCCGATCGCCTTGATCGGGTTCTTGAGGTCGACCTGGTTGCGGCTGACCTGGAAACCTTCCGCGATGAGGATATCGGAGATGTCGCGGGTCGAGACCGAACCGTAAAGCTGGCCGGTTTCACCGGCCGAGCGAACGACGGTGATCGTCTTGCCGTTCAGGCCCTCGGCGATCTGTTCGGCGGCCGACTTGCGTTCGGCGTTGCGCGCTTCGATCTGGCCGCGTTCGGCTTCGAAACGGGCGCGGTTGGCTGCGTTGGCGCGCAGTGCCCGGCCGGTCGGCAGAAGGTAGTTGCGGGCAAAACCGTCCTTTACGGCGACTTCGTCGCCAATCTGGCCGAGCTTTGCGATGCGTTCGAGCAGGATGACTTGCATGTGTTGGTTCCTTTCAGTGAGTCCTGTTCAGATCGGGTTTGTTGGGGGCGGCCGGCGACAGCGGGAAATGGCGTCCCGCGCCGAACATGCCGGCCGTGATGGAAACGAGGATGAGCGGGCTGATGACGAGGATCGCCACATAGGCGAGCACCAGTATGCCCACGCGCACCGTCATGCCGCGGGTGCGCGCATGCAGCATGGCGAGCCCGGCCATGGCCAGACCGGCGCCGAGCGCACCCGAGAAGGCGCCGGCCGCATGGCCGATACCGCCGGAGACGAAACCGAGAAGCACCGCAGCCATGAAGGCGATGATCGCCGGACGGGGCAGACGCATCGCGAGGGGCCAGTCGTCGCGCGGACGTTTCATCAGTCCGGAGCGCCGCGCGATCGCGGTTGCGATGTAGATCGAAAGTGTCAGCGTCAGCATCCACGAAAAAGGCTGCGCGACGGGAACGACCGTCAGCATGAAATTGCGCAGATTGACGACCGCGTCCGGAGAGAATGTCGCTTCCGGATTGACCTCCTGCAGGCGCGCGACGAAACGGGCTGCCAGATCGCCCGCCAGTTCCGGCCCGAAACCGATCATCGCGCCGAGTACGACAAAGGCCAGCGCCGTCAGCAATGCGTTGGCGAACAGGACGTCGGCGAGGGGATACCATGCCATCTGGCCCTGCGGGCCGCCGACCTCTTCGGCCGGACGGGCGAGATTGAGCCAGTAGCTCGTCGCGCAGGCCGGCGCGGCGATCGCCAGCGCGACGAGGGCGGCGACGAAAACATTGGCGAAGACGTAATTGGCGGCGATGGCGACGATTGCGCCGGTCACTGCCGCGCTGAGCCCGAAGCCGAGGCCGGCGACCATCAGGGGCACCGGGGAAATGAAAAAGAGGAGGACGGCCAGCGTCGAGCCGCTGGCGAGACCGAGACACAGAAGCGCCGTCGTCGCGCCCGCGAGCGCGCCGATACCGATCGTCTTGACTGTCAGTCCCTGGTTCATTTGCCGCTGTCCTGCCATTTGAGCAGTTAGAGACGGTCGCACCGCCCCAACTCGGGATTTTCAAGTCGCGTCCGAACCCGAAGCGGACGCCGGTTCGAAGGCCGGGACGCTGGCGCGCCCCGGCATTCGGAAATTACTTCACCACGTAGGGGAGCAGGCCCAGGAAGCGGGCGCGCTTGATGGCCTTGGCCAGTTCGCGCTGCTTCTTCTGGCTGACCGCCGTGATGCGGGACGGAACGATCTTGCCGCGCTCGGAAATGTAGCGCTGCAGCAGACGCACGTCCTTGTAGTCGATCTTCGGAGCGTTGGCGCCGGAGAACGGGCAGGTCTTGCGGCGGCGATGGAAGGGCCGGCGGGTCGGGATCTGGTTAATGTCGACCATCAGTTGTCTCCACGGCTGTCGTCACGGTCACGGCGCGGACGGTCCTCGCGGTCGCCACGCGGCGGGCGGTCGTCGCGGTCGCGGCGCGGGCCGCGGTCGTCGCGATCGCCACGGCGATCATCACGGTCGCCGCGCTTCATCATCGCCGACGGACCTTCGTCGAGCTCGTCGACGCGAATGGTCATGTAGCGAAGCACGTCTTCATGAATGCGCATCTGGCGCTCCATTTCCTGGACGGCATCGGCCGGCGCGTCGATGTTGAGCAGCGAAAAATGCGCCTTGCGGTTCTTGTTGATGCGGTACTGGAGCGACTTGAGCCCCCAGCTTTCCACCTTTTCGACCTTGCCGCCGCGCTCTTCGAGGATACCCTTGAAATGCGCCACAAGCTCTTCAGCCTGCTGGGACGATATGTCCTGACGTGCAAGGAACACGTGCTCGTATAAAGCCATTGTTTCTTGCCTTTCGTTTCTCTTTCATCGGCTGGTCAGCGGCTAAGCCTCTGCGACTGTCCCGGACCTCTTTGCGAGGGAGAGAAAGGCGCTTCGAACTTGACGGGTCGAGAGCGGAGACACCGGAGGCGCGGACGTTCAGGTCCGACTATGGCAATAAGCCATCCTCCGTTCAGCCCCCAGCTGACCGGCAGATGGCGCGCTTATACAGATTTCCGGCGCACGCGCAAGCCTTGGCAGGCCTGCCTCTGAAAGGCTCTAATTATTGGCCGGATCGCGTTCCGCCTCGATCGCCATCAGCAGCACTTTCCAGCTTCCGAAGCCGACCGGCAGGCTGACGATGCCAATTAGCACCGCGAAGCCGACGAGATGGAAATGGAAATAGCCGCCGATCGCCCAGACCGCGGCGCCGGCGACGACCAGCATCTGCGACAGGATGAAAAGAACCATGCCGGCAATGCCGATGAAGATCGGCAGGGTGATCGGCAATGGCTGGTTGGCAGGGATCTCGCTGGAGGGGATATTGTTCTGGGAAACGGGCAGGGACCCGGAAATCGCCGCATTGTGCGACATGTCTGAATACTCGAATGAGCCACCACGCGGGGCTGTGCGGAGAGAGATTTCTTCCCGGATTGCGCCATTTTCAAGAGGGCGCAGGCCTCGGTGTGAAAATATTGTTTGCCCGCATCATCCGGCAGCCCGGCCGGCCGCCCGGCCGGAGAAGATGCAGCCGCCGAGAAACGTGCCTTCCAGCGCATTGTAGCCGTGGTAACCGCCACCGCCAAACCCCGCCGCTTCGCCCGCCGCATAGAGGCCGGCAACCGGCTCGCCATCCGGCCCGAGCACGCGCGACGAGAGATCGGTGTGCAGTCCGCCCAGCGTCTTGCGCGTCAATATATGCAGCCGCACCGCGATCAGCGGCCCGTTGGCCGGATCGAGGAAGCGATGCGGCTTGGCGGTGCGGATCAGCTTGTCGCCGAGATAGGCCCGTGCCCCGTTGATCGCGATCACTTGCGCATCCTTGGCGTAAGGATTTGTGATCTGCGCGTCGCGCGCCTCGATCCGGGCGCGCATCGCCGCCGGATCGATCAAAGGCTCGCCGGCGAGTTGATTCATGCCGGCGACGAGTTCCTCCAGATTGTCGCGGACGATGAAATCCTCGCCATGCTCCTTGAAAGCCTCGACGGCATCCGTCGCGCCTTTGCCGAGCCTCTGTTTCAGCACCGCGCTCCATTTTCCGGAAGTCAGGTCGGGGTTCTGTTCTGACCCGGAGAGCGCGAACTCCTTCTCGATCACCTTCTGGGTCAGGATGAACCAGGAATAGTCGTGGCCGGTGGTCCGCAGATGCCGAAGCGTCGATAGCGTATCGAATCCCGGAAGGCATGGCGGCGGCAGCCGGTTTCCCTCCGCGTCGAACCACAGCGATGAGGGGCCCGGCAGGATGCGGATGCCGTGATTCGGCCAGATCGCGCTCCAGTTCTTCACGCCTTCCGTATAGTGCCACATCCGGTCTTCATTTATCGTCGCGCCGCCGGCGGCTCGCGCGATGGCGATGCCGCGGCCGTCGACATGGGCCGGCACGCCGCAGACCATATGCTCCGGCGGTTCGCCGAGCCGGTCGCGCGGCCACGCCTTACGCACCGCCTCCAGATTGCCGCCGATCCCGCCGGTCGTGATAATCACATTTGCCGATTCGAAGCGGAAATCGCCGCTGACATCGCGATTGCTCGCCTGTCCGCGCTCGACAGCGCTAGGCGCGAGCACATCGCCGGAGACGCCCGATATGACGCCGTCCGCTGTCTCGATGGCGTTGACGCGGTGCCTGAAGGCAAATGTCGCGCCGCCTGCCGCCTCATGCGCCCGGACCCGGGCGATGAACGGGGCAAGCGTGCCGGGGCCGGTGCCCCATGTAATGTGAAATCGCGGCACGGAATTGCCGTGTCCGTCCGCGAATGCGCCGCCGCGTTCTGCCCATCCGACGACCGGGAACCAGCGCATTCCCATTGCCGAAAGCCAGGGACGCATCTCGCCGGCGGCGAAGTCGAGATAGGCTCCCGCCCACTGGCGGGGCCAGTGATCCTCCGGTCGGTCGAACTGTGCCGAGCCCATCCAGTCGAGGGTTGCGAGATCGAGGCTGTCCTTGATCCGCATGCGCCGCTGTTCGGGGGTGTCGATCATGAACAATCCGCCAAGCGACCAGAACGCCTGGCCGCCGAGCGACTGTTCGCCCTCCTGGTCGATTATCAGGACGCGCTTGCCGCGATCGCCGAGTTCGGCGGCCGCTGCGAGGCCGGCCAGCCCTGCGCCGACAACGATCACGTCATAGCTTTTGTCCAACACCGCCTCCCACGATTGCCGGCGCTGCGCATGTTACATTGACGGCGTGGCCGTGCAATCGCGATGCGGGGAAAGCCCGATCCGGTCTTGACACGGCGGACCGCTTTGACCAAACCGTCGCGACTTTCCAAAGAGGCGCCGATGACAATCGCATTCACCTTTCCGGGGCAGGGCTCCCAGGCCGTGGGCATGGGCAAGGAACTTGCAGACGCCTTTCCCGAGGCCCGCGAAGTGTTCGCGGAAGTCGACGAGGCGCTGGGCGAAAAGCTCTCTTCGGTCATGTGGGAAGGCCCCGAGGAAACGCTGACGCTGACCGCCAATGCGCAGCCGGCGCTGATGGCGGTTTCCGTAGCCGTGATGCGCGTCCTCGAAGCAAAGGGTTTCAAGCTTGCCGAGAAGGCGTCGCATGTCGCGGGTCATTCACTTGGCGAATACTCGGCGCACTGCGCCGCCGGCACGTTTTCTCTGGCCGACACCGCGCGGCTTCTGCGCATTCGAGGCAACGCCATGCAGGCCGCGGTTCCGGTCGGCGAGGGGGCCATGGCCGCGATCCTCGGACTGGAAGTCGACGATGTCGAATTCGTTTGCGATGCGGCTGCCGGGGAAACCGGCTCGGTCTGCCAGATCGCCAATGACAATGGCGGCGGCCAGTTGGTGATTTCCGGCGCGAAGGCTGCCGTCGAACGCGCCGCGGCGCTTGCCACCGACAAGGGCGCGCGCCGCGCGCTGATGCTTCCCGTCTCCGCGCCGTTCCACTCGGCCTTGATGGCGCCTGCGGCGGCGGCGATGCGCGAAGCCCTTTCGAAGGTGACGGTCAATGCGCCGTCTATCCCGGTCATCGCCAATGTCACGGTCGCGCCGGTGACCGAACCGGGCGAGATCGTCGACCGGCTCGTAGAGCAGGTGACCGGCCAGGTGCGCTGGCGCGAAACGGTGGAGTGGTTTGCCGGCAGCGGCGTCACCACATTGGTCGAAGCAGGCTCCGGCAAGGTCTTGACCGGGCTGGCGCGCCGCATAGACAAGGCGCTCACCGGCGTTGCCATCAACAATCCTGCGGATATAGAAGCGTTCCTCTAGGCCAACGCCTGAGGAACCCTCCCGAACCGCAACCGGAAGGACATCGATATGTTTGAACTGACCGGCCGCAAGGCCCTCGTCACTGGCGCATCCGGCGGTATAGGCGAGTCGATCGCCCGCGTACTGCATGCCCAGGGCGCAGTCGTGGGTCTGCACGGCACGCGGCGCGAGAAGCTCGACGCGCTGGCCTCCGATCTGGGCGACCGCGTCCATGTCTTTCCCGCCGACCTGACCGACCGCGATGCGGTCAAGGCGCTCGGCGAAGAGGCGGAATCGACGCTGGAAGGCGTGGATATCCTCGTCAACAATGCCGGCATCACGAAAGACGGCCTGTTCGTGCGCATGTCGGACGAGGACTGGGACTCTGTTCTCGAGGTGAATTTGACGTCGGTCTTCCGGCTGACCCGCCAGCTCGCCCATCCGATGATGCGCCGCCGCTACGGCCGCATCGTCAACATCACCTCCGTCGTCGGCGTCACCGGAAATCCCGGCCAGGCCAATTATTGCGCCTCGAAAGCGGGCATGATCGGCTTTTCCAAGTCGCTCGCCCAGGAAATCGCGTCGCGCAACGTGACCGTCAATTGCGTCGCGCCGGGCTTCATCGAGAGCGCGATGACCGACAAGCTGAACGACAAGCAGAAGGATGCCATCATGGGGGCGATTCCCATGAAACGCATGGGCACGGGCGCGGAAGTAGCTGCTTCGGTGGCGTTTCTCGCGGCCGATGAAGCAGCCTATATCACCGGCCAGACTGTCCACGTAAATGGCGGAATGGCCATGATTTAGAGGCGTTTCGACGCCTTGCCGGGCGAACAAAGTTGTCCCCAACCACTTGTTGCGACTTGATTAGCCCGGACCTTGAAGATAACCACAATTTGAAAAACTCCAAAGTCGAGGGAAACCGACATGAGCGACATCGCAGAACGGGTCAAAAAGATCGTTGTTGAACATCTGGGCGTCGACGCCGAAAAAGTGACGGAAAGCGCCAGCTTCATCGACGATCTGGGCGCCGACAGCCTCGACACCGTCGAACTCGTCATGGCGTTCGAAGAAGAGTTCGGCGTCGAGATTCCGGACGATGCGGCCGAGACCATCCTGACGGTTGGTGACGCCGTGAAGTTCATCGAAAAAGCCAACGCCTGATCCGCGTTGAACTGAGGACTCGCCGGCACATGTGCCGGCGTTTTCGGGTTTTAGAGCCATGAATCTCCGACGCGTTGTCGTTACCGGCATCGGCGTTGTCTCCCCGTTGGGTGGCACCGCCGAACACACCTGGTCCCGCATTCTTGCGGGCGAAAGCGGCGCCGCGCGCGTCGCCGAATTCGACGTCAGCGACATGCCGGCGCAGATCGCCTGTCGTCTGCCTTTCGGCGACGGCACCAACGGCACCTACAATGCCGACCAGTGGATGGAGCCGAAGGACCAGCGCAAGGTCGATCCGTTCATCGTGTATGCGATGGCGGCGGCGACGCAGGCTCTCGACGACGCGGACTGGCACCCCCAGACCGACGAGGATCAAATCGCCACCGGCGTGATGATCGGTTCCGGCATCGGAGGGATCGAGGGCATCGTCGATGCGGGTTACACGCTGCGCGACCGCGGTCCGCGCCGCGTTTCGCCGTTCTTCATCCCCGGACGTCTCATCAATCTGGCGGGCGGGCAGGTCTCCATCCGCCACAAGCTGCGCGGCCCTAACCACTCGGTCGTCACCGCATGCTCCACCGGCGCTCACGCCATCGGCGACGCCAGCCGCCTGATCGCGCTGGGCGATGCCGACGTGATGGTGGCCGGCGGTACGGAATCGCCGATCAGCCGCATTTCGCTCGCCGGCTTTGCCGCCTGCAAGGCGCTGTCGACCGCCCGCAACGACGATCCGACCGCGGCCTCGCGTCCCTATGACCGCGACCGCGACGGTTTCGTCATGGGCGAGGGCTCCGGCGTCGTCGTGCTGGAGGAACTCGAGCACGCCAAGGCGCGCGGCGCGAAGATCTATGCCGAAGTAATCGGCTACGGCCTGTCGGGCGACGCCTATCACATCACCGCACCGTCCGAGGACGGCGAGGGCGCCGAGCGCTGCATGCGCATGGCCCTGAAGCGTGCCGGCATCGATGCTTCGGACATCGACTACATCAATGCGCACGGCACCTCGACCATGGCGGATACGATCGAACTCGCCGCCGTCGAGCGCGTGGTCGGCAACAACGCCGCGAAGGTCTCGATGTCGTCGACCAAGTCGTCCATCGGCCATTTGCTGGGCGCCGCGGGTGCCGTGGAGGCGATCTTCTGCATGCTCGCGATCCGCGACAATGTCGCGCCGCCGACGCTCAATCTTGACAATCCGGATGTCGAGACCGCGATCGATCTGGTGCCGCATGTGAAGCGCGAGCGCGAGATCAATGTGGCGCTGTCCAATTCCTTCGGATTTGGCGGAACCAACGCGTCTCTGGTGCTGCGCCGTTACCAGGCGTGATCGGGTCGACCCGGTTTCGCCATATTCGTTATTTTCAAGCTTTTCGGCCTGCGGCGCGGTCTGATTCATCTGGACAGTTGCGTCGAATGTCGCTGTAAGGCTTGTAACGATGGGAATGCGCCGCGAAAATCGGCCAGATTCGTAGGGTTTCCGATTTGAATACCGAAAACCAGTTTGGGCGCAGGCCTTCATCCGTCGACCGACCGTCCAATTCGCGCGCGATGGGCGAGGAACGCATTATTCTGCAGTCGCCGAAACAGGCGCTCCGTCCGGAGCCTGCCGTCGGCCCGCCCAGCCGCGCCAAACAGGCGCGCAGCCAGGTTGTCGTGTTCTTCAACTTCCTGATCACGCTGGTCGTCCTCGGCATGGTCGCTGTCGGCGGCGCGCTCTATTACGGCAAGGTGCGTTTCGACGAACCCGGTCCGAGCAATCTCGCGCTCACCCATGTTGTCCGTCCGGGCTCCAGCCTCGGCCAGATCGCCTCCAGCCTGGAAAGCCGAAATATCGTTTCCAATGCGCGCATCTTCGAGGCCGGCGTACGCGTCTACGGCCACGAAAACGACTTCAAGGCTGGCGAGTACGAATTCAAGGCGAAGGCCTCGATGAAGGAAATCATGGACATCATGGTGTCCGGCCGCGCGATCCTGCATCCGGTGACAGTTGTCGAAGGCATGACCGTCTTCCAGGCGCTGCAGCGCATCGAGGAAAACGAATTCCTGACCGGCCCGATGCCGGAGGAACTGCCCGCCGAAGGCATGCTCGTCGCCGACACGCAGAAATTCTCGCGCGGCACCTCGCGGGTGGAACTGATCCGTTCCATGGAGGCGCAGCAACAGGCGATCATCGACGAGTTGTGGGAAAACCGGCGCGCGGACCTGCCGCTGGCGGACAAGAACGAATTCGTCACGCTCGCATCCATCGTCGAGAAGGAAACCGCCGTGCCGAACGAGCGGTCGCGCGTCGCCGGCGTGTTCATCAATCGCCTGCGCAAGGGCATGAAGCTGCAGTCCGACCCGACGATCATCTATGGTCTGTTCGGCGGCGAGGGCAAGCCGGCGGACCGTCCGATCTACCGCTCAGACCTCGACAAGCCGACGCCCTACAACACCTATCATATCGTCGGCCTGCCGCCGGGTCCGGTCGCCATTCCGGGACGCGCGGCGCTCGAGGCGGTCGCCAATCCGTCCGTCACGGACGAGCTGTACTTTGTCGCCGACGGAACGGGCGGGCACGTCTTCTCCAAGACGCTGGCTGAGCACAACGCCAATGTGCGCCGCTGGCGCGAGATCGAGAAGCAGCGCGCCGCGGAAGACGCGAAGGCCGCGGAAGACGGCGATACGGGAGAGCAGCCGGCCGGGAATTGAGGCTGGCGCACGCAATCTATGCGCCACGGCGGGGGATGAGCGATGACCGAAGTCCAGAGCATGACCGGTTTCGCCAGCGCGACGCATGTTGGCGATGGCGTTGAGGCGTCCTGCGATATCCGTTCGGTCAACAACAAGGGCCTCGATATCCGTTTGCGCCTTCCGGGCGGCTTGGAGGCGCTTGAACCTGCCGTCAAGAAACTGGTCGGCGACAGGTTGGCGCGCGGCAGCATCCAGATCACCCTTTCGGCCAGATCGACTGCGGATTCCGCCAATGCGGGCCTCGACGAGGACAAGTTTCGCGCTCTTGCCGACATCGCCACCCGCCTGGCGCGCGAAGCGTCCCTGCCGCCGCCGACGGCCGATGGCCTGCTGGCTGTTCGGGGCGTCGTTCTCGCCGATGATCTGGAAGGTCGGATAGATCGGGAGCTAGCCGAGGCGCCCTGCATGGCGGCTGTCGGCGCTGCGCTCGACGCCTTGGTGAAAGCGCGGATTTCAGAGGGCGAGGCGCTGCGCGCCATTCTCGGCGGCCATGTCGAAACGATTGCGCAACTGACGGCCCGCGCTGAAGCTGACCCCGCCAGCCAGCCTGAGGCCATACTTGCCCGGCTGAAGGAGCAGGTTTCGACGCTTCTCGACGCGTCGTCCTCCTTCGACGAGGCGCGCCTTCATGCCGAGGCGGCTCTGCTTGCCACCAAGGCCGACATTCGCGAGGAGATCGACCGGCTGTCGGCGCATGTCGACTCGGCGCGGCGAATGCTGGCCGAAGGCGGCGCGACCGGCCGCAAGCTCGACTTCCTGGCCCAGGAATTCAACCGGGAAACCAACACGATCTGTTCCAAATCCGCCTCCGCGTCGCTCACCGCGATCGGCCTTGATCTCAAGGCCGTCATCGATCAGTTCCGCGAGCAGGTGCAGAACCTTCAGTGAGAACAACAACATGACGGACGAAAAAAACGCCCGCCCGAAATCCTCCGATATCCAGCGGCGCGGCCTCATGCTGGTCCTGTCCTCGCCCTCGGGCGCGGGGAAGTCGACCATCGCGCGCAACATCCTCGAACAGGACGACGGACTTGAACTCTCCGTCAGCGTCACGACGCGGGAACGGCGCCCCAGCGAAATCGACGGGGTCCACTATCACTTCATCTCGAAGCGCGAATTCGAACGCCTGCGCGATTCGGACGAATTGCTCGAATGGGCAGAGGTGCATGGCAATCTCTACGGCTCGCCGCGCGAGCCTGTCGAAAAGGCGATGGCGGCCGGGCGCGATATCCTCTTCGATATCGACTGGCAGGGCGCCCATCAGTTGCAGGAGAAAATGCCGGCCGACGTCGTCTCGATCTTCGTTCTTCCGCCCACCATGAGCGAACTGATGGCGCGTCTGCATCGCCGTGCCGAGGATGACGAGGAGACGATCCAGAAGCGTCTGAAGAACGCCGCGCACGAGATCGGCCAGTGGCGCTCCTATGACTATGTCATCGTCAATGACGACCTGAACCGCGCCTTCGGGGCCGTGCAGGCGATCGTCAAGGCCGAACGGCTGCGTCGCGACCGCCGCCCCGGCCTTTTCGATTTCGTCGAAGGATTGTTGAAGGAAACGATCTGACCATGGCCGCCGACGTCCATACGACCCAACTCGGCAAAGCCGTCGAGATTCCGCAGTCGCCCGAGAAGGCGGTTCTGGAGCGCGTCCCCAATCCGCACGCTGATACGAACTATGTCGCGCGCTTCACCGCCCCCGAGTTCACGTCGATCTGTCCGGTTACCGGTCAGCCGGATTTCGCCCATCTCGTCATGGACTACGTTCCGGACCAGTGGCTGGTCGAATCCAAGTCGCTGAAGCTTTTCCTGACCTCGTTCCGCAACCACGGCGCGTTCCACGAGGATTGCACGGTCGCGATCGGCAAGCGGCTGGTTGATTTGCTGGAACCGCGCTGGTTCCGCATCGGCGGCTACTGGTATCCGCGTGGCGGCATCCCGATCGATGTCTTCTGGCAGCACGGAACGCTGCCCGAAGGCGTCTGGGCTCCGGATCAGGGCGTCGCGCCCTATCGCGGTCGGGGCTAATCGGAACTGGCGTTCGCCAGCCGGCAGAATTCCTCGATCGACAAGGTCTCGGCCCGGCGCGCGCCGTCTATGCCGGCCGCGTCGAGCAGCGACTGGCCGCCGAGCGGCTTCAGGCTCTGGCGCAACATCTTGCGCCGCTGGCCGAAGGCATGCTGCGTGATCAGTGACAAACGTTTGCCCTCTGCAGCGACCGGTGCGGCCCGCGGTTCCAGCCTGACGACGGAGGAGGTGACCTTCGGCGGTGGCCAGAAAGCTTGCGGCGGCACGTCGAACTGGATCTTTGCTTCGGTCCGCCACCCGGCCAGCACGCCCAGACGGCCATAGGCGCTGTCGCCCGGCATGGCGACGATCCGCTCGGCAACCTCGCGCTGGAACATCAGCGTCAGCGAATCGTAGAAGGGCGGCCATGGCTCGGCTTCCAGCCAGTTGACCAGCAACTGCGTCCCGACATTGTAGGGCAGGTTGGCGACGATCCGCACCTTGTCGCCCCCCGCAAGTGCCGCGAAATCGGTCTTCAACGCATCGCCTTCGACAATCTGGAGGCGGCCGGGATAATGCGCGGAGATTTCCTCCAGCACCGGCAGGCACCGCGCGTCGCGTTCGATGACGATTACCTTGGCTGCGCCATGCATCAGCAGTGCCCGCGTCAGGCCGCCGGGGCCGGGACCCACCTCGATGACCGTCGCGCCGGACAGGTCGCCCGCGGCGCGTGCGATCTTTCCGGTCAGGTTCAGATCGAGCAGGAAGTTCTGGCCGAGCGATTTCTTGGTCGCTAGACCGTGTCTGTCGATGACGGCGCGCAGCGGCGGCAGGCCATCGACGGCGGTCTTCTCCGGGCCCGGTTCGGTCACGCGGCTTTCGCCCGGCGGCTGTGCGCCGCCATCTCGGCGGCCATGCGCAGCGCCGCGATGAAACTGTCGGGCAGGGCCTTGCCGCTGCCCGCGAGGTCGAAGGCCGTGCCGTGATCGGGCGAGGTGCGGATGAAGGGCAGGCCGAGCGTGACATTGACGCTGTCGTCGAAACCGAGCGCTTTGGCCGGGATCAGCGCCTGGTCGTGATACATGCAGATGGCGGCGTCATAGCCGGCACGCGCGCGGTCATGGAACATCGTGTCGGCAGGCAACGGGCCATATGCGTCGATCCCGAGATCGCACAGCTGTTGGACGGCCGGAAGGACGACATCGTCGTCCTCATGGCCGAGCGCGCCGCCTTCGCCGGCATGCGGGTTGAGACCCGCGACAGCAAGGCGGGGCCGCAGGATCCCGAATCGCCGCGCGAGGTCGTCATGGACAATGCGGCAGGTCTCGACGATCAGGCCGGTGGTCAGGGCCTCGAACACATCGCGAAGCGGGATGTGGATGGTGACCGGCACGGCGCGCAGTTTCGGCCCGGCGAGCATCATCACAGGCCGGACAGCCTGTCCTGCATGCCTTTCGGCGAGTGCGGCGAGATATTCCGTATGGCCCGGATACCGGAAACCGGCCTCGTAGAGGGGTTTCTTGGCGATCGGCGCCGTCACGACCGCACCGGCGCGGCCAGCCATCGCATCGCCGACAGCGCGGTCGATCGATTCGATGATCCCTGCCGCATTCGCCGTGTCGGGTGCGCCGATGGCCGCCGTGAACTTCGCCTCGAGCGGGACCACCGGCAGCGCATCGCCAAACAGTCCGATGGCGTTATCCGCGTTGCAGGGATGAACGGAAACTTCGAGCTTCAGCGCATCCGCCCGAGCGCGCAGCTGGTCCGGATCGGCGATGACATAGAAGGGAGGAGCGCCGGTCTCGTGCCGCGCCGACCAGCTTTTCAGGATGACGTCGGGACCGATCCCGGCAGGGTCCCCGATCGAAACCGCAAGCGGCAGGGTGGATGTCGCGTTCATCGATCGCCTTTCGCCTGGGCGATCAGCGCCGCTCGATCCGGGCGCCCTCGCGGATCTTTTTCAGCAGCTCATTGCCGGCTTCGTCATTGCTGTTTTCCACGGCTTCCGTCGAGAATTCCAGCTGTGCGACGCGGTCGTCGGAAACCGTACGGGCCTTGCAAATGACGAGGAATTCCACGCCATTGTCGGTGTCCTTGGTTCGCGTCGTCTGTCCGGTCTGCTTGCCGGCAACCTCGTCCTTCCACATCGGCGGAAGCCGCAATTCGAGTACGCGCCCGATATCCTGCACCGACACGTCGCGCAGTTGCGTGGCGAGGGGGATCGTCTGCGAGCAGTCATTGATGCGTCCCCGCATCTGGTTCGCCTCGTTGCGACGGCGGGCCAGTTCCTTGCTGCGCTGGGAAGCCGGGACAACGAAGATGACCTTCTGGAGCGTGTACTCGGTCGAGGTCGGCTTCGGGCCGCCGCGTTCGAGCATCTTCGCGACCATCTCCTGCTCGTTCATCAGCCTGCCGCCCGAACGCGACTTCGCGGCAACGAACTGCCCCCATCCGATCTGCGTACGAATGAATTCCTTGAAATGGTCGGTCGTCACGCCAGCCTGGTTGAGAATCTGGCTCATCTGTTTCGTGGACAGCTTGTTGGACTGGGCGAAATTCGCGAAGGCCTGGTCGACGCGGCTGTCGGGGACGCGATAGCCTGCGGCCTTTACGGCGTAGTTCTTCAGGGCCTGCTCGATCATCTCGTCGGTCGCCAACTGGGACAGGTTCCCCTTGCGCCGCTGCAGCTGCAGGAAGGCTTTCCGTTTGGCGATGTCGTAGGAGGTGATCGCGATATTGTTGACCACAACCTTGATGTCGGAGGCATGTGCCGCGGACGGCACCATCATCGGCAGCGCGGGCGCCGCGATCGACAGCGCCAGGGCCGTCGCCATCATGCGGGAAATACGAAGTGTCTTGATCCAGCCAGTCATAATTCTTCGCCGTTTCGTGTTCCGTTTCGGTCTCGCGCCCCAAGAGACCATGTCCGCTCGCGTTGCCCTAAATCTTGGGCGAAAGCGTGACGTTCAGGCAACTCATTGTTCGGCGAATTGGTTCAGATCGCCGCCGAAATCGCCAAGCGTGCGGAAGGAAAGCCGGAAACCGAAGGTGTTCGATACCTCGTTCGAGATGTCGCGTGTCTGGTTCCATTGCAGGCCGAAAGCGAAACACTCGTCGTCATAGGCAAAGCCGATCGCGTTCTTGGCCAGACGCCGGTTTGTGATGTCGTAGGTAACCTTGCCGGAGACGCTCCAGAACTCCGCGAAACGGATCGCCGCGCTGCCTCCGACTTCCTGACGGTCGGTGATGAATCCGTAGGTCGGCTGCGCTTCGATATAGGCATAGTTGGCCGTGGCGGAAACAGGGTGGGAGATGTAGCCGAATTCGGCTTCCGCGCGCCGCACGTCGAAATTCGCGTCGTCGAAACGACCCCGGAATGCCGCCGAGAACGTGTCGGCATAGGAGGCGCCCACCATGCCGACGAAGTCGGACATGTTGGTCTCGAGGCCGGAATCGGCGCCGACATTGGTCATGTCCGGGTTGGCGAAGGAGTTTGCTCCGGCGATATGGTAGGATTGCCCGAACAGGCCATAGAGGCCGTAATCGTCGCCGATGGCGCCGGTGTAGCGAATGCCCACATTGGCGCGCGTTCCGCCTTCGATGCGGTCATATCCGGAGAACTTGTCGCGATCGAACAGATTGGTGGTGTCGAAGACGAAGCTCTGGGCGTCTTCGTTCGGCAGCATCCCGGCATCGGTTTCGTCCGGTCGAACGAAAATCTGCCCGATCGGCTCGATCACATGGCTGGAATTGGCGGTCGTAAACAGCACGGGCCAGCGCGCCTCGAGACCGGCCGTGGCCATCCAGCGCGTCACGGTATCTTCGGATGTCAGTGATACGCCCGCAATATCGTTTGTAGCCGAATAATCGCTCGGCATCGATGTGCTCAGGAAAGTCGCGTCGCCCTGCAATGCGAGGATCGGCGTGATCGCCAATCCGCCGGGTGCGACGATGGTGCGTTTCCATTCCGTGTCGGCGGTGATGCGGCTGTTTTCGCCGCCGAGGCCGGGCGTGGCGAAATTGCTGTCGCCGAACACGCCGCGCTGGTGCTCCCAGTCGCGGAATATGCCGCGTGCATTGATGTTGAACGCCAGTTCGCCGCCGGCGATGGAAGTCGGCGCGTAGGTGTTGTAGTCGAAGCTCGGCAGCACCCAGGGCTGCCTTTCGTCACGCGCCGCGGGGTGTCCGTCGGGCAATTTTTCCTGCACGTCGAAACTCATTGCGCGCAGATCGAAATAGTTCCGGTCGTGCAGGCCCGTCAGATAGACCTCGTTCTGGTGCACATACTCCGAGAAGCCGTCGATATCGTAGGTATTGGAGAAATTCTTGTCGCTTTGCAGCATCACGTCCCAGCCGAATGTCCAGCGGGGATTGAGATCGAAGCGGCCAGTCGACGCGATCATGCCGCGATTGACGTTGTTGCTGTCCTGCGTGTTCGTATCGAAGGCGCTCGGCGACATCTGGTGAATGCCGGCCGCCTTCAGCGTGTACATGCCGTTCGTCAGCCGGTGGCGGAACTCCGCCTCGCCGAGGAAGCCCTGCCGGGTCAGGCCGGTGCCGGTCACGCGAAGATCGTAATTGGGCGCAAGCGCGATGAAATAGGGGATCGAAGCGCGGAAACCGAGATTCGAGGAATGGCCGAATTTCGGGAACAGGAAACCCGTCTTGCGCTTGATCGTCGGATCAGCCGTCGTGAAGACCGGGAGAAAGGCGAGGGGCATGCCGAGGAACTCGAAGGAAGCCCGCTCGAAACGGATGGTCTTTTCCTCGCCGTTCCAGATGATGCGCTGCGCCTTGATCTGCCAGATCGGCGGCTTTCCCGGATTTTCCTGGCAGGGTGCGCAGGCGGTGTAGACGCCATTGTTGAACGTCGTAATCTCGCCATTCTCGCGAACCGCGCTTTCGGCCGCGAAACGGGTCTCGTCCGGCGTCACGATTCTCAGCGCATTGACGAACCCGTCGCGGAAATCGTCGGTGACGTCGAATTCGTCCGCATAGACGCGCGTCCCGTCGGGCTGCACGATCTCCACATTGCCGATGGCAACCAGCCGTCGCGAAAGCTGATTATAGACGAGGCGGTCGGCCACCATGCGCGAACCGCCATAATCGACCTGCACGCCGCCCACCGCGGCTACGGTCTGACGGTCTCGGTCATAGACGAGTTCGTCCGCCTGCAGCAGCAGCGGCGAGTTTGCCTGGGTTTCCGTCAGGCCGGCGACGGATTCGGAAATCTGCGCGAATGCGGGCGTCCCCGCAGGCATACCGGCGAGGATGGCGGCCAAGGCGAGTCCACTCGCCAAAGTCTTCATATGCTTGGACAATCTCTGCCCCGCCGCTTCGTTCACTACCCGTCCTCCCGATGCAGCAGATACGCGACCCCGAACAGAGTCGCAACCGCTACAGGAAGCCATGCCGCAAGAACCGGAGGAATTATTCCGGCGCTCCCAAAAGAACTCGTCACGGCAGTTACGACATAAAGCATGAAGCCGGCGCCCATGCCACCCAAAATCATCCCCATGGACTGGCCCGAACGCACGAAACGCATCGACACGGTTGCGGCCACGAGAGCCATCGCCACGAACAACGCCGGCATCGCCAGAAGTGAATGATATTGCATGCGAAACGGGGTGGCCGACACACCGAAGGATTTCGCCGCGTCGATCTGTTCGCCGAGCTCGAATATCGAGATCATTTTCGGCGCGATCAGCGCCTGCTGGATGACCGAGGGATCGAGCGCGGTGGGGATGGTCATGGCGTCGCGCGAGATCGCGGTTTTGCCTGCTTCGCTGATTTCGACATCGCTGAGCAGCCACTCCCGGTCGCCGAGTTGCGCCTCGGCCGCATCGATTCGCCGCCGCATGGCATTTTTCGCGTCGATGTCGAGGAAAACGACACCGAACAGCTTCATGCCTTCCGGTGTGGATTGCGACGCGCCGATCAGCATCGAGCCGCCATCCGCCTGCGCCTGCCGCAACCACGGGCGCTCCTGCGCCAGCGGCGAGTTCGATGGCCGTGCTCGCCACTCGCCTTCAATCGAGGTGGCGAAGGCATAGCCTTTCGTGCCGATAGGATTGATCACGAGGATCGTCAGCACACCCATCATCAGCGCGGCGCCCATCACGGGAAACAGGAATTGCCAGGCGGAAACTCCGACAGATCGCGCAACGACGAGCTCGTATTTTCGGTTCAGCAGCATCAGAGTCGCTGTCGTTGCAAACAGGATAATGAAGGGAAGCGCGATCTCGATGATGTAGGGAACGCGCATCGCCGAAAGGAGGAGCGCCCAACTCACCGAATACTGCGACAGTCCGCCCGTCCGCCTGGAGAACTCGGTGAAGTCGATAAGATAGGCCAGGCCGGCAAGAATGATCACGAACATCAGGATCATGCGCAGGGCCTGGAAGAAGAAATAGAATTGCAGCGTGCGTCCCATCGCGTCACGCCGCCCTTGCGCGGGCCTGCCGCATGCGCAGCTTGCGGACGGTTTCGCGGAAGTGGTCGAAGCCCCGCAGGACCGGGTCCGGAATTCCGAGCGTGATGCCGCGCCAGTAAAGGAACGCGTTGATCGCGATCCCGCCGAGCGGCACTGCGTAGAACAGCCACCACAGGTTGCCATTGCTGCGGCTCAGTCCGTAGACGGTGTAGCCGATCCCCTTGTAGGCGAGCGCACCGCCGAATGCGAGGACGAAGGCATAGAGCCGCGCCTGGCGATGTGACTGCGTCTGCCCGGCGACGACGAGGCCGATCAGCACGAAGAGGATCGGATAGAGCCAGTCCGTCATTCTGCGATGGATCTCGCCGGGCAGCCAGGCGGGCAGGTCTTTTGCCACTCTGTCGTTCGGATCGGGATGGAACAGGTCGACCGTTTCGCGTTCTTGCGGATAGTAGAAATTGGCGGATCCGGCCGATCCGAACTGCGACAGCGAAATCGCGTAGGAATTGAAACGGATAACGGAGATCGAGCCGTC
>Ga0209692_10001124_pt1 | contig 40491 bp, 20 predicted proteins | sample tdDd472_FD_187129 | JGI IMG/M metagenome (GOLD analysis project Ga0209692, IMG submission 187129) | Marine sediment microbial communities from the Atlantic coast under amendment with organic carbon and nitrate - tdDd47.2 (SPAdes)... | ecosystem: Environmental > Aquatic > Marine > Coastal >...
GTACACCAGCCTCCTGCTCCTTCAGTATCCGGATAATTTGTTCTTCTTTAAATCGACGTTGCTTCATGGTCTGTCTCCTGATGACAGACTCTACTCAAAACTGGAGGAATTTAAAGGGCGCAGGTCACCCAGACAAGGGAAGTCCGGGGTCTATCCCCGCATGGACGGGGGAGCCCTGAATTGCGATGAGACGGCGTCTGTCGATCAGGGTCTATCCCCGCATGGACGGGGGAGCCTCGTCTTCCGGGATCTCATGTGCCGCCGCCCAGGGTCTATCCCCGCATGGACGGGGGAGCCTACGCCAGATCGCGCTGGATACGGCGCAGGAGGGGTCTATCCCCGCATGGACGGGGGAGCCGCTGAGACCCGAGTAGCCGCTGGTGACGCCGGGGGTCTATCCCCGCATGGACGGGGGAGCCCGAGCCGCGCGGCAAAATGGTGGGCCAATGTGGGGTCTATCCCCGCATGGACGGGGGAGCCGGGATTTTTCGCAGGATAAATTCCAGCCGCTGAGGTCTATCCCCGCATGGACGGGGGAGCCTTCGCGGCGGCGGCGATCGACTGGCGCGGCATGGGTCTATCCCCGCATGGACGGGGGAGCCTCGAGGTGATTTCGGAAGACCAGTTTCTTTTGCGGTCTATCCCCGCATGGACGGGGGAGCCGGTCCAGGGACAAAGTGGCGCGTGCGCCAGGTGGGTCTATCCCCGCATGGACGGGGGAGCCAACATTTTCTCCAATGACCCAAGTGGGCCGGTGGGTCTATCCCCGCATGGACGGGGGAGCCTCTAAGGCATAAGCCACTATATATATTCACTTTTCAAAGATCAACAAATTGTTTTTATTTTATATTTTTTCGCGCTTTACGAGCAATGCGCCGTCTGCCTCGACCAGATTCCGCGCAGGCTCGCCCAGTATGGAAACCTGCTGCCCCCCGGGAGCTTCCGGATCACGCCAGGTCATGACCAGCGAACCACGATGCAACTGGTTATGCCAGTCACTGACAACCGCCCAGACCCTTTGCCGCACCGCTGTGGAAAGCCGCGGGCTGGTATATACGCCGGTGGCGATTTCCAGCATCACTGACGACAGAAAACCGCGATAGCGATCCTCAACATCACGGGTCACAATAACAGTCATCGGCATAATTTAATCTCCCTTACCATTCGGGCCCTGCCCTATCCAAGCTCAAAGAGGTCCTTCACTTTATCGATCATGGCCGGAATTGTTTTGGACTTACGAAATTCACGGGTCGCCCGTTTGCGGGTCAGCCTCTCAATTGACTGGTCAGGGGTCGCCTGAGACTCCCTGACTGCGCCGAAGGCAATGGGCAACATCGTATCGACGCGGAACAGATCGGCAATATCCAGAATGAAGGACTGGCCGGAATCCTCATGGATAAACCCCAGTTGGGGGATCGCCCCACAGGCGGTCACCGCAATCGCCGCCGCGGCCTGCACTGCGGAGGCCGCATGATTCAGCGCCTAATTGGGCAGGTCCGTGGCGTTGGGGTTGGCCCGGTCATAGCGCCGTCCCCGCCATTGGACGCCAAAGCGCTGGGCGACCAGTTTGTAACTTTCCTTCATCCGGGCGCCTTCTATGCCGCACAAAATATCAATATCCTTATGCGGCAGAATCTCCCCCAGCCGCCAGGCGTAAAGGCGCCGGGCAATATCCAGACGGCTTTCCTCATCGGCCCATACCCGGGCCTGCCGTCGCGCCAGTTTTGAGCGATCCGGGCCAAAGGGCGGCGCGGTATAAAGGCGCACGCCGTCTTCCCCGACGGCCGCCAGCAAGGTATGGTGCCTAGTCAAAAGCCTCAAGGCGTCATGACTGACGCTTGAGCCCGGCCCGAGCAAAATCATCGACACGCTCTGATGCGGAATCTGGTAGTCACCGGGATCCAGGCTGCCGCCCGCAGTCACGAACCGCAGACAGCCATTCTCGACGGCAAGCTGACCCCGGTCGAGCCAGATCAGGCCATGGCGATCGGCGTGCGGAATGCGCGCCTTTTCGAGCCCCAGGCGCCCCTTCAACATGTCCCGGACCCCGGTGGGCGCAGCAGTAGCATACCGTAGCCATAGGCCTTGTGACGGCCGACGCCGTGGCGGATGAGGGCGGCGAATTTCCGGCTGTCGCCGACCGTTAAATTCCCCTGCAGGATGGCGTCCGGGCCTTCGATGACCTGGCCGTTGCGAATGGCGACGCTGCGCCTGAAATGAACCAGTTTCACCCGGGAAATATCTGCGGCGCCCGCAAGGCGTTCCTGGAACCAGTCCCCATACACCGCTTCGCGTTTTCGGCCAGCCTTGATCATTTCACTTTTTTCAGGGTGCGCGGCCTGCGGAAATTTTTCTAGCGCTTCATGAAGGAAAACGTCGATTTCCCGGCTGCCTGTTTCAGCGGCGGTTTTGCGCGAACGCCGGACGGGACGCAGGCGAATATCAAAGCCCAATTGACGCCCCGATGAAAAATCAACGGACATCGGTTTTGTCTGAAGCCGGTCAAGCTCAAACAGCCGGTCATATTCCGGACCGCAGAGGGCCGCCGTTTCCCGCAACGTTTCCGGGGGATGCTGGCTATAGCTATAGATAAACCCCCTCGCCTCACCGGGCGACATCATGAGACGGAAGGGTTTCAGGACCGCCGGGCCGAAAACCTCATTCAGGGCGTGATGCAGGGCCAACCCCTCATCACTCGCCCCTCCGTTACGCGCGAGCCAGTTTCTTTCCCCGGCCAGCCGCCATAACCGCTCCAGATGAACCGGCAGGCGCAGGAAATAGAGTGGGTTATTCATCTGTATTCTCCCCGACACAGGTAATCCGGCCTTCCACGACCCGCCGTGCGCCGCCATGAAGGCCGGACAGCCAGTTGCGCGCGTCACAGAGGGCAATCTCCCGGTCGCCGGCGGGGCCTTCCGCGGCGGGCCATTGCGCCCGGAGCGTCGCCGATTTCGCCGGATAACGACAGAGCGCGTCCCAGGCCGTGTCCGCTTCGACCCAGCGGGCCGGTTCGGGCGGCAGGATCGGTTCGGACGGCAGACAGGCCTTGCGGCCGAGGAACAGCGGCCGGGCCGGGCGATCAACCGCCGCGGCAATATCGGACAAGGTCGGCGCATCCTCCGCCGGCACGAGCCGCAGGGCGACCATGACCGAGGCCGCCGCATGATAGTCCCGATAGCGGCGCTGCATGGTATATCTGCCGAGCGTCGGCGTTTCGTCGTCAACGCCCTGATAAGAAGGACTGCTGGCCCTGCCCTGAGGGACGCCGGCCGTGGTCCAGCCCTGATCCTTCTGATGCAGGCGGGCGTTCTGAACATCCCGCAGGCGGAAAGCGGGCCGGACCGCCTCATGATCGAGCCGGGACGCAAAGACCAGCCGATCCTGCAGTTTCTGATGGGCCGCGCGCGCCTGTCGGCGCCAGCCCAACGCATTGGCGATCAGGCCGGTCAGCATGGAGGCGGCCGGAAAATCACGGGTGACGCCGTAATTGTCAATGGTCGGGCCGCCGAAGGAGAGCAGCGGGGCCTCAAACCTGAACATAAGATGACGGCTCATCGGTCAAAATCCTGCTGCCGAATGACATCCGCCGCCCATTGCGCCAGATCGGGCATGTTGCAGCGCGGGGCCAGTTGATAATCCTCATTGCCCAGATAAAGGCATCGGCGTTCCTCACCGGTGGCGTAAACCTCATCCATCCTCCGCAATTTATCATCAAACTTCTGTGCTGCCTGGCTGACGCTCGCCTCCACCGGATCGCGGAATGCGTTGGCCAGACTGCGCGGCTGACGATCCCCCGCCTCCGCCAGCATCAGTTCCGCCCGGCCGTAAGGCGCGGTGGAGCCCAGTTTGGCCCCGGGCGAGACTTCGGCGATGAGATAGAGCAGGTTATGGACCACTTTCGCCGCCATTTCCCGGTCGCCGCCGAGATTACCCACCAATGCCGGAATATCGACCACCGCATAACCGTAAAAAATACCGGAATTGAGCTCCGTTTCGCCGATATGCGCCGAACCGCTGTCATCCTCGACCCTTTTAAGGTCATCAACGGCGGTGAAATAATCGTCTTCCGATTCCTCCGCATGCACGGTGAAGGCGTGGGCGACATGGATGGCGGCGTCAATATTGGCTTCCACATCCGAGGTCACCATGCGCCCGAACAACGCCGCCGTCAGTCCGCCCGGCAGTGTGGTGTTTTGCCGCATGGCGTGGATATTTTTTTTATACTCTTTCGCCCAGTCATCCAGGGCGGCTTTGGCGGCGTCCGGATCACCGGCGGCGGTTTCGGCAACTATTCTGGCCTGATCGGCAAGCCATAGGATTTCCGGCTCGCCGAGCAGTAAAATCTGCCGACCGTCGCGTTTCTCCCCCTTGTCGCCATAAACCGCTTTCTGGAATGTCGGCTCCATGGCCGTTGCCAGTTCGTCGCCATATTTCTCCCGCAGGGGATCCAGCACCCGGCGGCTGACAATCTCGCGGGAGCGGAAGGCCGCTTCGGCGCCGTCGATGTTGAGCAGAGCATGGGGATCGTCCTTGGCCATGCGCCAGTGCCGTTTCAGGCATTGGGAGGAAATGCGGGTTCTGAGGCTGCCGCCAAAGGGCAGGCGTTTGGCGAGCCCGCTGTCATCGCGGTTGAGCAGGGCGGCGGTATAATGATGCAGAGTGTGAATTTGCAAAAAACGGGCGTTGGTCATTGATCTTCCTTTTCTAATCTTGGGTGTCATTTCGCGCGGCATGATCCAGCCGGGCATAATAGGCGCGGGCGATTGCCTGGGCGGATGCATCTGTTTTGTCGTTCAACAGAAACCAGGCCAGGTCGGCGCAGTTTACCGAAACATTGTTCCGGGCCAGCAGACGGGCCAGGCGCAGCACGGCGTCCCGCCGGGTCTGGCCGCGCGCATTCAGCAGCCGGGCCAGACGGGTTTCGGAAACTTTCGGGCGCGGCGGGGTAGAGGACGGCCAGGCGGCCTCTCCGCCGTCACACAGGGTCTTGCCAAGCCTGGTTTCCTTGTTGTGGGGGGATTTTTTATCCTTGTCCCGGCCTTTCGGCGTGATGATCGCCATAAAGGCGATAATGCAGGCCCAGTCGTCATCCTGACGGTCCGGCCAGCCATAGCGGCTTTTCCAGCGCCAGTAATGAGGCGCGCGCAAGGGACTGTCCGCCGTCCGGCGCAACCGGGCCAGATCGCCGGGACTGAGCCGCGCCATCTCCTTGCCGAGGGCATAAATAACATCATTGATGGTGGGCTTGTTTTCCATAACGGACGTCTCAGGCCGCGGCATGGTCTGTCTCCTTTTTTGAACTTTTATACCAATCGAACTCCTTCCGGATACCGCCGTAAAACCGTCTTTGCGCCCGGGCCCGGGCCCGGTGGCGGAATGTGGCGCCGGCGACACTGTCGCAGGCCTCATTCAGGAAGGCTTCGGCGGCACCGATCAGGGCGCGCAGATAGTGATGCTTGGCGGCGTCATGGGCCTGGTCATCCTCTTCCAGGGTCGCCTCGAATATCTTCCAGAGCGTCGGAAAAAACTGCCTGTCCGCCAGATCGTCCAACTGATCACGCCAGTATTTCCCCTTTCCGTAATTATCCTTCTTCGGCCCTTCGCCCCGGCCATGACTGGCGGCGATGGCGATGGCATGGCCCAAAGCCCTGTCCAGGACGGCAATTTCATCCATCAATTCCTTGGACAGGCGTTGCAGCTTCTCCCGCTCGGTTAAGGTATATTTACCTATTTCTCGCGGGAAGATGATCCGCCGTTCATGATAGCCATGGGTTTTGCTGTTGCCGCGGCCGATAACCTGAAGGATCAGCGCCCAGTCCCCGTCATGGCGGCTGAGGTCTGCGCCGCGCAGGGAAACGGGCAATGTGAAATCCCCCTTAAAAAGCCAATCCGATATGGCTTTATAGCTGAACCGCCGTTCGCCAAAGGTAATGGTTTTCCCGGATTTCTCCACCGGCGCCCAGGGATCGCCAATATTTCCCTTATTGGCCTTGGCGGCGACCCTTTCTTTCTTGCTGGTGCCGGTCAGGGCGTAAATTCCCTGATCCCTCTGTTGCAGACGGATCCGGCGGCAGATTTCGATAAACCAGATATCGAGTTCCTGAAGCGCCAGACCGCTTTTCTCTTCAAGCGGCCAGGGGAAGAGCCACAAAAGCGCGATGCCGCCCCGTTCGGGATATTGGAGGGCCGCATTTTCCTTCAGCTGCTGTGTGCGGCTGTCGCGCAGCAGCATGAGGTCATGGCGCAACCGACCGCCGGGGGTGGGAGCCGCTTGCTGCGCCGCCAGCGGGGCGAGGCCCATGGTCAGGCGGCTGGAGGAACCGCCGTTCATGCGCGCAATGCCGTAATTGCCGCTGCCGTTAAAGCCGTCACCGGTCTGCTTGCTGATCAGGGCGAAAATCCAGTCCTCCGGCGCACTGTGCTGAAGGGAATCATCTTTCAGGTCATGGTTCTTCTGGCCGATCAGCATATCGAGCATGTCCGCCGTCTCGGCCCGGCCGGTATAGCGGATGCCCGTGGGTTCCGGCGGCTGCAGGAAAGCCGGCTTTGCCCCGTCTTCCACGATCAGCCGCCACGGCTCCTCATCGGCAAAATCCGGGGTCAGTCCGCGCAGCAGGTCGCGCCAGTCTTCCGGGGTGTCGGGAAGGGTGGTTTTCTCCGCCCGGTGCAGGGTCAGAGCCCCCAGTTGGGCCAGAAAACAATGCCAGGCGGCGGATTGGTGCGGCCGCAGCGCCGGGAAACCCGCGACTTCATTGCGGATCATCGCGGCAAAAACCTCCGGCAAGGCGAAGCGCGACCGTTCGCCGTCGGCCAGTTCCGCGGTGATAAGGGGATCCGTCAGAAGATTATACATCGGCGTTTTTCCTTTTTTCCAATCCATATCGTCCATAGATAAAATTCCGGCCGCAGAAGGTGAAGTCCGTCTGGCCGTTCTCGCGCGCCAAAACCTGCGGTTCCGCTTGCGGGTCAAGGCCCGTTGACCAGTGTTCGGGCAGGGTCAACTGGCTGACAGCGTCGCCAAAAGGCCCCGGCGGCGGATCGGAAAAGATAACGGTGATCCCCTCTCCGCCGAGCCGGGTGCGGACCTGTTCCTCGTTCGTGGGAAAGCTCAAGTCCCCGAAGGGCATTTCCGGGTCAAGCCACAGCATGGCGGCGTGCTGGGACTCGGCGGCCTCTTTACCAAAAATTCTATTGTGATATTCCGCCCAATCCTCCGGCAATTCCTTGATCAGGTCCGCCTGGGCCTCGGGATGGGTCGATTGCTCCACCAGCGAGCGGTTCATTTCGGGAATCTTCCAGACCGGATGCCGTTCAATCAGCCGCCGGGTCGCCTCCAGGGTGACAAGATCAATATAGATGCCGGTCAGGGCGCCGCCTGTATCATAAGCGCCCAGCCCGTTAATCATGCACGGCTTGGGCTTAAGACACCGGGACAGCCCACCGTCGGGAACAAGGACAATGCATTCAGGGCGGGGCAGCGGCCGGTCCGCGCGGCTCCGGTGACGGTACAGCCGGCCGATCCGTTGCAGCAGAACGTCGGCCGGGCACAGGTCGGTGATCAGCAGGTCGGCGTCAATATCCAGCGACTGCTCCAGCGTCTGCGTCCCGATAATGATTTTGCCGCCGGACGATTTTCTTTCCTTGCCAAGGTTATCTTCCACCGCCTTGTCCAGCCGCTTCCGGTCCTCCGGCGCGAAACGCCCGTGATGCAGGGTCGGGACGCCAGTGACCCGGAACAAAAGGTCCGGCGAAACATCCATGACCTCAAGAACTTTTAATGTGTCAACGGCCAGCGTGACCGTGTTGCGGATGATGAGCACCTTGGCGCCTTTTTCAGCGGCGGCGATTGCAGCTTCAAGACTATCCGCCGGTTCCTTGGTCTCTTTCACCGTCATATGCACCTGTTTGCCGGCGGGGGCGTCCTCTTGCGCGACGGGAATATTCTTGTCATGGGACCATATCGCCGGATAGGGGCAGTTGACGGCCTCCCCAAGGGATTTTTGCGGCTGGCCCAGCCATTTGGCCCGCGCCCGTTCGCCCAGGGTGGCGGACATCAGCAGGGCGTATCCGCCGACCGCCAGATGCATCTCCAGCAGGCCGGTCTGGATTTCCGTCATATAGGGGTCGGAGGCGTGAACCTCGTCAATCACCAGCAATGACCGCGACAGGCTGGCGGCGCGCAGATGCGCATGTTTGACCGGCAGGGCCGCCAGCATGGCCTGGTCCACCGTGCCGACCGCGATCTGCGCCGCCAGATACCGCTTGCTGTGTTCCGCCGCCCAGCGCCGGGCCAACTGTTCCGAAGAGCGGCTTTTGTCGTCATCCCAAAGCACCTGATAACCGGGGAGCGACTGGCCGCCCACCTCCCCGGCTTTGATATATCCGGGGACGGCGAGCACCGTTTCCGGGGCCTGTTCCTTGAAGGTTCGTCTGGCGGCCTCATCGACCCGGCGGTGCAGTTGCAGGGCGGCGGCGCGGGTCGGCACGGCGAAATAGAGGCCGTCCACATATCCCGCTTCCCACAAGTGGATGAAGCGCAACAAAGCCGCTTCGGTTTTGCCCGCCCCCGTTTCGGCCTCCAGAATGAGGAGTTGTTCGGAGACAGGGGCCCGGGCGATGGCCTGTTGATGGGCATTCGGGGCGTCATGGGTCGTGACATCATGAAAGCTGGCCGGTCCGTTATATCCGGCCCTCTGATCACTGAGATTGAGCCCAATATCCCGCACGATTTGTTGGGCGCGGGCTTTCGCCAGATGGATATAGTCGGGGTCGAAGGGGGAGACAAACTCGAAATAACTTCTGTCGGAGCCGATCCAGTCGGCGAGGGAGACCAGCCCGGAAAACAGATGAATGAACCGCGGGCTGTCGGGAAGCTGTTCCGTTGTTTCGCTGAAGGCTTCGGGAAACCAGTTTGTCATGGCCTGGCCGAACTGTTCGGCGGCCTGGGCGGGGTCATAGTCCAATTGTGGCCGCCAACAGCCTATGGACCGGTCAGCGGATCGGTAATGGGGCGCCGGTGATCCGTGATGGGAAATGCTGGCCCGCAAATAATCATAAATTCTTTCTTCTTCCGCCCAGCCGAAAATCGTCGGCAAATGCAGAAAACGAGGGATCCGGGCGTTGCGGAAACCGCTGTTCAATAAGTCCATGCCTTCCTGAATGTGACCGGCAAACAGAGGCTGTGCAAGCGGTTCAGGCCAGACCTTGCTCTGAAACCCCGCATTCAGCTTGCCGACGTCATGAAGAAATACAATCACCGCCAGCCGCATCAGGATGATATTTGACAGCGCCCGCCCCGCCGTCTGCTCCAGCCGCTGCCGGATCACGGGCAGAACGCAGAGTTCCAGGAATACCGCCGCCACGTCCGCGCAGTGATGCGCCAGATGATGACGGTCCTGTGGATTTTCTCGTGATGCCTTTCCCCAAGGATTCATATTGTACCCAAAAAATATTTTTATCCGATTAAGAAAAAATAGTTAGGATTACTTGTTTAGGCTGAACAGCGCCCCCAATTTACAACATATGTTTATTAGAGTGCAATAATCAGACAAGATCAAGACCCAATTCCCTTTTTTATAACTGCGCCTCCCCTCCGTTCCTTCTGAAGTTTAGGATAACGGCTTGGCAAGCCGCCATCACGCCGGCCCCGGGCCAATAATTTCAACATCAGCATTGTCACCGCGCCATTACGGTTACGGTCAAATACCACGAACTTGCTTAACTCCCGAATCCTCTGTATCCAAACCGTAGACTCCTGAAATTGGATCCTTATCTGCCCCCAAACGCCGCTCTTCGGTCAGTGTCGGAAGCGAATGTTGAAGATTGTCAAAGGGCCGTAACGGCCCGGCAGGCCGGCCCAAAGGACACCGCGGCGCAATACCGAAGACTATTACGACAAATCCGGATCGATAACAGATCATTCAAAGTTTTGATAGATATGGCGCAGTAAAAAACCTGTGGGGATTTGGCCCGAAATCACGATCCTCCACTCTAAACTCACTTGATCCGGCGTCCGCAAATGAACTGATGGACTGTCTCAATAAATGAACCGCACGATCAGATGCTATGTCGTCCATAGTGTCGTATGTTGATTTTCCAGATACAGTTTGTTGATGTTTATAGCCTTTTACCTTTTTTTCAATTTGTTCTCGCCAATCAGCATAGGAGGCCGCATCTCTTAAATCTATAGAATACCCGCCAAAAGCGCCGAAATTCCATAATTGCAGAGAGGATAATTCCGGATATTCAGAAACACTCTCTCCCCTGTTCACTGAACCTTCTGATATCCGGGTTCTTCCATAGCTGCTATGCGTCTGTTTCTCCAGCCGATCATTAAACCAGTTATGGCGGCCGCTGAACCGATCATTCTCATCAAATTTCCAGAAATAGCGATCCTTCCAATCAGCAATATCCATATTTTCCCAATATGCGAGTCCGTTTGCGCTATCCGGATTTTGCGCCGTTTCTTCAACCACAAAGCCTTCGGCTGATTTCGTCGTATCAGAAGCATCAGGGGCCTGTTCATCCTCAATGAAGCGCAACGCCACATCGCCGAGAGCTGCAGTCGTGCCGTCAGTTCGGGTATATTCAGAACCATTGATCAGGACGTTGCCCGCTGTATTGCCCAGCGTATTCCCCGTGGCGGCGGGCCCCAGATTGATCGAGGTTATGTCTGCTTCCTCAAGGGACATAAGTTCATCCGCTTCAGAAACACCATTCTGGTTCTTGTCGCGCCACATCAGGAAGTCGGCAAAACGGTCGTCACTGGCATCCAGCATACCATCGCCATTGCTGTCATAGGCGACAAGACCCTCAAGGTCTGTTCTGGCCCCCGCCAGATCATCAACAAAGGAGATTTCAGCGCCGCTGTCGATTATGCCGTTATTGTTGCGGTCCAGGGCCAGGAAGGCATCATCCTTGCCGATCCAACCGACGGTTTCCTTTACCCCGTCATTATCGGCATCAAACTGGATATTGTTGGCTGTTGCCTCCACAAGCTCAATGCCGTCATCCTTCAGATCGAAAATAACCGGCGTGAGGACGTTTTTATCCTTTTTATCCCCCTTGTCAGCGATATTTTTCTTCTTGCCGTCTTTATCAATATAACCCAAAGCCACGTCGCCGACCTCACCGAACCGGCCGTCGGTGGCGAGATAACGGGACGTGCCGGTAATCACATTGTCGACAGCCCCTTCCACGGTATCGCCCGTCGGGGTCGGCGTCAGTTCAATGGCCCGAATTCCGGCTTCCGTCAGGGTCTCCAATTCGCCATCGTCGCTGACGCCGTCTTCGTCAGCATCCCGCCACACCAGGAATTCCCCAAACCGTTCATCCTGTGCGTCGAGAAGGCCGTTGCCATTGGTATCATAGGCCCTCAGACCCTCCAGGTCTGTTGCGGCGCCCGGGGTATCCCCGATAAAGGAGATTTCATTAAAGGCGTCAATGGCGCCGCTGCCGTTGCGGTCCAGCGCCAGCCAGCCGTCATCGCCGCTGATCCAGCCGATTTTATCTTTCTTGCCATCACCGTCCACATCCATCTTGACTTTGCTGTCATCGACGCCGATCAGCTCGACACCATCGCCGTCAAGGTCAAGGGCCACGGGCCAATATCCAAAACGAATAATGTTCCAGTCAAGTTGAATATCAATGGATGCGCCGGGCGCATTTCCATCATGCGGCATGAAACTCAATTGTGCGTTTCCCCTTGAATCGGGCCCCCATAACTCAATTGGGAACTCCCACGTAGTAGTATCAATTCTGACACCTGTTCCAACGCGAATGGTAATAATATTTTGACTGTCATAAGTTTTAGTGAGCGTGACATTGTCACCCTCCTGATCCGTTACAGTAATGGTACCTGCCGTTAAGATACTTCCCCAAGCCCCTGCAGCGGTCATTGATGTTGACGAAGTCGTTGCAACAGGCGCCTCATTTACATCCGTAACAGGGATATTTACTGTTACCGTTTTATTATTGGGCGTGGAGTTGCCATTAATAATCCAGTTTGCGACAGCGCCATCATTATCCCAGGCCGTGATCTGATAAGAATATTGAGTTTTTGTTTCATAATCCAGGCCGCCATTCACAATAATTTCACCGGTCGTGGCGTTAATGGCAAACTTTCCGTCTTCGGAAATCCCGCTGGCGCCCGTGCTCGTGACAAATTGATATTTGAAAGACCCAAAAGTCCCCGAATCCGGGTCCCCCGAGGCGCTGATGGTCCCTACGGAAGAATTAAGGCCCGCCAATTCCGAAACCCCCGTGAATGTCTTGTCAACCAGGGTGAATGGTTCATTTATATCCGTAACGGACACCGGTATGGTTGTAGCCAATGAATATTTCCCGTTGGCAAATGACTTGACTTGGACATTCACCGATGACGCGTCTTCGTAATTGAGCGATCCCGACAGGCGCAACTTATTGCCAACCATGGTGAAAGCATTGCCGGGATTATTGGTAATCACGTAGGAGACCGCATCGCCATCCGGGTCCGTCGCACTCAATGACGCAATATCGATAGCGCTGGAATTTTCCGCGACAGTCGTATTTATATTAGCGACACTCGGCGCATTCGGTGCTTCATCCACATTAGCGACACTCACGGTAATGGATCTCGCCAGGGAATATTTGCCATTCGCTTTGGCCCGAACCTGAACATTCGCCGCAGCGCCAACGGATTCATAATCCAGAATTCCCGCCAGTTTCAGCGTGTTGCCGGAAACAGAAAAGGCTCCGTCCGGATTGTTGACAAGCTCATAGGTCACAGGGTTATTTTCCGGATCCGTCGCGGAAAGCGTGGCGATATTAACTGGCGCGCTTGAATAATTCCCTTCAAGGACCGAATTGTCGATGATCGCGACACCGGGTTGCGAAGGCGCCTCATCCACCGGGTTGACCATGAAGGGCACATTAAGAATCCCGGAACTTTGCCCGTTCGCCACCGCTTTGAGCTGGACCGTCACCGATCCGCCGACGGCCGGGTCTTCATAATTTAACGGATCAACCAATTTTAGTTGATTGCCATTAACGATCTGGAAGGCGCCTTTCGGATTACTGACAATCTGATAGGTAATGGCGTCCCCCTCGGGATCGGTTGAAGACAGGCCTGCGACCGTAAGCCCGCCGATATTCTCATTAGCGGAACTGTTATACCATGTCTGGATGGTCGGGGTTGTCGGAGGTTCGGGATCATTATCGATATTAATTGCAAGGCCCGCCATTCTCTCGTTATATCCCGCGGCCCCGGCGTTATCACGGACGGCAAGGGTATAATTATAGAACGAAACGGCTTCACGGTTGAGGGTCGCGGTATTGACCGTGACCGCCCCGGTCATGGCGTCAATCTTGAACATGCCGTCAGAAGAGACCGTGGTATATGAGCCCCCATTCTTGAAATAATATTTTAAACTGCCGTAAGCTTCGCTATCGACATCACTGGCCGTTACCGTTCCTGCCGCCGTTCCCACAGCTGAATTTTCCATCACGGATATATTTTGAGCCGCAATGACCGGCGCTTCATTCCGATCACCGATTGAAATATCCACACCGGCCGCCCGTTCGTTATATCCGGCCAACCCATCATTATCCCTAACGGCGACCGTATAGCTGTAAAGCGCAGCCGTTTCATGATCAAGAGATGCAGAATTGACCGTTACCGCCCCGGTTATGGCGTCAATCTTGAACATACCGTCGGAAGAGACCGTGCTATATGAACTTCCACTCTTGAAATAATATTTCAGACTGCCGTAGGCTCCCTGATCAATATCAGTCGCCGGTATTGTTCCCACAGTTGTACCTACACCAGAATTTTCCATAACCGACATAGCTTGAGAGGTCAGAGACGGGGCTTCGTTCTGGTCATCAATCGTTATATCCAGGCTTGTCGTTCTCTCGTTATATCCTGAAAGCCCGCTATTATCCCGAACGGCGACCGTATAGCTGTAAAGGGAGACGTTTTCCCTGTCCAGGGAAGCGGAATTGACCAATACCGCCCCGGTTGTAGAATTAATTGAGAAAACTCCATCGGCGGACGTTGTGGTATAAGAAGCTCCATTCTTGAAATAATACCTCAGGTCCCCGTAAGTTCCTTCATCCTCGTCACTGGCGGATACCGTCCCGACCGCTGTTCCTGTCGGTGTATTTTCCAGAACTGACATATTCTGGCTGCCTACAACCGGGGCCTCGTTCAAATCATTAACGTCTATAAACAGGCTTGCTGTCGTTTCAATATAGCCGGCGAACCCGGCGTTATCCCGCACCGCAACCTCGTAGGCATGTCGATCTCCCCCAATTGCTTCACGATTAAGGGACGCCGTATTGACCGTGACTTGTCCGCTCAGGGGGTCAATCCTGAACAGGCCATCCGCCGTGATTTCGGCATAACTTGTCCCGTTTTTAAATGAATATCGAATATCCCCATACTGACCAGCATCCTTGTCCGTGGCCGTAATGGCTCCAACGTCCACACCGACAAGGGCATTTTCATCCACATTCAGGGTCTGAGCGATAATCACCGGCGCATCATTAACTGAATTTACCGTGACCATAAATTCAGTCTGAGCCTGCTGGCCAGCTTGATCCGTAACCGTTACCGAAATAACTGCCGTGCCAAAGCTGTCAGGCCGGGGCGTCAACTGAAGCGTTCGGTTCTGCCCGGTCCCACCCGGAAGAATATCGCCATCAGCAATCAGGGACTGGTCGCTGGAGGAATAACTTATGGTCAGACTGTCTGCAGGCGTCTGATCATCCCCGACTGTGAACGCCAGGACAGGAGAAGGCGTATCCTCATCAATCGTTTGATCCGCAATAGCCGTGATCGTTGGCGGCGTATCAAACCCCCAAAAAACGTCAATCTGAGAACGGATGGAAGAAGGAACTTCAACCACTGTCAAGTCCGGCGCGGAACCGTCACCCACTGTCTCATAGATCGCGACAAGCTGGTCCACGTCGGTACTACCCAGTCGATTATCGAGGAAACGTATCCCAGCAAAGAATTCATCAATGACAAAGTCGCGTTGTGAATTGCCTTGTGCGTCAAACCAGTTCACAATGGTTATGCTGGCGTCAGCCCCCAAAACAGTAACCTTGAGGTCCTGATTTGTCGTGCCGGTTTTTTCGACCCAGAGATGATAATATTCAATGGCGTCTGCAGAAAAAGAGAAGGTGATGGCGTCGATGCTGCCGTCCACGTCGAAGTTGTCAACCGTATCATGTCCTGTTGTCCGGTCAAAATAATAGGTATCATCTCCATTGTTACCAAAGAGAAAATCATTACCCTGTCCGCCATACAGGTGATCCGCGCCGTCCCCGCCATAGATATAATCCGCGCCGGCACCGCCTTTCAGAATATCGTCGCCCGCGCCGCCCCGAAGAGTATCATTCCCCGCATCCCCTTGCAGAGTATCATTACCGGCGCCCCCTTCAAGCGTGTCATCCCCCTCTTCACCATAAACCGTGTCATTCCCCGCATCGCCGTAAAGGGCATCATCTTCGCTTCCCCCTCTGATCAGGTCCGCGCCGTCACCGCCATATATGGTGTCCGCCCCCGCCTCGCCATAAAGCTCGTCATTGCCGCCGAGTCCGGAAATCGTGTCATTGCCGCCATGGCCGAAAATATGATCCACATTCCATGCGCCCGATAAGATATTGGCGAGTTCATCACCATGGATAACATCAATCTGGTCCTGAACGTTGAACGTATAATCCTTGTAGACTGACAAACCGGCCCCATTTTGATCCGTGGCCGTTATGCGGACCGTAACGGTAGTTTCCGTTTCATAATCAAGAAAAGCGCCGCTCTTTAAACGCAAATTTCCCGTAGCCGCGTCATATTCAAATCTGCCATCAATCGCCTGCTGGGCAATGCCGCCGATGACTTCCTGAATGACAATCTGTTGCTGGGCGAAATCCCCCGCCGTGTCCCGGTCCGGATCATTGACGGTCAGGAGGCCAAGACTGGCCGCCACCTTATTCTCGCTGACATTAAGGGCACCCGAAAACTGAATTTCAGTCGGCGCTTCATTCAGATCATTGACCGTTATATTATAGTTCTTCTGAAGCACATTTCCGGCGCTATCTGTCACTTGCAGGGTAATCACATGACTTTCTGCAGTTTCCGCATCAAGAAGGCTGCTGTCCAGCACCTTGATCTCATTGGTCACTGCATCCAGATAAAAACGGCCACCTGCATTGTTGAGCAGGGTCAGGGTATGCGTATCGCCCAGATCCTGATCCGCAACGGAAATCTGGCCGACAACGGTTCCGTTTACGGTTCCCGCCGGCGTCTCTTCATCAACCACAGTATTTGACAGAAGAATGTCCGTCGGCTTTTCATTGAGATCATTAATCGTGATGGCGAAATCCTGATATGTGCTCAGACCGGCGCCGTTTCTGTCGGTCGCCGTAACCCTCACTGTCGGCGGCAAATCCGTTTCATAGTCAAAGGAAACCCCCGCTTTCAGCTTCAACTGCCCGGCCACAATCTCGAAACGGCTGTCGTCGACGGTCAAGACATGCTGGGCGAAATCACCCGCCGCATCCCGGTCAGGATCGACAATGTCCAGAAGACCGAATACATAGCCTGAAGTATTCTCATCAACGGCAAGGCTGCCGGTTAAGGTAATCGCCGTCGGCGCTTCATTCAGATCATTGACCGTTATATTATAGTTCTTCTGAAGCATATTTCCGGCGCTGTCCGTCGCCTGGAGGGTAATCACATGACTTTCTGCCGTTTCCGCGTCAAGAAGGCTGCTGTCCAGCACCTTGATCTCATTGGTCACCGCATCCAGATAAAAACGGCCGCCTGCATTGTTGAGCAGGGTCAGGGTGTGCGTATCGCCCAGATCCTGATCCGCAACGGAAACCTGGCCGACAACGGTTCCATTTACGGTTCCCGCCGGCGTCTCTTCGTCAATCACAGTATTTGACAGAAGAATGTCAGTCGGCTTTTCATTGAGATCATTAATCGTAATGGCGAAATCCTGATATGTGCTGAGACCGGCGCCGTTTCTGTCGGTCGCCGTAACCCTCACCGTCGGCGGCAAATCCGTTTCATAGTCAAAGAAAACCCCCGCTTTCAGCTTCAACTGCCCTGCGACAATCTCGAAACGACTGTCGTCCACCGTCAAGACATGCTGGGCGAAATCACCGCCATGAATATTGTCCGGGTCACTGACGGCAAGATTTCCAAATATGTATCCGCCGATATTTTCATCGACATCAGAACTGCCGGTTAAGGTGATCGCCGTCGGCGCATCATTAATATTCTGCACGGAAAGAGTAAATATATCCGACGCAGAATATTCACCGTCCGAGGCGCTGACCCTGATATCATAACCGCCCACCTCGGAATTGCCCGGCAGACCACTGAAAGTCCGGCTCACGACATCAAAGCTCAACCATGTTGGCAAGGCAGCGCCATCCGCCAGGGTCGCGCTAAAGGTAAGCGGATCACCATCCAGATCGCCAAAGGTGGCCAGGGGGAAGGTATAATTAACAGCCTCGTCCTGATTGACGGAAAGGTCCGGAATTGGCGCGGCCACATATGGCGGATTAGTGCCCAAGACCGCCAAATTCACGGTTTGATCAGAAAATTGGATATATTCAATATTTGTAAGACGATCCACCCCGTCATTGCCGTCCAGAGGGTTTATATCTGTTACGATCACGGACCCATCAGTCGCAAAACTGATATCATAATCCACGTAGTTACCGGAAAAAGCCGCCGTGTCCGGCCCCGCGCCACCATCGATCGCGTCATCCCCCGAACTTCCGGAAAGGATATTGATGCCCCCATCCCCGATAATGATATCATCCGCGGCGGTGCCGATGATATTTTCAACATCATCAAAAGTTTCCGTAAAACCACCAGAGGTATAAGCCAGCCCCGTTGTCAGATCGATAGTTCTGCCCAAAGCTTCACGGGAAAAATCAACCGTATCATTTCCAAGGCCGCCATGGAGAATATCGGTTCCGGCGCCGCCAATCAGCGTATCATTCCCGGCGCCGCCCCAGATCTCGTCATCACCCGCATGGCCGTCAAGGATATTGTTATTCGCGTCACCCGTGATGGTGTCGCTATTTACACTGCCGATGATATTTTCGACGCTGTCAAGGGTATCATAGGAGCCATCAGACCAGGTTATTCTGTTAATAGATAAGTCCGCGGTTGCGGTTAAAGAGGCGTCTTCTGTGGACATATCCACCGTATCGTTGCCCGCGCCCCCATATAATTTATCTGATCCCGCACCGCCAATTAAAATATCATCGCCGTCTCCACCATAAAGATTATCGGCACCGCCTTTGCCGTCGATAATATCATTCCCCGACGAACCATAGAAAGTGTCATAATAGTTATCACCTTCCAGCCGGTGAATATTAACGACTTCCATCCCCCTGAGATCGACTGTTTCAAAACTATCATACCCCCCCGTCATAATAACATTGTAGCCCGCTCCCCCATCGATTTTCTCGATACTATCCATGGCATAAATTCTGAAGGTATCATCTCCCACTCCGCCCAAAATAGTATCAAAACCACCCCCGCCATATATTTTATCCATACCGGAATTTCCGTTCACGAGAAAAGTATCGTTGCCCCCTTCTCCATATAACGTATCAGTACCGATACCGCCTTCCACGACATCGCCTTGATCCGTGCCATAGATAGTATTCGTGTGGTTGGTACCTTTAATTTTATCGACATTGCGTACTTCTATATTTCTAAGGTCCAATGTGCTCGAACCCGAGCCTGTTTGAATTTGAAGTATATTATATCCATCGCCACCATCGATTTCTTCAATACTGCTGAGCACTTTAACGAATATGGTGTTGTCGGCGTCATCCCCCAGGATTCTATCATTACCCGTCCCACCGAAAAATTCATTGTAAGAACCTTCATTGTTGGCGGTTATAACAAAACTGTCATTGCCCTCTTCGCCATATAACCGGGTATGGCTTGTGCCTATGTAAAAAGTATCATCGCCGGCTGCCCCCGTCGCATAATCATTATACCCCCCGTAAGTATAGAAAATATAATTTCCTATCCTGCCATCAGTGGTCAATGTGTCAGTGGAATTGGTTCCTTTAATCACATAACGGTCGACGTAAAACAGATTATCCTGCCAGACGACAGCGCGAGCTTCCGTTATGGCGTCCGATATTGTGCCAATTGCACTACCGGCCATGGCCGCCACCAGGTCATCCATCTGATCGCCGCTCAGGGAATGAGATGAAGTCACAATTCTGCGTAAGGTCGTGCCGCCTGTATAATAATTCTGCAGCGTGACCTGGGTATCACCGCCAACGACCTCAATAATCAGGTCATTAACATTTCTGGTAAACCAAAGCTGATCATAAGAAACCTCACTCACATCAAAGGCGATTTCATCGGCGCCAGCCGCATCAATGATTGTGTTCTGACCGTCATTCCGGCCAAAGAGATAGGAATCGTCGCCCAGACCACCCTGCAGCATATCGGTGCCCATACCGCCATATAGGACATCATTGCCGCCTCCCCCTTCCAGAGTGTCATTGCCCGCCTCACCATAAAGGCGGTCGTCCCCGGCATCCCCTTTAAGCGTATCCCCGCCATCTCCCCCAAAAAGAATGTCGTTTTCAGTTCCGCCTTCCAGAATATCGTCCCCAATACCCCCAAACAGGCTATCTTCTCCGGCGTCGCCGTAAAGGCTGTCATTCCCCTCGTCGCCTTTCAGAACATCAGCGCCGCCAGCGCCACGCAACGTATCATCGCCTTCTAGGCCGAAGAGCTGGTTGTCTTCTACTGCCCCCGTAATTGTGTCATTAAATGCAGACCCCGAAACATTCTCAATACCGGTGAGACTATCCCCGGCGGCATCACCACCTGTTCCCGCGCCCAAAGAAAGATCAACCGCAATCCCGGTTGCGGATGTATTGTAACGTACGATGTCAACACCGGAACCTCCGATTAAAGTATCAGCCCCGGCGCCGCCTTCGAGGATGTCATTGTCCCGGCCACCGTCAAGAGTATCATTGCCATCTCCCCCGGACAGAACATCATTACCCTCATAGCCGGAGAGACTATTGGCCAAAGCATCCCCAACCATAAAGTCATCGCTGGCGATCATGATTTCTGCGCCATTTATTGGCGTTGCCGAGAAGTTCCCCGTATTATCCGAGAATGATCCGCCTGCGAGATTGTTTGCTTCAAAATCAAGATCAAGCAATAAGTCTGCTGCATTGGCGTGAGTGCTGTTCACAGCCTCGACACCGATATCACCCGAGGCGAGGACAGCATTCCACAGCCGAACTCCAAGAATATCGCCTTTGAATTTTGACACCCCATTCACGGTTAGATCATTGCCGCGGTTACCCAACAAAAGGTCATCCAACGCCTGGTTTAAGGCAGCCGGACCAAGTGGCAGCGTCGTGTCCGCCTGTTGCCCGTTAAGATAGAAAAGCACCTGCCGCGTGGTTTTGTCGTAAGTCAGGGCGATTTTTGTCACTTCGCCAGAAACCGCATCCATTCCTGAATCAATCCAGGCCCAGCCGCCGCCAGACTCTTTTAGTGCATATTGGATACTACCATCCGAAGTGACGCCAATTTCATAACTATTCTCCTTATTGAGAATAATATTTACCCCAGAGGAAATATTTCCGTTCCAGACAAATTCCGTCTCAATGGTAAAGGAACCGGTCAAACCTGCTGTCTGGCCAGAACCCTCCAGCCGCACATAATCATCCACTGCGTCCAGACGCACGCCATTATACGGCGTCGAAACAAAATCCGGATCCAGATTCAGGGTTCTCAGATCAACTGTCAGGCCGTCAGAGAATTCCAGTTTTTCAACCTTTGCGTTTTCCTGGTTGAAATCCTTGAGCAGAATGCTGTCCGTCGTCCCTTTAAGGCTTATACGAAGGTCACTGCCAATATAAGAAAACTCCAAATCCGACAGGCTGACGCCTTCGCCGAACTCCAGCGTATCATCCCCGCCGCCAATGGCCTGAACCGACGTGCGGGTTACTTCCTGGCCATTACCGGACGCCGTAAATCCGGCTGCCCACCCAGCCGTCGGCAAACTTGCCGGCATGGTGCTATATTGCGATTTCAAGACCGTATGGTCATAGACCGTTGACCCGTCCCGGCTGTCCGTAATTGTCAGGCGATAGGTAAACAGGCCAAAGCCCGTCTCAAACTCGTCGGCGGATTCCATATCCCACTGAATCTGATAGGGCGGCTGGACATTGCCGTTCCTGTCCACCACCTGCTCGGTTGTTATCTGGGTCTCATAGATGATGTCGGCCCCGTCGCCCCTGTTAAAGATATAGGTGTCATCGCCAAGCTGACCATAAAGGGTATCATCGCCCGCGCCGCCGTCAAAAAAGTTGGCGTTCTGATCGCCGGCCAATATATCGTCAAAGGCGGAACCCTTGAATCCTTCGACACTGGAAAAGACATCGCCAACCGCCTCTCCGGTCGCGACAAGGGACCCGTCAAGGCTCATCTTAACGCCTGTATTCGCATTTTCGTATGAAACGATGTCAGAACCGGCCCCGCCGACAAGCACATCCGCCCCCGCCCCGCCATTAAGGGTATCATTGCCGCCGCCGCCCAGAAGAACATCATCGCCCCCGCCGCCGATCAATATATCCTGACCGGCATTGCCATTAAGGATGTCATCCCCCGTCAGGCCGTCAATGGTGTCGTCACCGCCATTGCCCGTCAGCCAGTCTTTGTTAAGCCCGCCCAAAATACTGTCATCGCCATCGCTGGCGCCGATGCCCCAGTTATCGATCTCGGAGGTATCAAGCGCGCCGGTATTGAAAAAGGTGAACGTCTCTATGGGCTTGCCGCCGAAGGCGAAGTTGCCCCATTCTTTCAGGGCAATGCTGTCGCTGATCGACGCAAAAACCGCCGGATCCTGACCATAACCCTCAATACCCAGCACCAGGTCATTGCCGCGCCATTCCATCTGAATGTCATTGATATCGACGCCAACCCCGAACTCCAGGGTATCCTGCCCCTGGTTCGCCGTATCGGTCGCGCCGTTATCCAGATGACGCTTCAGGACATTCTGCTCCAAATCATAAAAAACCCGGAATGTCCAGTTTGTCCCGTCGTAGACCACATTCCCGCCCGCATCCTTGATTTCCAGGGTCGCCGGGTCCCGGTAATAACCATTCTGATATCCGGCGCCGGTAAACACCGTCTCCCAGTTGGGGCTATAGGCGTCAAAGATCACATCGTTGCCGTCCCCCCGGGAGAATTTGAAAATATCATCGCCAAATCCGCCGACGACAATATCATCCCCCTCATCCCCCGCCAGGATATCATTATGGGACCCGCCATACAGATCGTCATCGCCGCGGCCGCCGGCGACGACATCATCCCCCTCGTTGCCATCGACCACGTCATTCTGATCGCCGCCGATGATAATATCCCGGCCCGAGCCGCCGGAAAGCCAGTCGTCCCCTGTGCCGCCGATGCCCACGTCATCCCCCCACAGCAGGAAGGCCACATCATTGCCGCTGCCGCCATGGACAAAGTCGTTGCCTGCGGTGCCGATGATATAGTCGTCGCCATCGGTGCCCACGGTAAAGCTGGCGAAATTACCAATGTTGATCACCTGGCCATCGCCGAGCTCGAGATATTCGATTTTCTTGTAGTCACTGACAAACCAGTCGGTCATGATGATTTCGTCACCGGTCGCCACGCCGTTTTTAATAACCCTTATGATCAGGTTATTACCGGGCCGGGCAGTGGAACCGGGCGCAAGCGGCGGAATCTCCGACCGCGCCAGCGAGATATCGCCGAGACCGATGCCCTGACCCAAAACCAGCGTATCTTCTCCGCCGGAGAGCTTACCCTGCTCCACATAGACATTTGAGGCATCGAATGTTTCACTGCCCTCCCAATAGTGGGCGGTAATTCCGGCGTCAATATCAAGAATATGCTGCTTGACGCTGACCGCCGGCGCCCCCTGGTCAGCGACATCATTTATGACATCCTTGCCGTCCCCCAGCCGCAGGATATAGCTGTCATCGCCCGACCCGCCATGAAGCTGGTCTCCATCACCGGCCCCGCCGGCCAGAATATCATCCCCGGCATTGCCTTCGAGCAGATCAATGCCGCTGCCGCCTTCGAGCCAGTCGGAGCCCAGGGCGCCGTAAAGCTCATCATTATCCGCCCCGCCGTCGAGATAATTGCCGTCGCCGCCGCCGGCATAGAGCTTGTCATTGCCCGCGCCGCCAAAAATCCAGTCATCTTTAGCACCGCCGGTGATCACGTCATTGCCGCCGTCACCAAAGAGATCATTGCCAAGATCCCCGCCGACAATCACATCATCACCGTCGCCGCCATGGACCGTCGCCACAATGTCAATCTGGAAATCACTACCGTCAGAGACCACACCATTGACCGTAAAGGCCGTATTTCCGGTAAGAGTATCGCCGGTGATGGTGATAATATCCGCGCCATTGGTGCCGCTGATCACATCCTTGCTGCTCATCGTCACCGTGTCATAGATTCGCCGCGTGAAGCCGTTCTCGTCGGTCAGCATAAAGCGCCGGTCGCTTTGCCCCAAAGCATTGACATAGGGATTAAGCGCGAGCGCGCCAAAGCTCGCCACGTCATTTTCCACCGCCCAGGCCTGATACCCCCCCAGCCAGTCGGCCGCATGGCGTTTGTTAAGCCCCAACTCGCTCGCCCGCTGCAGGGTAATGATCCAGCCCGCGGTAAAGGCGCTCTCCGGCTCCGCCGCGATCAGGGCGTTGATCGTCGCCGCATTCTCGATATAGGTGCGGTAATCGCTCGCCGTCTGGAAGTTGCCCATGATCACATTGATCGCCTCGCCCTGGATCGCGGCATTGACATTGTCGCCCGTCATCACCGCATCCAGCGAGCCATAGAGCGAGCGTTTGAGGAACACATCGCCGCCGGCAATCATCAGGTCGTCCAGCGCGTTCACCACCCCGTGTTCGATCAGGTGAGCGGTGGCGTCGGGACTGTCGCCGTCAAAGGTGCGGGCGATGGTCTGCTTGCCCGGATCGCCGGGGCCGTAAGCGCCGCCGTCCACCCGGTAGGTATAATCCGACTTGCGGGTGCCGTAGGTGCCGCCCGACACCCGGCCTTGCGTGATCACCGTGCCGCCGATCGCCGCGAGCACGCCGTTGAGGTTCGCCGCCGCGACGGCGGCCAGATTTTCCGCCGTTTCTTTTGAACCGCCCTTCGCAGACCAGACATTATCAACCCCGAACTCGCCGGTCTCGGGATTAAACACCACATCCGCCGCCGAGCGCGGCGTTCCGCCGAACAATGAGCCAACCAGGCCGCCCGCTATATAGCCAAGGAAAGCACCGACTGCGAAGCCAAGCGGCCCGCCAAAGGCGCCAAGATTTCCAAACAAACTCGTCAAGCCGTTACCAATGGCTTTTCCCGCAAAGAAAGACGTAGCACCTGCCCCCAAGGATGCCCCGATCTGCCCGCCAATGGTATCAAAGGAGATAACTTCCGAGGCAAGTTTCGAGCCCAAATAAGACCCCAATATATTTCCAAACTGGGTCCAATCCAGATTGGTATCCCACGCAGTCGAATTGGCCAGATTATCGGTTATGGTCGATATGACATAACCTGCGCTGGTGTTGAGGATTTCGCCCCCAACCCCATCAATGCTCAGTGCGTTGAACAATTCCGCTGTCAGGAATGACGATATCGCCCCGACGCCCGCCGATTTCAGGTCAAACCCGATATCGCCTAATGACGCATCCAGCGCCGCATCCAGCGACTTCCCGCTCACCGCCGCGCCCGCAAACTGAAACAGCTCCTTTCCCACCAGCCCCAGAATCGTGCTCGCCGCAATTCGTTCAAAGGCATTGTCCGTCTTGATCAGGGACGACATTGACGAGCCGAACATGGAGCCAACCTGCCCTAAACCGATATTGGTTCCTGCAATATATACTTCGGTGGATTTGGTGACGCCTGCCCCGGTGGCGGTGGTTGTCGTCCTGACGTCAACCCCGTCCTGCTTTGTGGTGACCGCAACAAAATCATTGCCGTTATTATCCTTGCCAAACTGCATCTGGCGCGCATAGCCATCATCGTTGTCCGTCATCACGACCCCCGCCGTTCCATCGTCAAATTTGACGATATGAAAGCTGTCGGGCGCTCCGTCCAGCGCCGCCGCGAAATCCGGATTTGTCGTGAGGGACGCCGGCAAGGACATCCAGCCCGCCTTATGCCCGGACAAAACCGTCTGGGCGAGACTCTGCGAAACCTCGGCCCGAAGCTCCGCCGACATCAGGTCGTTGGAGCTGGCATATATTTTGGTTTTGGGCGAACCGTCACCATTTAGTATGATTTTACCAAAATCATCATACTCATAGCCCTTAATCTCATAGCCAGCCATCAACTCTTCAAGATTGGTGGCTTGCGGATTTACGTCCACTTTCCACTCAAGCTTCTCAAAAGTACCGGGCGCCGCGCCCGGTACAAGCGAAACGCCGTTGATGTGAGGAACGCCGTTTACATCACGAGTGAAGGTTGAATATTCAAAGGGGCTGATATAATTGCCGTCTGCGTCAATGTTGGGAATTTCAATTGATGAGGATTTCACCTCGCCCAAATTACTGCTAGTTTTCAACGAAATTTGTGCTTTTTCTTTTGCTTCAGAAGGGTTTATGGTGATTTCATTTATGCTTCCGTCAGGAGAGGTATACAGAACTTTGACCCTATCAAACCCATCAAGGAGCCATTCTTTTCCGCTATTCACGGCATCCATGAAGGAAGCATATCCCTCTTTGAAGGACTCGCCAACCTCCCCTGAAAATGCAATAACATCCGCCACGACGCCATCCACGCCCGATGCGGCATAGTCAACAATGCTTTTCAGGAATACATTGTCATATTTTTCAAGAGCAAAGTTATATGGAATCAGAGGATTCGATCCGACGGTGAGAGCGGGTAAAAAGTCCCCTGCCCATTCCTGCAACACGGGATTGGAAACATTATCCCACAGGACCCCCATGCCATCTGAAAAGGACGCGTTCCCTAACTCATCGTCGCCGACAAAAGCTGCCCCCCATACGCCGACGGCCCCTAACTCCGAAAGCACATACACTGTCCAGAGTTCCGGAGGCAAGTCAAGACGGGTGAAGGCGTCTTTGTGAACCTTCGATACATCCTCAACCGTCAATATACCATTCTTAACCGGGTTTTTCCGCAGTTCATAATCTTCCTGCATAATGGTTTGCATAATGGAGGATTTTAATTCCTGGGTCAGGATGATTCCCCGCTCCAAAGCTTCGCTTTCCAGATAATTATTGGCCACTATGCCGGCAAAACCGGCATCCGTCACCGCCCCATAGGCGATTTCAGCATATTGGGAACCCTTGGATGCCAGATAATTATAATATCCCGCCGCATCGCCGTTATTGAGATATTGTTTTAACTCCAGAATTTCGGATACATTTAAAGAAAAAGATGACATCATTTATTCCCCTTTATTGATTTCCATAAATTCATTTATTTTTGCGCGAACCTTGGTTTCGATCTCTTCCCAGTTTTCATAGTGGGATAAGCGAAAGGTGATACTTCCAGAAATTTCATCATTGATATAAAAACTAACATGGCATCCCGGGTTGGGCAGGTCAGGATAATATGTATTACAGGTCATAAAACTGGCTGTAGGTGTCCCCAAGCCCTTATAATAGAGGAAATTTTTTCTAGGCTCCGCCGACACGCTTTCGTATCGGGTCCAACCATTAGACAGAATCTTTTTCGAAGATTCGTCATATCCCAGCAGAACCCTCTCATCAAAAGGGCCCGGCGTGTTATCTTTATGAATTCCAAAATCAACCGCTTCCCTGCCGCCGATTTTCTTATACGCCGCTTCATCGTCCCGCCAAGGCCGGAGATCCGGAAATAGAGCATATAAATAAAGACTATCCGTCTTGGGTTTGGTGTAATCCACATAAGGTCCCGCGCCACCAAACAGAACCACGTTCGGCGGGATATATTTCCGGGGCACCCGGAAGCGATGCCCCGCCACAGTATATTCCTGATACCCCGCGAGATATTCGGCCCGCCGTTTTTCCCGTTCTTTCAAACGCTCCTCATCCGGGGGGGAGTATTTCAACAGCAGCCCCCCGATGATCACCAGCCCCAAAATCCCGGCAAGCGCATATCCCATAAGGCGAAACATCATCTTGAGCAGCTTTTTCCTCATCCCTTAAGCTCCATCACCTTGCGCGCGCCCGTCGCGGGATCGGTGTCTTGGACCAGATGTTTTCCCATCCCTTGCTCCCTCATGCCGCAACCTCCCCCGCCCAACGCCTGTTGACCAGGCCATTGTCATTGGCCGCGTAAAGATCATCGCCGTCGCCGCCATGGACCGTCGCCGCGATGTCAATCTGGAAATCACTACCGTCAGAGACCACACCATTGACCGTAAAGGCCGTATTTCCGGTAAGAGTATCGCCGGTGATGGTGATAATATCCGCGCCATTGGTGCCGCTGATCACATCCTTGCTGCTCATCGTCACCGTGTCATAGATTCGCCGCGTGAAGCCGTTCCCGTCGGTCAGCATAAAGCGCCGGTCGCTTTGCCCCAAAGCATTGATATAGGGATTAAGCGCGAGCGCGCCAAAGCTCGCCACGTCATTTTCCACCGCCCAGGCCTGATACCCCCCCAGCCAGTCGGCCGCATGGCGCTTGTTAAGCCCCAACTCGCCCGCCCGCTGCAGCGTGATGATCCAGCCTGCGGTAAAGGCGCTCTCCGGCTCCGCCGCGATCAGCGCATTGATCGTCGCCGCATTTTCGATATAGGTGCGGTAATCGCTCGCCGTCTGGAAATTGCCCATGATCACATTGATCGCCTCGCCCTGGATCGCGGCATTGACATTGTCGCCCGTCATCACCGTATCCAGCGAGCCATAGAGCGAGCGTTTGAGGAACACATCGCCGCCGGCAATCATCAGGTCATCCAGCGCATTCACCACCCCATGCTCGATCAGATATGTAGTCGCATTCTCATCATCGCCGTCAAAGGTGCGGGCGATGGTCTGCTTGCCCGGATCGCCGGGGCCGTAAGCGCCGCCGTCCACCCGGTAGGTATAATCCGACTTGCGGGTGCCATAGGTGCCGCCCGACACCCGGCCTTGCGTGATCACCGTGCCGCCGATCGCCGCGAGCACGCCGTTGAGGTTCGCCGCCGCGACGGCGGCCAGATTTTCCGCCGTTTCTTTTGATCCGCCCTTCGCAGACCAGACATTATCAACCCCGAACTCGCCGGTCTCGGGATTATATACCACATCCGCCGCGCTCCTCGGCGTGCCGCCGAACAGGGAGCCGACAAGACCGCCTATAATAAAACCAACGAAAGCGCCAATACCGGGGGCGAGGAAATTGCCCAATGTTTCAAAGGCCTTGGTAAATATAATTGCCCCTGCAGCAGCACCAACAGACGATCCAATCTGCCCGCCAACCGTGTCAAAAGATATAATCTGCGATGCCAGTTTGGAGCCCAGATAGGACGCAATGGCCCCGCCGAGTATATCAAGATTACCCACATTGCTGAAGGCGTCCACGCCAAGGGCGATATTTTCCGCTATTTGGCCGACCATAACGCCGCCAGTGGTGTTCAATAACTCCCCGGCGACACCGTCAACGCCAAGCGCATTGATCAGTTCGGCGACAAGGAATGAACTGACCGCACCTGCTGCTGCAACTTTCAAGTCAACGCCAAAGTCGGCGAAAACTTCTTTTCGAGCGCCATCCGCAAACCGCCCCAGATCAATGCCCAAAGCCTGATCGGCAAGCTGACCTAAATTCTTTCCTATGGCTCCGATTACAGTACCTGCCGTGAGTTGGGCAAAGGTGTCTGTTCCTGACAATTGACTACCAATAGCAGAGCCTAATATGGAACCAATTTGTGAACCAGAAATGTATTGAGCCTGACGTGGCCCGAGGTATGGTTTTGTAATATCAAGGCCTTCAACAGAAACGTTCAAGTCCTTATCAATTACAGCCCCTGTCTCATCCTTCGTGACCCGAGACCCCACCACAACAAGTTCTTCAATTTCTCTACCATTGTATTTTATTATTCTCGACTCAGAGGATTGTTCTAAACTTCCATCTTGCCGAAAAATGTCATTTAATATTCTGACGGTATTATGATCATAAACAAATTTTGTATCTTCTTGTACTATTTCATTGGGATCGATTTCTAAAGGTTTCTTATGTTCTGAACGAGATTTTAACCAGGTCATCTCGTTACCCCCCTCACCCTTTCTAACCCAATGCCTTTCAATATAATCCTCGGGATCACCATTTTGGTTTCTGGTTTTTATTATTACCTCACGTATGATAAAATCACCATCATCATCTATGGCTGTATATAATTTTGTGGTGAAGCCTGTGTCAGGATCGACTTGTGAGATAACCGGACCCGGATTAAATAATTTCTGATCCAGTAGATATTCAATCTGATGCACCACTGAGGTACGAAATGATGAGAAAGTATAATCAGAACCATCAATAATTAGCGAAGGACCATATTGTTCTGGAACTTCTAAAGAGGGTATAACGACCTTGTCATAATTAGTGTCCCCGAGTAAGGGGATCGTGCCAAAATCTCCATCCTGAATACCAACGGACTGCAAGGAAAATGCGTCACCATTGAGTTGAAGTCTTCCATTGCTATCTAACGTTGCATTTAGAACATCACCCTTACCCAATTCCGCAAAGCCTGCATTGAAAAGTTCTACAAGCTCGAGGGTGAAATGCTCTGGCAAATAATTCACCGGCCCGGTAAGTTCAGTTATTGACCACAAGCCTCCGTTAACTATATCGGTATACTCGAATGTATAATCTGTTATTCCAGCATTTTTAAGATCTTCATTTGCCCGCCAAGTAACGATATCTAAGGCAGCCCTAGCCTGCAATGTCGAAAATCCAATCTCCGCCAGCGCATCGCTTGCTGACCCTCCACCGCCTAAGGAGTACACAACCTTCCCATTGGATATGCCAATGGGTGCACCTTTTGGCGACCCCATACTTCTAAGTGTCACAAATCCATGAAACCCATTGATCCACGTTTGGATGATTATACCTTGTTTGGTTCCCCAAAAATTACCGTTATATGGTTCATTTGTCATTATTATGCCCCCTATTATTTACCAGTTTTTGAATCTTAGATGCAGTCATCTCAGAATAAATTTTACAAACGCCAACCTGACCGGTCAGACAGTACATATCCTTGGCCTTATTATAATTTAAAATTGCATTTTCAGCAGATCGTGTAGCTAGAAACTCTGCTGCTGTATAGTAAATCAATCCCGCTTTGTAATACTCAGCTCTTTCCTGAAACATACTCGCCGCCCTGTCCAAATCAGAATTGGCAATTTCATAATTTTGACTGGCAATTTCCAACGTTCCTTTTTCTTTTAAAACATAAGCACATACACCTGGCTTACTTTCACATAGCAGCCCCTTCTGCGCTTTTCTGAGTGCGTCCCTCGAAAGATTTATATTTTTTTGTACTGCATAAACACCTGTCAAAATCGCCCACGCCATATGGGTTGCATCAGGATTTTCTGATTTATGACTATAGCCAAGTGATGCCAGTGCTCTTGACTCGGCCAGGTCATATTGTTTTAAGTAGTAGGCCGACTGTGAAACCAACACTAAATATGAAGTGATTGAAGAATAATCTTTTATTTTCTCCAAGTCTTGAATGAGCTTTGCAAATAATTCTTCCCGCTCCTTCTTCGGCAATGGTTTGGAATTTCGCGATAATTTATTAAAGGTTACACGAACATCTATACATTCATCATGCAGGATAGCTTCCTTCGAGAACAAGCAATTCAAATTTTCTTCGGCGAAAGCGACATTCACATTCCCGATAAAAATCAAAAATGAAAAAGTTGCCGTGATTTTAAGAACTTTATACCTCATCCCCCAAGCTCCATGACTTTGCACTCACCTGTTGCCGGGAAAATGGGCGGGAAAATATATCAAACCAAAAAATGCAATAATATTTTTCATACTGCTCATCCCTTAAGCTCCATCACCTTGCGTTGACCCGTCGCGGGATCAATATGGTGGAATTTAAACTTTTTGCCTTTGAAAGGGCCCTTTATGAGATCAGCAAGCATTTGGTCGGCCATCTTGTTGTCCGGGGTGTGGAACGGACAGATCAGGTCGACCAGCCACAGCGCGCCGCCTTCTTCTTTACTCACTGCGTGAGTTTGTTGGTGGGGGGATCTACCGTCGCTACCGCTCCTACTTGAGCTCCCCCCGGCCTCGCGGCCTCCCCCCTCAGCTTCGAGCTTCATGCCGACCGCCCATTCATCGGGCCGCAGCCGTCCGACGCCAGACTTCAGCTTCTCTTCCGCTTCCGGGCTGAGATAGGCCCAGAGCGCCACACCGAGCGGTTGGTCTCCGTTGCGGAAGATACGATATTGTTCCAGCAGCAGCGCCGGCATCACCATCCATTCCAGATCGCCGAGGGCGAAATGCTTGTGGCCCGGGCTCTGGGTCATGATCCACACAATTTCCCCCAGCATCCGGGCGACGGTCATATCCCCCGCTGGTTGTTGGCCCAATATTGCATCAGGTTTAGGTATATCAATTTTCAACTCAGGCTTGACAGTTTCCCCGCCCGGGGTGGCAGAGGCATAGAGGTCTTTAGGGATTTCCTGCGACTTGGCGGCACTATTAGAGGGGGATTTCTTCTTATTCATAACTTAATTCCTGATCTGATTTTGTATAAAAGTGAGAGGAGGCAGTAGCCCGCAAGCACAGCATAACACGACCTGTCAAAAGCCTCCGACGATGACGAGCCGGGCCTTGCGAGACATTTGACTGTATTGCGATGCTGTTTTTCCCCAACGATTTCACCATGATGCGCGCCCATGATGTCCCAAAGTCAGGCAACCGGCCCCATACCGATCGTTGCCGTTAACCAAATATTAACCTTAAAGAAGGCCCGGGGCAATAGTCCATTTGTCCTACTTTCCCGACAATCAAATCAACTTCTCACAATCAATCTTTGTCTTTTACTTCGCAGAACGCTGGCGTGTATATTCTTTCAGAAAACGGCCTGAGGATTTATTCTTTAATATTCCCGGCTGGTGACTTTGCCGGCCATGTCCCGATAGCGGCGGGCGAGGTCGTGATCCGCCCTGACGCCAAGGCCTCTATCATACATATCCGCCAGCAGCCGTTGCGCGCCGCTGTGGCCCGCCGTGCCCTGCCCCGTATCCATCATCATGACCGTACCGTATTTCTGCCCGCCGGCCGGCGGCATATAGACCGCCGTTCTCCCTGAGTCCGATGCAGCCGCCAGTTTCAGCCATTTGAGCGCTGTCTTGTAATCCTGCTGCTCATAGGCCTCAAGCCCCAATTCATATTGCGCCTGGCTGTCGCCTTGTGAAGCGGAACATTGGCGATAGGCCTCCGGGTCATTGGCATGTTTCGTACAATCCTCAATAAATATACTGCAACCCGGCAGGATCAGAACCCCGAAACAGGTGAGGGCAAATTTCAGGATAAGACGCATGGTTATCTCCATTTTAATTAACGGGGAGACTATCGTTCGCTCCTCACTCACTACTCTCCCCCCGGCCTCTGTTTGTTTAAGGGGGAGAACTATCTTAAGTCAGATCAAAACCTGTTGCCGCCGCCAAAATAGCCGAATTAAACTGAGGTGCCGCTTTTCGTTCAGAGATCTCTATTCCCGCAGATGGGTTAAACGACGCCATGGCCTGAATTAATGCTGCTGCATTCATCACATTTATTGAACCGGGGTTTCTTTTGTCTGTTGCATCAACCGCAAAGTAATCTCCCTCGAGACGCTCGTCAATGTAACCGCCTTTTTCACTCAATCCCGAATTCCCGCGCGGGCCGTGGTTTTGATGATCTCGTCTGTGAGTCCCGCTCCGATAAACAAAGGCAACATCGCCCACGGCGCCGGTTGAACCATCTTCGCGTATAAATTCCGTCGTATTCAGGATAACATTGTCCGTAGCGCCATCGGTAGTATTTCCTGTGGTAGTGGGTGTAAGATTAATTGATGAAATACCGGCCTGCGCGAGTGTCAATAATTCCGACTTCTCGCTTTTCCCATTCTGGTTTTCATCCCGCCAGACCAGGAAATCGCCAAACCGATCATCAAGGGCATCCAGAGCCCCATCTTTATTACTGTCAAAACCAGCCAATCCTTCCAGATCCGTCCGGGCCCCGGGAGCATCATTAACAAAGGAAATTTCGTCAAGCCCGTTGACCTTGCCATCGCCATTTCGATCGATGGCCAACAACGCATCATTTGCGCCTACCCAGCCAAGTCGATCTTTTACGCCATCGCCATCAACGTCTATTTTTACGGATGAGGCATCCGGACTGAGCAGTTCAATGCCGTCACCGTCCATGTCCAAGACGATCGGAAAAATAATCGGCCCACCCGGCGCCCCCGGATCACTATGATCCTGAAAATCCAATAAAGTATTTATATAGTCTGCGGTCAATGTTCCGTCACTGGCCTGAATAGTTTCAATCCTGTTGGCATTATCGACCCAGTCTTTCACGACAAGATAGGAGCTTGCCCCTGACGCCGACACAAGCAGGTCGGCGCCATTGGCGCTAAAAGAAAATTCGAGAGAATATTTGGATATATTTCCGGTGATGACAATTTTGTCGGAACCGGAGGAATCAAAAATGATATCGTTACCCTGTCCGAAGTTATAGTTATAGGTGTCATTGCCATAACCGCCGTTCAATATATCATTTCCGCCGCCGCCATTGAGAATATCCGATCCATAATATCCATTTAACTCGTTGCTGCCTGACTTTCCAGACAGGTTGTCATCTCCACCGGCGCCGTTATATGTGCCGCTGTCAATATCTTCACTCTGGGGGGAAGTAAAATAATCCGGCGTGAAAATATCCCCCATAGCTTCCTCAGTGAGACTTTTAACGTAATGCTCTTCTAAACCGGAAATGTCACTTTCCACAACATATGGGTGCAACATCTCATGGATGAAGGTATCAGCGGTTTGCTCCAAACTCATATCGTTGGCGATATAGATAAAAATAGGTTTACCCTTACTCGCCCTCCCTTTATAATCTTCATCAAATTTTGCAAAACCCGCCAGAGGTCTGGCGGGATCTTTATTCAGATCCGGATGACCTGGATCGACCATCGCGATGATCAAATTATTTCCCTGATCAGAATAATGCTTCAAGATTTCTGAGAACTCACCATTTTCAAATGCATTCCCGAGAATATGGAGCAAGACGTTCAGCTGTTTCAGGGTCAGGTCAGTTGCTGTAACTTCTGGCGTATCTGCATTCACCTTAATCACAACTGTCGTGTTCGCGGTGAACATATAATCTGAAATGCTGCCCCCTCCAGAAATAGTGTCGCCTCCTACGGGTGTATAACTCTGCACAACCCATCTGAAACCGGCGCTGCCTCCTCCTGTCGTATAAATCCGTTCCGCTGATACCACAATTTCTTCAATTTCTTCACTCATGAAACTTCTCCCTTATTGTCACTGTTTGCCTAACCGGTCACTGTCGCCGGACACGCTGTAAAAGCTGTTTCGTCTGCCGGGCCAATATGGCGTATCTGTCTTTGTTGATCCATACCCCATCCAGCTTTTCCATGGGAACAGCCGCCAGTTCCTCATATACCCGGGCCCTGATTTTCATAAGCCGGGACCAATAGAGAGGATATTTCGTCAGGGGCAGAAACGTCTCGGCCTGCTCCAGGGTCTGTTCGGCCCGCCGCAACAGTTTGACCCGATCTTCTCCGACCAGATGTCCGGCGAGCGCCAGTTGGCCGCCGGCCTTGGCTTTCAGAAAGCGGCCTTTCAGGACAGGCGTGCAGGTCTCATCTATATCGCGCAGAGCGGCCTCATACAGCTGTAATGCCTCCTCTATCAGGGATGAGGTTTTGTTCAATGTTCCGAGCGAGACAAGCGCCCGCGCCTCCACCAGATCGAAATGCCGCAGGTAAAAAAGCGCAAACTGGTGGTCCCATTTCAGGGTTTCGTGTTGAGGACGTTCTGTGGCGTGTTTCGCCTTCTTGGCCTCATACTGGATATATCTGACTTTTCGTCTCTTGATTTCTTCGACAAGTTCCGACAGGTCCTTGGAACTTCCTTTCATTTCCGCCAACCTTGCTTTGGCCCTCAGGAAACCGGCTTCCTCTCTCGGCCCTATGGGGGCAAGAGAATAATAATCGCCTAAAGGGGGCCCAGATCTGGCGCGGTTCAATTGCTTTTTTCTATCATCTCTTTGAACGATTTCCACGGCTTCCGCCTGCGCCTTTACATCCTCGGTCAGGTCTGCAATAGCTAACTTTCCCAAGCCAAGAAGCTTGACAAAAGCACCGATGGAAAATTTTTCAGAATATTTTTCCTTGATTTCTTCCCCAGACTGTTTTTCTCTATATAACTCGAAAGCTGTTTTCTTGCGTGTATAACCATTTGAGTCAGAATATTCTGCATCTTCTATTATCCCCTGAAGCTGTTCATCCAGAAGATACAATTCTTCGAGGTTCCCTGTTTGATGATAATAGAATATTTTTCCCCAGATAAGCGAATGCGACCTCCTGATTATACGCCAGGGATCTGGTTCTTTTTCATAGTAAAAAGCCCGCCCCACCGATTTTTCATCCGATTTCAGACCATAAAGCTGGGAGGCGACGTCCCTTTCACCATATTCAGAGCCGGATTCGTCATGGCATGAGAATATAATTCCTTCATCAGGAGAAAGTACTTCATCCACAGAAAACATTACTTCATCAGAAGCACTGGCGTTAGCTGAAAAAAGCGCCGCAAAAACACCCAGAAAGCAGCCCCATAACATGACAGCCATTCTCATATTCGCCCAAGCCTTCATCCAGCATCTCCTTTTCCGATAACATCTATTCACAAGCATATCCTTTTCCGCTCAAGGAGGGAACTATCTTTCGCTCCATTTTTTATTTGCGCTATCGCCGTTAGCTACTTGAGCCCCCTCATCTTTCCCTTAAACTTTCGTCCTTGTATCTGAGGAGCGGCGAGAGGAGGAATTCGATCAGGCGGCGCTTGCCGGTCTTGACCTCGGCGGTCACCGCCATGCCGGGGCTGAGAGTGATGTCCTTGCCGCGCACCCGGATGGTGGAACTCGCGAGGCTGATCCGCGCCGGATAAATCAGGCCCAGATCTTCATCGGCGACGGCATTCTGCGCCAGGTGGAGGACCTTGCCGTGAATGACGCCGTATTTGGTGAAGGGAAAGGCCTCAAGCTTCACTTCCACATCCTGTCCCGCCGTAACAAAACCAATATCCTTGTTGAGGATATTGGCCTCGACCGTCAGCGTCCGCTCTTCGGGTACGACAACCATCAGCGCATCCCCCGCCTGGACCACGCCGCCGATGGTGTGAATACTGAGCTGCTGGACGATGCCGTCCACCGGCGCGCGCAGCGCCTGCAGGTCCTGACGTTTTGTCGCCTTGGTGAGCTCCGAAGTCAGGGCCACGATCTGGTCCTCCGCTTCGGCGAGGCCGGAATAGGTATTCTTCAGGAACTCCTGTGTCACCTGATGGATCTGTTTTTCCGCCCCCGTGATCGAAGCTTTTACCTTGCTCAGCTGATCCTTCTGGATCTGCAAATCCCGCGTCTGCCCCACCAGCCGCTCCTGATATTCCAGATATTGAAAACGCGGGGTCAGGCCCTTTTCCAGAAGCTCGGCGCGCGCGTCCACTTGCTCCTGCAACAGGGGCAGTATTTCCTGTAACTTGGTGATCTCCTGTTCGACGACCCTCTCTTCGGCCTCACGCTCAATTTTCTGTTGGCGATAGGTCTCAAGGGCGGCCTCATATTCATTGAGCTCGCTGTTGATCAATAATTGCTGCATACGGGTGATTTCAGGCGAGACGCCTTCGGGGGGCTTGAAAGTTGCTTTCCTCTTCTCTTTTATTTGATGGGGGGAACTACAGCTCCTCCCGTCGCTACCTGAGTTCCCCCCGCTCGCGTGGCTCGCTCCCCCCTGAAGCCCCATCAGGATCGCCTCGTATCGCGCCTTGGCCACCCGGGCGACCTGCAATTCCCGCCGGGCCCGGGCGCTGTCAGCCAGCGATATGGTGGTGTCCAGTTCGATCAGACTTTCACCCTGCCTCACCGTCTGGCCATTCTCCACCAGGATCGCGCGCACCACGCCCAGTTCCGCCGGCTGGATCACCTTGATATCACCGAGCGGAATAATCCTGCCCTGGGCCGTCGCCACCACATCAACCCGGCCAAAGACCGACCACAGCAGGGCCAGGGTAAAAAACAGCATGACGATCATCATCATGGTGCGGCCAATGGGCGAGGCCGGTTTTTCAAGGATTTCCAGGGCCGCCGGCAGAAAGTCAGCTTCCTCCACCCGAAAGGTCTTCCTCTCGCGCTCTTTTTCCGTCCGGTAGGCCGCTTTCCAGACGTCAATATGGTGCAGCAAGCCGTCAAACATATTTTTTGGCCTCAATCGCCGGCGCTTGTCGCTTGGCTTTCCTCACATCAGCTCGGGCGGGCGCCTTCTTTGAATCTTGGGGCCGTTGCCTCAGATCATCCTGATCTTCGGTTTTATCAAACATTTTCCTTACCCTCATTCGGCCACCTCTTCTTCCTCAGCAGAAGCCGCCCGCATCTGGCGGCGGTAGAGGTCGGCGTACCGGCCGTTCCGCTGCATCAGCTCCGCATGATTTCCGTCCTCTGTGATCTCGCCCCGTTCAACGGTCAATATCCGGCTCGCTTGCTTAATCGCCGACAAACGGTGGGCGATGATAATCACCGTCCGGCCTTTTGAGATCAGTTTCAGATTATCCTGTATAATCTCTTCACTCTCGGCATCCAGAGCGCTGGTCGCCTCATCCAGGATCAGAATCCGCGGATTGGTGATCAGGGCCCGGGCGATGGCGATCCGTTGCCGCTGGCCACCACTGAGGTTGGCGCCGCGCTCATCAATGAAGGTATCGTAACCCTCGGCCTGTTCCAGAATAAAGTCATGGGCGCCAGCCATCTTGGCCGCCGCCACAACTCTGTCCATATTGATCGTCGGATCAGCGAGGGCGATATTCTCCCGCACCGTTTTATTGAACAATAGATTTTCCTGCAGCACCACCCCCACCTGTCGCCGCAGCCAGGCCGGATCGACCATGGCGAGATCGACGCCGTCGACCAGCACCCGGCCGCTTTCCGGCACATAGAGCCGTTGAATAAGCTTGGTCAGGGTGCTTTTGCCGGACCCCGACGGCCCGACGATGCCGACCACCTGGCCTTCCGGAATAACAAGAGACACCCGGCGCAAGACCTCGGCCCCGTCCGGGCGATAGCGAAAGGTCACGCCGTCAAACTCCACCCTTCCCTTGATGTCCGGCAGGGTGGTCCGGTTCGGGTTATAGGTCGGTTCGGTCGGGCTGTTCAAAATATCGCCGAGGCGTTCGACGGAAATCCGCGCCTGCTGAAAATCCTGCCACATCTGGGCGAGGCGCAGCACCGGGCCGCTGACCCGGCCCGCCAGCATATTGAAGGCCACCAGCTGGCCGACGGTGATATCTCCCCCAATCACCAGGGTCGCGCCCCAGAACAGGGTGACTGCGGTCGTGATCTTGTTGATAAACTGCACCGCCTGCGAGCCGATATTACCGAGCATGGCGGCCTTGAAGCCGCTATGGACGTATCCGGCGAGATTCTCTTCCCATTTGCGCTGCATCTGCGGCTCGACCGCCATCGCCTTCAGGGTCTGAACCCCGGTGACGCTTTCCACCAGAAAGGCCTGGTTGCGGGCGCCGCGCTGGAATTTCTCCTCCAGCCTCTTGCGCAAAATCGGCGTCACAATCACCGAGACAATAACATAGCAGGGCAAGGAGATCAGCACGATCACCAGCAACGTCGGGCTATAGAGATACATCACCGCCAGAAAGACAAAGGTGAACAGCACGTCAATGACGAGCGTCACCGAAGAGGACGTCAAGAACTCCCGGATTGTGTCCAGTTCCCGCACCCGGGCCACACTGTCGCCCACCCGACGGCTTTCAAAATAGCTGAGCGGCAGCGCCAGCAGATGGCGGAACAGCTTCGCCCCCAGCTCCACATCAACCCGGTTGGTGGTGTGGGAGAAGACATAGGTCCGCAAACCGCCCACCACCACCTCGAAGACCGAGACCACCACCAGGGCCAGGATCATCACGTCTAGTGTGGTCAGGCCCTTGTGGACCAGCACCTTGTCGATCACCACCTGAAAGAACATCGGCGTCATCAGGGCGAACAGCTGCAGGAAGAAAGAGGCCAGCAGGATCTCATAGAGGATCTTGCGGTATTTGACGATCGCCGGAATAAACCACGTCACATCAAACTTGCGCGCCGCCCCCGCCAGCATGGCGCGTGTCGTCATCAGAATCACATCCCCGGACCACAGGTCGAGGAATTCGTTCCTGGTCAGGACCTGCGGTTTTTGGCTTAAGGGCGATTGAACAAGGATTTTGGTTTGGGGAGCGCAGTCATTTATCTGATGGGGGGAACTACTGATTTTTTTAGTTTTGGTTCCGGTGTTGCCTCCGTCAACACCATGAACCGGGCTCAAGGCTGCTTCCCGCTCATAACTTGAGCTCCCTCCCCCAGAATCTTTAGATGTTCCATGGGAAACTCCCCCCTCACTTTCCGCTATTTTAGCAATGATAAAAAACTGACCATCCTTGTCGCGGCCGATCGCCGGCAAGGGCATTTTGGCGAGCTTTTTCCAGTCGGCCTTTTTGGCCCGGGCCTTGACTTCAACCTGTTTGCAGGCGAGCAGGATATCATCGATGCTGAAGGGATCATCCCCCTTGCCGCGCTGGTGACGGATCTGCTCCGCTTCCGCCGCGCGGCCCAAATACTTCAACAGCATCACCAGACAGGCAAGCCCCGTGTCCGGGCCTTGTGCCGCATTGGAATTCTCTGCCCCATTTTTTGCCCGGCCTGAAGAATTTTCCCGAACCGGCCCCTCACCTTCCCCCAACATATGCGCCGCCCCATCTGTTCTCTTTTAATCCTGTGGTTGAGAAACATCATAATTTCCTTATCGCCATTGTAAAGAAAATATCCGCCCGGACACAACTTTTGGCCACAATTTTTGAAAGTCACCATTCTTCCATTTTCTCCACCGCTCCAAACAGCTCAACCACTTCCCTGTTGTGATGTGCAACCGATAGCCGGCACATGACTAAAAAATCCTTCACGCTCGCAAAAAATTGGATTATTTCAGCCGAAGGCGCCTGACAAAAAGTTCGATTTCTGTCCACGATGGGGAGCCAATTTTCAAAATGGTCGGAATCGCGAATTCCGGCCTTTTTATTTTGCATATCATTGGCTACTGTTTCTGCCAATAAATCAAATGGTTGCCTAAATTTCGTGCTTAATTTCCCATGTTTCCATGAGCAGTTCGAGTAAAGCAAATTGAGCATCATTGACTGAGCTTGCGGAGGCTGATCCTGAAATAACGAGTAGGCATT
>Ga0209692_10001126_pt1 | contig 40338 bp, 27 predicted proteins | sample tdDd472_FD_187129 | JGI IMG/M metagenome (GOLD analysis project Ga0209692, IMG submission 187129) | Marine sediment microbial communities from the Atlantic coast under amendment with organic carbon and nitrate - tdDd47.2 (SPAdes)... | ecosystem: Environmental > Aquatic > Marine > Coastal >...
AAAAGAAAAAATCTTCCTAAAGTATTAGTGATTAGTATTTTATTTGCTTGTATTAGTATTTCATTCTGTTCTTATGCTCAAGAAAAATATCTTGAAAAGGAAGTAGATTATTTGTCCGGGGCTCCAATAATTGATGGAAAGCTGGATAGTAATCTTTTCTTTCTACCACCCAGGGAGTTGCCCGTTATATACATAAGTGATGATTCAAATCCTGATATTCCTGTAAGTTATCGTCTTGCATATGGTGCAGGATTTTTTTATGTGTATATCGAAGCAGATGCAGAAAAATTAATCTATCGGGACCGGGCATACCAGAATGGTGACGGATTTCATATGGTTCTGGCCAGGCCCATGCCCCAGAATCAGCCATCAGATGAGTTTTATGTACTTGCCTGCTCTGCTGTAAACCGGAAAAGCATGGAATGGTCGCGAAATATCTTTTGGTATTATAATGTTGATAATATTTTTCGGAGAACAAGCAAAGACACTAAGTTGATGTTTGATGAAGAAAACGGCAAAATTAGTTTTGAGTTAATGCTACCATGGAAAGATGTACATCCATACCATCCATGGATTTCGGAAGGTATAGGATTTAACTTATGTTTTGTTAAAGCTATAGGTGATCAGAACAGAAATCAATATAAGCTGCTGGATGCTGAACTTGGCGCTGAAAATAGTGAGCGAGAATATATAAATCTTAAGTTCCAGGATCCGGAGCATACCGGCAATCCGCAAACTGTTTTTATGTTACAAAAAAATAATGTTAATAATAATGAAATATTCCAGGGTACAGCAGTAACTATATCATCCGGCAATTATGAGGAAGAACTGATAATAAAAATAATAACCGGAGAAAACAGCCTTCTGGAATACCAAAGACAGCCTTACACATGCAATAAAGGAATAACAATTCAACAAGCTGATATCAATACGAATCCTGTTGCATCGGGAGGGTATAAAGTTGAATGGTATTCAATTAAAAACAAATCCAAAGGAGAATCTTATTTTACATCTCTGCCCGAATTCAGTCAAGCAATGCTCAATGATGATATAGATAAAATAAGAGAAAAAATATCTCCTTCCAGTTTCTATACTTTAAAACATCGGGTGTTTGAAATCAATACAAAATTAACCGAAGTCAGGTCCTACGAAACATGTGGGGAACAGAGAATGGCAATTTCACGATTACTATTATTGATAGAAAACTGTAATAATGGTAATGATGATATTGCAGAAAAAAGAGGTTTTGTGCGCAAAGCTTATCAGTCAATACTTGACCAAACACTACAACCATATATAGTTTATATACCTGAAGATTATGATCCTGGTAAAACTTATCCTTTAATGGTTTACCTGCATGGCAGTGCCTCAGACGAAACAAACCTTTTGGGAGTTAAATATTTAATCCCCGAAGGATTTATTGCACTTGCTCCTAAAGGAAGGGGACCATCAAATTGCTATACCTGGGATTATGCTCAAACAGATATTTCGGAAGCAGTTGATGCGGTAATCGGAAGCTATTCGATTGATACCGTTAACATTTTTCTATCAGGATTTTCCATGGGCGGTTATGGTGTTTATCGAACTTATTTTGAAACACCAGATAAATTTAAGGCACTTGCTGTATTTAGCGGACACCCTAATATTGCAAACGAATGGTCGAATGGTGAAGATACCTATCCAGACTTTACACAAAAAAAGTATCTGAAAAAATTTGATGGTATACCTATGTTTATTTTTCATGGCAAAAAAGACAGGAATTGTTCATTTGAAACTACCGAACAGATTATTGATAAACTAAGAATTGCAGGGGCAAAAGTAGAATTCGTTTATGAAGATGATAAAGGACATGAAGCTCCAGCACAAGAGACTGTAAATGCATTTTATGATTGGGTAATAACTATATTACATAACAATAAATAAAAATCATTAAACCGTCTTTTATTCGAACTATATGGATGTTAAAGGCAACAAAATGCTATCATATAAACAAGTTGAACATCCTAATTTTGTGAAAAATGAAAAATATTAAAAAAATCCTAAAAAAAATTGTTTATATCATAGGTCTGATCACAACGATCTCATTGATTGGATTAATATTGTTTTTTATATATATAAAGAAAATAAATCCAGAATCCACTGAATTTTCATACAATGACGGGCCATACCTTTTTTACCTAAATGACACAATTATCAAATCCGTTTTAATTAAAGACAATCAAAACGACAATTTTATGATTTACGAAAGTGAAATTGACTTAAACGATTCTATTGGAATAATTCAAGCGGCCAAAAACCTGCAAGAAGGATTTAATCCATTAGATACATTTCAATTTTCTTCGGAAGTTCAATTCAATGCTAAAAAAATTGCTGCGGTAAGTGATATTCACGGCTCTTTTAATCACTTCAAGGCACTTTTACAATCTAATGCTATTATTGACGATTCAACAAATTGGAGTTGGGGGAACGGGCACCTGGTAATTGTTGGGGATGTTTTTGATAAAGGCCCCAATGTTACAGAATGTTTATGGTTGATAAAAAAGCTGGAAACTCAGGCAAATATACAGGGTGGAAAAGTACATTTTTTATTGGGTAATCATGAAAGGTTAATTTTAGATGGGATTACAGAGCACGTTGATATTAAATATCGGGCAATTTGCGAAAAATTACTAATCAATTACGACAAATTATATGGGACTGATACATATTTAGGCAGATGGTTGAGGACGAAGAGTATAATAGTTAAAATAAACAATAATTTATTTGTACATGGTGGAATTTCAGAAAAAATGGTTGACGAACAATTTTCTTTATCCGATGTAAACAAACATTTCAATATTTGGGCCAATTCAGACCATCTGATGAAATATGAAAAAAATACCCGGGATAATATCAGGTTATTGACAAGTTATTTTGGGCCATTGGAATATAGAGGCTATTTTAATAAAAACATTTTTAACCGAGGCCAATCTTCAGCTATGTCAAGCCAATCGATTAACAAAATTTCAAATCACTTTAACACCGCCCATATTATAGTTGGACACACTATTGTTAAAGAAATAAAAGGATCATTTGACAATAGGGTGATAGCATTAAATAAGGAATATCCTGAAGATGATATTCTGGATGATGATTCAGACTGTCAGATGTTAATTATTGAAGGTTCAGATTATTATAAAGCGGGATTAAATGGAGAAAAAACATTGCTATTTTCAGATGTATTTTACGATGCTCAAAAATAAATAAAAATCATTAAACCGTCTTTTACTTGAACTATTTTAGGATAGCCAGCAAATATAATGTCTAATTTGCTCCCTTAAAATAAAAATTAAGCCCCTAAAAGGCCTCGATTAATCGAGGGAGAAATATGCATCAAAATCTCACCTTCTCTCCTATCCCTTTATTAGCAATGGTTTCAGAAAACGTATCCTAAAATTGCCACGGGTAAATGTCAAAGAAGATATAAAAAAAGTCAAATATATTTTTTTTGAACTGTAAAAGACGTGTGCCAGCGGGGTAGCTATTTAAATCTTCACGAAACGCTTGGTAAGCTTATACTTGCCTTCTTGAACCTTTATCAGGTATGAGCCTTTGGGTAAGCTACTGATGTCGACCTTGATCGTTTCGCCCGACCGCTGCTGATTAATGATGTTCCTTCCTGTCATATCATGAATGCTGACACTCATGTCAGCACCATCGCTGTTGGCCATATAGAGGATGAGGTAGTCTCTGGCCGGGTTGGGGCCGTATGTAAAATAAACAGGATTCCTTGTTTCTTCAATACCTACTATAATTGATCCGGTCTTATTCAGCACCCAGTTGTTCGGGTCAACAATAATGGTACCCACCTCGCCAGGAAGGGGTATGGTAAATTGGTTGAAATTATTGGTCTGGTATAATCTGATCAACGTATCCACTTCCGTAGTAGAAACCCTATACTCCATCAGCATTTTAAATACCGGTGTGACAGAAGAAGCTGAAGCTGTCTGGGTTACATTCATATTAAGTCCCTCTTCGGTTTGATTCCACACAATGCTGTATGTTGGATATCCTTCGCCAAAGTACCATTGGTCGAAGAAATTCGAGAAGTCTATACCACTGATCTCTTCTACCACGGCTTTGAAGTCGAGGCCTGTAGCGGTGCTGTCTGTAAAGCGGGTCTGAAATTCCTTCATGATATCCAGGAAGAGGTCGTCATCCTGCAATTCAAATCGAATCATGTGTATGATGGCTGCACCCTTGTCATAAGAAAGCCTGCTGTCCAGGATTCTCCAAATGTCATCCAACTGGTCTGGTGGTACGTATACGCTGCCGTCGGGGAGCGCCATGACAGTGTTATGTTTCGAATTCATCCAGGAATTGGCTGATGAGATACCTTCGAGGTGTTCCCGGGCATGATACTCGCCGTAGGAGGCAAAGCCTTCATTGATCCAAATATCTGACCATGTGGCACAGGTAACGTTATCGCCCCACCACATATGTGCAATCTCATGCGAAACCAGGTCGTAGGCGAAGCCTCCTATGGTGGTCATGGTTTGATGCTCCATACCGCCATTTTCCGCGAGGCAATGTCCATATTTTTCTTCATGGAATGGATAAAGGATATATAGATCTGAAAATAGCTCCATGAAATCAATGGTCTGGTCTATATCGTCCTTGTACGTATTGATGATGTTCGGGTGGTCATACAGGAAGTTCTGAATCAGAATAGAGTCTCCATTCAACTCAGTAGGTTTGGCGTAAATGTTATATTCCTGGTAATCGGACACAGCAAAAGAGATCAGGTAATAATTGATGGGGTATTTAGATTTCCATTCATATCTCAATTTGCTATCGGGCATGGGGGTCACGGCAGTGAGGAGGCCTTGCGAGCCTGCCATATACTGATCGTCGGTGGTTAAAAACACCCAGCAGGAATCAGCCTTGTCAGGGAGCACCTGCTTCACAGGGAACCAATCGCGTGCAACATATGGCTCTGATAATGACCATGTGACATTTTGGTCCCAAATGCTGTTATATGCTGTGCTAACGCCGGCTAAGAAACCACCTGTGGGAGTGCCATGATAATAAACCTGTAATACAAAGCTTTCGCCTTGATTAAGTGTTGTTGGAACTTGCATAAAAATATGGTTGTCGGTGTGGTTTGGGGTAACTATCACCCCGTTCACAAAAGCTGAGTCAACGATCATGCCATCAGTGAACTCCAGAGCCAGGGTGTCCAGGATGGCAGAGACAACATCAGCATGTATGGTCACGTTACCGCCAACATCGATGCTTGTGGGACTGACTTCTATATCGACAAAATAGAACTTTACATCATAGTCCCAGAGGTAATCGCTTTGAAAATAAAATACCGCCTCCGCGCCTTTAAGGTTTTGCCCCTTAGCGTGGTTGCATCCTACATGGCCTTTTTCAGGATAGTTCCATTGAGAAAAAGCTGCCGAAAATGCGATCATAAGGATAGATAGTATCAATGCTCTTTTCATAATATGGCAGATTATATTTTGAGGATTCTTTACTTCAATTTTGTTTGCTGTCTGATCAATCCGGGCTGTTTTTAATTAAAAGTTAAAGAGTAGTTTTCTCTTTTTCAAATATACTTCATTTAGACTTGGATTGCAATCATATTGAATATTCATTCAGCTTAAAATAGTTCCGTTGCGTATTCAGATAGAAAGAAAATTATTCGCTGTTTTGGGAATAAATTGATGGAGGCCCTTCCTCCCTTCGGTCGTCAGGATGACCGGTAGAAGCAATTTACCCAGTGCCCAGTGCCTAACGCCTGATGCCTGGTTTCATAATCGTATTCCCTGTCACTTTAGCAAATAAATTAGTATTTTGTACATCGGTTTCCGACCTCACAGGTCAAGGGACCTGTGAGGTCAGGCTTATGCATCAAAATTTCACCTCCTCTCCTATCCCTTTATGAGCAATGGTTTCAGAAAACGTGCTCTAAAAATGCAGGGGCCAAATGTCAAAGAAGATATAAAGAAAGTCAAATAAGATATTGGTCAAAAGCACGAAAATTGGAGAGAATCAGTCCTTGAATTAGTACCCTTTTCATGGAGATTCCATTGTACAATTTCAAAAATAATTTTTTCTGTATTATTTGTGTTTGGTGATATTTTTTGAACAAACTACCTTCCTGCATATTGAAACCTACACAACTGTACATTGCGGGGCAAATAAAATGACACATCAATATCTGACAAATTAATGATAATAATAGTTATTTACTTGCTAATCATATGTTAATTTATTATATTTGCTATAGTCGATCAATGTCTTAATATTCCTGGCATTTTACATCGCAATGTTAATGTGAGCATTCAGTTGTAGAAAACTACAGATATATATACATAATAAACATATTATGAAAAAACCCTACGCGGGGCTTGCTCTCCTTTTATTGATATTTACATTAAATCCTTCCGCTTTTTCACAGACAATTACAGGGAAGATAATCGATGGTGAAGGCATTGAATTGCCTGGCGTTTCTATCTATGTCGAAGGGACCACTATTGGCACCACTTCAGATATCTTTGGTGCATATGCCTTGATTATTAATCAAGGGGAGGTTACAGGTGATTCCCTGACCATAATATATTCTTTCATTAGTTTTCATTCTCAGAAGATCAAGATCCCTGTGAATCCGGGAGCGACTGTAACACAAGATATTGTTCTTCTTGAAGAAGTTGAAATGCTGAATGAAGTGGTCGTGGTTGGATATGGTGTACAAAAGAAAAGCGATATTTCAGGATCAATTTCTACGATAAAACCCCAGGAAATAACTAGACTGCCTGTAACAAGTGTTGCCCATGTCCTGCAGGGAAAGGCAGCCGGAGTGCAGGTAAGTCAGACCTCGGGTGCACCTGGTGAAAGTATCAAGGTAAGGATCAGAGGTGTTGGTACTATAAATAATAATGATCCTTTATATATTGTCGATGGTGTTCCAACGAAAGATGTTACAGGAATAATCAACAGTGAAGATATAGAATCTATGACCATCCTTAAGGATGCTGCTTCAGCTGCAATATACGGGGCACGAGCAGGCAATGGCGTTATCATCATAAAGACAAAAAAAGGTCAGGCAGGTAAGACACGCTTTAGTTACAATACTTATTTCGGGATGCAGACACATGGCCGCCTGACACCAATGTGTAATACAGATCAATATATAAATTTATATAATGAAGCTGCCATGGCAGATAACCGTGAACCCATTCCTGACGACATAAGGCCCCAGCTTTCCAATACCAATTGGCTTGAAGAAATTTTCCGTCCGGCTTTTATGCAAAACCATCAGTTAACGGTCAGTGGTGGAGATGGCAGGTCTACCTTTTTGATTGGATTTGGCTATCAGTCACAACAAGGAATTATTCTCAACTCCAATTATGAAAGGTTAAATTTCAGGACAGCCATTAATACAGAGCTGGCAAAATGGGTTAATATTGGTACCAACTTAACTTTTTCTTTTTCCAACCAGGATATAATTGGTGCCTCGGGTGATGGTTATGGTGGTAACGGCGGTAGCGTTATCAGATATGCTTTATTCAGAACACCTCCGGTACCTGTTTATGAATCCAATGGAGAGTACAGTGACCTCCCAATGTTTGAAGGATATGAGCGAGCCAAATTAAATACATGGTTTGGTGATGGATACAATCCTGTAGGACTGGCAGATAAATATGATTGGACTGCAAAAACATACCGTCTATTTGGAAATTTCTTTGCTGACTTTCAAATTATTGAAGGATTGAAATTTCGTTCTGACTTTGGAGTTAATCTTCCAATTATTGATGAAAAACGTTTTAATGAAAACTGGGGTACAGATGGACGGATTAACAGCCCCGCCAGTATGACTAAAGGCGTCAGCATGGCGTTTACCTGGAATTGGACAAATACTCTCAATTATATAAAAACATTTAATGAAAAGCACCACACTTCTTACCTTTTGGGAGTGGAAGCAATTAAGAACAATTTTCATGAACAAATAGGATCAGACCAGGATTTTGCAGATCAGTCTGCTAACCTTCGCTATCTTGGCAATGGATTAGCACTTAATAAGGGAGCGGATGAAAACGAGACTGGCTGGTCATTACTTTCAGGCTTTGCTCGTATAAATTATAATTATAATAATAGATACCTTTTTCAAGGAGTCGTTAGGGTGGATGGCTCATCCAGGTTTACTTCTGATAACAGGTGGGGCATTTTCTACTCAGGGTCCATCGGTTGGAATATGCAAAATGAGAATTTCCTCAAGAATGTTAATTGGTTATCCCAGCTAAAACCCAGGGTCAGTATCGGACAAACAGGTAATCAGGAAATAGGGCTGTATAATTATGCTTCTATAATCGAATCTGGATATAATTATCCCCTGGGAGGAATCGAAAACAATGGATATACTGTTTCATCTTTAGGTAATACAAACACAACATGGGAAACTACAACCACATATGATATAGGTCTCGATATGGCATTCCTTGATCACAGGCTTTCTGTGATGACTGATTATTACTGGCGTTATACTGATGATATGCTAATTCCCGTTCCACTTCCACCAAGCAGTGGAAATGCAGATCCTCCCTTTGTAAATGCAGGTAAGGTATTGAACCGGGGTTTTGAAGTGGAAATTTTGTGGAGAGAGATTAAGGAGAAATTCCAATATGAGATTGGTGGAAACCTTGCCACCCTCTATAATGAGGTGATATCCTTAAGCGGTGGCCGGCCGATCCCTGCAGGAAGGATAGACAATGGAGTTTTTGCTACTTTAACGGAAGAAGGGCGTCCAATTGGATCATTCTATTTATATGAGATGGATGGGATATTTCAGAACGAGTTGGATATCTTTTCAAGTGCCTACCAGGGACCAAATATTGAACCAGGTGATGTGAGATTCAAGGATCAGAATGGTGATGGCATTATTGATGAAAAGGACAGGACACATGTAGGTTCGGCGATACCAAAATTAACTTATGGGCTGACATGCAGCTTTTCATATTTAAACTTCGATCTTTCTTTGTTCTTTCAGGGAGTTGTTGGTAACTATTACTATATGCAGATTAACCAGGATATTGAAGGCTTTTACAGGGGATTTAATGTGACAGAAAGGATGTATGATAATCATTGGATAGGAGAGGGATCAACTGACGAATACCCCAGAGTTTCATGGATCGGTGCATCGAATAACAAGAAAGCTTCAACAAGATTCCTGGAGCCTGCAACCTATTGCCGCTTTAAGAATGTAAGGCTTGGCTATAATTTTAATATCAGGGAAACTTCTGCAATGGAAAGCATTGTTTTGTTTATCAGCATACAAAACCTTATTACTATCACAAAGTACCCTGGTCTGGATCCGGAGATGTATGAGAGTGATAATCTGAGTGAAGAAAGTGTCAAGAATGCAGACCTTGCTGCAGGTATTGACTGGGGAACTTATCCATCCCCAAGGATCTATACAATAGGTTTTAATATTAATTTCTAATCCCGAATATATATGATCATGAGAAATTTTAAATATATAACAGTCTCAATTGTCCTTACCATTGCGGTTTTACTTCCCGGCTGTAAAAAATTTCTTGACGAGGAATTACAAGGTCAGCGAGCCGATTTCCAATTCTTCGAGACGGCTCAGGATGCCGAATTATACCTGACAGGGATTTATAATGTTCTGTCTTTTAGCGATGCAGATAACCGCATATGGGTATTTGGCGATATTGCATCTGATGATGCTGCTAAAGGCGGTATTCCCGGTGACCAGGCAGATATTGGCAGGATAGACGATTTTGACATGACCACTGATAATGGAAACCTTGAAACAGTATGGGATATATATTACGAAGGAGTTTCACGGGCCAATAAATTACTGGACAATATTGAACAGATTGATATGGATAGTGAGAGAAAGAGTGAGATCACCGGTGAAGCAAAATTCCTGAGAGCCTACTATTATTATTGGCTTAGCAGTATTTTTGGAGATATTCCCGTTCATACTACAACCCCTACACCTGAAGAAACACAAAAACCTGCATCCCCTGTTGAAGATATCAGGGCAAATATTATAATCCCTGACTTGCAGGATGCTGTAAACCGATTACCGGAAACCTTTACAGGTTCTGATTTGGGCAGGCCGACAAAATATGCTGCATTGGCCCTGCTTGGGAAAATGTATCTTTTTCAGAAACAATGGAAGGATGCTGAAGATGCTTTTCGCCAAATTGTTGACCCTGGGCTATTTAATCTAGTCCTATTATACAGGAATAATTTTGAAGTTACCACCAGGAATAATGAGGAAACAATATTTGCGGTGCAACACCTTGAAGGTCAGAATCCATGGCTGGGAAACAGGCTAAATCAGTGGTTTGCTCCCAGGGGGGATAATGGTTATGGATTTAATGTGCCAACCCAGAGTTTTGTCGATGAATTTGAAATAACTCCGGATAGCGTTTTTGATCCCCGTCTGGATTATACTGTTGGCCGCGAGGGGCAGACATGGTTCAATGATACGGTCATGTTTGATCCGGAATGGTCACCAACAGGCTATATGCAAAAGAAATATTTACAGCCATTATCTGAGGTCCCAAAGGAACTTAAAGCTGATGGAGAATTAAATTATGTTTTTATACGTTATGCGGATGTCCTGTTAATGTTGGCGGAAGCAATAAATGAACAGGGAAATGGAGGCGCACTTCAATATGTTAATATGGTGAGAAAACGTTCAAGAGAATCCTATCTCTATGATGAAAATTTGCCAGGATATGGTAATATTCCTGTTGGATTGCTGCCGGATGTTACTGCCGGAGGACAAAATGAGATCAGGAAAGCCATACGACATGAACGAAGGGTTGAACTGGGATTTGAATTCCACCGCTATTTTGATGTGATCAGATATGGACCTGACTATGCATATGAAGCTTTGGAAGACAAGGAGAACTTCAATTATGAGGAAAATAAATATTTTCCAATACCGCAAAGCGAACTGGATACGAATCATGAATTGTAAAACTTATAATTCACTATTAATAATTAATAAATTTAATTTTAAAACTTATTGCTATGAAAAAAACGAATTACTTAATGTGGTTTCTGATCGTGCCATTGATGGCAGGTTTGGTCCTCACGAATTGCAAAAAGGATGATGATGATGAAACACCAGTAGCAGTTGATTATACTGCCCTTGATGCCCTGATTGTAGATGCACAGACTTTGCATGACGGTGCAACAGAAGGAACAGCAATTGGCGAATATGAAGTGGGGTCAAAAGCTGCCCTGCAAACTTCGATTGATCTGGCTACCGATGTTCGCAACACAGCAGGTGTAACTCAATCAGCCGTAGACGCCGCAGTTGTAAACCTCCAGGCAGCAGTAGATGATTTTGATTCTAAAAAAATCACTGAGATTGCTCCTGAAAACCTTGTCGCAAACTGGCTGTTTAATGGTGATGCGACTGATGCAAGTGGTAATGGCCATGATGGAACTATGGAGACTGGCCACGCTAATTGGGGAGCCGGAACAGTGGTTTCTGTCGAAGACCGTTTAGGCAATGCTGGTTATGCCTATATGTTTGAAGGTGGTGGAAATATTGTTGTGCCGACAAATCCGGCATTGAATCCGCCAGAACTTACCATTGTGACCTGGATCAAACTCTATGAAACATGGGCACATAGTTATTTTATCTCATATGACATTTGGAATTGCTGGAAATTCCAGGTTCAGGACGCCAACAAACCTTTCTTTACACGTAAAATCTTGAAAGACGACGGCTCAGGAGAAAATGCTTGGATTGATAAGGATGCCAATACCGGTATACTTGAAAATGATGTATGGACTCATATTGCCATGACTTTCAAAAGCGGTGAAATGGTATTTTATGTTAATGGAGTGGAAGCTATGTTCTGGGATGACTTCCCGACCGGCACACCGGTTGATCCTAATCCACTTGTTGACCTGTGTATTGGCCAGGCGCTTCCAACAAGTGTCTACACAGATATTCCCGACGATCCATATGAATGGAAAGAATGGCTGGGATACCTGAAAGGATCTCTTGATGATCTAAAAATGTATAACATAGTTCTTACGGGTACTCAGGTGAATCAAATTTACACTTGGGAAAAAGATAATGTTAATGAATAATTAGATCAGAATCTTATAAAAAGGCTGTCTGAATTATTATTTGATTTTATGGCAGCCTTTTTTTTTATTTTTATATACATAATGAAGAATAAATTTAATATTCCGGTTTTTCTCCTTCTGATTATTCTTGTGGTTATTTCTTGTAAAAGATCCGGTAGTGATCAAGAGTTATTGTTCTGGTCTTCCAATAATGCCCAGGAGATCACTTTTACAAGACAACTGATTGATGACTGGAACAGAGAGCATCCCGCTCATACAATCCGTCATCAGCCGGTACCAGAAGGGCAGTCAAGTGAAGAGATTATTCTTGCTGCAGTGGTTGGTAAGACAACACCTGATATCTACGCCAATATGTGGGAGGGGAGTGTTGAAATGTATGCACAGGCCGGAGTACTTATTCCATTTGATACATTAGAGGGCTTTTGGGATTTTATGAGAGAAAGATGCTCAGATGAAGTTCTCGAAGAGAATACTTCTGTTGATGGTCATATTTATCAAATTCCTTGGAAAGTAAATCCAATCATGACACTCTACAATACTGATGTAATAGATAATCTTCAGATCGATGGATTGCCTACGACCTATTCAAAATACTTTGAAGCTGCCAGGGAGATACAAAAAGATGAAGATGGGGATGGATATGTGGATCAATGGATTGGTTATACTACTGTAATGGTGATCTGGTACCAGCGCTTATTTAATTTTTATCCTTTGTACCTTGCAGCGTCTGATGGTGGTAAATTAATTGAGAATAACAGAGCTGTATTCAATAATGAGCATGCTATCGGAGTTTTCAGGTTTCTACAACAATTATACGATAATAATTATTTTACCAGGCAGCGTATGTCCGGGACACAGGACGCCTTCCTGATGGAAATGATCTATACACAATTTACAGGCCCATGGCAGATCAGATATCTCGATAAATTCAAACCTGACCATATTAAATATAGTTTCTATCCTATGCCAGTCCCTGATGATCATGAAGGACCAGTATATACATATGCTAATCCCAAAAATCTAGTACTATTCAACACATGCAAAGATCCACAGGCATCGTGGGAGTTTATCAAGACAATGATCAGCAGGGAAGGAGACCTGAAACTGATGGAGATCACAGGACAATTTCCCAGGAGGAAATCACTTTCTAAGGATCCATATTTTAGTGATTTTCTGAAAACACACGCCATGGCCCGGATTTTTGCCGAACAGATTGATTATATTAAGGGTGTCGACAACCATGAACTGATAGTAGAGGTATTAGATATCATCTCTCAGGAATATGAGGCTTGTGTGATCTATCACAAGAAAACACCAGAGAAAGCCATCGCTGATGCTGAAAAGGCAGTTAATATTTTATTGGGGAAATAATAATTGTTTTTCAAATCTTAAACCCTAAATTCTATACAAATTCATAATTCAAATGATAGAAAGTTCAAGATTAAGTGTGTATTATTTGCAAGACTAGTTTTGAATTTTGTGTTTTGAGCATTTGATATTGTTTAGAATTTAGTGCTTGGAATTTGCAGGATGAAGCACTCCGGACACTCCTCTTGGGGTATTATCCCAATGCCGACTTTGGACGGAAATTATTTACTTTTAAACAATCACATCCTTGGTCTCCGGATCAAAGAAATGCATGGTGTTGACATCAAGATAAATATCCATCATATCTCCAGCCCTTATGCTTGGATCTGGTAAAAATCTTGCTGTAAATAGCTTATCATCAAGCTGTGTATAAATTAGCATCTCATTTCCCATTTGTTCGATAGCGCTTATAATGATAGAACATTTCTGATAATTATTTTCATTGAATGGTTTTTCTGAAATATTCTCGGGTCTGATACCCATAACAATTCGCTTATTCACATATTCACTTATTCTCTTGGTAGCGATCTGAGCAGTGTCAATCCTTAAATTCAATTTTTCGTTTACAAAAACCAATCCGTCTGTATTATTAATATTTCCTTCAATAAAATTAATAGGAGGGGAACCGATAAATCCTGCGACAAACATATTATCCGGTTTATTGTATAATTCCATGGGAGTGCCTATCTGCATAATGTCCCCATCCTTCAGCACAACTATCCGGTCGCCTAATGTCATGGCTTCAGTTTGATCATGAGTAACGTAGATCATTGTTGTTTTCAGGCGCCGGTGCAATTTTTGCAATTCAACCCGCATCTGTACCCGGAGCTTTGCATCGAGATTGCTGAGAGGTTCATCGAAAAGGAATACCTTCGGATCCCTGACGATAGCCCTGCCGATTGCAATTCTTTGTCTCTGGCCCCCTGACATTGCTGTTGGTTTCCTAAGGAGTAATTCTTTTATTTCCAGGATGTCTGCTGCATTATTAACACGTTCCTCAATATCTGATTTCCGTACTTTTTTAAGTTTAAGCCCAAAAGCCATATTATGGTAGGCAGTCATGTGGGGGTAAAGGGCATAATTCTGAAAGACCATGGCGATGTTCCGGTCTTTGGGCGGTAGGTCATTTATACGTTTATCATCAATATAAAGGTCACCCCTGGTGATATCTTCCAGCCCGGCGATCATTCGCAGCAGAGTGCTTTTTCCGCAGCCTGAAGGGCCCACCAGAACAAGAAACTCACCATTTCTGATGTCGAAACTGGCATCATTGATAACATCCACCTTACCGTCGTAACTTTTTGCTATATTTTTTAGTGTTACAGTGGCCATATCAGTAAATATAAATTCAAATTTAAGATAATATCATTAAAGGTCAAGAAACGATTTGGGTATATGTGTGATCCTGCAGGCCAGATCCAACTCGCCGGAGGCAACAATATAATGATCCCCGGCTTCAACAATCCCAGTTGTAAAAACAACATCATTCAAATATATCTGGTCTTTGATATCCTCTGTTAATTCAGATTTTGACTCCATGAGAGGTTCTTTGTCTTCGATTTTAAGGATTTTGTGAGGATTTTCCCTATCCATCATTGCCCAGTAGGTTCGGTATATCCCAACTTTTCCTTTAGTTTCAACACCATGGAATAAGGCTAACCAACCCTTTGTAGTAAGAATTGGCGGAGTACCCCCGCCAATCCGATTTGTGAATCCTGAACCTCTTTTTGAGCGGATAAACGGAAAATCAGTAGGCTTCCAGTGTAACAGATCAGGGGACGAAGCAAGGTTGATTGACGGACCGGCCAAATATTCTGATTGCATGCCTGTATCAAAATATAGTGCACCCAAAGGACGCGTAAACGCATAATATATGTCTTTAATTTTCCCTTCAAAGATCAGCATGTCTTTGTTCTGATGGTCGAGGATAATGCCGGCAAACGAATAGTTTAAGCCGTCGGTACTGGTAAAAAGTGAGGTCGCATGTCTTTCAGAACTAACTGTACAACATGTCATGTAATACTTACCCTCGATGATTGAAATCCTGGCATCCTCTATCCCGTATTCCTGGCTGCTACGGTCGGGCGAAATAATCTTATCATAATGTATTTCAACTACCTGCAAACCATCTGCGGATAATTCAACAGGCAATAACCAGGATAGCGACGTGAGTCCCATGACTCCAGTAGGCAGATATTTTTTCAGTGTGAATTTTCTCGGATCATCCCTGATCACTTCATTCAGTGGATATGCTTCCAGGCAATACCCTTCAGGATTCCATGCGATGGCATGAATATGCTTACCAACAACAGGCTCCTTCAAAGCCTCTGCCACCCTCACCATGATCAACAGATTACCATTTGGCAAGACTGTTAATCCCGGATTAAAAGCGCCAAGTACAAAGGTCTCTGTACGGAGGTCTTTTTTGAATGGAGAATACTTTAGATCCACATCCCCGGGCCTGAAAACCAATTTGTCTGTCTTGAATGTCATTATCAATATATATATATAAACCTTGCCAATTTTCAATCTACAATTTATACAGGGGGATGCCTGATTTTACATCCTGTGGGTATCGTCTGCATAATTCCACTAACACATCCTCATGCGTCACCCCCAAATTCATGACTGTGTCGTTTCCGCCATAATAAATATATATGCTACCATCATCGTTTCTGATTGCCCCGCAGCTGAAAACCACCTGTGGTACATGAACATATTCTTGATCCCCTACCTTACAATCACTTGCCGTTGGGAATAAAACTGGAATATTTGACACTATTAATTTTTCCGGGTTTTCAATCTCATGAAGGGCAACTCCCAGCACATAGGGGTTACCATCCATGGTACTTCTAACTCCATGGAATATATTCACCCAGCCATGTATGGTTTTAATGGGGGGTGCTCCGGGACCGATCTTATCGGAAAATGAACCCGGTCCTCCTGCCTGCTTCATAACTGGTTCAGATTCAATTTCCCAGTCATTTGATATGATCTCATCAGCATAAGCAATCCTGATTTGTTTGAATATTCCCCCGGTATGATTTGCAGTAGCATCATTTGGACGCATCAATGCAGCATATTTTCCATTGATCTTTTCAGGAAATAACACAACATTTCTCATATCGACATCCAGTAATGGCCCATACCTTGTATATTTTCGGAAATCTTTGGTAGTAGCCAGGGAAACCCTGACCCTGTCCTTTTCATAACTATGGTAAGCGCTATAAGTTATGTAATATGTATCACCGATTTGTGTGATTCTCGGATCTTCGACTCCTCCTGATTCGTCTTCGATGATGGTATTGATATCAATTCCCTCCCCTACTCTATCGTCTTTGCTGCAAGGTGTAAAGGATGGTTGTCTGTCAAGCTTCCATTCTGTACCATCGCTGCTTCTGGCAAGTCCCAGCACGGATATTCCGTTGCGCAAATGCGAACGGAATAACATGATGTATTCTTCATCATATTTTGCAATTCCTGCATTATGTGTAGTGATAACCTGAAGGTGTGGGGCAATCCAATGTTTATTAACATCGTAAGGAGTCAGAATGGGGTTTCCCGCCCATCTGAATACCGGGTTATTCAGGTCAACAGTAATCTTTTTGTCTTTTAGTTCTATTGTTCTGCTTATATTATTCATAGATACTATTTATATCTGCGACCGGATGATTATTAATTGCCTGCAGGATTAGCAAGGCTTCAATAGTAGACTCAGCTCCCGAATTCTTGTTTACTTCTTTTTCTGAGCCAATTCCGTCAAAACATCTGCCGGTTTCCGGGTCGTACATTTGCTGACCGGCAGGATTATTACCAGCCAGCCAGCTAGTCAGCTGTTGAGCCATATCGATGTACTTTTGTTTCTCAGTAATATCATAGGCTTCGAGGCAAGCATATACCATGGGCCTGATGCCATAAGCAATCTGCGGGTACATATTTTTTTCAGTTTCGCATATTTGATCCTCTTTTTTAATTATGTACATATGATGCAGGAATCCTGCATTTAGCAGGTAGGGGTAAAAATAATTTATTTCATTTAACGCAGATTGAATAAAATCATCTCTTCCGAGTAGTTTGCCTGACCTGAGCATGGCATATGCCTGCATATTGCCGTAGGCATGCCACAGATTGTTCCAGCTGAGATAAGCACCATATGGAAAGTTATTTCTATCACCTTTTTGTGTTAATAAAAGCCCTTCTGCAAACTTTTCGATCAGCTTAATAAGCGCTGTATCCTTTTGAATATTTTTGTAATAGCTTTCCATTCCAATCATCAGAATGGCCGATTGATCATAAGCTGTGCCAGAAGGAAACCAGTTGGGTAGAGTCATTCCTTCCAAAAGAATTGTGTCTTTTGGGAGTTCCAGATACTCGTTTATCACTGTTTCAATGATTTGTTCAGTAGCCGATCTCGTTCTTTCAGCAAGGCCTTCGCTGAGTTTTGGATATATTTCACTCAAAGCCCATAGGGCACGCCACGACCACCAGTTTGGTTCAGCTACAGAGGTTTTATAAGTCTTATTTATTGACATATCACCCCAGAGGAAATTGTAGAAATAACCATTTTCAGCCTGCATGCTGAGAATGAACCTTGTCAGATTATCGATCATTATCTCAACCTCCGGATCATCACAATTTTTTGAGTAAGATGAAAGAAAAACTAAAGCCCTTGCAACATCATCAACGCATGAAAATCCCTCATTGGGTTCTATGGCATATGTGTAATCAGGATATTCACTGTAAATGTTGATTACTCCAACCTCCTTTCCATTCTCAAGTGTCCCCTCAGCATATAATTGCTTCAGATGATTTGAGTTTACTAACTTATGGACATTATCTCTATTTTGGTTGTCACAGGCAGACAGGCTTAAGAGTGCTATTATAAATGAATAAATAATATTGCGTATATGCTTCATAAATCATTTAATTCTCTTTTAAAAGTACATCTTTTAAGCATACGAATATATTTACTATTAATAGTTTCAGGCAATTCTTGATCTTATATGTTTAATTAAGCTGTAGTTAATGAAAACTCTTTAGAAATCGTATTCTATTTCCGTATTATTCCTATTATTGCATGTCTGATTATGTAACTGACAGTATGGTATGAACGTTTAAGTAAGTGTCCGTTATCTAGTCTAATAATCACAAAATAACGATCAATGCAAGTTACAATCAAAAGAAATGATGTAGTCTTTTCTCCGGATTCAAAAAAGATAATTGCCCGTTTTTTTTATCTCAATGATGAAAGAGGCATGGATGTTATCCACAGAGTAATGACCATGTCGGAAAATGAGATTGCCGCTGTTATCAAGCAGGTGTTGAGAAATTTTTCCAAACGGCACAGAAATATTTCACAAGTATTCGAAAAACACTTTACAAAAGTCGGACACCTCTTTGATAAATTAGAAATTGATGCAGATGGTCTTTCCCTATATAGGAAATTGCTTATAGGTTCTTATTTCACACATGAGTTTTCTATTGAATCAGCGGCATTATTTAATCCCTCAATAGTAGAACACCCTGATCAAACAGAGTTAGAACAAGGAAAAAAAAGAGTTATTTTGAGTTTTAGGGCCACAGGAGAAGGGCATATTTCTTCGCTGGTTTTTCGTGCTGGTATACTGGATCAGAATAATAACATGACTTTCAAACCTGCTGGCCAGTTGTTAGATCAAGCATCTAGTTCTGTAAAGTATGTTTATAACAAAGATTATTTTATTGAACGCTTAAAGGAAACATTAGAATTCAACCATAAACTTACTCCTGAAAGTTTATTAGACAATTTAACTTTTGAATTCACTTATGGTGAATTGAAATATTATATCGACGAGCTGAAAAAAAAATCAAAGTATACAAAAACTCAAAAATTAATACTTGATGAGATTTTATGGCTTGCATTATCTCATTATGAAATTGAGTTTTCACTTGATACTGCCTTATCTGAAAGAGTAATCTTTCCTGTGTCTTATTCTGAAAAGAATGGCATTGAGGATGCCCGGTTTGTAAGGTTTACCGATGACAATGGTGAAGTGACATACTACGCTACCTATACAGCTTATGACGGCCTGGTCATTTTACCAAAGTTAATCGAAACTCAGTCTTTTTACAAGTTCAAAAGTTCGGCAATTCATGGTGAAATATCCAGTAATAAAGGCATGGCATTATTCCCAAGGAAGATAAATGGTAAATATGCTATGTTATGCAGGATTGATGGAGTAAATAATTATATCGCCTTTTCAGATAATATTAATATCTGGAGGACGGCCAAGCTCTTGCAGGAGCCAAAATACCCCTGGGAATTTATTCAAATTGGGAATAGCGGATCTCCTATTGAAACGAAAGAAGGCTGGCTTGTAATTACCCATGCTGTGGGAGCAATGAGGGAATACGTAATGGGTGCCTCTCTTTTTGATCTGGATAATCCTGAAAAAGAGATCGGGAGGTTAAAAACACCTTTGATGATACCTAACGAGAAGGAAAGAGAAGGATATGTCCCCAATGTAATATATTCATGTGGCTCTATTGTGCATAATAATAACCTGATCATTCCTTATGCCATGTCTGACTATGCATCAACCTTTGCATCTATTAATTTGGATGAACTTTTAGGTGAATTAAAAAACTCAGATTAATCCCGCACCATCTTAGTCTTTTATGCCTGTTGTGGCCATACTCTGGATAAAGTATTTCTGGAAGAAGAGATAAGTGATAATGATTGGTGTGGCAAGAAATACGGCTGATGCCAGTTTAACGCCAATCTGGGCCTCGGCCCGTCCTCCAACAGCAAATAATGTTACTAGCTGGGGCATAGTCATAAGCTGTTCTTCGCGAATTACGATCAAGGGCCAGAGTACCTCATTCCATGATGCCATAAAGGCAAGTATGCCAACCATGATGATGGTCGATTTTATGTTGGGCCACAGGATTGTAAAGATAATCCTAAGCTCCCCACAACCATCAATGCGCGCCGCATCAATAATAGCCTGGGGCAATCCCATGAAAGCTTGCCTGAACATCAGGATTGCAAATGCACTGATCATGAACGGTACTGTCAGACTGAGATAAGTATCAACCCATTGAAATTTTACCATCAGTATATAGTTGGGGATAAGGGTAATCAGAAAAGGAAGTGTCATGGTAAAAATGATGATAAAAAAGATAAGACTCCTTCCTTTGAATTCCATGCGGGAAAGAGCATAACCTACCATAGAAGAAAATATCAGAGTGAACCCTGTATTGATAGCTGCTACAAAGCTGCTGTTAAAGAGCGCCCTGCCAATTGGGATCTTGCTGATCATTACCTGGTAGTTTTCAATGGTAAACTCTGAAGGAAATAATATCAGTTTGTTGATTTCCTGTTCCGGGCTAAGAGAAGCCATGATCATCCAGATGAATGGATAGATGAAGCTCAAAGCCGCAGCGGTGAGGATGGTATATAGCAATATTTTCTTCAATATCTTCATCTGATGATTCGGATCATGTAACTCTTTCTATGTATTTCTTTTGTATGAGGACAACCATAACGATCAGGAAAGCAAAAAACACTCCCAGTGTAGCCGAATACCCCATATGATAATATTCAAATGCCTGTTTGTAAATATATAATACTGCCGAAAGCGTGCTGTTCAATGGTCCCCCCTGAGTCAAAATATAAGGCTCAATGAATAATGAGAACCCTCCAATGGTAGATAAAACCACTACCATGAATATAGTCGGATTGATTATGGGGACTGTAATCTTGATGAACTTCTGCCAATGTGTGGCCCCTTCCATGTCTGCAGCTTCATAATATTGTTTGGGGACCGTTTGAAGTCCGATAAGAAAAAGAATGACATACAAACCCACATTCTTCCATGTGGCCATAATAGCAATAGAACCCATAGCAATATCCGGGTCGATCAGCCAGCCTACTTTCCCAAAACCAATGGATACCAGCAGGCGATTGATGACACCTGTTTCGTAACCCAGCAATTGCTGCCACATCATTGTAATAACCACACCTGAAATAACTACCGGCAGGAAAAAAGCAGCCCTGAAGAATCCTCTGAGTATGATCTTTTGATTTAATACTTCTGCAAGAGCCAATGCCACTATGATCTGCAATGGAATATGAATAATAAGAAATTTCATAGTATTGAGAATGGCCTGCCAGAATAGCCTGTCGCTGAAAAGCCGCTCCCAGTTATTAAAACCTGCCCATTCCATAGGTCCGATGATATTCCATTTAAAAAAGGTGAGAACGATTGAAAAGATAACCGGGAATGTTGTAAAAACCAGAAGATGGGCCAGGTATGGGGATACCATGAAATATGGAAGGATTTTTTTTCTGACTTTTGTCATCACTAAAGTTTAACTGCCATGTTATTTGCCTCTTCTGCCATTTTAAGAGAAGTATATGCGTTTATTCCGGAAATGCTTTGTTTGTGATCCGGATCTTCTATCCACCTCATTTGATCTTCAAACATGGAGGTGAGCATATGCTGGTATCTTTCCATCTTTTGAACATCTTTGCCGGCCGTAATGCTTATCCTATGATCAGCCTGAAATTCCTTGAAGCGGCCCCTGAAATTTTTATTGCTTTCTGAAAATGAATCTAAATAATTAATATCCGCATCTACGAAGATATTTTTAAATTCTTCAATATCTGAATTGTTCAGCAGTCCATGTATTCTAATTCTTACAGGTATCCATTCATAAAGCGTAATTTCACCTCTTTCGAATTCAAGTCTCAGTTCCTGCCTATCTAAGCAAACAGGCTGGTCAAATCCATGATAGAAATTTACCAGTCCCTTCTCATATTTGACTACAGCCTGTACCCTCGACCAGTAATCTCTTTGCTGGTCTGGCCGTTTCAGTTTTTGTGCTGAAACTACTTTCCCTTCTCCCAGCCATCCCATGAAAAGATCGAAGAAATGGACAGCATGTTCAATGAAAATGCCTCCGCTTTTGGATTCATCCCACATCCAGTGCTCTTGTACAAGTCCTTCATCCGCAGCATAATTTTCAAAAAATCCATGCACGAATTCACCCAGTAGTTTTTTTTCTACAATTTGCTGAACCTGTGTGAATAGCGGATTGTAACGCTGCATGAGATTGACGGTATACAATAAGTGCTTTTCTTTAGCCAACTCAACAAGCTCCTTTGCCTCTTCAGAGCGAAGGGCTGCAGGCTTTTCACAAATGACATGTTTGCTTGCCAGCAAAGCCTCTTTTGATTGTTCATAATGAAGATATGGTGGAGTGGATATGTATATCAGGTCAATGCCAGGGTCTGCAAGGATATCCTGCATGTTGTGAAACGCCTTCCCACTAAACTGATCCAAAAAATCCAGGGCATTCTGTGGAGCTATATCATATGCACCCGCAACCCTTACATTAGTTGCCAGGAGAAATGCATTTACTGAAAACCTTGCAAAGCCCCCTGTGCCGATGATTCCTAAGTTTATCATATTGTGAATCCTGAGTTTTGAATCGCGAATCCCATGAATACACGAATATACAAATAACGAATAACCAAATTAACTAAAATAACTTATTGACGATCAACTTTTTTACAGTGGATCTATTCCCAGCCATTAGTTTGATAAAATAGATTCCGCTCTCTAAATCACTAACATCAATTTTTAGCTCATACGTTCCTGGCACCCTCTCTTCATTCAACAATCTTTGCATTTTCATTCCTGACATCTGATATATATCAAGTGTCGTTAAGCATTTATCCCTGATCTGATATTTTAGTCGCGCAGTGCCGGAGCAGGGATTAGGATAAATTTCTAATTCTACTTCAGGGGAATGATGATTTGTTATGAACGTTAATTCCTGTTCGTAGATATCCTTCACCTGATCATAGGAAATGCCATAGTTATATATCCTGAGATTATCAATAATGCCTTTAAAGTTATAACCGGACTGTGATGGTAAGGATTGTCCAAATACCAGGTCATAGGAAGTGGTGTTGATTTGCCCTGTATAATCTTTCACTGCATCTAGTTCGGTATTAAGCAGGATCTGGCATTCAGTTCCGTTATAAATAGCAACAATATGGTACCAGACATGATCTTCAAGTGATGTTTCCGTATCCAGGTCGATGATACCATCCGTACCATTTATGGTAAGCCTCAATAGCTGCTCACCAATTGATAGCTTCCAACGATTTTGCCAGTTACCGTGTGAGATTGGATATGATTCCCTATCATAAAATTCAGCAACCTCCATCCAGAAACTTATGCTAAGGCCATCTCTGAAATTCAATACATCAGTATTGTTAACTGTCATCGAACTGGTGATATTATAGAAATTCATTGCACTCTCCGGATTCCCATTCATATCATCGGCATAAATAACGTTTGTTGGGAAACCATGATTATTATAACCACTGGAGTCCTGTGCCGACCCGGAAAAAGTATACCAGGCTATAAGATCTCCGGTTTGTCCCATAGCAGGATCCTTGACCAGAACCAGAAGACTGTCTTTATCAGAAGCGTATTCAGTATCGGTAACCAGGCAATAGATATAATAATTACCCTGTGTTGCCGGTGCATTATAGATGACTGTGCTATCAGAGCCAAGGATCTCCCCGGCCTGGGCAGACCACTCATAAGTTAAGAGATCACCATTTGTATCATAAGCACTGCATACAAGCTCACTGTTTGCATTGATGTTTATTATCCGCGGATTGGCATGGATAGATATAATCTCAGGCGGGTAATTTATTATCTGGACGGCTCTGATACTCAATGATGCTTCATCAGTCAGGCCATACGAGTCTTCTACGATACAGCTTATCTGGTTCAGCCCCGTATCAGGGGGTACTTGCCAGACCAGTGTATCTGTCCCATCAACACTGTTACCATTAACAAACCAAAGATAATTCAGGTTTGAATTCTCATAATCTTCCGCAGTGCAATAGATAGTCAGGGAGTTATTGACCAGGACTGTTGAATCCTTTGCTGCCAGGGATTTGATCCGTGGAGGATAATTCGATACATTTTCACCGGTGTTATAATCAATTATTATATCATTTACCGAAGCCTTGTTCAGGAAATAAGTGATCTCTGATCCCGCAGGAAGCAGCACCGTCATGATCACCTGATCTGCCGGGATTTCCAGGGTAACAGTTCCACTGATATTGTACGCAATAACTTGATTGGCTATTGCATCATAAACGTCTATGTTTCCACCTGGCACTTCTACAGTCACACTCTTGCTTTCATTAAAAGGATTATAGTAGAGATAGCTCGGATAAGATTCCGTACCGTAAAAATCGGTTGACAGCAAATCCAGTTCCAGGATGCCATCTACGTTGGTTATATTTATTATTGCCCCCAAAATGCCTGCATGAGATGAGCCATACAGCCCCAGGTTTGTTTGTGCCCAGCCCCCATTCATGGCATCACCTGTACCGTAAGGACCCACAGCTTGTTCCCGAAGGGCTTCGTAAGCAATTACTGACCCAGTATCGTATGTTGTTGTCCAGTCTTCGTTATCTTGCATATTATCCGGCAGAAATGCCGAATAATACAGACGGGAAGCATTGGCCAGATTGAGAACCCACTTACCGATTGCCCGGGCAAAACGGTCATCATACCGAACCATTGGCACAAGTGCCCCTGCATGTTCAAATCCATTCATATTAAAAGCATAATCCGGAAAACCATCACGTGCCTCACCTATCAACCCGGAAACATCTTTTCCTCCCCAACTTCCGACAATTACTCCCCAATCCCGCAAATCTCCCACATCAAAACACCAGTTGAGCATTTTTTCAATATCATACTGCGTGCCGAGCGTGGCATTCATCCTGGCGGCCGTGTATACGCCATATGGAAGTTGTATTTCATAAGAAGGGTTGTCATTCCAGTTGCTAAGGAACTCAAGGCACCATTCAGCTCCTATACGGTATTTTTCCTGGCCATTCTCTGTATAGGCGTTATACAGTATCCATGCAATAGCACCTGCAGCTTCAGGTTGTTTAACACCCGATGTAAGAGGGGTCATAGTAGACAGGCTGAAAGCCCTATAATTCATGTAAGGCATTTGCCATGGTGCATTATAGCCACCCATGGCTTTGACAGCCTCCAGCCAGCGGGTCGCTATAGTAATAAATTGATGGTCAAAATCGCCCGTGTGAGGATAAAGTTCATTCAGCTGGTAGAAAAAGATATTCGGCATGGTTTCGTACCACCAGTCGTGGCCTGAAGATGTGTTAGTACCGTTTAGATAGACATTTTCGGCCGGACGCCTGTTGAAATATTCTTCGCAAAATAAAGGCCAGTTATAACCATAATGTGTGGATTTGTCTATTCCATTTAGGGTGGCACTGATCACAGCCGGGATCACGTTAATGGCTTCCATGCCAGGAGGGCTGTTAGTCCCAACATAAGATTGTATTCCAAAAGTAGGATGCCCTGGATAGTTATTGGTGTTGCTGACAATTGTGCTCAATGGCAGATATTGTCCGCTGGCATCCAATTTAAAGACCAGCGAGTCATATTGAATAGCTAACTTATGCCAGTTGCGCATTTCATAAGGTTGAGGGAAATTCGGCATTTGTTCAACACGGGGAATGGCTACTTGCTGCGCCTGAAGTGTAAACATTATGAAGACTATTAACAGGAGAGCTATAACTGATCTTTTCACAATATAAAGGTAAGGGTTTTAAAAACGTGTCCTAAAAATGAAGGGGCCGTTTTGCAAAGAACATATAAAGAAAGTCAAATAAACTTTAGGGCAAAACCACACAATTACCACGATTTTATAATTTAGTTGATTCGGATTAAACAAATTAATGCACTTTTTAGTTAATTACTAAGGTAGGGTATTCTTCATAAACTTAAACGCATTATTCCCTGTCGAAGAGATCTGTGTAAAGACATAATATAAATATCGACAGGCCAATTAGCTAAAGTTGAAAATATGATAAATTATTATTATGAAAATTTTTCGTTTAAGTATTGTTCTGTTTGCAATTACTGTGATATGCTCGCCTGGACGACCTTGCACCATTTTCTGTGCAAAAGACAGTAAAGGACATGTTTGGGCTGGAAATAACGAAGATTTTAATTATTTTACTTTCGATACCAAGATTAAAATCAAACCAAGAACAGATAGTACTTTGGGATACATCTGTTTTACATATGCACATAATGTCTTTCCCCAGGGAGGAGTAAATGAAGCAGGATTATTCTACGATTTCAATGCTATTGCAGCATCTGACATTAAAGATGCAGACAAAAAGGTGCCATTTCCCGGAGATAACGGATATGAGATGGTTCTTTACATGCTGGAGCATTGCAATACTGTACCTGAGGTTATGGAACTGTTTGATAAATATAAAATGCCCTGGATGAATAAAGCACAAATGCATTTGGCTGATAAATTCGGAAACATGGGCATTATTGTTGCGGATAGTGCCTGGATAACCACAGCTAATTATCAAGTATCTACTAACTATAATCTAAGTCATGTCAATAAGGATAATATCGAATGTTGGCGATACCCAATTGCAGAGGCAGTCTTAAATACATCAGAACCAAACTTTGAAACTTTTGAAAATATATGTAACTCCACCAGTCAAAGAATAATTGTTAGCACCATCTATTCAAATGTGCATAATCTCAATACTGGTGAAATGCGCTTATATTACGCATGGGATTATGAAATACCTTACAAGACAACAGTAAATGAACTAATGGAGTTTGGGGACACACTTTTTCCAATCCGTGATCTGTTTCCCAACCAATATTTAGTAAAAGCTTATTATACACTCTTAGCTAAGGATTTTCAAGAGGCTCTAAAAGAATTAAATGAAATTGAGGACTCGATCGTCCGTGAAGATATGCTCAAACTTTTAGCACTTGATTTGTTCTTTGGATCAACAAAAGAACACACAGATGATGACCTGGTCTATCAGATAATAGAAGCATCAAACCATGAGGAATTATTATACTTGATAAGTCAGAAAGCTACATCAATAGCAAACAGGAAGCATGCAAAAAAGAAGCTAGAAACCATCAATAAAGCTGGTATTAGTTATATGCTATTCATCTGGCTGGCAATTGTAGTATTCATCAGTTTAATCATAATAAAAGTGATAAAACGTAATAAACGGCAGTTAACAAAAAAGGAGATGAATTAAGCTCCATTTTACCACCACCAGCGCTCTAAGTGATACTTAGAAAGTATAGATAAAATCCTGCGCACTTAAAAATTGGATTACGAGCGGAGGCAGGTTGCAGAATAGAGCTTGAGAATATTGGATCTCTCTGTTACTTCTTCGCCCTTTCTATTGCTGCTTTGCCGAATTCGATGACATCTTTGAGATTCTCTACAGGGGTAATATTGAATTCCTGTATGATCGAAATGGTATTCAAATAGCGTGCGATCGCACCGAGATTGTCAGCTTCAAGCACAGCAAACGCTACATGGGCAGGCGCGCCCCAGAGTAAAGCATGTGCTTTGACATTCAACTCCTTTCCAACTGTTTCAAGTCTCTCCATTGAGTTGAGAACCTCAGGCATCCTTTCAGTATGATAGGCCGGACAATTGTCTTCCGAATGTGTCATGGTTATATGAAATAACATGGTAATTTCTCCTTTCAAGATTAATATTACTGTAAAACAAATATTTTGCAACTAAGTAAGTCAATGATTATTAAACAAATAAATAATAATATTGTTCGATACTTTTCAGGGATAAATAAGATTTAAAAACTAACAATAGTTGCATATACCGGCCTGGAAAAGTTATCCTTGGAAGATCATTTCAACAATGCCGGTTTCTAAGAGATTTAGTACTTGCAATAATACATATTCATTTAAGACCGGGGGAATCAATAATCATAGATAAATACCAAGTGTTCCCTTTCAAAATCATTGTCTAAGCCTTGTTATAATTGATGCAATCAGTTCTTTTCAATCTAATAATAATAGGGATATAATTATTAATCATTCAAAAGGAAATTAGTATTTTGCACCCCACTTAGCGTATCACCAGCCTCATGCATCAAAATTTCACCTCCTCCCAAAGCCCTTTAAAATAAAGGGTTTTAAAAAAACGTACCCTAAAAATGCAGGAGTTAAATATCAAAGAAGATATAAAGAAGATCAAATAGAAGATTTAACTTCAAGGTCTAAAGTAATGATGATATAATAATGAATAATATTAGTGATACCACCCTGAGATCACATAGTAAAAACCAGCATCTGTATCCATTACGTAGGTCCACTCTCCTACCATTCCTTTTACCTCTCCTGATTTGCCTACAGCTTTACAAACAGCATATATGATAGACGATGGTAAGGGTGTAGGTGGTGGAGGCAGGTCGCAGATAGGGGCAAGCAAATCATCAGAACCCTCTTTGATATACCAGATACCTTGCATCGAAAAATGCCATTCACCGCGGTCACCGTCTAAAACCAGGGTAGCTTTCCCCCAGACTTTTGCACTTTTTCTATCCTTAGAAAAAAGCATGTCTTCATCCCAATATGTAAATCCAGTTGTTAAAGGATCATTTGTAACATCCTGCCATACTGATTGAAAACCGGTGACTTTAACCATTCCGTTTGGAAGCTCATGGGATTCACCACATTCTATTGGTTCTAAAGTCGGTAAACATAAGCCTTCAAAATAAATTTTCTCTGCTTTAAGTTGTGGATTTAATTGATCACCCTCAATAGGATCAACAGCATTGTCTTTCTGGCAACCAAAAAACATCATGGTTACGCCAATAAACAGTAAAATTAATTTTAGTCTTTTCATAATTTTTCTCCTCTTCTTTGGGTTTATAGATTATTTTTATCCTGTTAATAACAGGAGTTTTATCATGTAAAACGTTAAGCAATAATTAAAAATTAATAATAGCTTCGCCGGGTCATGGCTTAACCATCGGTTAAGAATAATACTTGGAAGGTGGTAAAGTTTTAATTCCCTGCTGCAATGTAAATATAATGACTTTCAAAGGTTTTGTCAAGTTTAACCTAAACTAATGGTTAATAATTAATAACGATTGTTAGTGAAGAACGGGAAATGTAGATTAATCAAATTTCTTCATTACCCATCTACACTAATAACTAAGATCATATCACTAATCACTCAAATTCCTCGTCCCCTGCACCGCGTACCCAAGTTGAATGATGATATCCTAATGAACAATTACTAGTATTGATTGGTAATTAAGAATTGTGAATCCAGATTCAATCGAATTTCATCCCTAACAATATCCATTAGGAACTAGGATCTAGTCACTAATCATTCAACTCCTCAGCACACGAAGCCCGAAGCCCAGCGCCAGGAACCAAGAACCAAGAACCAGTGTCATACACACACAACCTATCAATTTACCAAATAAATTAGTATTTTGCACCACAGATAGCAGCCCGCAACCATAATGCATCAAAATTTCACCTGCTCTCCTATCCCTTAATAATCAATGATTTCAGAAAACGTGTCCTAAAAATGCCGGGACCGAATGTTAAAGAAGATATAAAGAAAAGCAAATAAGTTTACGTCTAGGATATGAAAATAAATTTACCGGATGTATTTAATGCTGATAATATAAATACGAGAAGGAGATTCCTACCAAAATGCAGTGACTAGCGCCAATCAATATTATTACAATTTTCAGCTTCTATCCAGGTCACAATCGTTCCATCTAAATCTATAACATAAATCCCGTAATATGTTGCTACTGCAATCATCTTACCATCAGGTGACCACGCCAGTTCTTGAATAAAAAAATCCAGATTGTACTCATCAAAATTAATTATCTGAATAATATCGGAACCGTCTTTCTTTACCGAACAAATTGTATTCATCCCGATTCCGTCAGGACTCGTAGAGTAAGCAATATATTTTCCGTCAGGAGACCAAACTGCTTCACCAGCATGAACATCACTTAATTCTATAAATGTACTATCAGAAATATCTAATATCGCAAAAACCGTATTACCGCCAAATAAAATTTCTTGACCAGAAGGTGACCAATCCAGAAATAATGGCCCATGATAAATACCCGAACTATAACTATAATACACATTACCGTATGCTGCATCTATAACTCTTACCGAGCGACCCCAATAATTGCAAAAAGCAATCATCGATCCGTCCGGAGACCAGGATGGGCTTCTCAAGTCCCACCCACTTACTAATGTGATAACACTAGTCCCTTCATTATCAATAACAACTATACCTTTCTGAAGAGTCCCAAACGCGATTTTAGAACCATCGGGAGACCATTCGATTCCTCCAACAACATGTAAACTATCAGGCAGGGGGACTTCTTCAGTTGATTGTATATCAATAACACATAAATAACCCGGGTATGGATTATAATATTCTTGTGTAAAAAGAATCATTCCGGGCATACTATCATGCCAGCCATGATGAAAGTCAAGCCCTGGGTTGGGATGTGGTGGTTTATTATTAAGCTCAATTTTGCCACATCCAAACTGAATATTAATGAGGAATAGAAGTAGAATGCAAATAATAACATCTTTACTTTTAAGAGAATACATGTTTCAATTGGTTTAGGACTTACTCTCAAAGATAAGCAATTCAATACCTGAAAGCAAGATAGGATATAGGTTGCCGTTTGCAAGCTTTTGTGTAGAATTATTTCCTTAATGTGCAGACTATAAGAATTCTGAAGCTCATGCATCAAAATTTCACCTCCTCTCCTATCCCTTTATTTTCAATGGTTTCAGAAAACGTACTCTAAAAATGCCGGGGCCAAATGTCAAAGAAGATATAAAGAAAAGCAAATACCTTATCTTGCTTGCAAAACTAATTGAATGATGATATCCAAATGATTAATAATTAATACAGATTGGTACTGAAGAAATCTGAACTCAGAATATTCAAATTTCATCCTTACCAATCTTTTACCCTCTGAAGCTTTGTCGTAGGTGGGACACTAATCATTAGGATTTAATCATTAATAATTCATGCTTATTTTTTAACAAACTTATGCCTTACAACCCCTTCCTCCATCCTGGCTTCGAGGATATAGATCCCAGCTTGGATGGCTGAGATATCAATGTTGTTTCCACTATATTTCTGACGGTATACTTGCTGTCCGATCTGATTGAATATCCGTATCTCCTCAATAGATTGTTTATAATCAATAGCTATTTGGATTCTGTCGCTGGCAGGATTCGGGTATACTTTCAGGTTTACTTTCTCAAGGGGCACATCATTAGGAATGCTTGTGGTTACTGATAATGCATAATCAAACAGGTATTCCACAAGATCAGGCACGTATTGCCCTGAATTCGTAGTGATCACCACACCGCTGTTTTCAGCAGAGCAAAAATAAAGGTGTGCGGCATAGCCCAATGTGCTGCTACCCCCATTGTGCCCCCAAACGATCCTGTCACCAAGGTCTTCTCTGACAAACAAGCCCAGACCAGTAGGTCCAAAAGAACTTGTCCATGTTGGATCCTGGACAGTGGTCATGGAATCGATTGCAGCTTCAGAAATTATATTTAAACCATTAAAAGCACCCTGGTTTAGCAACATAATATTGAAATTTGCAAGATCAAGGGCCGTTGACCTCAATGACAATCCCGGATATGCGGGATGACCATAATGCCCATTAGCAGTAAAATTGCCTCCGGAATATGTATATCCGGTTGCCAGGTTATCGGTATTCAAATAATCGAGTAACCATGAAGAATGTGTCATATCCAGCGGAGATAACAATGAATCACCGGCATATTGATTAAAGTCCAGGCCTGTGAGTGGCTCAACAAGATATCCTAACATTGCCATTCCATAATTATCATAATTAAAATCGGTTCCGGGTATCTCATTGTAATAATTATTGGTCACATAATAATTTCCAGTGGAATCTAAATAGTTTTCCATAAAAGACCCCAGGGACTCGGTCGGATCTCCCAGTGTAATGTAATAGTTTAAATTCCAGTCATCAATGGTGGATGTGTGAGTCATCATCATCCTTGCAGTAATGCTGTCGATACCATTATGGGGATTGGAGACCTGGAAAGGAATAAAATCATTTATATTCTGATCCAATCCAATCAGCTGATTATCCCATAATTGCATAATACACGCTGTAGTAATTGATTTTCCGATAGAAAATACACTAAACAAAGTAGAATCATGCACTGGAACACTGTCTTCAAGGATCATATATCCGTAGTTATTGTTCCAATAGATGGAGTCCTCGATGATGATGCAGGCCGACAGACCGGGTACATGATGGATGTCCATTTGCTCAAGGATGAATTCGTCAAGATCTGAGACTCCTTGCGAAAAAGCGGAGAATTGAAATACTGAAGCAAGTAAAATGATTAGTGTAAGTTTTTTCATGATGTAGTATTTTTGGATTAAATATTTTATTGTTACTGATTACTAGTTTCTGGTCTCTTGTTATGGTCAACCGTCACCCAAAGCCCCTAGTTCATCGTCTATCGCCTATAACAAAAAGAACACCACCAATAGAACCATCGCTATCACCAAACGGATCTGAGCCGTGATATGTGCCATCCCGCGTATGTTATATGTAAGGGAAAGACCGTTTAGCAGCAAAGCAATAGATATTATTGCCATCGCCGAATAAAAAACAGGACGACGAAAGGCATTCAGAAGCATTAGCAAAAGAATACCTGTCACTGCCAGGATCATAGTTCCGTTATTGAACCATTCAAAACAACATTGTACGGCCTCTCCCCTTTTCCTTATTAAACTGTAGATCCTCCATATATAAATTCCTGCCACCGCTATCACTCCAAGCATGACCATCAGCAACCCGAATGCCTCACTCACAACCATGAGCAACATACTTACGCCGATAGCTACCCCAAGAATGATCTCCTCCTGGAGAAAACTCTCGTAAAGGATATATGCATGTTTGTTATCCACTTTTCTAAATATTACTTCTTGCTTGCTAATGCTATTGGAATTATCTTATACTCTATGCCAGAATAAAAATATAATAAGAAGAAGTGAAGTATGGGAGAGATGTATGAGCGCGCTCATTTTGACGCTGAACGCCGGACCTTTTCTGCTGAACGCAGAAAAGGTGCTAGGTGCTAGGTGCTAGGTGTTAAGTGTTAAATGGATTTTAGTAATATAAATTAATTACTTCAAATAGGCACTTGGAACATGGAATTAGCAATTAGGCACTTTAAATCGAACAAGGGTTCCGCATGGATTTCCGGTTGTACCCTCTAGGTCAATGATCTGAAGAACGTTTTCCGGCTTTTTCCTTCCCCAGAGGCTTTGCAGACGGGAGCGTGTAAGAGATACGGCCATGGATTCGTGATCTTTTTGTTTATCAGCCTCAAGTTCGGAAGCCTTGCTCCTGCCAACACCATTATCTTCTACCTCATAGATGATGCATTCTTCGTCTTTTTTTATCCTGATCCGGACTGTTCCTTTTCCTTCTTTATTGCGGATCCCATGTTCAATAGAATTTTCGATAAAGGGTTGTGCCAGCATGGGCGGGATCTCGATGAGATCGGGATCCAGTCGCTCGTCCACTTCAATATCATACTCCAGTTTATCTTCCATTCGAAGTTGCTGGAGTTTCAGGTACTGTTCGATGGTGGCGATCTCATCCCTCAGGGAAATGATTTCTTTGCGTGAATTATTCAGGATGCTGCGCATAAGCTTTGCAAAAACAGCCAGGTACTTACCTGCTGAAAGTGAATCCTTGCTGAATATATAATGTTGAATATTGGTGAGGCTGTTAAAAATAAAGTGCGGATTCATCTGTGAACGGAACAGCTGTTGCTGGTTGATAAGAATCTTTTGATCATTGTGGATCCGGATCTGGCGGATGAATAGCACCGCAAATAGCAGGATAATGATTACAATCCCGCCCAGGCTGATGATGATATACTGGTTGCGGTCGGCGCGCAAACTGCTGAGTTTATTTGTTTGCTCAAGTTGCAATATTTCCAGCTCTTTCTGTTGTGATTCATGGAAGGCCTGCATTTCGGCAAACTGCTTATGGGTTTCAATTGAGAAAACCGAATCATTGAAAACTATATAATCCTTCAGGTATCTATTTGCCTGATGAATATCTCCCTTATCCTCATACAATTCTGCCATTATGTATGCTGCATCTGCCTGAATATTGATCATACCCATTGAAGAGGAAGCATCATACGCATTTTGTAGTGCATCCATTGCGACACTTCTTTCGTCCTTTAAAATCATTATACGTCCGAGACCAAGATATATTTCAGGAAGTTCACGTGTAAATCCCTCTTCAAGATATATATTCAGAGCTGTTTCAAAATGCTCAATAGCATCATTCATCCTTCCCTGCATCACATACAATCTCGCAATCCCCGTTAAAACTTTAGCCATTAGGGGGGCGTTTTGCATGCTTTCTGAAAGCTCAAGGGATCTCCGCAGGTATTTGAAAGCCGTATCCTGTTCCCCTTTTTTTTGCCATGCTTCACCCCGATAATACTCCACCTTAGCTTCACCTCGCTTGTAAGCCACCTGATGGTTCAGCATTATTGCTGTATCATAATATAGCATGGCATCATCAAATTTGTTCCAATCTGCAAAAACCTGCCCTAGTATTATATATGTCTCCGATTTGCTTTCAATTTGTTGCGCTCTTCTTAATGGGTTTATTCGGGAATCGTGGACACAACTTTTCCATTGCAAAGCTTCAAGGCAATATTGAATCGACTCCTGGTATTGTCCCTGTAGCATTGCAGATACCGCCATTTCATCAAGGCATATACCAACACCAAGTGAATCGCCATTACATTGGCGCAGTTCTAAAGATTTACTAATATACTCCTTAGCGGATTCAAAATCCCCTTGCTCACGATAGATGGTCCCGATATAACAGTATTGATTGGGAATATTGATATTTTGTTCAGGGAATCCATAATCCTTGAAGCGCTTCAAAGCCAATCGCCTGTATTTCATGGCAGAATCAAGCTTCCCCCAGTGTTGGAATACACGAGCAATATTAGAGACCTGCTGGGCATGATATGATTTTACCACCATGGTTTTCAAATCCATTTCTCCATATATGGAATCTGCCTCACTAAAATATTTCAATGCTTCCTTAAAATTTCCGTGGGTCATATAATAATAGCCCAATAACCTGGAATATGTTACCTGGCCTTTTCTCAAATTTGTATCAGGGCAGTTCTTATGGGCCAGGTAGCTATTTAAATATGCCTGTAACACAGCGTCATGATCGCCTATTTGGGAGTAAAACTTAGCCATTAAAAGGCTACGGTTTGCCACCTGGGAACAATTTCCTATTCTTTTTGCCATTTTCAATGATTCCATGCCGTAGTAAAAGGCGGAATCATACATTTCAAGCCCTCTGTAAGAACAGGATAATTGGCTGTAAGCCCGCATAATATAGAGGGAATCCCGGGATTCTGGATGTTGCGATGAGAGATACATTGATCGCTTAGAATGATTCAAAGAATTAATAAATAAGCCTGAAACATTATTAAGATATGCTAATCGAAGATTTGCTCTAACTTCTCCCTCAACATAAGCAATCTTCTTCGATAAAGAAAGGGCATCAATACATATTTGCATTGAGTTCTGTGAATACGTATTACTACCCAGACTTTGAGCACTTGATTCTAGCATTAGCATAGCATCCACTTTAGCTTTTCCGTGAGAAGTATCAGCAATATAATTCAGGCTATCCAGGATTTCGTCTGTAATTAGTGTCTGGGGATGGGATGGCTGTGACAGTATTATGAACAGGCTTAAAACCATTGAGCGAAAAATATCTCCTCGCTTTCTGGTTTTTATAATATTTTTATTAAAAATTATCATCGTCTCAGAAACCTGTTTATCAATAAGTATGTTACTGAGTAAGTTTCTCCAATAACTGCAGCAACTGATCTTTCTTTCGTGAGGCCACAGGCACTTTTACCTCATTACTTAACACAAGATAACCTCCATCTTCTTTCTCAAAGCTTGACACCTTTTGAAGATTCACCAGGTAGGATTTATGCACCCTGAAAAAGCCGTAATCGCTCAGAAGGTTCTCATATTCCACCATAGGTTTGGAGACAAATACCTTTTTCCTATTTTCAGTATAAAATCTTGTATATCCGCCATCTGCTTCACAGTATTGTATTTCAGATACTCTGAGTAGATGTATATTTTCAGCAGTTTTAAGAAGAATCTTCTTTTCTGTTTGATCATTGTTCTTCAAAATTTCGTTCAGATGGTTCAGTTGTTCAGTTTGATGATCTGCAACTTGTTTTTGCGCATGATTTACCGCTTTGATCAATTCTTCAGGATCAACGGGTTTCATTATATAATCCAGAGCCGAGAATTTAATGGCTTTCAATGCAAACTCCTGGTATGCTGTGATGAAAATAACTCTGAAATCAACTTTATCACGTTTTTCCAGCAGATCAAAGCCTGTGCCATCATTCATTTTTATATCGAGAAGAACAAGATCCGGTTTCAGGCCATTTATCTTTACCAAGCCTTCATTAACACCTCCGGCATGCCCAATTACTTCAGCACCTTTACAATACCCTTTTACAATCTCTGCGATCATTGAACGGATCTTTGCCTCATCATCAATGATAAGAACTCTGAGCATAATTAATACGAGTTGGTTTTTACATTATAAATATAGTAAAAAATAAATAACTCCCAGTGCCTAGTGCTAAGTTCATAGTGCCTATTGAGTGGTGAAATCCTTATGATTAGATCCAAGTGAAGATTGGCAGTGGAAAATTCAGCCCTTCGACTTCCGCTAAGGGTGACAACACATTTGTTTAATAATGGTGGGGCCTCGACTCCGCTCGACCCCGAGCCTCGCACCCCATCCTTCGTACCATTAATGAATGATGATATCTTAATGATTATTTATTAATAATCATTGTTACTGAAGAACGGGGAATGTAGATTAATCTAATTTCTTCGTTGCCCGTCATATTAATATCCGATTTTCTTCCTTTCTTTATAATCCTTCTTTTGTTTTCCATCATCCTCAATTTGTTTGATGTATTGAAATACAAGTTGAATCTTTTTATCATGATCCGTTCCTGTTCTCTCCAGATCTTCTAGTCTCTTAAGTATTTTATCATGTGATTCAAGCATTCGCCTTAGCTTAGTAAACACTCTTATAATTTGAATGTTGACCATTTTTGCTGTTTCACTGTTCAATACACTTGAGAGCATAGCAATTCCTTGTTCAGTAAAGGCGAGAGGAGATTTTCTTAAACCCATTTTTTCCTTATTGGATATCACAATTTGTGATTTCCATTTATTAAATTCTTGGATTGACAATTGAAACATAAAATCATTCGGAAATCTTTTAATATTTCTCTTTACTGCCTGGTTAAGCACCCTGGTTTCAACTCCGTATAGAGAAGCCAGGTCACGATCGATCATTACTTTATGATTACGAATTAAATATATCCTGGTGAGGATCTTTTCCTCGGGTTGAATCTGATGTCCATCTTTTATATTTTCCATACTTGAGTTTTGGTATGAGCCTTTATCTATTAATCCCCTAGCAGAGGAAATGTCCCACATTATTGTTCAAAAAATTGTTATTATTAGAGGAGTTGATTCACCTCAAGCCAATACATAATACTTACCTTTGATATGTCAAGCGTAATTATTTGTACAAAATGAGACCAGGGATCATTTTACTTTTAGTGATCGTTTCACTAAGCAATCTTAACGGCCTTGCAAATGGCCAGGACATGGAATACCGTGACAGCCTTTTCAAAGAGCTTGAAAAAGGCAATATTGATACAATGGTATTCATTGAACTTAGCCAATGCATCAATATAAATTTGTATAATGACCCTGAACAGTCGATGATGGAGGCCAGGAGGGTGCAGAAACTTGCCTTCGCTGTATCATATTATCGTGTTATTCCGAAAATGATTATGTTTCAGGGAATCAGTTTTGACCTGATTGGCAAATACGACTCTGCCATTATCATGTATGATTCGGCCCTTATAATGGCAGAAAAGTATGGGCTTAAAGCTATTCAGGGAAGCATCTACAACAATTACAGTATAGTGTATTCCATAATAGGACAGTTGGAACAATCCCTTGATTATTGCATGAAGGGCCTTGACATATTCGAACAGGCAGGGGATTCATCCAGCATGGCAAAGGTTTACAATAGCCTGGCTTCGAGATACTCGGAAATGGGCATGAATGATATGGCCATAATTTACTACGAAAAAGCAATTTATATTAATAAAAGGTTTCAGGATCAAGGTAGTCTTGCGAAAAATTATGGCAATATCGGTACCGTATATTCTTCCCTGGATGAACATGAAAAAGCCATGGAGTATTATACCAAGGCATACATGATAACAAAAGACCTTGATAATAAGGTTGATATGTCAATCACCCTTTTGAACATGGCCGTCACATACAGTAACATGAAAAAGTTTGATCTGGCTCTATCCTTCGCTGAACAGTCGTACCTGATCGCCCGTGAAATCAATGATGAGATCGGGAAGCTTGTATATTTTATCACTACTGCGGAGATTTTTGAGAACCAGGAGAATTTAGACAAAGCCCTGAAGAATTACTCCATTGCTGAAAGCATAGCTGACAGCATTGGTGCCATGCAAAACCTCATTGAAATTTATAGCGGGATGGCAGATATTTATGCACAAATGGGGGACTTCGAGAATGCTTACCTCTATAATGAGGCGTACAATAAAGAGCGTATGCGCCTGCTCGACAATGAGAAAAACAAGGCCCTTGACAAGATCAAGGAATTTGAAGATGAGAAAGTGAAGTCTAGAATAGACATCCTCACAAAAGATGCCGAGATACAGGAATTGATGATCAGGCGACAAAAGATCATTCGTAATTCTGTTGCAGGAACAGGAGCATTTATCCTGCTGATAACACTTCTTCTCTTACATCGCTATCGCTATGTGAGGAAAACCAGGGATCAGCTTGAAAAGAAAAATGTGATCATACAGGATGAAAAGGAGAAATCGGACAACCTCCTCCTGAACATCCTGCCTGAGGAAACTGCCGAAGAACTTAAAACAAAAGGCAATTCCAAAGCCAAGAGTTTTGAAATGGTCACTGTCCTTTTCACTGATTTCAAGGGATTCACCAAAATAGCTGAGATGCTTAGCCCGGATGAATTGGTGGCAGAGATCGATCATTGCTTCAAGGCCTTCGATAATATTATTTCCAATTACGATATTGAAAAGATTAAAACTATTGGCGATGCCTATATGTGTGCAGGTGGGTTGCCGGGTGCGAATAAAACAAATCCGGTGGAAGTTGTAAAGGCCGCGTTGGAAATTCGGGATTTTATGCTTAAGTTGAAAGAAAACAGGACAAGTAAAGAACAGCCTTGCTTTGAGATCCGGATCGGTGTACATACCGGACCGGTTGTAGCCGGGATTGTTGGGATCAAGAAATTCCAGTATGATATTTGGGGCGATACGGTAAATATTGCATCGCGGATGGAATCAAGCGGAGAGACAGGAGAGGTAAATGTATCCGGCACAACATATAAGCTGATCCAGAACAAGTTTGAATGTGTCCATCGTGGTAAGATTGAAGCTAAGAACAAGGGGGCATTGGACATGTACTTTGTGAAAGATGAGATCTTATAATAAAAAAGCAATTGGAGCTATCTGCCAGCAACTGGCAAAAGACAGACAGAATGATTTGCCGTATACTTGCAACCAACCGGCATAAGGAGTTTTCTTTTGGAGGGTCAACCTGATGGAGGTCCTTCCTCTCCCGAGGACTCGGGATCGTCAGAATGACCGGTAGAAGTAAGCAGCCCGGTTGACAGTAGGCAGTAGGCAGTAGGCAGTAGGCAGTAGGCAGTAGGCAGTAGGCAGTAGGCAA
>Ga0209692_10001127_pt1 | contig 40333 bp, 26 predicted proteins | sample tdDd472_FD_187129 | JGI IMG/M metagenome (GOLD analysis project Ga0209692, IMG submission 187129) | Marine sediment microbial communities from the Atlantic coast under amendment with organic carbon and nitrate - tdDd47.2 (SPAdes)... | ecosystem: Environmental > Aquatic > Marine > Coastal >...
CTGTCGGTCGAGCTCGACGAGCCAGACTGGCGGGCTCGCGTTCTGTGCATGACCACTCACGCAACCCTTTTACCATGGGGGTTTGCGCGTCCTCAGCGCGCCCCCTTTACGGCGTTTTCAGCGCCTTGCCCTCGCCGCGAAGCCTCTTTCCCCGATCGTGGCGATCAGCGGCGCGTCCGCCCCGGCTGTGGGCGATCTGGCAGGTCCGACTTCTCGTTTCGGGATTTTCACGTTCAACTCGTCAAGGACTATCTTCCCCCGGCGTCGTTTTTCGGGGTCGCCTGACTCATGCGTGGGTCGAAGGACGTCCAGGGAGGTCGGGCCAGAGTCCTCCGAGGCGGAGCATGATGAGGGCGGAGACGTGCTCGAATCCGAAGGCGAGTCTCGTGATCAACCGGACCCTGGTGTTGGCGCCCTCGAGTCGCGCGTTGGAGAGGCGATGGGTCAGGGCGGCTTCGATGCCCGCTCGGTGCTTTCGAATCCGGCGGCTGAGGTCGACGAAGGGCTTGAGCCTGCTGCGGCACGCCCAAGCCAACCATCGGTCGAGGAGCTTCACCCCTTCGTCGCCCTGTTTCTTTCACACCCTGATCTTCACACGGTTCGTGGGCGTCACGCCTCCTTTCGGCCTGCCCCGACGCCCCTCTCGCTCTCTCGCCCTCGACGGCGGGTCCACCGGCCCTCCGCCCGACGACGAGGGCGAGAGAGCGAGGCTCACCACCGGCGGCGACCCACGAATTGGTCAGGAGAGCCAAAATGTTAGATCGCGGGGTCTGACCCCGCTCGATAATATTTTCGCTCAGGGCTCGACGCAGATCTGGCTGAGGCAGGTGAAGCCGCCCTCGCAGGCGCCGGCGTCGCAGGCCGGCCGGCGACAGTAGCCGCCGTCGCAGGCGTAGGGCGCCTCGCACGGTGACGACTCGCCGCAGCTCTTCAGGACGCAGACCTCCTGGACCGGGTGGCAGCGCAGGGCGGTCGGGCAGTCGTCGTCCTCGGTGCACGGGCGGTTGCACGAGCCGAACTCGCTGCAGACGTGACCGTCGGGGCAGTCGTCGTTACCGCCACAGCCGACGCAGAAGCCGCCGGGTGCCGAGCGCGTGCACGTCAGGATCCCCGGACAGTCCCCGCTCGTCGCGCACTGCCCCGCCGGGCCGGTGGGAGCCGCGGTGTCCGCGACGGCCGTGTCCTCGCTGAAGGTCGTGTCCGCGACGGTCGTGTCCTCGTCGACGGCCGTGTCTTCGGTCGCCGTGTCCTCGATCGCGGTGTCCTCGATCGCCGTGTCCTCGCCGACCGCCGTGTCCTCGCCGACCGCCGTGTCCTCGCCGACCGCCGTGTCCTCGTCCAGCGTGTCGAGGATCGGTCCGGTGTCCTCGGCGCTGGCCGTGTCCTCGGCGCCGGTCGTGTCGACGGCCGCCGCGTCCTCGACCGCGGTGTCGGTCGCCTCGGTGTCGTCCGCCACCGCGTCCGTGACGTCCGAGCCCGAGCTCTCGCCGTCGTCGCCACACCCCACGAGCATCATCGCGACCCCGAGGGCCACCAACCATCGCCACGTCATCGCGCGCCTCCCTGTCCGTGCTCGGCTCATACCCGCGTGGGCGGTCGCTGACAACGCTCTTTCCCCGTTCGCTGCGACGGCCTGTCGCGGTGACTTCCTCGTTCCGGCAAGACCTGGTCGTGTTACCCTCGCCCCGGCGAACGCGCACTGGAGGCCACACATGAGCGATCGCGTCGACGTCGTCGTCATCGGGTCCGGCTACGGGGGAGCCGCGGTCGCCGCGCGCGTCGCCCCGCACGGCCGCGTCATCGTCCTCGAGCGCGGCAAGGCCTGGAAGCCCGGCGACTTCCCGAGGCACCTGCCGGGGCTCGCGAGCGCCTATCACACCCGGCGCAACCCGACCGGTCTCTGGGGGATGCGCCTCGGCGCCGGCGTCGGCAACGCCTACGTCAGCGGCGTCGGCGGGGCGAGCCTGGTCAACTACGGCATCACCCAGAAGCCCGAGGACCACGTCTTCGACGCCTGGCCGCTCTCGAAGGACGCCCTCGCGCCCTACTACGACCGCGCGCTCGGGGTCTTGAAGCCCGCCCCGTCGCCGCTCGCGGACAGCCTCGGCGACAAGCAGTTCCTCGACGGCGTCGAGCCCGGCCGCCGGGTCGATCTCGTCAACACCATCGACTGGGAGCGCTGCACCCACTGCGGGCTCTGCGTCCCGGGCTGCAACGTCGGGGCGAAGCGCTCGCTCGACGTGACCTACCTGGCCGACGCCGAGGCGTCCGGCGCCGAGATCCGCGCCCAGCGCGAGGTCGTCGCCCTCGAGCGAAACGGCGACGGCTGGCGGGTCGTCGTCCGCTCGACCGGGCGCGCCATGCCCGACGAGGTCGTCCCGGCGCGCCACGTCGTCCTCGCCGCGGGCACCTTCGGGACCCTCGACCTCCTGCACCGCGAGCGGCGTCACCTGCCGGTCAGCGACTGGTTCGGCCGCCGCATGACCATGAACGGCGACGGGCTCGCCTTCCTCTACAACACCTCGCACGCGCTGTCCGGCCACCACGGCGCGCCGATCACGACCTCGGTCCACCTGCCCTTCGTCGACCCCGACGGCCGCGAGCGCACGCTCAACGTCATGTCCGGCCGCATCCCCAAGGTCGCCATGCGCTTCTCGGCCCTGGTGCTGAGCCTCTTCGCCCGCGCCCTCGGCAAGCGCCGCGGGCCGCGCGACGCCGCCACCGCCCGCGCGTGGCGCCGCTTCCTCGACGTGATGCGGACCGACCCGCGCGGCGCCCTGGCCCACACGTTCATGTACAAGCTCGACGCCGAGGACTCGTCCAACGGACACGCCGTCTTCGACGCTGACGGGCGCTCGGCGCTCTCCTGGGCCGACTACCAGCAGGATCCCATCGTCCGCTTCGCCGCCCGGCGCCTCGAGGAGTGGGCGTCGACCGTCGGCGGCGTGCTCGTCCCCGACGTCTCCGGCCTCCCTGGGATGCGGAGCTTCGGCGTCCACCCCCTCGGCGGGTGCCGCATGGGGACGGGGCCCGAGGACGGCGTCGTGGACACCGCGGGCCGCGTGTTCGACCCTGCGACGGGGGGCGTCCACGAGGGCCTCCGGATCGCGGACGCCTCGGTGATCCCGAGCTCCCTCGGCGTCCCGTCGAGCCTCACCGTCGCCGCGCTGGCCGAGCGGGTCGGCGAAGACCTCGCCCGGACCCTGCAGGCGGCGGCCTGACCACCACGACGAGCCCGGCCACGCCGACCGGTTGACCCCGGCCTCCCCGGCCCGCAGGCTGACCCTCCCGCGTGACGACGGATGCGCCCATGACGACGCTCTACGGACCCGATCTCGCCAAGGTTCACATCGAGGGTTTCTCCCGCCACGCCGAGCTGGCGGCGCCGTGGGTGGTCGCGCGCCTCGACGCCCTGCGCGCGCGCCTCGGCTCCGGGCTCGTGGTCGACCTCGGGTGCGGCGGCGGCCCGATCCTGCGCGCGGTCGTCGACGCCGGCCACGAGGCGCTGGGCATCGACGTCTCCCCCGCGATGGTCGAGGCGGCCCGCGCCCGCGTCCCCGAGGCCGAGGTCCGCTGCGCCTCCTTCGTCGACGCCGAGCTCCCGCGCTGCCACGCCGTGCTCGCGGTCGGCGAGCCGCTGAACTACCTCGCGACGCGGGACGAGCAGCGCGCCGTCCTCGAGAAGATCCACGCGGCCCTCGTCCCCGGCGGGCTCCTCGTGTTCGACCTGCGCCTGCCCGCCGCGGTGGAGTCGGCGTGGCGCAAGGCCATCCGCAAGACCGACGACTGGGTCCTGGTCGCCGAGGTCCGTGAGGACGCCGCCGCCGGCTCGCTGACCAACGAGATCACGACCTTCATGCGCGAGGGTGAGCTCTACCGGCGGAGCGACGAGACCCACCACGTCCTGCTGACCGGGGCGACGACCGTGCTCGGCTGGCTCTTCGCCCTCGGCTTCGACGCCCACCTCCACGACGGCTACGGCGACTACACCCCCGACGGCGTGGTCGGCGTCTTCGAGGCGGTCCGCGAGGGCTGACACGCCACGCCCACGGCCGCGATACCCCGAGCGCCGCCTCGGCGAGCTCGAGGGGTGATCACCCGCCCGGCGTCGGCGCCGGGTGCAGCGCGAAGCGCAAGTGGAACGGCAGCAGCGAGGGCAGGGGCTCGTCCGAGGGGAGCTCCCACACGCCCTTGATGAGCTCGCCGACGCCGTCCCGGTCGATGCCCGCGATGGCGACGACGATGTCGATGAGCGTCTCGCTCGCGACCTCGCCCGCGAGGTCCGCGGTGTCGGCGCCGCCGGGCAGCGCCGAGGACGGGGTCAGCGTGAGCTCCGGGCTCAGGATGGGGAGGTCGGCGATCTTCGTCCCGTCGGTCCCGAAGACCTGGATCGGGTAGCTCGCGGCGGTCGCCGTCGCGACCTGCGCGCCGATGGCGGCGGTCATCGACAGCTCGGTGTCGGGGTCGGGCAGGTCGTTGGCGTTACGGTCCTGGGCCAGGGTGAAGACGATCGCGCTCTGATCGGCGTCGTAGCCCGACAGGCCGACGAGCACCTGGGGCACGAAGCCCTTGAGCAGCGTCCCGGCCGTGTCGCTGGCGGGGGCCACGACGGTCACGTCGTCGGAGGTCGCGCGCAGGAGCGCCTCCGGGGTGGTCTGCCAGGCCTCGGCGACGCCGTCGAAGACCTGGGCGATGACGCGGCGGAGCTGCTCATCCCGCCGAGACCAGAAGTAGCCGGTCGACGTCTCCCAGAGGTAGCCGAAGGGGTAGCTGGTCAGGGACTCGGGCTTCTCCTCGGTCAGCAGCGCCGCCGGGTAGCGGTAGTGCGCCTCTTCGGCGTGGACCTGCGCCAGCACCGCCGCCGTGATCGCCTCGGCGGCGGCCAGCTTCGCCTCGGCCCCGTCCCGGTCGTCGCCTCGCGCCGCCCCGACGCCGGCGTAGAGGGTCAGCGCGTGGTCGATGCGCTGAACGAAGATGTGGTAGCCGGCGTAGAGCTCGGCGTAGAGCGCGTTGTCGCCCGCGGTCGGGGCCGGCAGCTGGTCGAGGATCGCCTGGTAGGCGCCCTTCATCTCGGTCAGGTGCGCGATGTCCCCGTCGAGCCAGGCCTGGTACGCGGCGTCGTCGAAGCGCAGGACCTTCTGGAAGCTGAGCTTCGGGCGCCGGGCGAGGATGCCGGCCGCCTCACCGAGCTCGTCCTGCGGCAGCTCGCCCGTCAGGTAGAAGAGCAGGAGCGCGTCGGTGTCGTAGAGGTCGCGGACCTGTCGGTCGGTCCACGCCTTCGTGGCGGTCGCGACAGCGTCGGCGTGGTCGCCGTAGATCGGGGCGAGCCACGCCGTGTAGGCGTCCCAGGTGACCGCGGCGTCCCAGGTCGCGCGGGTCAGGTAGTGGTCGTACTGCCAGAAGGTCCACTCGCGGCCGGTGGTGAAGGTGATGTGGCCCGACATCGGTCCGGGGGCCTGGCCGCTCTGGGCGAAGCGCTGAATGTCCTCCTCGCGGGAGCGGCCGGTGATGGGCAGGACCAGCGGGAGGTTCGAGTCGAAGCCGAGCCACCACGCGGTCTCGGGGAAGAAGATCTGGGTCCGGCCCTGGTCGCCGGCGGCGGCGACGAAGTCGAGCTGGTGGTCGAAGTCCTCGCAGCCGTAGACCGGCGCCGGGCGCCCGAGGCTGTAGTACATCGTCGTGTGGACCCACGCGCCGAGGTCGACGTCGGCCTGGAGCGGCAGGTGGAAGAAGTAGCCGCCGGCGTCGTCGAGGACGTCGCACGGGATGTGGATCCAGGCGGCGGGGACGACCCCGGGCCAGCGGTCGCGGAGGTGGGCGACCGCGGTGTCGAGCCAGGTGATGACCTGCGCGTCGGGGGGCTTGGTGAACTCGCTGGTCCCGATCTGGAAGGTCACGAAGCCGAGCCCGGCGGCGAGCACCCGGTCGAGCCCCGCGGTGATCTGCTGGGCGGCCGGGGCCGCGGCCTCGAGGTCGAGGAGCTTGAAGTTGTTCTGCTGCTGGTCGGCGAAGCTGAGCACGCAGCCGACGGTGACGCCGTGGGCGGCGGCCTCCTCGGCGATGTCGGCCATGTACGGGACCCAGGCGTCGAGGTCGACGGTCTTGAGAAGGTGGAAGCTCAGCGTGTTCTGGCGGTTTCGCGCGAGGTAGCGGATGAGGCGCGACGCGTAGGCCCGGAACCCGTCGTCGCCCGGGCGGAGCAGGACGTCGCTGGCGATGATGGGGTGCTGGGTGTGGTGGTGGAAGCCGCGGCGGGCGAACGACGGGGCGTGGACGCTGTCTTTGCCGTAGTCGGGCAGGGCGTCGCCGGCGTAGGGGACGAAGGCCGACTCCTCGGGGTGGAACCAGCGGGCGCCGAGGTCCATCGCGACGTGATAGAGGCCGTACATCGCGCCTGTCGCGGTGCGCGCGGTGACCGTCACGTCCCCGCCGCTGGTCGTCAGGGCGTAGGCCTCATCGCCGAGGTCGTCGCGCCCGGCGGCGATCTTCACCGCGACGCGGTGCTCCGGCGAGGCGGCGACGGACGAGGCGCCGAGGGTCTCCATGAGGGTCTCGCGGAGATCGGCGGCGGCGTCCTCGACCCCGATCCAGCCGGCGTCCTCGGCCGGGAAGGCGGAGTACGGCGCGTCGGCGACGACCGCGACGTTGAGCGCGCCCTCGGCGGTCACGAGCGGGCCGCTGGCGTCGTCGTCACCGCACGCGGCCAGCGCGAGGGCGAGCGAGGACAGGGTGATCAGACGACGGAGCCAGGACGAGCGGAGACGGGGCATGGTCACCTCGGACGTCGGGGCGGCCATGCTTCCAGGCGCGTCGGTTCGTGTCCACGCCGAAACGCCGCGTCGTTGCTCAGCGCACGACCTTGATGTTGAAGCCGGGTTTGCCGACGGCGCCCATCATGCGGAGCCACAGCGGGAGGTACATCTCGGTGCCGCGAGCCGTGGTGATGTCGCCGAGGTCGAGGACGTCGCGCCAGCCGAACCACTCGCCGAGCAGCGCCGTCACGCGGGCCTTGGCGTCGGCGTCGTCGCCGCAGACGAAGAGCGTGTGGGCGTCGGCGCCGCCCGGCAGCGCGCCGGGGTCGGTCATCACGCTGACGTTGACGGTGTTCAGGGTCTTGACGACCTTGGCGTTCGGCAGCGCGCGCTGGACCTGCTCGCCGAGGGAGTCGTCGTTGCAGACGGACAGCGTCGGCGGGAAGCCCTTCGAGAAGTCGAGCGGGTTCGACAGATCCATCACGATCTTGCCGTCGAGCCCACTCCCGGCGGCCTCGGCGGCGGCTATCGTCACGCCGCCCCCGGTCGCGAGGATGGCGACCTCGCCGTGGGCGGCGGCGTCGGCGAAGGTCCGCACCGAGATGCTCGGCTGCGCCTTCACGAGGTCGGCGACGGGCGGGTCGCCGAAGTTGCCGGTCGCCGTGCGCGCGAGGGTGGCGGCCGGGTCGCGCGTGCCGAGGGCGACGTCGTGACCGATGGAGGCGAGCTTGCCGGCGAGGGACTTGCCGACGACGCCGGTACCGAGGACAGCGATCTTCATGGGACCTCCGGGGCTGGATGCCGACACGGTAGGCCGATGGGGGGACACTGTCGACGGGACCTGTGGCATGGTCCCGAGGTGCACGGAGGCTCCCGGGACCGCGCGACGAGAAGCCGAGCGCCGCAGCCGATCCCCTACCAGGGCTCGAAGCGCCGCCTGGCGCCGATCGTCCTCGGATACCTCCCACCCCACGTCGACACCCTGTGGGAGCCCTTCGTCGGCTCGGGGGCGGTGACGATCGCCGCGGCCATGGCCGAGCGCGCGGACCGCTTCGTCGTCGGCGACAGCCTGGCGCCGCTGGTCGCCATCTGGCGGGCGATCCTGGGCGGCGGCGAGGCGCTGTGCGACGCCTACGAGGCGCTCTGGGAGGCCCAGCGGGACGACCCGCGCGCGTACTTCGACCGGGTCCGAGACCGCTTCAACCGCGAGCGAGGAGCCGCCGAGCTGCTCTACCTCGTCGCCCGCTGCGTGAAGAACGCGGTGCGCTTCAATCGAGAGGGCGCCTTCAATCAGTCGCCCGACAACCGGCGCCTGGGGATGAAGCCGGCGACGCTGAGGCGGCGGGTCGACGCGGCGCACCGGCTGCTCGCGGGGCGCGCCCGGGCGGTCTGCGGCGACTACGCGGAGAGCCTGCGCGCGGCCAGCCCCGGAGACGTCGTCTACATGGACCCGCCCTACCTCGGCGTCAGCGGGGGGCGCGACCCCCGATATCATCAGGGCCTCGACTACCGCCGTTTCGTGGCCGAGCTCGAGTCCGCCAACCGCCGCGGTCTCTCCTACCTGGTCAGCTTCGACGGGCGCAGCGGGGCCAAGACCTTCGGGCCCGGGCTCCCAGCGGGGCTCGCGCTGCATCGGGTCGAGATCCACGCCGGCCGGTCGTCCCAGGCGACCCTGAGCGGCCGCGACGACGAGACCGTCGAGTCGCTCTACGTCTCACCGGCGCTGGTGACGCGGCTCCGCGAGGCCGGGGTGCCGCTCCGGCAGCGTGAGGACGTCCCGCGGCCCGAGACCGGTGAGTAGCGCTCGCCGCTCGGCGTCCCCGTCGAGGTCGTCGGGGTGCAGCTCGACTGCCGGCTGAGCCGACAGAGGGTGTCGGTTTTTCGACACCCTCGAGCGCGCTCGCTCGGGTCAGCGGAGGCCGTAGCGCGCGAGCTTGTCGAGCAGGGTCGCGCGGTTCACGCCCAGCTGACGGGCGGTCTCGCTCTGGTTGCCTCCGCAGCGCGCCAGCGCCTGGGAGATGAGGCCCTTCTCGAAGCGCGCGACCTGCTCTTTCAGCGGCGGCGCCTCGCTGGGCGCGACGTCGTCGAAGACGAGCGGGTCGGCGTCGAGGGTCGGGCCGGTGGCGAAGACGACGACGCGCTCGACGAGGTTCTCGAGCTCGCGGACGTTGCCGGGCCAGGGCCGCGCCGTGAGCGTCGCTTCGAGCGCCGGCGTCAGCGTGACCTCGCCGAGCCCGTAGCGTCGCGCGGCGCGGTCGGCGAAGTGGCGGGCGAGGGGCAGGACGTCTTCGCGGCGGTCGCGCAGCGCGGGGAGGTGAAGCGGGACGACGTTGAGCCGGTAGTAGAGGTCCTCGCGGAAGTCGCCGGCGCGGACCATCGCGAGGAGGTCCTGGTGGGTGGCGGCGATGAGGCGGACGTCGACCTTCTCCGAGCGATCGGCGCCGACCGGGCGGATCTCGCGCTCCTGCAGGACCCGCAGCAGGGCCGCCTGGACCGCGAGGTCGAGCTCGCCCACCTCGTCGAGCAGCAGGGTGCCGCCGTCGGCTTCGCGAAAGAGCCCGCGGCGAGCGCGGTCGGCGCCGGTGAACGCGCCGCGGACGTGGCCGAAGAGCTCGGCCTCGGCGAGCTCCCGGGGGAGCGCGGCGGCGTTGAACTTGACGAAGGGGCGGGCGCGTCGCGGCGAAGACTCGACGAGGGCGCGCGCGACGAGCTCTTTGCCCGTGCCGCTCTCGCCGGTCAGGAGCACCGTGACGTCTCGTGGCGCGACCCGGGCGACGCGCTCGGCGACCCGGCGCATGGCGTCCGAGGTGAAGACCATCGTCCGGGCCAGCGCCAGCTCGCCGCGCAGGCGGAGGTTCTCGGCCGCGAGGCGCTGTTGCTCGAGGGTGCGGAGGACGACGCGGCTGATCTCGTCGGGATCGAAGGGCTTGGCGAAGTAGTCGAGCGCGCCCCGCTTCATCGCCTCGACCGCCGTCCGCTCGTCGCCGTGGGCCGTGATGACGACGACCGGAGGGGCCCCGGGGAGGGCGTTGATCTCGGCGAGCATCGCCATGCCGTCGAGGCCGGGCATCCGGAGGTCGCTGATCACCAGATCCGCCCCGTCGCCCTTCACGGCGCGCAGGCCCGCGTCGCCGTCCTCGGCCTCGACGACGTCGATCCCCTCGTGCTCTTCGAGGATGGCGCGGAGGGTGTAGCGGACCGCCCTGTCGTCATCGACCACCAACACGCGCGACCTCATCGAGCTCATCGCCGTCCCTCGTTCCGGGGTTGCCTCTCGCGAGGGTAGACGTCAGCAGGATGCGTGCCAACGAGCGACCGCCGGGCGGCCCGACCGCGGCCCCTGGCTGGCGTTGAATCGTGGCGAGCTTCGTGCAGGCATGCGGGACAACGCGTCGCAGGAGCCCGTCGTCATGTCCGAACACCCCATCGTCCCCCGGCGCTCGCTCGCGTGGGTCTTCGTGTTGGTCCGACGCCTCCCGCTCGTCGGCGTCGTCATCGTCACCGTGCTGCTCGCCATCCTGGCCGCCCTGGAGGTCGAGGGGTGGCGGCTCGGGCTCACCGCCTCGGGGATCGCCGTCGGCCTGCTCATCCTCTTCGCGATGCACCGCGTGTCCTGGGACGCGCGCCCCATCTCGGTCCCCCTCGCGGTCCTCTTCGCGAGCGGCGTCTTCGCGGTTCAGACCCTCGCCATCGTCGCGACCGGCGGCATCGACAGCCCCCTCGCCGTCATCTACATCCCGGCCTCGATCCTGGTCGCCGTCACCGTCGGCCGACGGCGCGCGTGGCTCGCGTCCATCGCGCTGCCGCTCGCCGCCCTCGTCGCCCTGACCGCCGCCGAGCTGCTCTTTCCCGCGCGCTCCCTGGTGCTGCCGGTCCTCGACCGGACCGTCCCGGGCGCTCCCCACCACGCCGGCGTGGTGTCCTTCGCGCTCCTCGTCGCCGCGACGGTCGTGTTCGGGGGGCTCCTCGGGAGCCTCATCCGCGATCGGCTCGACCGGGCCTGGGCCGCCACCGGCGAGTCCCAGGCCGCCCTCGCCGACGCCCTGCGCGAGCGGAACGCCGAGCTCGTCGGCCTCGCCGGCGCCATCGCCCACGAGCTGAAGAACCCCCTCGCCGCCATCTCCGGCCTGTCCGTCCTGCTCGCGCGCAAGGCCGAGCCCGGGAGCCGCGAGGCCGAGCAGCTCGAGGTCCTCGTCGGCGAGGCCAAGCGCATGGGTCGGGTCCTGGAGGAGTTCCTCAACTTCTCCCGGCCCCTGTCGGACATCGCGGTCGCAGAGACCGCGCTGGCGCCGCTGCTCCGCGACGTCGTCGCCATCCACGAGGGGCTCGCCGAGCGGGCGAGCGTCACCGTCCGCGTCGAGGCGGATCCGGACGTCGTCGTCAGCTGCGACCCGCGCAAGGTGCGCCAGGTCGTGACCAACCTCCTCCAGAACGCCCTCGAGGCCTCGCCCGCCGGCGGGCTCGTCACGGTGTCCCTGCGCTCCGGCGACGCCGGTAGTGCGCTCATCGCCGTCGACGACGGCGGCCCCGGGGTCGACCCCGCCGTGGCGGGCCAGGCCTTCAGGCCCGGGGTCACCACGAAGGGTGGCGGCAGCGGCCTCGGCCTCACCGTCGCCCGGTCCATCGCCGAGCAGCACGGCGGCCACGTCGCGCTCGAGAACCGCCCCGGCGGCGGCTGCCGCGCGACGCTCAGCCTGCCAGCGACGGCGTGACCGGGCTCAGCTGCCGCAGGGCGTCCCGATGGTCAGCCCGTACTCGCCGTCCTTCGGCAGGAGCAGCCCGCCGCGCGCCTTGGGCCACGCGGTGACGCGGACCGTGACCTCCGAGCGCTCGCGCGCCGTGATCGTAAGCGCCGCCTTCTTCGCGCGCTTGCCCGACGCCCGACGCCGGACCTTCACGGCGTTGCCGCGGCTGGCACGGGTCGCGCTCGAGCCGTCGTAGATGACGGTGTCGCGGCCGTCGCGGACCACGAGCTGGGGGTTCCAGGCGCCCGCGTTCGCGTTGAGCGCCACGTCCACCTCCTCGCCCGCGGCGACGGTGAACGTCAGGTCGTGCGCGTAGTACTCGCCGGACTCGAAGTCCTCCTGGCGCTCCCAGAAGCCGCAGCGCGGGAGCGTGATCTTCTTGCGCCAGACGCGCGCCTCGCGCCCCTCGTCGCTCTTCTCCGGGCACTGCCGGGCGGTCGGCTCGAGCCCGAGGAGCGGCGCGACGTCGATGTTGCGGCCCTCGGGATCCTCGATGTCGAGGTGGAGGTGCGGCGAGGACTGCTGCACCGCCGTCCCGCCCATGAGGCCGAGCTCCTCACCGGGCTCGAGGATGTCGCCGACCTTCAGCCCCGGGCGCACGGCGCCGAGGTGCATGTAGCGGATCTCGTGCTTGTCCAGCCGGCCCCCGATCCCCTCGGTCACGACCACGTTGCCGGAGCGCCAGCGCCCGTGGTCGCGGGTGAAGAAGTATACCCGCCCGTAGCCCGCGATGACCCGCGAACGGGGCAGCTCGTGGCCCCCGCGCTTGGTCGTGCCGACGCGCTTGTCCGGGCGGCCGAACTCGCCCGGGTCGTCCTCGCTGCGCCCGATCAGGGTGACCCGCGCGCGGGTCATCGACCGGATCGGCGTCCCGAGGCCCTGGTCGCGGCCGACGCCGCCGATGTCGATCGCCTCGTGGTAGTGGCGGTCGCCGCGGCACGCGCCGAACCCGCGGAAGATCCGGGTCACCGGGTACGGGAGCACGACGTCGCCGCCGCCCGTGGCCGGCGAGACGCGCCCGGGGCGCTCGACGGCAGGCTCGTGGCGATCCCGGTGCACGTCGATGGTGTTCGCGGTCACGCCGGTCGCCACCCGGTCGTGCGCCACCGGGTCGCGGTGAATGGGCTCGACCCGCACGATCGCGCTCGGCTGCGTGCGTCGCTCCGGGGCGATCGCCACGGGGCCGCTCGCCGCCCGCGGGGCGACGGGCGAGATCATGACGTACTCGACCGACGACCCCGTCCGGGTCTCTCCGGTCGTCACGCAGGCGGTGAGCAGTGCCGCCGAAACCAGCGGTGCGAGAGCGCGCATCCCCGACTCTTTACAGGCACTTTCGGCGGTTCGGCAAGAAATCGTACGGCGCCGCGTGAAGGTGGCTCACCGCGCCGCGACCCGCCGCCTCATCCCGAGGTTCTTCTGCGCGCGGAAGCCGAGCCGCTCGTACAGCGCGCGGGCTCGGTGGTTGTCCGGCGTCACCTCGAGATCGACCGCGACGATCCCCTCGAAGCCCGCGATCCTGCGCCACGCCAGCGCCTCGACGAGGGCGCCACCGAGGCCGCGCCCACGGGCCTCCGGTCGGACGTAGAACTCGTCGAGCACCGCGATCGGACCGCCGTGCTCGTTCGACCAGTAGTGAACGACGAAGGCGTACCCGACGGGCGCCCCGGCGAGCTCGATCACCAAGGCCCGGCCTGCCTCGGGGTGGTCCCGCAGGTGCTCGAGGGTCTTCTCCACGTCGGCCTCGGTCACCGAGCGGTCTCCTGGGTCCTCGACGTACAGCGCGACACCCATCGCCGCGATCGCCGCGTCGTCCGCCGGCGTCGCCGCGCGTACCACCGCCCCGTCGCTCAGCGCCACCTCGTCCATCGCCTACTCGTCCTCCCGCAAGAGGCCGCGCAACCTCTCGCCGAACCGGGCGTACAGGAACCCGCTGGCCAGGAGCAGCACCCCGAACGCGACCAGGATGATCGTGCGGGCCACCGGGTCGAAGTCCCACAGATCCAGGGCGAGGACCTTCAGCACCACCGCCGCCAACAACCCCAGCCCGAACCAGCGGGCGTGGACGTCGCGGCGGGCGAAGCCCCAGATCAGGACGGCGGCGCCCCACGCCCCCAGCGCGAGGGTCGTCGCGAGCCCGCGCAGGGACGCCAGCCCCTCGAGGACCAGCGCTGCGCTCGCGCCGTCGCTCGCGGTCAGCACCGGCCCGTCGATCGCCGCGCGATCCACGGTGAGGGCGGCCTCGGCGGCCAGCGCCAGCCCGATCGCCGCCAGCCCCCCGAACCGCACCACGGCGCCCAGCCGGCGCCACGGCGTGCCGCGGCCCGCGAAGGCGAAGAGCAGCAGCGCCACGCCGGTCAGCAGCAGCGACAGCGTGCGGTCACCGATCAGCTGGGGCGCGAAGAACGCCCCGTGGGCGCCTCCCGAGCGCAGGAACTCCAGCCGGTCGAAGGTCGGCGCCGGCCAGTCCACCACCGCCACGTGCAGGATCGCGAGCCCGAGCACCACGAGCGCGCCGATCTCGAGCCGCGGGAGCCGCGCCCGCCCGGCCAGGAGCGCCATAGCCGCGCCCAGCGCCGACCACGCCGCCAGGACCGCGACGCCGCTCAGCACCAGCGGGGCGACCGCCGCCAGGAACGCCAGCGCCACGTGCAGCGCCGTCGATGCGCCGATCCTGCGCCCGCGGGACAGCAGCCACGCCCCCGACGCGGCGTACGCGACCGTCATCCCGGTCGCCGCCGCCGCCAGCGCGCCCCGCGCTTCGGGCTCGAGCCCGAGCCCGTGGATCGTCAGCGCCGTGAACGCGCCCCCGGCGAGGACGAGCTGCCACAGCAGGTGCTCGGAGACGTTGGCCGGCCCGTCGCGGCGGCCCAGCGCGACCGTCGCGTCAGCGAGGTAGACGGTCGCCATCACGCCGAGGAGGGCGATCGAGGTCACGTCGGTCGGCGCGCCGCGGATCACGACCGCGGCCGCCGTGACCGCCAGCCCCGCCAGGCTGGCCCAGTCGGTGTCCGCCACCCGGCGCGCCAGGGCCAGGACGAGGGCCGCGCCCGCCAACGCGGCCATCAGCGCCACGTCCGCGCCTCGCGGGACGAGCGCGGTCGACCCGACGATCAGCACCGCCGCGCCCACCGCGAGCAGCGGCGCCCGGAGCGTCGCCTCGCGCCACCGGAGCGCCGCGACCATGACCACAGCGGACAGGGCGAGGGTGCCGATGAGCGCCGTCCACTCGAGCTCGGCCGGGACGCCGCCCCCTCTCGCGAGCCACCACGCGACCCCGACCGCGAGCCCGCCGAGCCCCGCGGCGAAGGCCGCGAGACCCCAGCGCCGGGGGGTGGCCACGACCAGCGTCGTGGCGGCGATCACGTCGACGTAGGCGAAGCGGAGCGGCTCGCTGCCGACCGCCTCTCCCAGCAGGATCGGGTTCGCGAGCCCGGCGAGCGCCGCGGTCACCAGCAGGGGCTCGCTGTCGAAGGCCACGGCGAGGCCGCCCCCCGCGAGCACCAGCACGAGGAACGCGGCGAAGGCGGCGCCCGGCGGGACCAGGCCGTAGAGCGCGTGGCTGGCCCAGGCGACGACCAGCAGGATCGCGAGCCCGACCCCGGCGAGGATGTCGACCCAGGTCCGGCTGGCCCGCCCGCGGAGCCGGGCCGCCAGCGCGATGGCGCCGACCCCGGCCGCGGCGCCGAGCCCGACCCGCGCCCAGGGGCCGAGCCAGTCGCGATCCACGGCGTACTTGAAGAAGAAGATGACGCCGGCCAGCAGCAGCGCGCCGCCGACCCGGGTCGCCCAGGTCAGGCCGATGGTCGCCTCGACCCCGCGGGGCGGCTCGACCACCGGTGGCGGGGCGGGCTCCTCGTCGGTCGCGACCCGGTCTTCGCCCTCGTCTTCGAGGGTGATGGGCGCTGGCTCCGAGGCGGTCGGCGGGGTCGACGCTTCGACCGCCTCGGGAGGCGTCGTCGCGAGGTCGTCGCGTTCGGCCCGGAGCCGGGCGATCTCGTCTTCGAGGGCGCGGGCGCGCCGGGTCGCCGCGGCCGCGCGATCCATGGCCAGGATGGCCAGGATCAGCGCGGCGAGCGCGAGCGCCACGGCGAGGACGCTCATCGCTGTACGAGGGCCTCGATGTCGACCCGCTCGCGCTGCCAGACGTCGGCGAGCCCCTCGCGGTAGGTCGGGAAGCGGAGCCGATAGCGGAGGGCCGCCAGGGTCCTCTGCGGGTCGAGCCGCTTGGAGCCCGTGACCATCGCGAGGACGTTCTTGTTCAGGCGGATCCGCGCCTCGGCCAGGGGCATGTCGACCGGCGCGGGCAGGCCGTAGGTCTCGACGACGTGGTCGACCACGGCGCGCTGGGTGGCGGGCTCGAGATCGCTGCCGAGGTAGATCCGACCGCGCTCTCCGCGCTTGATCGCGGCTTCCACCAGGCCGGCCAGGTCCGTGACGTGGATGCGGTTGGTGAACGCCCCGCCGCCCGCGACCAGCCGGTACTTCCCGGCCGCCATCCGGTGCAGCTGCGATCGACCGGGGCCGTAGATGCCCGCCGGCCGCACGACCATCCCCGGGACCGCGGCCTCGAGGACCTGCCGCTCGATCGTCAGCCGCGCGTGGCCCCGCGGGCTGTCCGGAGCGCACGGGGTCTCCTCGTCCGCCGCCTCGCCGCCGCGGTCGCCGTACACGCTCGTCGAGGAGATGTAGACGAAGGCGTCGAGGGGCTGGTCGGCGAAGAACTCCAGGATCGCCGCCGTGGGATCGGTGAAGTCGCCGTTGGGCTCGACCGCCGGCGGGATCGAGCAGACGACCGCCCGGATCCGCCCCCGCCAGGGCGCGAGGGCCTGGACGTCCTCGCCGTCCCACACGATCGGGTGGGCCCCGCGGGTCCGGATGATCGACGCGCGCGCCTCGGTCCGCGTCGTCCCCACCACCGGCTCGCCCTTGAACGCGAGCCGCTGGGCCAGCGCCACCCCGGTGTAGCCGCAGCCCAGGATCAGGACGTGCTTGTCGCTCATGGGATCCAGTCCGACACGAGCTGCTTGATGTTGTCCGGCAGCGCCCCGACCTTGCGGTAGCGGATCGTCCCGTCGCGCGTGACGATGTAGTGGACCGGCAGGTTCGCGATGGCGCCGCCGAAGTGGGCCTCGAGGCTGTTCTGCTCGGGGTCCACGAAGACCGAGTACGCCGTGCTCAGGTCGTTCTCCCAGGCTGCGCAGAGCGACTGCGGCGGCGCCTCGCCGGGCTGCCCCTCGATGAGGAGCTGGGCCACGCCGACGGCGTCCCCGTCGAGCCCGTCCACCAGCTCCTCGTTGAGGACCGGCGCCTCCTCCTGGCATGCCTGGCACCACTGGGCCCCGAAGCCGATGTAGACGACGTCGTGCTCGCCGATCCAGGTGTTGATGTCGAAGGCGTCGCCGGCGCAGTCGTTGATCATCGCGGACGGGTACTTGCCGCCGACCTCGGGGAGGGTCGACGAGGAGGTCCCGCCGCTCGAGTCGCAGGCGGGCGCGGCCAGCAGCGCCAGCGCGAGCGTGGAGAGCAGAGAGGTGCGCAGAGAGAGCTTCACGGGGTCGTTTCTCCTGGATCGGGGGCGGTCGCGTCGCCGGGGGCGGGCGCCGTCGGGGGTGGGGGGAGCGGGGGGAGGTCGCTCACCTCGAGCCGCAGCCCGGGGAAGAGGCGGGTCAGCTCGTCGGCGAGCGCCTTCCAGGTCACGTCGTGACACGCGACGACGCGGATCTCGTCGGGGCGGAGGGCGCCGTCTCGGCGGGCGGTGTACGCGACGTCGAGCAGCTGGTGGACGGTCCCCGTCTTCTCGACGACGAAGTGGGCCCCGTCGTCGACCGCGGCGAGCCGCCGCAGCGCGAGGCCCATGTCGCCGTCGGTCTTCTGGACGACGAGCCGCGCGATCCCGTCGGTGCTGCGTCGGGTCGGGTCGAAGCAGAGCGGGATGGTCTTGCCCTCGCGCTTGGCGCCGTCGCGCTTGAGCTGACAGCGCACGAAGAGGTCGAGGTGCGGGTCGTGCATCACGAAGGGGACGACCTTCAGCTGGCGATCGTCGGCGATGACGACCCCGTCGGTGCGCTTCGGTGGCTCCGGCGCCCGAGCGCTCGCGGCGTCGACGGCCGCCTGCGGGCTTCGCTCGCCGCACCCCGGCACGATCCACAAGAACGCCATCGCGACCCCCAGGCTCAGAACCAAACGCACTCGCTCCTCCTCGCTGGTTAGTCCCATTCGGGTCGCGCGGTTACGGCCCACGCCGCGACCTTTCACGACACCGCCTATATGCGGCCCGGAGCCCACGCGTCAACGGCCGGTCGCCTCCGCGGGGCGGGGCGGCGCGCGCGCTCCGCGCCCAACGTCCTTGCAAAGAAATGCCGATTCAGATTTGTTGACCGCCGTCCCGCCCGACCCTGGAGCCTCGATGAAGCGGATCGCCTACCTCCTCGCCGCCCTGTCCGTGGTCTTTGCGCCCAGCCTGGTGATGGCCTGGCCCAACGGACCCGACGACGATCCCCGGCTCGATCCGCCGAACGACCCGGGCTTCGGCGGGCAGTGGAACCTCTGGTCCTTCGTCCCCGACGAGTGGACCCAGACCCCGGGCTTCCGCACCGAGGAGATCGCCATGGGCACCGGCATCCACGCCGACCGCGCCTGGCAGGTCACCACCGGCGACCGCCGCGTCATCGTCGCGGTCCACGACTCGGGCGCCTACTGGGACAACCGCGACCTGGTCAACAAGTACTACCTGAACCGCGGCGAGCTGGCCGACTGCAAGCCCACGGCGCTGGACACGCCGCCGGAGGGCGCCGACGACTTCGACGTCGACGGCAGCGGCTGGTTCGACATCCGGGACTACTGGGCCGCCGCCGGGACCGAGGCCGCCGCGCTGGCCGACTGGGACGAGAACGCCAACAACATGATCGATCCCGAGGACCTCCTCATGAAGTGCTCGGACGGGGTCGACGACGACGGCAACGGCTACCTCGACGACATCTCGGGGTGGGACTTCATGCAGGACGACAACAACGCCTACGACGAGACCCGCTTCGGTCACGGCAACGGCGAGGCCCGCGACTCCTGCGCCGAGGGCAACAACGGCATGGGTGACATCGGCGTCTGCCCGGGCTGCACGGTCCTGATGGTCCGGGTCGGCGACTCCTTCGTCACCGACTCCAACAACTTCGCCCAGGGCGTCATCTTCTCGGTCGACTCCGGCGCCAGCGTCATCCAGTCCGCCCTCGGCGCCATCAACATGACCCGCTTCGCCAACGAGGCCGTCGAGTACGCCTACAACAACAACGTCGGCTTCGTGGCCTCGGCCGCCGACGAGCTCAGCTACCATCACAACTACCCGGGCTCGGGCGAGCACTCGATGTACGTGCACGCCATCCAGTACGACCGCGCCTCGGCCAGCCAGTCCACGACGTTCCTGAACTTCAACAACTGCACGAACTTCGGGATGCAGCTCCTCATGTCGACCCCGGGCACCGGCTGCTCGTCGGAGGCCGTCGGCATCACCAGCGGCCAGGTCGGCCTCATGTACTCGGCGGCCCTGAAGGCCGAGCTCGACCCGCCCATCAGCGCCGAGGAGATCAAGCAGGTCCTCGTCGCCAGCGCCGACGACATCGACGTCAACCCCAACGACGACGACCCCGAGAAGTACCCGAGCGGCCCCGGCTGGGACTGGCACTTCGGCTACGGCCGCAACAACGCCCGCACCGCCGTCGACATGATCGTCGACGGCCACCTCCCGCCCGAGGTCGACGTCCTGATGCCGCGCTGGTTCGAGGTCCTCGACCCCGACAAGACCCCGACCTACGAGGTGCAGGGCCGCATCAACCACCGCCGTGACGGCAAGGACGCCCGCTACACCGAGGTCAGCTGGAAGCTCGAGTACGCCCTTGGCCGCGCGCCCAACGACGGCTGGGTCGAGATCGACAGCGGCACCACCGCCGGCTTCGAGGGCAAGATCGCCGACTGGGACCTCACCAAGGTCGACCTCGACCTGACCAAGAAGGTCACGGATCCGCACCAGAACGCCGTCACCCTGCGCCTGACCGCGACCGCCCAGGCGCCCGACGGCACGACGGTCACGGGGCGGCACCGCAAGGGCTTCCTGCTGCACAAGGACCCGACGATCGTCGACGGCTTCCCGAAGTACATGGGCGCCTCGGCCGAGTCCTCGCCGATCTTCGCCAACATCGACGGCGCCGACGACGACGAGGAGATCGTGCTCTTCACCTCCGACGGCTTCATCCACGTCTGGCAGGAGGACGGCAGCGAGCTCGCCGGCTTCCCGGTCTCCGTCGGCCGCCGCGACGCCATGAACCCCGACATGGCCGGCAACGTCCTCGGCGCCTGCGCCTACCGCGACGACAAGACCGGCTGCGACAAGATCGGCGGCGTCGATCCCGAGCACGGGCGCCAGACCGGGATGATGCCGGTCGCCATCGGTGACCTCGACGGGAACGGGACCCTGCAGATCGTCGCGACGACCTGGGACGGCTACCTCCACGTCTTCGAGCCCGACGGCAGCGAGCGCGTCGGCTTCCCGGTCTCCCTCGACCACGACAAGTCCGCCGTCCGCGACCGCGACCACGTCGTCGACCCCGGCTTCTTCGCCTCCCCGGTGCTCTACGACCTCGACGGCGAGCCCGGGCTCGAGATCATCTGCGCCGCCATGGACGAGTACATCTACGTCTGGCACGCCGACGGCAGCCGCATGGCGCCCTGGCCGGTGCGCGTGACCGACACGACGAGCGACTCGCTCGAGAACCAGGACCGCATCATCTCCACCCCGGCGGTCGCCGACATCGACGACGACGGCGTGCCGGAGATCGTCACCGGCACGAGCGAGGTCTACGGCGGCTCGGGCTTCGAGAACGAGGCCGTCGTCTTCGCCCTCGACGGGCGCACCGGCGAGATCGAGGATGGCTGGCCGGCGTCGATCTTCGGCCTGACCGTCAACGTCCTGCCCATCGTGGGCCGCGGCGTCGTCACCAACCCGATCCTCGCCGACCTCGACTTCGACGGGACCCGCGAGATCAGCGTCGACGCCACCTCGACCCAGGGCTGGATCTTCAACCACGACGGCAGCGTCTGGAAGAAGATGGACAACGGGACCTTCGGGGAGAACTCGAACTCCCAGGACAGCCCGTCCTACATCCTCATGAACAACGGCGCCTTCGGCAACATCGACAACGAGGGCGGCGTCGACCTCGTCAAGGGGACCGCGGGCTTCGACTTCGCCCTGGCGTTCGCCGGCGGCGGCGTGCGCGGCGAGTTCGACCACCAGATGAGCGGCTGGGACACCGACACCGGCAAGATGATGGCCGGCTTCCCGCGGGTCCACGACGACTGGCAGTTCTTCAACACGCCCACCATCGTCGATCTCGACAACGACACGAACCCCGAGGTCGTCGTCGGCTCGGGCGGCTACCTCGTCCACGCCTGGAACTACGACGGCGTCGAGCCCGAGGGCTTCCCGAAGCAGACCGGCGGCTGGATCATCGCCTCGGTCGGCGTCGGTGACCTCGACGGCGACGGCACCTTCGAGCTCGCCGTCAGCACCCGCGACGGCTGGGTCTACGCCTGGCACACCCAGGGCAAGACCGGCAGCGTCTTCGAGTGGAACGGCTTCGGCCACGACCCGCACCACACCAACGACTACGAGACCGATCCCACGCCGTACAAGGTCTGGGGCGGCACCGTGGAGCCGAACGAGGACGCCCACACCGGCGACACCGAAGAGGACGTGGCCGGCGGCGACGACACCACCGAGACCGACACCGGCGAGACCACGCCGCCGAAGAAGAAGGATGACGGCTGCGCGGCCGGCGGCGAGGGGACCCTCCCGGGGCTGCTGTTGCTCGCGCTCGGGCTGCTCGCCATCCGCCGCCGTCGGCTCGCCTGATCCGAGCCGAGCGCGGCGTTTCGGCCGCGGCGTAGAACGAGACGAGGCGGGCTCCCGGGAGCCCGCCTCGTCTCGTTCGTGGGGTGCTTCGTCGCTTCGCGCGGTCAGGCGGCGGCCTCGGCCATCGCCATCAGGCCGAACTGGCGGGCGTGATCCTGGAGCTTACGGCGCAGGGTGCGGCGGGCGCGGAAGAGTCGCGACATGACGGTCCCGATGGGGCAGCCGACCTGCTCGGCGATCTCCTTGTAGGCGAAGCCCTGCAGATCCGAGAGGACGACGACCTCCCGGAACTCCGGCTTGAGGTCCTCGAGGGCGCGGGTGACCGTCGGCGACAGGTTCTTCTTCTCGAAGCCGGTCTCGGGGCAGGCCCAGCTGCGCGCGGTGTCGCGGCTGAAGAAGCGATCGCCGTAGGCGCCGACCTCCTCGGCGTCGAGGATCTCGCGCTCCTTGGTCTTGCGGCGGTAGCCGTTGATGAACGTGTTCGTGACGATGCGCAGGAGCCAGGCGCGACAGTTCGTCCCGTCGGTGAACTGGCCCCAGTTCTGATAGGCGCGGAGGAGAGCCTCCTGCACCAGGTCTTCTGCCAGCGAGGGCTCGCGGGTCAGGCGAAGGGCGGCGCCGTAGAGGGTGTCGAGGTGAACGAGCGCCTGGGCCTCGAAGGCCGCACGGTGCGAGCGCGAGTCGTTGCCGGGCGTGACGTGGGGCTGGTGCATCGGGAGCCTCCGGTTCGGGGAGCGTTGGTGACGAGCCCACATTCCAAGTTCCGTGCCAGCCCTCGGAGCGGCCTTGTACCGTGCCCTCGTCCCCGCGATCGTGCGGTCCCGGCCACAGCGGTGTGTCCCCACGGCCACACACGCCCCCACGACCCCCGAGAGCCGCGGCCCTCGCGGCGTCGCAGTTCAACGCGTCCAGGGACGCGACGAGTTGTCACCTCGGGGTTATTCTGGTACCCGATTTCATATCGTCGGGAAGGAATCTCCACCTGGCGGCGATTCGGGGACAGGGTCGGTCACCGCGCCATTCGTCTGAGAGGACACGTTGGTCAAGCTGAAGATCAAGGACGACGAGGGTCAGACCACGACCGTTTCGCTGACGCGCGACGAGTACACCGTGGGTCGGAAGGAAGGGAACACCATCCGCCTGACCGCCGAGAACGTGTCGCGGACGCACGCCCGGCTCCTCAAGAAGGGCGCCGAGGTCCACATCGAGGACCTCAGCAAGTACGGCACCCGGGTCAACGGCGAGCGCATCAAGACGTCCCGCCGCCTGACCGACGGCGACGTGATCATGATCGGCGACTACGCGCTGTCCCTCGAGGGGTCCCAGCCGGTCGCCGACGAAGAGCTGCCGCCCCCGGTCGCTGGCGAGGAGGCTGCGGCCCCCGCCGCCGAGTCCGACGACGGCGCGCTCGACAAGGAGCCGAAGCCCCGTGAGGTGACCGGCGCGGGCATGCCCAGCCCCCTCGAGAAGGCCGCCAAGGCGCAGATCGCCGCCGCGAAGAACGCCGTGGCCGACAAGACCTCGGTCGGCCAGGCCGCCGTCGGTGACGAGCCCAAGGAAGACAAGCAGGGGCGCGGCAAGGGCAAGAAGCGCATCGAGGCCTCGGACCCGATGCTGGTGGCGGTCAACACGCCGCTCGCGGGCACGACCTACCCGATCACCGGCGAGACGATGATCCTCGGCCGGACCGGGGAGAACGACCTCCAGGTCGAGCACCACTCCATCAGCCGCAACCACGCCAAGGTCGTCGTCAAGGACGGCAAGGTCACGATGGTGGACCTGGCGTCGAAGAACGGCATCCGGGTCAACGGCGAGTACTGGGAGGAGTCGGTCCTCAAGAGCGGCGACGTCATCGAGCTCGGCAAGGTGTCGTTCCGCTACGTCGAGAAGGGCGAGGACTTCATCTTCCGGCCCGAGGACTGGGCCAGCGGGACGTTCGCCGGCGGCGCCGCCGCCGACAAGGTCGAGAAGAAGGGCGGCTTCAAGCCGTGGATCCTGATCGCGCTGGTGCTGCTCGTGGGCGGCCTGGTGGCGGTGCTGGTCATCGCCGGTCAGGAGCCCGAGGTGAACAACGTCCCGCCGACGAAGGCGCCGCCCGTCGCGGAGACGAAGCCTCCGGTCGGCGAGACGACGCCGCCGGTCGGCGAGACCAAGCCCCCGGTCCCTGACTCCCCGAACACCGCGGAGATGGTCAGCGGCGCGCTGGACAAGGCCAAGGCCGCCATCGGCGCGGAGAAGTGGGACGACGCCGACAAGCAGATCCAGGCCGTCCTGGCGCTCGACAAGGAGAACGCCCAGGGCAAGGCGCTGCAGGCGAAGATCGCGAGCGAGCGCAAGGCCGCGGCCGCGTACAAGGCGGCCCAGGACGCCCAGTCCAAGAACGACCTGCCGGCGGCGTGGGAGGCCCTCCAGAAGGTGGCCGACCTGCCGGACGACAGCGTCTACGCCCCGCGCATCAAGGAGCTGCGCGACGTGGTCGGGCCGGCCATCGCCAACGCCAAGATCGACGAGGCCAAGGCCGCCCTCGGCCGCAAGCGCTACAGCGAGGCGATGTCCCTCGCCGACGAGGCGCTCGCGATCAGCCCCGGCAACGAAGAGGCCGAGAGCGTCAAGGCGCGCGCCAAGCGCCTGCGCGACGCGGCTCGGAACCCGACGACGCGCAAGCCGCCGACGACCAAGCCGCCGGTGACCACCAAGCCTCCCGAGACCGCAGAGACCAGCGGCGGCGCCAAGAGCGGCAAGGACCTCTACCGCGACGCTCGCAAGCTCCACAGCGCGGGGGACACGGCCGGCGCCCTGAAGCTCTACGAGCAGGCCGCGGCGAAGGGCTACGCCAGCGCGTACCGACAGATCGGCATCCTCCAGACCGGGCGCGGCAACACCGCGGCGGCGATCAAGGCGTACAAGAAGTACCTCTCGCTGAACCCGGCCGCCCGCGACGCCGACTCGATCCGCGACGCGATCATCCGCATGGGCGGCACGCCCTGACGGCCTGAGCGCGACGCAGATCGACGTCCACGACCGCTTCATCGTCGGCTTCGCCGGGACCACCGTCCCGGTGGAGCTGGCGCGTTTCGTGCGCTCCGGGGCCGCGGCCGGCGTCGTCCTCTTCGCGCGCAACATCGCCGGCACCGCCGAGGTCGCCGAGCTCATCCGCGAGCTCCGGGCCCTGTGGCCCGCGGGCGGGCCGCCGCCGCTCGTCGCCGTCGACCAGGAGGGCGGGCTCGTCCAGCGCCTCAAGCCCCCGCGCTGCCCGGAGTTCACCGCCCTGCCGCCGATGCGTGAAGCCGCCCGGATGGGGCCCGACGGGCTCCGTCGGCTCGGGGCCGGGGTGGGGCGACAGCTCGCGGCGGTCGGCTTCAACCTCGACTTCGCGCCGGTCCTCGACGTCGACACCAACCCCGACAACCCCATCATCGGGGCGCGCGCCTTCGGGGCCACGCCGGAGGAGGTCGTCGCCCACGGGCTCGCCTTCGCCGAGGGGCTCGCCGACGCCGGCGTGCTCTCGTGCGCCAAGCACTTCCCCGGTCACGGGGACACCGATGTAGACAGCCACCTGGCGCTGCCGACGCTGCGCCACGACCTGGCGCGACTGGAGGCGGTAGAGCTGGCGCCCTTCGCCGCGGCGGTCGCGCACGGCCTCCCGCTGGTGATGACGGCCCACATCGTCTACGCCGCGCTGGACGCCGAGCTGCCGGCGACGCTGAGCCCACGCGTCGTGCCCGAGCTCCTCCGCGCCGCGCTGGGCTACGACGACGCCGTCGTCACCGACGACCTCGAGATGAAGGCCATCGCCGACGGCTTCGGGGTCGAGGCGGTCGCCCGCGGGGTCGTCGCCGCCGACGTCGACCTGCTCCTGGTCTGCCGTGAGGTCGGTCTCGCCGAGGACCTCGCCGGGGCGCTCGCCCACGTCAGCGATCCTGCGCACGAGGCCCGCGCTGCGTCGCGGATCGCGCGGCTCCGCGCACGGGCCACAGACCACGCCGCCTCCGCGCCGCGCGAGGTCCCCCCGCTGTTGGTGTAGCCTCCGGCGCCGCTCCTGGGACCGGTAGCCCGGATCCGCGGGTCGGGTTCAGGCGTCGTCGCGGTCGACGACCGGGATGGGCCTGCGCAGCCAGGCCCCGGCTGGGGTGACGCGGGACTCGAAGGCCAGGACGTGGACGCCGCGGGCGCGGGCGTCGCGGACGGCGGCGAGCCAGCCAGGATCGGCGCCGTCCTCGAGCAGCAGCCGCCGGGCCCGGCGCTGGATGACGAAGGCGACGGCGGCGGTCTCGCCGGCGGCCGCGAAGTCCCCGAGGAGCGTGAGGTGCTTCGCCCCGCGCGACGACGGCGTCCGCGAGAGCAGCGCGTCGTCTCCGTCGGCGATGCTGAGGGACTTCACCTCGAGCCACGCCGAGCGGCCGTCGGCCAGCGTCAGCCGGTAGTCCAGGCGGTGTCGGCCGTGGCGGACCTCGCGCTCGAAGCTGGTCACGCCGCCGAGCTCGGGCAGCGGGCGACCGGCGGAGAGCCAGGCGTCGACCAGCTCTTCGGCCACGCCGGCCGCCAGCGCGACCCAGGCGCCGTCGACGCGAACGCGGTCGAGGGTGTAGCGGGTCTTGCGGCTCGGGTCGGCGTTGAGGCGCAGGAGCCCCGCTCGTCCGGGCTCGAGCACGCCGATGAGGCGGGCGGTGTTCGGCAGGTAGGCGCGGGCCTCTGCGCCGTCGGCGAGGCGCACCCGCGCGATGAAGCGGTTGTCGCGCGCGAGGACGGTCGCCGGGATCCCCTCGGCCGGGTCGAGCTCGCCCGGCAGCGGCGGCGCCCCATCGGCGAAGCACACGAGGTGCCCCGGGCAGCGACAGTCGCTGGCGCCGAAGCCGGGGACCGGGGAGGACGCGCCTGGCAGCGCGGCGACCGTGGCGGCGAGATCGCACTCGCGCCCGGTGGCGCCCGGGAGGATCCGCCCCTCGACCCAGCGCGCGGCGGCCCGCAGCGCGTCCACGTGCCAGCGGTGGCGCTTGTCGAGCCGGCGGTGTCGGGCGAGGCGGGCGCTCAGCCCGCGGAGAGCGCTGCCGATGTACACGTAGTCGCCGGCCGGGAGCGTCTGGGCCCCCAGCGCCCCGACGACGACCTCGGTCGGCGCTTCGAGGTGCATCACCGCGAGGTAGTGTCCGCTGTCCATCGAGTCCGCCTCCACGCTGGGCGCCGACTGTACAACGCTCGCGTGATCCGCGCCCCCGTGGCAGAGTTCGGTCTTTCCACGCCATCGAGAGGTCGCTTGAGCAAGCGCACGCTGGTCATGAGCCTGGTCGTCGTCGCCCTGGGGGCCGGCGGCGTCTTCCTCGCCACCCGGGGCGGAGGGGAGGGCGAGCCCACGCCGGCCACCGATCCCCCAGCGAACCCGCCGACGACAGCCGACGCGGCGACCACCGGGGAAGCGCCGGAGCCTCCGGGGCGGGTCGTCATGGAGGTGGACCAGGACTGGGACGAGCAGGACCCGACACCCCACGACTTCGCGGACATCACCGACGAGGCCTGGGTCGACCATCCGTGCCGGCGTTTCGTGTCGATCGCTCTCGACACGACCGTGCCCGAGGCCGACAAGCGCGCCCTCGTGGAGGGCATCCGCGCCAATCACATGCGGAACAAGACCCTCGACGTCCTGACCTGGACCTACGCGGCGTGCGTCGCCGTCGAGCGCGACAGCTCGGAGACCTGCCGCGCCATCAGCGCCGTGGGCAAAGACGAGCAGGAGTGTGTCGACCTGTACGCCTCGGTGCGGCTCGCGAGGGACAAGGGCTCCAACGAGGCGTGCGAGGCGTGGTTCTCCAAGGTCGCCTCGAAGCCGCTGCGGGCCGAGGTGCGGGACTCGCTCTGCCGCGCTCAGCATGGCGAGCCGGCCGCCTGCGAGGCCTTCCCGATGCCGCTCTACGTCTGGGCGTGCCTGGCGCACCTCAACGCCGACGCGAAGGACTGCGCCGACATCGCCGACGTCCACAGCCGCGACGAGTGCCTCGCCCTCGTCGACGTCGTCCGCGCCGCGCGGGGGCTCCCGGCGCAGACCGGAGAGAAGCTGAATCCGGGGATGCCGATGACCCTGATGTACGAGAAGGTGGCGAACCCCGAGCTCGACTGCGACGCCTGGTTCGAGGGGCGGATGCGCGAGACCTGTTACTGACGGCGACGCCTGCGCACGGGCCACGACAACGCCCGCGACGGGCTCACTGCTGCGCGGCGACCTCTTGTTGGACCGCCCACACCAGCAGCTCGTGCTTGCTGGGGCGCGACGCGTAGTACGCGTCGATGGCGGCGCGGTCGGTCAGCGTCAGCTCGACGTAGTCGGCCGCGAAGAACTCGTCGTCGACGCCGATGATCTCGACGATGGGCCGAATGGTCACGCCGCTCGGGAGCGGGATCTCCATCCGCAGGGTCGTCCCGACCTCGAGCTCGAGCGCGCCGGCCGGTGTCTCGACGAACACGCCGTTCAGCCCGACTCGCACCTTGTCACCGCGCACCGGTCGGTAACACATCACGCTCCCATGATCCGGCATGGAACGCGTCATCAACACCCCGCTTGTCTCTGAACGAGGGGCATTGTCGCTCCCTCACCCGCCAGGCTCAAGTATACACCATCGATCATCGTCTATCTGCTGCGCTTGCGCACGCCAATGAGTTCGGTGGCTTAGGTGTCCGAGTGACCTCACCGTTGCGGCGCAGCAATGTAATCGGCGGGCGCGCGAGCCGGCCGTGGTCACCGCGGGCGCGTATGGGGGGAGGGCCTGGCCCGCGGGGCTCGCGGAGGCCGGATTGTCGGGACCCGGCGGAGGAATTGCGATACCTTGCGCGCCGGCGCGCCCCGCCCACCGCCGAAGGAGTCTCGACATGCATCTCCGGTCCGTCGTCTGGCTATCCCTGCTCACCTTCGTCGCCGCTTGCGGAGACAGCGGCGGCAGCGACACCGCCGACACCGCGCAGGACACGGCCGAGAGCGCCGACGGCGACACCGCCGAGGCGGACACGACGCCCCCGCCGTGGACCCCCGAGACCCTCGAGGAGCGCGGCTACGTCGAGGTGCGGACTATCATCCACCTGCACTCGGCCTTCAGCCACGACGCCTGCGACGAGCAGGGCCTCGACGACAACGGGACGCCGAACTGGAGCTGCATCCGGCGCATGAAGGCCGCGCTGTGCAAGGAGCGCATCGGCGCTGCCTTCATGACCGACCACCCGAGCCACATGGACGAGCAGCCCTTCGAGGATCTCCTGTACGCGGAGGCCGCCGAGGGCGACGAGCTGCTCACGACCGACGGCGTCGCGTGGGGCGTCCGCTATGCGTGCCCCGAGGGCCAGGGCGGCCCCGACGGGACCACGGTGCTGGTGCCCGGCTTCGAGGGGACCCACACGATGCCCATCGGGCTCCGGCGCCACCTGACCGAGATGAGCCACTACGGCGTGTCCCTCAAGGACGGCACCCCCTTCGAGGACATCGAGGCGATGGTGAGCGACGTGCGCAGCGCGGGCGGGATGGTGACCATCGCCCACAGCGAGCAGGACGAGCTGCCGGCGAGCATGATCATCGAGCACGACATCCCGTTGATGGAGCTCTACAACTTCCACGCGAACTTCAACACGGTGCTCGGCGACAACTTCGGCAACGCGATGTTCGCCCTCGAGCTGTTCTTGGGGACCGACCCGCTCCCCCGCTCGGACCTGACGGCGCTCGTCATGCTGGACACGTACCCGATCAAGGCGCTCGACAAGTGGCGTCAGGTCTCGGCGGTCCGCCCGATCACCGCCTTCGCCGGCAGCGACGTCCACGAGAACGTCCTCATCCCGGCCATCTGCGAGGGGACGACGGCCTGCGACGACCTCGCCGTCGACTACCCGAACCTCGTGGAGGCGCTGAAGAAGGGCGGCAGCCTCACCCTGTCGGACCAGGAGCGCATCGACGCCTACGAGCGCATCTTCCGGTGGGTGCAGAACCGCGTCCTGGTCCAGCCCGGCGAGGCGATGCCCGCCGGGGCCGAGGAGGCCCTCGAGGCCGGGCGCAACGTCGTGGTCTTCGAGGTCCTCGGTGACGCGAAGGGCGCCTCCATCCTCGCCATCACCGGGACCGAGGACGCCCCCGAGTACCACGACATGGGCAGCACCGTGGCGGTCGGCGATGGCGCGACCCTCTGGGCGCGGAGCCCCGACGCCCCGGTCCCGGGGACCAACGCCCACTGGACCGACGGGAGCGCCGCCGAGATGACGGCGACCATCTACCGGACGGAGGTCGACGGCACCACGACCGCCGTCCACTCCTGGAGCGAGCCCGGCACCTGGGTCTCGCTGCCCCTCGACAGCGCCGGCGCCTACCAGATGGAGGTCACGCTGGTCCCGCGGCACCTCGCGCCCGACCTCGGTGAGGCCACCGACCTCTCCCTCGTCGAGTTCCGCTGGGTCGAGACCAACGCCGTTCGCGTCGAGTAGCGGCGCGGGTCAGAGGTAGCCGTAGCGGCGGCGGAGCCACCACTCGAAGCCGAAGAGGCCGGCGACGAGGAGCAGGACCCACCACGCGTTCCAGAGCTCTTTGTGCTGGCGGCTCTTCACGCGGATGACCTGGGGCTCCTTGAGCTGCACCTGGGTCGGGTCGGCGTCGAAGCCGAAGACCGCGCCCTGGGAGGCCTGGGCGAGGTTGTCGAGGAGCCGCGCGTCGCCCACGACGCGGTCGTACTCGGGGTTGGTGTCGGTGCCGACGAAGAGGTCCATGCCCTCGGCGGTGCGGCCGGTCACCACCCGCGAGGTCGCGTCGACCTCGTAGATCCCGGCCTGGTCCACCGGCACGTCGACCCGGAGCTCTCCCGAGGCGTCGGTCTTGGCGTCGGGGAGGCGCAGGATCTCGGTGCCTTCGCCGGGCCCGTCGCCGGGGCCGCGGCGGCGCACGACGACCGTGAGGTCCTGGTTGCCGGCGGGTCGGTAGTCCGCGCGGAAGACCGTGATCAGCGCCTGGGCCTGGTCGCCGACGGGGACCGACTCCTCGAGGACCTTCACCTTCACGAGGTCGAGCTCGGGGTCCTTGATGAGCCAGCGGATCGCGTTCCACCAGAAGGACTCGTAGTTCTGCGGGTCCTTGCCCGATCCGCCGGCCCGGAAGGCCCAGTGCCAGGTGCTGTCGGTGGTCACGACCATCGAGCGCCCCTCGGCCACCTCGCGCACGGACACGACCGGCTGAGGGTCGCCGTCCGCGGTCTTCAGCGTCGGGTGCTCGAGCAGCGTCACGGCGTCTCGCCGCGCCCGGGTGACCAGGTTCTGCCCCTCGAGGGGCGTGATGTCGCTCCAGATGGCGCGGTTGGTCGCCGGCTCCAGCGCCAGCCGGGTGATCGGGTGGAAGCGCCCGCTCTCGGTCAGGACCGGCTGGAAGGTCTCGGTGCTGAGCGTGTCCTCGTCGGCCCCGAAGGCGGGCGGGATCTCGACCGGTAGCACCTCGGTGATGGGGGTGCCGTAGTAGCCGCCGGCGCTCAGGGACAGGGGGCCGCCGACCATCGCGAAGGCCCCGCCGTCCTTGACGAACTGCGCGATGAACGGCAGGTACTGCCGCGTCTGGAACGGGCCGTAGTTGAAGTTCTGGAAGATGAGCAGATCGAAGCCGCCCAGCTCCTCGGCGAAGAGCTCCTGCGCCGGGAACGGGATGAGCGAGGTCTCCTTCGTCGACAGCGGCCGCAGGTTGAAGCGGTTGACGAGGATGAAGAAGCTCACCAGGTCGACGTTGGGGTTCTCCTTGAGGAGGTTCCGCAGGTAGCGCTCGTCCCAGCTCGGCTGGCCGACGATCTGCACCACGCGGATCTTGTCGCGCACGATGTTGATGATGACCTGGTCCAGGTTGTTCTTGGCGTAGATCTCGTCCGGGCGGCGGCCCGCCTCGACGCCGAAGACCTGCTTGCCGAGCTTCTTCGGGACGAAGTCGAAGTGGACCTTGTAGGTGTGCTCGAGCGGGCTCAAGAGCACCTCTTGGGTCGCCACGAGCTGCCCGTTCTCCGTCAGGTGGACGGGGACCGTGCCCTGGTCGTAGCCGTGGACCTCGATGGTCGCGTCGAGCGACGTCGCGTTCAGCAAGAACGCGAAGTTGTTGTAGGCGACGTGGCTGACGCTCATGTCCTTGATGGCGTCGTCGCCCGCGTTGGTGAAGCTGTAGATCGGCGCGTCGAGGTCCCGCAGCACCGCCTGGGTGTCGAGGCCGAGGGTCGCGCGGCGGCCGTCGGCGCTGGTGTCGATACCGTCGGTCAGGAGCAGGACGCCGCCGAGCTCCTGGTTCCGATAGCGGTCGCGCAGCTCGCCGAGGGCCTGCACGATGTGGGTCTGGCTGGCCGTCGCGTTCACCGCGTCGCGCACCTGGTCGTCGTCCGCGGCGAGGTCCGGCAGGTCCGTCAGGTGATCGCCGAGCCCGTAGAACGCCAGCTCGTGCCCGTCGCGCAGGCCGTCGAGCCACGGCGCCATGCGCTCGAGGAGCTTCCGCTCGAGCTCGATCCGCGTCGTCGGACCGTGGGGCAGGCCCATGCTCTCGGAGCTGTCGGCGACGACGACGACGGTGTTCTTGTGGACGGCGACCCGCTCCTCGAGGAACGCCGGCTGGTAGAAGATGAGGATGAGCGTCAGGACCAGGGCGGTCCGGAGCGCGATCATCCCCAGGCGTCGGCGTAGCGGCAGGAGGCGCCGGTGGTTCCAGACGGTGAGGCCGATGACCAGGGCGCCGACGACCCAGACGAGGACGTCGAGCCAAAGCTCGCTGCCGCCGAGGAACGTCAGCGTTCGCTCGGTCGTCGGCTCGAGGGCGGCGAGCAGTGAGGGGATCATCGTGGGGCGCTCACTGCGGTGGCCGGATCTTCCACTTGCGGCTGTGGAGCAGATAGTCCAGGTGCACCTGGTCGTCCTTGTAGTGCAGGCACGAGGCGTAGAGCATGACGTTGACGCCGAAGCGGATCGCCATCTCGCGCTGGTTCTCGCCGCCCGGGCTCGGCACGTTGACGTACTGGCCGCGCTCGTCGCGGGCGAGGGCGCCGGTGAGGTCGTTGGCGTCGAGGATGACCGCGAAGCGCTTGCCGACCGCGAGCCCCTCGACGTAGGGCTTGTGGATGGCGCGACCCGGCGGGTAGTCGAGGCGATAGAACGTCCGGTAGACCACGTGGTCGGGGGAGATGCGGGAGATCTCCTCCTGCGGGAACATCTTCCCCAGCTCGCGCCGGATGCTGGCGTCGAAGCCGGCCGAGGGCGCGGTGCGGCCGGTGTTGTCGACCAACAGGAGCCCCCCGAGGCCGAGCCAGCGCTTGAGCGCCTCGCGCTCCTCGTCGGCGAAGGCGAAGGCCTCGTCTCCCGCCAGGATGGCGAAGAGCGAGTCGTACATCCGCGGGCTCGTCAGGTCGACGGTCTGCGGCGCGTCGGCCATGTCGACCGAGGTCCGGAGCTTCATTTCCTCGCCCAGGGCGGCCGCGGCCCCGCGGTTCACCGACCAGTTGCCCTTGTAGCGGACGCGCAGGATCTTTGCGCGCTGCTGCGGGCCTATCGCGCGGGCGCGCGGCCCGCCGAGCGTCACGAGGGCGCCCGCGGCGGCGGCGCGTAGGAGGAACTGGCGGCGGTTCACCCGCACTGAACTAGCATCGTCAGCGCGTGGATACAACGCCTTCCGCCCGTCGGAGCTGGTGGGAGCGTCGGCCATCGGGCTCCCAACCGCGCCCGGCGCCACCGCATTCCGTGAGGTCGCCAGGGCGGCGGGACGGGACGGTGGGTCCCCCGCTTCGGGGTCCCCACGCGACACGCTCGGTCGATTGACTCGGGGCTACACCACGTCGTCCTGGTCGCTCGGCGCGACCCCGAGGGCCGCCGCGAGCTGCGCGGCTGTGTCTCCCTGCTCGCCGTCGAGCACCGTCCAGCCGGCGCTGCGCAGGGCGTCGAGCTCGGTCGGGTCCTGGGCGAGGGTCACGGCGACGCGCCTGTCCTCCCAGGCCAGCTCGACCGTCGCGATGACCGGGGCCCCGACGTCGAGGCCGACCTCGGGAGGGGGCGCCTCGGCGTCGCGCAGCCGTCGCAGGAGCCCCTGGACCGCGTCGTCGGCCTCGTCGAGGGCGAGCTCCCACGGGTCCTCCACCAGCTCGGGCGGCGGCCCGGCGAGGACCGTCTCCACGTCCTCGGGGGCGACGCCGACGATCGTCTCGATGATCGCCTGCGCGTAGTGCGCGATCTGCGCCTCGTACTGGGCGCGCTTCGGGCTCCCCGGCGGCGGCAGCACCGACTTCCAGTCCACCACGACCCAGCGGCGCCGCGCCTCGTCGACCGGGAACGCCAGGTCGATGGTGCCCGACACGATCCCCGTCGCGCCGGGGTAGGCGAAGGGGACCTCCTTGTAGTGCTCCGTCGCCGCCCGCGCCCGCTCCAGCACCGGGTGGCGCAGCAGGCGGGTGACGATCTGCGCGCACTCGTCGACGAGCTCCGGTGGCAGCTCCTCTCGCGTCGCGAGGCGGCGCGCGAGGGCGTCGGCTTGCTGCTCGAGCGCCGCCGCGGGGCGCGTCAGGTCGAGCCGCTCCATCACCCTGTGGACCACCGTCCCGGCGCGCGCCGTCCCGCGTGGGACTCGCCCACGGGCGCCGCGCCCGCTCGCCGAGAGCTCGGTCACGCTGCGCCAGCGGAGGCTCCGTCGCTTCGCCAGGCCGATCGCCCGCCGCCGCGCCGCGGTCCAGGCCGGGCCGGGGTCTTCCAACGCGCGCTCCGACGCCAGGAGCTGGTCCACGGCGTCGTCGCGCCCGGGGAAGGTGCTCTCGTCCACGGGCGGCGACGGCAGGCACGAGGCCAAGCGAGCGCGGACCTCGACCCCTGAGGCGAGCGGCACGAGATCTCCGTCCGCGACCGCCGCCGGATCGGGGAGCGCCGTCCGCAGGTCGGCGTCGAGGAGGGTGTTCTTCTCGTGGTCCACGACCACGAGCTGATCCCGCGCGCGGGTCGCCGCGACGTACATCCAGCGCCGCCGCTCCTCGGCCAGGGCGTCGCGCTCGGCGGTCTCCGCGGTCTCCCACCCGGGGGGCCGCAGCGCTCCGAGGCGCACCCGGATCTCGCCGCGCTCCCGGTCGATCGCGTGGGCGATAGGGCTCTGGTTTCGACGCGCGTAGGGGAGCGCCACGATGGGCGCCTCGAGCCCCTTGGCCTTGAAGTAGGTCGTCACCCGCACGACGTCGGCGTCCGCGCCGGCGAGCGGCAGATCCTCGTCCTCCTCGCGCTCGAGGGCGCGGAGCTGCTCGACGAGCTCGAGGCCGCTCCGGACGTGCCCCTCGAGCTCGCGCACGATGGCGCGGAGCTTGTCGACGTTCGCGAGCATCGCCGCCCCGCGGGGCAGCAGCGACCACACCGCCGGGGCGCCGGTCTCCTCGAGGAGCGCGTCGAGCAGCGTCACCCACCCGTCCTCGCCGCGGCGGCGGTGGAGCCCGGCGAGGACCTCGAGCGCGTCGCGCGCCGGGCCCACAGGCTGGTCCGCGACCGTGTAGCGCCAGCTCCCGCCGGCGGCGCGGTGCTCGGCCAGCTCGCGGAGGGACACCCCGAAGAGGCCGCGCAGCGCGATGACCGTCGCCTCGGCGTCGGCGGGCTCCTCGATGGCTCGGAGCGCGGCGACGCAGAGCTTCACCTCGTCGCGGCCGAAGAAGGTCCGCCCGCCCTCCACCACGCAGGGCACGCCGAGCTCGAGAAGCGCCTCCTGGATGGCCTCCGCCCGGGTCCAGGAGGGCAGGAGCACCATCACGTCGCCCCAGCGCGCGGGTCGGGCGCCGCCCGTGTCGCGGTCGACGACCTCGGCGCCGCTCGTGACGAGGTGGTGGACGTATCGCGCGAGCGGCCCCGCGTCCTCGTCGCCGGTGTCGTTGACCAGGGACACGACCGGGTCGAGGGCCGCGGGCTCGCGGTGCGCCTCGAGGGGCCGGTAGTCGGGGTAGGTCGCGAAGGCGTGGTTGACGAAGGCGACCACGCCGGCGACCGAGCGGAAGTTCCGGCTCAGGGTCGGGTCGTCGTCGCCGGCGACGAGGCGGTGGAGCTGTCGCCAGATCGCCACGTCGGCGCGTCGGAAGCGGTAGATGGACTGCTGCGGATCGCCGACCGCGAACAGGCCGCCCGGCAGCGGCGGGTGCGCGTCCCAATCCCCTTCCGCCTCGAGGTCGCGGGTCAGCCTGGCGACGATGGCGCTCTGGATGGGGTCGGTGTCCTGCACCTCGTCGACGAGGATCGCGGAGAAGCGCGCGTTCAGCCGTCGCGCAGCGTCGGGGCGGGTCTCGAGGAGCTCGAGGGTCTGGAACAGGAGGTCCTGGAAGTCGACCTGCGCCGCCTCGGCCTTGCCGTCGCGGACCGCTGGCAGGAAGCGCTCGGTGGCGTCGGTCACGAGCAGGCCGTGGAGGGGCTCGAGGGCGAGGACGTCGAGGCTCGGCAGCCACGTCTCCCGGAGCGCTCGGATCGCGTCCTTGAACCGCGGGAGCGCGCCGTCGCGCCAGTTCTTGCCGCTGCCGCCGCGCAGATCGCCGATCGGCAGGGCCCGCGCCGCGGCGACGACCGCCCCGGCCGGACCGTCGAGGTCGAGCGCGCGGAGCCCCGCGACGAGCGCCGACTGCTTGGCGAGCTGGGTGCACTTGCCGGGGTTCGTGCACTCCTCGGCCGCGTCGAGGAGCGCGCGGCGGATCGGCCGGAGCGTCGCGACGGCCTCGTCCCACGCCGGCTCCGAGCGCCCGGGGATCGCGCGCAGGTCGCGGTGCTCGAGCAGCGTCATGATCGCGGCCCGGAGCGTCTTCGGCGCGACCTTGGCCTCGCGGACGAGCGCGACCGCGGCCTCGGGGTGGCGCGCGTCGAAGCCCCGCCGCCAGACCCGGAAGGCCGACTCCACCGACGACGGGCCGTTCATCTCGCCCAGGACCTGGGTCGATGGGGCCCAGCCGGCCTCGAGGGCTTCGCGGCGGAGCAGCTCGCCGCAGAAGCTGTGGATGGTCGAGATGGTCAGCTCGGGCAGCTCGTCGAGGATGCGCTGCAGCGCAGCTCGCTCGCCGCCGGTCGCCGTGGCGAGGTCGGTCTCCAGGCGGTCGCGGACGCGCTCCACGAGCTCGCCCGCGGCCTTGACGGTGAAGGTGATGGCCGCGACCTCGGCCGGGCGCGCGCCCGCCCGGAGCACGTTGAGGAGTCGCTGGACGAGCACGGTGGTCTTGCCGGAGCCCGCGCCCGCGGCGAGCGCCATCGAGCGGCCGGTCTCGCTGACCGCGCGGTCTCGGATCGGCTGGTCGGTGAGCGCGGTCATCGGTCCCCCCCTCGGTCGGCCTCGGCGACGAGCGCGGCGATCCACGCCGGCTCTGGGTCGGCGTCGCGCTCGCGGTGGAGCGCCAGCTTCGATCCGGCCACCGGCCACACCCCGGCGACGGTCTGCGCCCACGTCACCCGCGCGCGGTCCGCGACGGCGTCCGCCGACCAGCCGCGCGCCCGCTTCCTCGTCCCGTCCACGCCGCGCAGCTCGGGGACGCTCACCGGCTCGCCGGCGTGGCTGAGCGCCAGCCCCTCGAGCTCGATCCGGGTGTACTTCTCGGGGTATCGCGGCGGCTGGCTCTCCTCGTCGTAGTCGACGAGCTCGCCACCGGCGTCGCGGTAGCCGCTGACGCCCCGGAGCCGCCACGGGAGGTCGTCCGCCAGGGGCAGCCCGTCGAGCGGGCGGCGCGCCCCGGGCGCGAGCGGGCTCCAGGTGCCGACGAGGTCGTCACAGGTCGCGCCGGCGAGGGCGCGGGCGAGGGTGACGCGGTCCGCGTCCTCGCCGTCGCCGTGCTCGCGGGCTTCGGCCGCGAGGGCGTCGAGGTTCGCCGCGACGCGGTCGCTGCCCGCGCCGCTGTCGAGGGCGTCGACGAGGGCGCGGCGGGCCCAGCGGCTGACGGTCCACTTCCCGGCGGGGTCGCCGTCGGCGGTGAACCAGCGTGGGCGCCAGGCTCCGAGGACGTGGGTGAGGAAGTAGGTGGCGGAGCGTGCGACCGCGACGGCGAGGACGTCGGCGGAGACCGGCTCGCGGCCGTCGATCGGGTGCGCGAGGGTCTCCGGCGGGACGTGACCGGACCAGGCGTCGAGGGTCGGCGTGCCGCTGGGGCGGTGGAGGCGATCGATGGAGCGGTAGAGCGACAGGAGCCGCGACGCCCAAGGGTGGTCCGCGAGGGCGGCCAGGCCGTCCTCGTGGCTCAGGGACGCGATGAGGTGCTCGGTCAGGGAGATGGCGTCGGCGGTCGCGTCAGGGGCGAAGCGGTCCCTGCCTCCGGCCCGGGTCGTGCGGCGGCGCAGCGCGGCGAAGGTCGCGCGCTCGCCGTCGAGGGCGGTGGCGGCCTCGAGCGCCAGGGCGCTCGGCACGGCGGGGCGCGCGTTCATCAGGTCGCTCCGGGGGACGGACAGCCAGAGCCGCGCGTGGGCCGCGCCGACCGCCGCGGCGAAGCGGCGTCGCTCGGCGTCTCGGAGGTGGCTCGAGGCTGGCAAGCGGGCCGCGCCCAGCGCGACGGCGATGGCCTGGCCGAGGTCGTCGGTGAGCAGCGGGTCTTCGCGGCCCTGGCGCGGGAAGCGGCCCTCGTTCATGCCGATCACGCAGACGTGGTCGAGCTCTGCGCCGAGGAGCGCCATCGGCGGGGCGACGCGGATCGCGCGGTCGCGGAGCGAGCCGCGCAGGACCTGGCTGGACTCGAGGCTCGCCGCGAGGATCTCCGCGGCCTGATCGCGGCTCAGGTCCGGGCCGACGTCGCCGGCGCCGAGCCCCTCGAGGACGCGCTCGAGCTGGCTTCGGCCGAGGCCCCGCGGGAGCGCGCTCAGGAGCCCACGCCAGGCGCGGGCGTGGCGGCCGAGGGGCGCCCGGCGAGGCAGGGCGTCGAGGCGGGCACCGTAGGCGTCGAGGGCCGCCGCGAGGGAGATCGCCGCGGCGACGTCGTCGGGGCCGCGGTCGTCCTCGGTCTCGGCCCGCGCCTCGGCCCAGCGGCGGACGGCGGCGGCGACGCGGGCGGTGCCGCGACGCGCCCCGCACGAGGCCAGGATCCGGCGCCAACGGCCGGGCCCGACGACCTCGACATCGTCGCGCTGGAGAGAACGTCGGACGCCTGGGTGGCGGAGGACCTCGTACCAGTGGGTCGTGAGCTCCTCGCCGGTCGCGATGGCGAGGTGCAGCGCGAGGAAGCGCGCCTCCGGGCTCCGCGCGAGCGGGGGGCCGACGAGCGTCGTCGCCGGGATCTGCGCCTTGGCCAGGGCCTGGCCGAGGAGCTCCGCCGTCGCCCCGTCCGGGGCCGCGATGGCGATCCGGTCGAGCGGCGTCCCGGCGTCGATCGCGCGCTGCACGACCCGGACGGCCTCGAGGGTCTCGCGCGCCTCGTCCGGGGTCGCGGCGAAGATCACGCCGTCGTCGGTCGGCGCGGCGTCCGACGCGGGGCGGAACAGGCTCTCCTGGAGGTGTCCCAGGGCGCCTGCGGCGGGCGTGGCGACCGTGACGGTCGGGGCGTCCGCGGCCGCGAGGCGGAGTCCGTTCGGGGCCGGGGAGACGTGCTCGAAGGGTGGGATGGCGAGGCGCACGACCGGGGCGCGCCCGAGGAGCGCGCGAAGGGCCTCGAAGGCGAGGTAGGGGAGGGCGCCGTCGCCCACGACGACGAAGCCCGCGTCCGCGAGCCTGTAGGGGAGCCGCGCCTCGGTGGCCGCGGTGAGCGCGCGTCGCGCGACGTCGGCCGGTCCGAGGAGCGCTTCCGCCGTGCGCGCCGCGGCGACGTGATCGAGCAGGGCGGCCAGCAGCTCGGCGCGGTCCGCGACGCCGTCCCCGCTGAGCCCGCGCAGCGTCGCGCCGTCGACGCCCGCGCCCTCGAGCGTGGTGACGGCTCCGGCGAGCGCTGGCGCCCACGCGGGTCGTGAGACGGTCGCGCCGTGGCGGCCCAGGCGCCCGTCGGCCGCGAGGCCGGGCAGGGCGTCCCGGAGCGTCGCCTCGAGCCAGCCGGCGGGCTCCGGGCGGCGCGGATCCTCGTCGTGGTCGCCGTGACCGACCTCGGCGACGAGCTCGTTCATCGGCGTGAAGTAGACCCGGATGTACGGGGAGCGCGCCGCCAGGGTGCGCTCGACCAGCTGCGCGTTCGCGCGCATCGGCGTCACCACGACGACGGGGGCGAGGCGGTCGCCGAGCTCCTCCCGAACGGTGGCGATGGCCTGGTCGAGAGCCTCTGCGAGCGGTGGCGGGGCGGTGGACATGTGACGCGACTCCATCGGTTGGCGTCCAGACACGCGGCGTGGACCACCGGCCATGCTGACACGACGATCCCACGTCCGCCACCGTACCCGACCCGCGGTCGCGGCCGGCGCACTGTACGGATGATCGGTTCGCGGTCGCGGAAAGTGTTAGATGTCGGGGTCTGACCCCGCGTTCGGGTGTGATCCACAAGCCGGCACAGCTCGGTTTGCGAGGCATGATGATGGCTGCATGGGTTCTGAGCTGCCGTTTCCATTCGGTATTCTGGTGTCACTTCGCCCTGGTCGCGGTCGGGTCGGGGAGCAGTGGGGTGGGGGGGGAGGGGAAGAGGCGGCGCGGCGCGGGAGCTGTGCGCGTGAGCGTGAGCGGCGCGGGGAGCGTGAGCGGCGCGGGGGGGCGTGTGCGTGAGCGGCGCGGGGAGCGTGTGCGCGCGCGGAGTGGTGAGGGAGAGCGGGGGCGGAGCGAAGGTGGACAGAGCGGAGTGTGCGCGTGGGTCTCCTCAGTCTGACCTCGTGCTCCCGCCCCGCAAGGCCAAGCCCGGGATGCTGCGCCCCGCCCCAGCGAAGGTGCTCGCCGTGCTCGCTCCACTCGCTGCGCTCGCTCCGCTGTGCGCGGCTCCGGGCGGCAGAGCCGTGGTGCGACTGCGTCGCAGCCTTGCAGGGCGGTGCGCGCGAGGTCGAGACGAGTCGTCCCTCGCGGCACAAGGCCGCTTCGGGACGTCACGTTTCGACAAGGA